>Ga0224558_1002760_pt1 | contig 15630 bp, 20 predicted proteins | sample 714S32024metaG_FD_180682 | JGI IMG/M metagenome (GOLD analysis project Ga0224558, IMG submission 180682) | Peat soil microbial communities from Stordalen Mire, Sweden - 717 S3 20-24 | ecosystem: Environmental > Terrestrial > Soil > Wetlands > Peat | place: Sweden: Norrbotten County, Stordalen... | reverse complement strand
CTCGTGTCGGCTTTTGCATTAGTAGGAGATGCCGTTCGTCCAAAAAGTTTCGCTGGCCTGTTTGGCGCTGCACCGTCGATTGCGCTCTCTACTCTCGGATTGACAGTTGCAACGGAGGGCAGGGACTACGCTGCAATTGAGGCTCGCTCCATGATCGCCGGAGCGATCGCGTTCTTCATCTACGCATTGATCGTAAGCAAGGTCATGATGCCTATAAGCCGCCGGCCTTAGTTGCGACATCGGCACTCATGCTGGTATGGCTGGCCACTGCCTTTGGGCTCTGGTTTGTCTGGGTGCGATAGGACGGAGCTATGAGAATCGGACTTGATGTTTCCTCTATGCAGCACTTTCGCTGGAGGGACTACGCGGTGCGTTTCGTCTTCGGCGGGATCGTAACTGCGCTTGCGGGATTGATAGCCAGACGGTATGGTCCGGGTGTCGCCGGACTCTTCCTCGCATTTCCAGCGATTTTTCCCGCGGGAGCCACGTTGATCGAGAAGCAGGAGAAGGAGAAAAAGCGACGAGCCGGTCTCGATGGTACTTCAAGAGGCAGGACCGCCGCAGGCATCGATGCAGTAGGGGCGGCGATGGGGACTCTGGGCCTGATTGCATTCGCAATACTGATTTGGCGCTTCCTGCCCAGTCACTCCAGTCCGGCCATCCTTACCATCGCGGGGCTGGCATGGCTCGCAATTTCCGTCCTGGCTTGGCGGATACGTAAAGCCATGAAAAAATTGAAAGCGGCTAGGCGGCGAAAGGTCGCTTAGCTCTTCAGTCATTATCTGCATCCAGTGTAGTGTCTCAATATTAGAGTCATGTATGTATCGAGACTCATCTTATGATGAGGAGACCTCGATATGCGTGTAGCTCAGCCCATTGTTCTGAGAGAAGAAGTCCGGCGGAAGCTGGAGCAGCAATCACGCGGGCGTTCGACACCCGCGCCCCAGTTGGCCTGGAGGCCAGAACGATTCGTTGATTTTTTAAATCGCTCATGATTGGAGTCTCCGTTTAGTTGCCCGTTTCAATTACCGACAAATACTAGCTCTTCAACGTCTTCAGATCCAGCACGAAGCGATACTTCACATCGCTTTTGATCACCCGCTCCCAAGCCTCTTCAATCTTGCCGAAGCTGGTCATTTCGATGTCCGAGACAATGTTGTGCTCGCTGCAGAAATCGAGCATCTCCTGTGTTTCCCTGATACCGCCGATATTCGATCCCGCAAAGCTCTTGCGTCCCTGGACGAGCGAGAATGCGCTGACTGCAAGCGGGGTAGGGGGAAGTCCTACCGTGCAAAGTGTTCCGCCCCTCTTCAGTAGTGACAGATAAGGCGTGATGTCGTGTGCGGCCGAAACGCAGTCGAGGATGAAGTCGAAGGTGCCGGCGTGCTGTGTGTGCCAGTTTGGCTCTTTCGTCAGGATCACTTCGTCCGCTCCGAGCCTCTTGGCATCCTCGATCTTCGCGGGAGATCTCGTAAACTGTACGGTCTTCGCCCCAAACGCATGAGAGAATTTCAAGGCCATATGGCCGAGTCCGCCCAGGCCTATGACTCCGATCATTTTTCCTGGACCTGCCTTCCAATGCTTCAGCGGAGAGTAGGTCGTTATACCAGCACAAAGCAACGGCGCGACAGCCGCAGGATTGAGGTTGCGAGGCACGATCAACACAAAAGCTTCATCAACCACGATATTCTCGCCGTAGCCGCCAAAGGTGAACCTGTCGTCTTTTCCCTTGGCGTTGTAGGTCATGACGGTTTCGCCCTTGTCGCAGTATTGCTCTTCGCCTTCTTTGCAGCTGGCACAGACGCGGCAGGAATCGACCATACAGCCAACTCCAGCCAGATCCCCGACCTTGAACTTGGTTACCTCAGCGCCGACTCGCTTGACGGTCCCGATGATCTCGTGACCCGGAACCATCGGGTAATTGGCGTTGCCCCAGTCATTGTGAGCCTGGTGGATATCCGAGTGACAGACACCACAGAAGTCAATGGAGATATGGACGTCCTTTGGACCTGTCTCTCTCTGCTCATAATCAAATGGGGCGGGGACTGAGGTGGCAGACTGGACGGCAAAGCCATGTGTCTTGATCATTGGTGGACTCTCCTGTTGCTAGATTGCCAGAATGGTTTCGGTGCAACTCAGTTAGCAAGGCTAGTCGCAGGAGCGTGTGCATGGTTGATCTCTTTTGCTCGTCTCGAAGTATTCCTGAAGAGGTTTTCCACTTTTCGCGGCGTGCTGGTGTTCCCGAGTTACAAGTATGCCGATTGCCGGACGTATCGAATTGCTCAGCATGTTGACGACACGGGATGGGACACTTCACTCACCAAGTTCGCATCTGCCCCGCTTTGAGATGAGGAAATCTGAATGCCATACGAAAGTGTAAATCCGTATAACGGTAAAACCGTCAAGACGTTTTCAGAGTTGACCAACGCGCAACTCGAAAAGAAGATTGCCACCGCAGCGGCCTGTTACGAGACCTGGAAGAAAACCCCTTATTCCAAGCGTGCGGTGATCGTTGCCAGAGCCGGGGAGTTGATGCGGGCGAATGTGGATAAGTTTGCCAAGCTCGCCACTCTCGAGATGGGGAAGCTGATCAATGAAGCGCGCGGAGAAGTGAACTTCAGCGCAAACATTCTTTCCTATTACGCGAAGAATGCCGAGCGCTTTCTTGGGCCTGTGAAGCTCGATCCAACGCATGGCGAAGCCCACATGGAGTCCAGCCCCATCGGCGTGATCTTCTGCATCGAACCATGGAATTTTCCCTATTACCAGTTGGCCCGCGTCGCAGGCCCTCACCTGATGGCGGGCAATACCCTGATGGTGAAGCACGCCAGCTGTGTACCGCAGTGCGGCATCGAATTTGAAAAGCTCTGGACCGACGCGGGAGCGCCAGAGGGACTCTATACCAATCTCCTCATCTCGCATGAGCAATCCGATCGGGTAATCGACGACCCGCGCATCAAGGGAGTCGCACTGACTGGTAGTCTGGCCGCGGGGCAAAACGTCTCGGCAAGAGCAGGAAAGAACCTCAAGGTTTCCTCAATGGAGTTGGGCGGAAGCGATGCATTCATCGTGCTCGAAGACACTGACCTTGAAAAGACGATTCCGTGGGCAGTATGGGGCCGTATGTATAACGACGGTCAGACGTGTTGTGCAGCCAAGCGCTTTATCGTCGTCGATGCAATTGCAGATCAATTTCTCGCGAAGTTCAAGACCGCGTTAGAGGCTCTGAAGCCAGGCGATCCGATGGACGAGAAGACGACGCATGGCCCACTTTCGACCGAGGCCGCGCTGCTGCAACTCATCAAACAGGTGGAGCACGCAGTCGCTAACGGTGCGAAGGTTGCGCTCGGCGGCAAGCGCCTCAAACGCGCAGGCTCCTTTATGGAGACGACCATCCTGACCGATGTCACACCGAAGAATCCCGCATTTCGCGAAGAATTCTTCGGCCCTGTGGCAATGTTCTTCCGCATCAAGGACGAGGCAGCAGCGATTGCACTGGCGAACGACTCTGACTTCGGTCTGGGCGGTTCGGTATTTACCAAGGATGTCGAACGCGGAAAGCGCGTGGCTACTCAAGTGAATACCGGCATGATGTTTATCAACAATATGGACTGGGCGGACGCAGAGCTGCCATTCGGCGGCATCAAGGACTCCGGTTATGGGCGCGAACTTGGCAATATGGGCATTCAAGCGTTCGTGAACAAGAAGTTGGTGCGCACGCACGACACGGACGCCCCTCTGGTTTAGAAGAGCAAGATGGGTCCTCGGAAGATCGTTAGAGGGCCGCGAAGTCCATGTTTGAGTAGGCCCAGACCTCGTGCCCTCTACCGTGGAATCGAGAATTACTTTGTGCTGTGCAATGCCTTCAGCAGCTTGAGCAGGTCGTTGGCTGCTGGAGCGGAGGAAGCTGGATTCTGTCCGGTGATCAGGTTCCCGTCAACTTGCACGAAGGGAGCCCAATCCGGTCCCTTAGCGTAGAGACCGCCAAGACGTTTCAATTCGTCTTCCACGAGGAATGGAACCACCAGGGTGAGTTGCGCGGCCTCCTCCTCCGTATCAGAGAAACCGGATACGTGCTTTCCCTTTACCAGTGGGGCGCCGTCGGCTGCTATTACGTCCTTCAACACTCCTGGAGCATGGCACACAAGAGCGACGGGTTTTCCCGCACGGTCCATCGCCTCAATCAAAGCGATCGAATGTTTATCGTTGGCCAGATCCCACAGCGGCCCATGCCCGCCCGGGTAGAACACGGCATCAAATTCTTCGGCCGCCACGCTGGCCAGTTTTACCGTGTGGGCAAGTCCATTCTGCGTCGCCGCATCCTGCTTGAAGCGCCGGGTTGCATCGGTCTGCGCATTGGGAGCATCGCTGCTGGGATCAAGGGGTGGTTGTCCGCCTTGGGGTGAGGCCAGCGTAACGCTCACTCCCGCGTCGACGAAGACATAATATGGTGCGGCAAATTCCTCCAGCCAGAAGCCGGTCTTTTTGCCGGTGTTGCCCAGTTCAGAGTGTGAAGTAAGTACCATCAGAATTTTCATTTTTCAGTTTTCTCTTGGGTTGGTAGCGGGTTGACCGGGTGGGTCAGCGCGATGTTTCCGGCCAAGACGGCCAATTTCGAGGCCACATAGGGCCCGGAACAGTTGCACGTTGAAGGTCCAGATCATCTGTGGGGATCGAGCCGTCTGCTTTCATGCGGCGCCGGATTGCATGGCCGTAAACCCGACTAGCGCCTCCGGAGCAATTACCCGGAAAGTGAAAGATTCGGTGATAAACAGGCTAACCTCAGCCGCAGTGTGGCCATGATAGCCGATCGCGAAATCCTGTCCCACAGTCAATTCCGCGTCGCCGCCGCGGTTTGCGACAAGCAGCGCGTCCTTCAAAAACTCGGCGTAGATGACATGACCTCCGATCTCGCTTTCAATAGTCGAACGAAGCGTGCCCCCAGGGACGCAGTGGGCAAGAAATTCCCACAATGTTGGCGAGACCACCAAATTAGCAGGCCCGCCGACGCCGTCTTTCTGCATCTGTTCCTGTGCCTTGGAGACAGCATCGACAACAGCGTTCATATCCAGTGAGATCTGAATCCTCTCAGTTTTCACCGCGTGCTGAAGTCCGATGATAGCGCCCGGTGCAAAGCCTTCGTAAATGGCTTTCTCTTCAAAGGCGGCAATTTCACGGCTGCCGTTGATGACTGCATCCAGGTTTAAATCCTTGGCGCCCCGCTCGATGTTATCCAACTCCCATATTGGCAAGCTGAAATCGCTGCGCGTCTCAACCAGCGGCAGAACCTGATGCACGCCATATCGGACTGTTGCGCCATCCTGCTTTTCCGGCATGGTCAGGCGGCCAAGCGGCACAGAAGCGTAGTCGAGGCCATGCGGCCCATCGACATCGACGAATTTGCGCCCCGACAAATTGGCGGACAGCGCTTTTTTTGCTACCGAATCGATCTCGATCCATCCCTGCGGGCTGATCGGAGCAAGTTCCCTACGAAGAAAATTCATTTATTGCCGCCTTTTTCAACAGGTTGATTTCGTAAACTTCCGATTCCCAAGCCTTGACTGCTTGAGTCCTTGGCCGATGCGTCGCCGATCGCGCCATTTTTGTACAGGAATTCTTCTTCGACTTCCAGAGCGCCTTTCTGGTAGAAGCCTTCCTCGTCGGGCTGAAGCTCCTTGAGCAGGCGCAGAAACTCGCCAGCATGAACCTTCTCTTCGTTGGCAATGTCGCGAAGAACATTCTGTGCCAGTGCTTCGTCCGTCGACTCGGCCAACTGCTCATACAACTGCGTGGCTTCATACTCGGCGGCGATCATGAAGCGGATAGCGCGCACCAACTCATCATGAGTCAGCAAGCGATCGTTCTTCAGCACGTCGAAAGGATTGCGAAAATCTGGCATTTCTTCTCCTCGATCAAACTTACCCGTCCACGCCACAACTGGAAAAATACACTTCAAGACAATTGTGATATTGGTCAATCTTGTACAGGGATGTTGGGGAGCCTCTCGGCGGAAGCGAGATTTGAGGCAACTCCTATCGGAACAGGTTGGTGCGGGCTAGATCGACGATCTCGTCTCCGCGCCCGTTCAGAATCGCCTTGATCATGTAGAGGTTGAAATCGACGATCTGGTCCAGTTTGAGGCTGGGGGGCATAGCCAGTTCCTGCCGGTTCACGGCAATATCCACCAGAGCGGGACCGTTGTGCGCGAATGCCTGTTCGAGAGCGGGCCGAACCTTCTCCGGGTCATCAACGTGCAGCCCAAGAATCCCCGTTCCCTCCGCAATCTTGGCAAAATCCGGATTGACCAGCCCCGTAGCATGAGTGAGGAATCCGGTCGCCTTCATCTCCATCTCCACAAAGCTCAGCGACCCGTTGTTGAAGACGACGATCTTCACGGGGAGATTCAATTGCCTGAGCGACAACAGGTCGCCCATCAGCATGGAAACGCCCCCATCGCCTGAGAGTGTTATTACCTGGCGGCCGGGGTGAGAGATCTGCGCACCGATGGCCTGCGGCAGGGCATTGGCCATCGATCCATGATTGAACGAACCCAGCAGCCTCCTGCGACCGTTCATCGTCAGGTAGCGCACTGCCCAGATCACAGGAGTTCCCACATCCGCGGTGAAGACGGCATCCTCGGCGGCGAGGGCGTCGAGCACCTTGGCCACGTATTGCGGATGAATCGGCAGTTGTCCCGGCTTTCCTGTTGCCAGGTCGTCCAGATCCCTGCGCGCTGTGCGATAGTGGTCGAGCGATGCATCTAGATGACGGCGGTCCTGCTTCTGTTCAATCCCCGGCAACAGCGCGCGCAAGGTTTCCGCAATGCCGCCCACTACGCCCAAGTCCACGTGGCTGCGGCGTCCCAGTTGCTCTCCGCGAATGTCGATCTGCACGATACGCGCTTTCTTCGGATAGAACTGCTGATAGGGAAAGTCTGTCCCCAACATCAGCAGCGTCTCGCAGTTCATCATGGCGTGGTAGCCGGAAGAGAAGCCAAGTAGGCCGGTCATGCCCACGTCGTATGGATTGTCGTATTCGATGAACTCTTTCCCGCGCAGCGCGTGGACGATCGGAGCCTGCAGCTTACCGGCCAACGCGATCAGTTCGTCGTGCGCGCCCGCGCAACCGGCTCCGGCCATGATCGTCACTTTTTGCGCGCGATTAAGTTCCGCGGCCAAGCGGTCGAGTTCTTCCCGGCGGGGAACAATCTCCGGCTCCACGTTGGTGAAGGCGACGCGCCGAGATTGATTGACGGCATCAGAGAGCGCGACATCGCCCGGAATTACCACCACGGCAACGCCTTTTTTCGCCAACGCCGTCTGGATCGCAACCTCAAGAATGCGCGGCATCTGCGAGGGATGCGAAACTAGCTCACAGAAATGGCTGCACTCCTTGAAGAGATGCTCGGGATGGGTTTCCTGAAAGTATCCGCTGCCAATTTCCGGCGTCGGAATCTGAGCCGCAATGGCCAGCACCGGCACCCGGCTGCGATGGCAGTCATAGAGGCCATTGATAAGGTGCAGATTGCCCGGTCCGCAACTGCCCGCACAGACCGCAAGCCTGCCCGTCAGGGCCGCTTCAGCTCCGGCAGCGAAGGCGGCTGTCTCTTCATGCCGTACTCCAACCCACTCGATTCCCTTGCGCACACGCACTGAATCCGTGATGCCGTTGAGAGAATCGCCCGCCACGCCATAAATACGTTCCACACCGGCGGCGGTCAGGACTTCCACAAATAGTTCTGCAACTTTCTTTGCCATTTCGTTCAGATTCTTCTGCCAGCTCAGCAGGAAGGAAATCAATATGCTCCTTCAACTGGCTGCGAAAGTCCTTTCTCGCTTTTTGCGCTTCCGCCTAACGGCAAAGCTCACCCTACGCGAACTGCGCGTTGGGTGGAGCACCTTGTTAGGCATGGCTTCAGATAGAGTATGCAACCGTTCAGGCTGCTATCAGCCAAGATTCTCTGCTGCGAAATCCAATTAATCAGTTTTTCCAGCACTGCGTTGATGTAGTCCGCGCGCCGGTTCTGGTAATCCAGGTAGTAGACGTGTTCCCACACGTCGATGGTCAATAACGGTTTCATGCCAGTGGTTATCGGCACATCTGCGTTGCCGGTCTTGACAACCTTGAGCTTGCCGCCATCCAGAACCAGCCATGCCCAGCCGCTGCCAAACTGGGTCATTGCTGCAGTTGCCAACTCCTTCTTGCATGCATCCAAGGGGCCGAAGGAAGCCTCGATCTTTTGCTTCAATACTGCAGGTGGTTCACCACCGCCTTTCGGCTTCAGACTGTGCCAGTAAAACGTGTGGTTCCATGTTTGCGCTGCATTATTGAAGATCGCGGTCTTATCGGCTTTGCCGGCTGTCGCGGTGATGATATTCTCCAACGGCAGGTCCGCAAACTCCGTTCCTGCCACCAACTTATTTAGGTTATCGACATATCGCTTGTGATGCTTGCCATAGTGGAAGCCAATGATGTGCTGAGATTACGGGAGCCAGCGCGTCCTGTGCGTAGGGCAGAGACGGTAGAACGTGCGGAGATGCACTTTCAATGGCACTCTTCACTTTATCCTCCCCTTATCGTGATGAGAATCGAAGCCTGATTGCTGCTTTGAAAGCAGCCACATTTATTTATAAACTTGTGGCCTTCCTGGATGTGAGCAACATTGAACACCTCTGTAACGGGGCTCGCTCTATTCTCGAAACGGTAAAGTACATGCACCTGAGGCACTTGCTTGTCGGTAGTGCTATGTTGTGCCGCATGCAGAATGACCCGCGTGCTGTCCATATCGCTACGAACGGGTCTTGCTACGAAATCCGGTCGTGCGGCTATAGTTCACTACCCCGGCCACATGGGATGTGAAGACGAGCAAATCGTAGATTTCGGCTGTTCCGAGAGCACCCACAATACGTCAGATCCGGATTGTTATCCCGATAAGACTGTGCTGCTGGGGTTATACCAACCGCCGCGTCTGGAAACGTGCACACGCGATTTTGCACCAATTGATCAAGTCAGGACGCAACTTCGGACGGCGCCTCCCAGCTCCTACAGCTATGCGCCGACTGCTTGGATTCGGTTCGCCAACGATTCTTATGAGCTGTCGTCACAGTAATCGCATGTCTGTCTAAGCACGATAGAGAAGCTGTTCATGTCTTCGCGGTTTGGAACTCAATTCGCCGCAGAGTCGTCGCTCAGAGGCGAGATCTTTCGCGGGTGTTCTTCATGAAGTTCGTGGTGCAACTCGTCAACCTTGACTCTGGCCTTTTCTAAGGCCTTCTTGCCAACGGAGGTGATCTTGTAAACCCGTCGCTTGCGCCCTCCAACTGTTTTGCGCGCAGACTTCAGCAAGCCGCTGCGCTCCAAACCATGCAAGAGCGGGTAGAGAGTTCCGGGTCCAATGCGGTATCCGTGATGCGCCAACTCCTCCATCATGGCCAGTCCAAAGATTGGCTCGTGTGAAGCGTGCACAAGCACGTGAATCCGTATGAGTCCAAAAAAAAGTTCCCGCTGTTGTTTCAACACAAGATTAATATACCGCTTCCAGCTCGGTTTCCAATTGCTTGTTATCGACTTTCGATATATGCTGTTCGAAATGAACACTTGCTTCAAAAGGGGCGTCATGATTCTTGTGGGAGTGCTGGGAGGGGCGCGAAGGATGAACGGCAAGTGTTCAAGACTGGCACTGTTTCTCCTCTTCCTGCTCGCCGCGTCAAAACTGTGGGCGCAGGGCCCTCCGTATCAAACCGACGATCCGGTGCCGGTTGACCTGCATCACTACGAGTTCTATATCTTCGGCGGTGTCGATGGCACACCGGCGGAGATCGACTCGACCGGGCCAGCCTTCGAGTTCAACTGGGGCGCAATTCCGCGGGTGCAACTGCACGCCATACTCCCCTGGGGAGGGATCTTCCCATCGAACAATCCCATTTACTTGCCCGGCGGAACGGGTCCGAGCGCGTTCGGTCTCAATGACATGGAACTGGGCGTGAAGCTCGCCATCATCAAAGAGACCAAGCATATTCCGCAAATCGGCATCTTCACCATGTTTGAAATACCGACGGGAAGCTATGACAAGGGGCTCGGCGTGGGGAAAGTCTGGTACAAACTGCCCGTCTGGTTGCAAAAGAACTATGGCAAGTGGCTCTTTGACGGAGGCGGCGGCTATCAGGTGGTCCCGCAAACCAACTATCGCGACTTTCCTTATACCGGATGGTTGGTAAAACGTGAACTCAACGAAAGGCTAGAGCTCGGCGCGGAACTCTTTGCGCATGGTCGCGAAGGTTTTGCCGCGCCGCAAACCGAACGCTCGGCGATGATCGACGTTGGCGGCTATTACCACTTCAAGCACCACCCCGGCGAGCAGTTCTTGCTCTGTTACGGCCATTCGGTCGCTGGGCAGACAGAGAATTACGCCTACGCTGGAATGTACTGGACCTGGGGAAAAGACGACAAGAAGACCACAGCAAGAAACGACTGGATGCAGCGGCCGATGACCGGAAACGGATTTGAATGATCTGCGGAAAAGGGCCGCGGTCACGGCCGATCCCCAAGGAGGGGGCACAGCAAATGGAAATTACGGCACGTGGCCTCTGGACTTTGATACACGGCATGGGATTTGGCGCCCTCTATCTGCTGGCCTTTTCGGGTGCGCTGGCGGAGCTTTATTTCTTCACCGCCGCGCTGCAGCCGTCTGAAACTGCACCGAACCGTGAGCGATTCCTGAAGGTGTACCTGATCGCGATGGTTGTGCTCGCATGGTTCGCTGTGCTCACCGGAGCTTACGTCATCTATCCGTGGTATCGCGCAATTCCCCCAACGGGGAGCACCGATCTCTCGATGTTTCCGCAACAGTTGCTAATGTCCAGTTCCACAACCATCGGTTGGCACTCTTTCGGAATGGAGTGGAAGGAATACGTCGCCTGGTTTGCTCCAATCTCTATCACGATGGTCGCGTTCGTCTTCATCCGGTATGGTCGTGACCTTAGGAATCACAGGCAGCTTCGCGCTGCGGTGCTTTGCTTTACCTTGGTGTCGTTTCTTGCTGCGGGCGTCGCCGGGTTGTTCGGCGCACTCATCAACAAACAAGCGCCGGTCCAAGGCGGCCACACGATTCAACTAGGCGCCGGAGGAGAAAAATGAACACATCTGGTCATGTGATTTCACCGAACACTCCTGCAATGCCGAACGGTTCTGGCGCAGCTGCAATCCTTTCGGCTGGTATCGGCGCCTTTGCTCTGGCGGTTCTGGCCTTCGCCGGCGACAAATCGGCTTCCGTCAAGAGCTTGCTTATTTTCTATAAACCAACGGGACCTCTCTCCGGCGTAACCACAGCCGCGATTCTTATCTGGCTCTTCACCTGGGGAATCATGGAATGGCGTTGGCGAAACAGGACGGTTGCTGTGGGGCGAACTAATGCCATTGCGCTCATCCTGCTGGGCTTGAGCCTATTGCTAACGTTTCCTCCTTTCGTTGACCTTTTCTGAAAAATGGTCATTTCCAATCAATGAGCAAAATCCGCTTGGGGTTCGCCAAACCGATGTCGCCGCAAGATTCTCAACGCCGCCTCTCTTCGGGCATCCTGCTCGTTCGCATCCTTGTGGGCTGGGTCTTCCTTTCGGAAGGCATTCAGAAGCTTCTCTTTCCCGCCGCGCTCGGCGCGGGACACTTCTGATTGTCGGTCTCTTTACTATTCTTGCGACTGTGCCGTTGTTCATCGATATTGTGATCGCAATTGCGACCACCAAGGTCCCAATGCTGCTCAAACAGGGATTCTGGGCGACTATGCACGAGGCCCGCACGGATTTCTGTATGTTGGTTGGACTCATTGCAATCGCGCTGCTCGGTGCCAGAGCCTTGTCTCTTGACGAACGGCGGCGGCGTATCGGCTGAAGCTCCCAGCGTCGGATACTCAGACGCGCCTTGTGAATAGCGGCTTTTTCGAGCATGACGGACTATCCTGAGATTCAGTTGGAGAAAACAGGCCAAACCACTTTTCCAGACCGGCTCCCTTGAATCGATCCCGAGAAACGCCCAGGTTCCGGGAGGCCCAGAAAAAGTACGAATGCGGAAGCGATGCACACAAGCCGCCCACAATTGTGGCGAAGCTCGTGACCTACTCGGGTTTCGAGGGCTTGTCACTGATGGGAAGTCTCCGTGGACGCGCTTGCGCGCCACGGCGGGCGGCGTCAAACAACCAAATCATGGATACACAGATCCATTGAGATTCCATGCAGAAACTCCGCGGGCGTAAGAGATCACTTACCTTGTCCGGCAAGAATATCTCCTTTCAGACCACACTCATTCAATTCCTGCCGGGTGATAAGCAAAGCCTGTATCAACCTCTCCAATCCTCCCCATCCCTCATAGAACATCCATCACGGACCATACCCCAACCCAGGAGAAGAACACCAGATCATTCACCGGATATGGAATAGGAATATTTCCCCCCGGAATGGGAGAGACACAGCTAGGAGCAAGCCTGGTAAACAGGGGTAAGACAGGACTCAGGTGGCGCAGTATTGGGGCCAGCCGGGAGCAGGTGGCGCAGTTTTGCGATCAGGTTCAGGTGGCGCGGTTTCGGGGCGAGCTGGAGCCAGGTGGCGCAGTTACGTGGATGATGGATCGGAGCTGGCCGGTGCCGGGAGGCGAATCAGGCATGGCCGGAGCATGCTTACTGCAAGCGATTCATATATATGGGTATAGTTGAGGATATGCGACCCTGGCAGTAGTGCTTTTCAAAGGCGGCAAATAAGGGGAAAGGATGTTTGGCCCTGGTAGTGCAGCTTTTCGAGATAGTACGGATCGCGCAGCCAGCGGAGGGGATGCAGGATCGGGTTATGCTTCCACTTCTCCTCTTCCGAGCCGAAAGGGCAGCGTCTTCCGCCCTGGCCTTGTGCAGGATGCTCCAGTGAGGCCGCCATGCCTTGATGCGCGCGCCTTCAAAGGGCGTTGATCCCAGTTCCCACCAGCGTCCGGAGCGGACTGGAACCTGTTCTTGTCCAGAGTAGATGTCGCGCAGCTCACCGCCGGTCTTGCGTGAACCAAGCATGCCTGGGATGAAAGGCAGAGCCATCGCCAGACCAATGGCTGCTCCTTTGCCGGGTGTGCCCAAGCCTTTCCATATCTGAGCCAGTCCCTCAACTGATGTCAACTTCTTACCGTTGCTGGCCCAGTCACGCAGGGCCTTCATCTCAGGGAAAAGAAGTGAGTCTGCTTTGCGAGCGGCCTCGGTAGGAAACTTGCCACGCAGGACGCGTTGGTAATGTAGTAGACCGCCGGCAAAGGCGCCGGCCGCGGGGAGCGCCAACGGACCATACTGCGGCCCTGGTACAGTGCTCTCGTAAAGGTCGGTGAGCCTGCGGGCCCCGGGAAGTGAGTCAGTCAGATCCGCCCGGAGGACGTTAGCCTTCAAGCCGAGATCGATGACCTTGTCGCTGGGATGTCCAAGCTTGTAATCGAGCCAGCCGGCGGCGGTGGCGGCCAGAGCAAGCGGCAATACCCGTTTGGTGAGCATCTGGTTGACCATGCCACCTTCGCCGACGAAGGGGGTATGGAAAGCCTTGTTCCAGGTGCCTGCCTTGAGACCGAATCCTACCCTGTCAAACAGACCGGACTGTAGACGTTCTATTGCTTCGAGAGCCGTGCTTGACGGTCGTAGCTTTGGTGCCGGACCGTCTTGAGTACATACTCATCATGTAGTTCAAATCAGCGCGCTCCTGGATTTACTTGACGGGGCTAGTCCATCAGGAGTAATACTCATATGTGTATGACATTTCACGTTCAAGACGACCTCCGTCTCGCTACCCGCCAGTCATGGGGCCGGCTTTTTGGCACCTGCATCGAAAAGACCCGTGAGGCGTGCGGCCGTTCCCTGGAAGAAGCCGCCCGATTGAGCGGCATGGAGACATCGGAGTGGGCCGCGATCGGGGCCGGCTGCGTTCCCGATCCAGCGCAACTGCATCCCATGTCCGATGCCCTTGGTCTCCGCCACGACAAGATCCTCATGTTGGCCTTTATCTGCCAGGGCGCCTGGGAACAGTAACCCTACCCTGCCGCTGCCCCGGGCCCATCCGGGGCACTGGCGGCGGGTACTCACAATCACATATGCTCATCTCCAGAGAAGGGAGGTGAGTCAGATCAAGAAAGCCGAAGTGCCAGGAGTCAAAAGAGTGAACATCAACTTGGAAATCAGTCTGCACAACGCCTTTAAGGCTGCAACCGCGGCCCAGGGCGTTGATATGACGACCGTGCTTCAGCAGTTCATCGAGAGCTATGTGGCCAAGTACGGGTCCGTCATCTCGCAGAAGAAGGGACGGCGTGCATGAAGCGCGCCGCCCTTTATATGAGGGCGTCGACCGTCGATCAGCATCCGGAGACGCAACTCCTCGACCTCCGCCAGATGGCCGCACAGCGCGGCTACGAAGTTGTAGCAGAGTTCACAGACAAGATCTCCGGCACGAAGGCCAAACGGCCGGGGCTCGACCAGATGATGGCCGATGCCCGGCGAGGCCGCTTCGATGTGGTTTTGGTCTGGGCCTCGGACAGGATCGCCCGCTCGGTGAAGCACTTCCTCGATGTTCTCGACGAGTTGAACCGGCTCCAGATCGAGTTCGTCTCGTTCCGGGAAAATATCGATACCGGGGGGACCGCTGGGCCGGGCTATCGTAGTCATCATCGGCGCCATCGCCGAGCTTGAGCGCAACCTGATCATCGAACGGGTGCGCGCCGGCATGCGGCGCGCCCGCCTTGAAGGCCGTCACATCGGCCGCAATCCGCTGGAACTGGACCACGCCGCCATCCAGCGAGACCGCTGCCAGGGCCAGAGTCTTCGCGAGATCGCAAAAGGCCATCGCGTCTCCGCGGCTAGTGTCCAACGCGTGCTGCGTGAGCACGCCGCAACAATACAGGAGCACGCTGCATGACCGAACACCTTCTTGTCCTGCTTGTCTGTTTCGCCGTCATCATGGTGCTGGCTATCCTTATATGTATCGCCAGCCGCGGCCAGATCTCCGTTCTCACCGCCGTCTACGAAATCCGTCAGACCCTGCAACAGATCCTCGCCAGCACCGAGAAGATCGACCGCTCACTCCACGACCAGCGTCGCGTCCTTTACGATGCCCACAAGCGAATCAGCACTGTAACAAAAGGGGTCTAAAAAACCGCTCCGCAAACCCAATCAAATCAATGGCCGGATCTCCCGATCCGGCCGTTCAACAAGATAAGGATTTTGGCACACGAGAGATTAGGGCAGCGAGAACGAATCGGGTATCGGGAGGGGCCGTCTTAGAGCCGTGCACAGTCCAATTACGAAAGGTCCATTTCACTCAACATTAGGGGCGTTTACGGGACTGATCTTGCCCGCCGGACTAAAACGGTCATTTGGGGTGTGGGGAGGCGGAATCTCCAAGCGACGCCGTGCTGCCAGCTTTACACTCCTTGGCGGGCTATTGCTTAACCAGTTACTGACGGTTTGGCGACCAACCGACCGGAATTGCAAAAACTGATCACTGCGAGTGGATTTGGTGCCCATTCAATCGCAAGACATGAACTTGCAGTTATTGCTGCATCAAGAGCAGAACTGACCAGCAGTAAGGCAGCCTAAATGGGAAACTGAAGAATCAGCTTGCCTTTGGA
>Ga0224558_1002757_pt1 | contig 15638 bp, 17 predicted proteins | sample 714S32024metaG_FD_180682 | JGI IMG/M metagenome (GOLD analysis project Ga0224558, IMG submission 180682) | Peat soil microbial communities from Stordalen Mire, Sweden - 717 S3 20-24 | ecosystem: Environmental > Terrestrial > Soil > Wetlands > Peat | place: Sweden: Norrbotten County, Stordalen... | reverse complement strand
GCAGACCACTGTACTCGTCAGTGGTGAGGAAGTGATCATCCCGATCGACCTCATCGTCCCCGAGGGGTCCAGCACCGGGGAGGGACGTCGTGGCGCACGCATCCCCCCGCACGGCAAGCGTGCCGCACGACGCGCCGTGGGCCTGGAGGCGGCGCTTGTCGACCACGGTCCGATGACCGTCGTTGCGCTCGATCCGGCAGACGATCGCCAGGTGACTGTTGAGATGGCAGGTGTTGCAGTCCTTCTCGTGGCCAAGGCGCACAAGATCCGAGACCGGCTCGACACTGGGCGCACCGACCGGCTCAGCGACAAGGATGCGGCCGATGTGTATCGCATCATGCAGACGACTCGACCGGCTGCAGTCGCCGAGACGATGCGCGCCCTCATTGAGGATCCCATGTCTGCCGAAGTCACCGCCCAGGCCCAGGACATCGTGCGCGACCTGTTCGGTCGACGGGCGGGTGAGGGAGTAGCCATGGCGCAACGGGCTCTCCAGCTCGCCGTTGATCCCGCCCAGGTCGCCACCCTCTGCGTGGCGTTTACAGAGCAGCTCCTCGCGCCCGTCACCAAATCCGAAGGTCGACGGACGTAGAAGTTCTCCAGCAAAGGTCCACCAATTGAGCGGCGCGTCCTCAGCCTCGAAGGCTGGGTAGCGGTCAAAAGCATCCTCAGCTGGGAGCAGCTTGCGGCCTGATCAAATCTGAACGGTACCGAAGACACCAGACGGCTGTTGCCCCGTCATCTACTGTTCGAATTCAATGGACAGCGCGACGGACGGCCTGATGCGGATGGCTGCATTCACGTGGCTGGGTGACTTGCGGAATGTCTACGGCGATGTCGTGCCCTTCGCCGAGCTCCAGAAGGGCTTTCCGTTCTCTTCCGGCCGGATTCGCGTGATGGGTCCCCAGGGGATCTTCATCCCCCGAGGTGGATCTGTCCCCCTTTCCATAACCACAGCTCCGCCCAAGCCCGGAAAGGATCGTCCCTACGACGACCAGATCGGCGACGACCACCTCCTGCGGTACAAGTACCGGGGCTCTGACATCAGTCATCGAGAGAATGTCGGGCTCCGAAGGGCCATGGTTGAGAACCTGCCGCTGATCTATTTCTGGGGGATCGCCGTGGGGCAGTACTTCCCCGTATGGCCTGCATTCGTGGCCGCGGACGACCCCGGGTCACTGACGTTCACCATCGGCTTCGACGCCGAGCAGGTGATGGGTGGGCACGAGTTGCTCGAAGCCGGCAGCGAGGCGCGACGGGCCTACATCACCCAGGAGCGGCTTGTCCGAGTCCACCAGGCCGAGTTCCGTCAGAAGGTGATGGTCGCCTACCGCTCTTCGTGTGCCATCTGTCGGCTCAGGCACGGCGAGCTACTCGACGCCGCCCACATCCTGCCGGATGGCCACCCCCGTGGTGAGCCGATCGTGCCCAATGGACTCGCCCTCTGCAAGATCCACCATGCAGCGTTCGACAGGAACATCCTCGGCATCAGGCCTGACCTGCAGGTCGAGGTCCGTTCGGACATCCTCGAGGAGGTCGACGGACCGATGCTGCGATACGGGCTGCAGGCCTGCGACAAACAGCAACTGCTCGTCCCTCGGCGTCCAGGTGACAAGCCTCGACCGGAGTTCCTCGATGAGCGCTACCAGCAGTTCCGTGAAGCGGGCTGAAGCTGTTCCCATGGATACCGAGGTCACCGTGGTTTCCACGGGGCCCCATGCTGACCTGCTCCAGCCAGCCCGTGACACGTTGGACGACGGCGAGGAGGCGATCCTGGCTACTGCCTTCGTGGATACCAGGGAGTCCAGCTCCTGGATGCGCAGCGCTCTGTGCCGGGTCCACCTGTCGAGGGAAGTCTTTCGTCCGCCCGGAAGAGTCCCAGCGGCGTCGGAAACTCGGGCTCGTCTGATCCCCACCTACGTCCTCAGCGCATCCAAAGACCTTCGTGAAATACCGCGCCGACCGGTCCACAGCTTCAGTCCGCATTGGCGGAGGAATGAGAGGGTCAATCGGGTCTCGTTTCCGATCCTGCTGAGTCCCTCGTCGACGATCTCGGCGGCTTCACCGATGGTTGGACCAGGAGTGGCTCGAGCGGGCCGGCTATCTGGACCTTGCCTTTTCAGCGACGCTGGGGATGGCGCCGCCTACTTCCAGGTCGCGGTCGAGCGGGCCTGCTGATAGACCTCGGCTACACCCTCCGGGGTGAGGGTTGGCGGGCGCGCCTTCAGCCATTTGACGATGGCCCTGCGAGCTACGACAGAGACGCCGTCGGGTGGGGCCTTGATGGTGAGTTTCTCGGCCATCACTACGATGACCGGGTCGACGGGGATACCGAAGCCGCAGGCTTTCGACAGGAGCGCAGTGGCTCGGCGTGCCTCGAACCTTGAGTTCCGCAGGTAGTCCGTCCGCTGGCCGGAGACCAAGAAGGACCGCTCAGCCACCCAGACGTGCTTGCCGGGGTGGTTCTTGGTGTTGAGGGTGAACACGCCGGGAGGTCCGATCACGACGTGGTCGATGTCGCTGCCCTTCTCGCCCACTGGGACCGCGTGGAGCACGCGCCAGTCACCGCCGAGCTTGGCCAGACGCCGGCCGACCTCCTCCTCGCCATCGGCCCCGATGCGCCAGGCCCGCTCGTCGGTGTGGACGCCAAGGACCCGGGCGACCTGTGAGCGCACCGGAGCCGCCCGCCTAACCTCGAGGGCCTTGGCCCGGGCTGCGGCCCCGGGGCGGTTGCCGGCCAGGTCCGCTGCGGGCTGCGCAGCTACGGCGTTGGGTGCCGCAGGGGTGGCGGGGGAGACGTGCTCCGTCCAGATAGCCCCGTCGTAGTACCGGAGCTGGGTCTCGTCGTAGGGGTCCGCGTACCAGCCCGCCGACGCCTGGTGCTGTTCGCTGGCCATGAGTAGGAGGATCGGCAGACTCGGACCCTGGCTTGATGGCGATCCCGGGCGAGGCCTTGCCACACCCTCCACCGGCCATGACGACCGCGCTTGGCTCCGGCGTTCGGTCACACCTTCGCCGTAGTGTGCCGGTGGCATCACGCGATCGACGAGCATCACGGAGAGGGTCACCATCCATGGCACCGAACTACATCGAGTTCCCAGAGCGTCGAACGGAACTCCGCGCCGAGGTGGGGACGCTGCTCGAGGCAGATGACTCGCGGGCCGGGGCGGTCTACCGGAGCTCGCTCGACGACGTCCAAGCGCAGCGGGGCACGCAGACCCAGGCAACCAACGAGGTCGACTACATCCTCCCGGGACTCCTCGACGGTCGGATTCCCGCGGCCGCAGAGCCTCGCAAGATGGTCGCCTCCAGGTTGCGTTCGTGGTTGAACAAGAAGAAGGAGTCGCTGAGCCCCGAGCTCTGGGCCGACTTCGAGGCCCAGCTTGAGGCGATCGATGCGCTGAACCCGACGACCCCGGCGACCCCAGCCCCGCGGGTCTTCGAAGTGCCAGAGAACACGGACCGCGTGTTGCTCGCCCGGGCACGCACGGAGCAGGCCCGGCTGCGGGACTACCTCCTCCAGGGCCGGACCCAGGCACCGTGCGACCTCTGTGGGCGTCTCCTGCCTAGGGACCTGCTGGTAGCGGCCCACATCGCTCCGCGACGCGACCTCGACCACGCCGAGCGGACCCAGTTCGACCGCATCGCCATGATCGCATGCCTATTGGGGTGCGACCGCCTCTTCGAGCTGGGCTACCTCACCGTCGACGAGGAGGGCACGATCTGCCCTGGTGCGGCAGGAGACGAGCTGACGCCGATCCTGACTGAACTCGCGGGGCGACGCTGCTCCGCATACAGCGATGACACCGCCGCCGCCTTCGCCGCGCACCGGGGCAAGTAGGTCACTGCACCGAACTGTCACAGCGGCACCGTACCCTGGACGAAGTAACCGCAATGGGTTACGATTTGTTCGATTAGGAGGTGCCGTCATGGGTGCTGCAGACATGAGACAAGAGACCTACCTCCCCGAGGGGGACCAAGCAGAGCTGGCCGACGTCTACGACTTCCTGCGCGCTCACGAGGGTTCCGGTCGTGGCCCCATCTCGGCCCGCTATGTGCTGAGTGGCGCCAGCGTGGGAGAGCAGGTCGAGCTGCCGCCGGAGGTCTACCGGGTTCTTCGCCAGGTGGTCGAAGCCATGAGCAAGGGGCTGGCAGTCACGGTCGCACCTCAGGCTCAGACGCTGACCACGCAGCAGGCGGCCGACCTTCTGGGGATCAGTCGACCGACGCTGATCCGGTTGCTTGACGGTGGTCGGATTGCGTTCGAGCGTGTCGGCACGCACCGGCGGGTCCTGCTTCGCGACGTCCTGGCGTACCGAGAGGTGCAGCGCGAAGAGCAGTACCGTGCGCTCGAAGCTACTGCGGCGGACATCGACGAGGAAGACGACATCGAGGACACGATCGCCTTGCTTCGAGAAGCGCGGAGGCATGTGGCTGCCCGCTCACGAGCCCGATAGCGGGTGTTCACCGCCCTGCTCGACACGTGCGTCCTGTGGCCGAGTGTCCAGCGTGACTTCCTGCTTTCTCTCGCATCCGAACACTTGTACCGCCCCGTGTGGAGCTGGCGCCTGCTCGAAGAGGTCGAGTACGTCGAAGAGCAAAAGCTCATCATGCGGGGCGCTTCGCCTGAGGACGCGGCTCGGCGCGCAGTATTCTTGATTGACCAGATGCGCGGTGCGTTCAGCGACGCCGAAGTCGTGGGCTGGGAAGGACTCGAGGGAACCTATGGGCTTCCGGACCCGGACGACGAGCACTTGGTCGCTGCGGCCGTCGTCGGAGGAGCCGGCGCGATCGTCACCGACAACGCGGACGACCTACCTCAGGACCTGATGCCAAACGGGATCGATGTGTTGCCTCCGGCCGAGTTCGCCCTCAACACAGTGGCGCTCGATCCGGCCAGCGGGCTTCGAGCGTTGAGGGAGATCGCGCGACGAAGCGGGGCTAACGGCCGGCCGGTGCGGACAGTTGATGGTCTGCTGGTCATCCTCGAGGACCGCTACGGCATGACCGGTGCGGTGGAGCTCATTCGCCAGGCCGCCGATCCATAGCCCGTTGTCTGACCAAGTGGGACCGGTGACATGGCAGCCTCACGCGCGCTGTGGACTGTGACCGCTACCGTGAGGCGCGTGACCGGCAGAGATGACTGGGAGGACCGTGTTGCTCACATCCGGTCCTGGAGCCGCAATGGGATCCGCGCACCCCACAAGCCGCTCCTGCTGCTCTACGCACTCGGCCGACTCCAGCGCGCCGGCGCCAATACGCCGGTGGCATTCACCGAGGCGGAAGGCCCACTCGCCCAGCTGCTCACTGACTACGGCCCCCCGGCCAAGTCCAGCCCGGGCTATCCCTTCCACCACCTGACCAACGACGGCCTGTGGGTCGTGCGCACGGAGGGCGGCGGTGCCAGTCCCGGCCCCAACCTCGGCGCGCTGCGCTCGAGTGGCGCGAAGGGTGAACTCGCACCAGAGTTCGCCGACGCCCTGCTCGCCGACCCTGCGCTCCTGGTCGCGATCGGCCGGGACCTACTCGAGGCCAACTTCCCCGACACACTGCAGGCGGATGTCGCGGCCCAGGTCGGGCTCGACCTCATGCCGGTGGTGGGAGGCAGCGCCTCACCGGCAACCCCGAAGCGACGCCGGAGTCCCGAGTTCCGGGACCAGGTGCTCATGGCCTACGAGCTGCGCTGCGCGATGTGCGGTTTCGACGGCAGGCTGGGGGCGGAAACCGTAGGGCTTGAGGCCGCACACGTGCGCTGGTTCAACATCGGTGGGCCCGACACCGTGGAGAACGGGCTTTGCCTGTGCGCCCTCCACCACAAGCTGCTCGACAAGGGCGCCATCGGGATCAGCGGTGAGCACACGGTGGTCGTCTCCGCCCGATTCGTTGGAGTGGGTCAGAGCGCCGAGCAGTTCGTCCTGTCGTTGGCCGGCCGAGAGCTGGCCGAGCCATTGGCGGGGCTGCCCGCCATCGCGGAGGACCACATCACCTGGCACACCGACCAGGTCTTCCGCGCTCCCGCCCGCCAGGCTTCGTAACGAGCCACCGATCGCCTTGACGGTTCCGGAGCGCGTCGGGAACGGGAAATGGCGTGTCGGGTGATGCCTATCGGTCGGGGGCCCAACTGCTGAACAGCCAGCCCAGCCGGCGGGCGGCCTCGGCCGGCGTACTCGACGGGGAGCGCGTCAGCCGGCCACGGAGCTCGCTCTCCAGGTCCTGCAGCGGCTCTGGAGACGGAGCCCATACCAAGTCGTCATAGCCATCGGGCTTGCTCGGACATTCCCGGTCAACCGGCCAGCGGCCGAACAAGTCGACGACCCGGTACCGGAGGGCAGCGAGGACCTCGGTGTGGGTGGAACCGTCGGTCGTCTTGGCCAGGAACGCCGGGGTGACACAGAGGTTCCAGAGCGCGGTGTAGGTATCGAGGTTCCTCGGGTCGCCCCACACGTGGTTGTACTGGAGATCGGGGCCCTTCGAGCGGCGAGCGGACCAGAGGAAGCTCAAGGTGGGTGTGGTGTTGTCGTCGAACATCGCGATCCGCTCATCGGGGAACTCGATCAGTTCGCGGCGGCGGTTCGGGTTGCGCACGACGGGGAACAGTGGCTGGCCGTGGGTCTGGGCGACGGTGTCGGGATGAAGGAAGACGGTGTGGGCGGCCACCGCGGCTGCGATCGAGGGATAGCCGGCAGCACCCAGCACCCGGTCTAGCGCAGCCACCCCGTCGGCGATCTGCCGGAGTCCCCTTGGGGCGGCAGGTGGCCGCGCAGATTGAGTGGACGAGCCCGCAGCGCCGCTGGACGAACGCGCGACTCGGCGGCCAGCGGACGGCGAGAAGACGACGCTCTGGCCAGGGCGGACCTCCAGGACGCGTCGTCCAGCCTGGAGCCAGGCCAGCGCCTGGGAGTGGCCTTCGCTGTTGGCCCACCAGGTGCGCTGAGCGGAACTCGGTGGGAGGCCGCCGACCAGTTTGGCGATCTCCGTGATGGTCAGCGACACCACATCGTCCGCGGATTGTCCATCGAGATAGCGCTGGAGCGGTTCGTACTTCGGCGGCACCGGGTCAGTCTGCCCTGCGCCAGCGTCGTTGAGCGGCCCACACCTCACCACCCCGGAAACGCCGAGCCGCATTCGCGAGATCCTGTCCGCCGCCCAGCACTTCGCCAGGCCTGGCACGGACCGCGCCAGCACTCGCGACCGGCTGACTTCAGCTATCGCCTTCCACGGCTGAACGTGACTGCGTAGCGGTAGGCGCCCCAGTCGACTCAATGGCGGTGGACTCATCGAAACTGCGCCGAGCTGAACAGAATCAGGCCGAGGTAATCCGGAGCGGCACACCGCCGCCGTGCGGCGCTCGGTGTGGGGAAAAAGAACGTCACCCTCGGACTGAGCAACGTCACCCTCAACGTCACCCTCCCTGGTCAGCGGGTTGTAAGTCACACACCGGCCCCTTGGCCGTCAAGGTCGACGCTCCGAGGCGCCGGCTCGGTTGGTGACCCTCCGGGCACGGCTCGTTCCTCGCCTCACCATCCGGCCTTCGCTTCTCGCTCTCGCTGTGCTCGCTCCCTTGACCGCCGGTGCCGGCGTGGGAAATCGGCGTTCACCGATTGATGTCGGGCCAAGCGGGGCGAAAAGCGCCCCACCCGGCATCAATCGAAAAGGAGAAACACCATGGCAACCATCACCGCAGTCACCGTGGCAGGCAACCTGACCCGCGAGTGGAGTCGAGCCGGAGCGCGGTGCCAGCCTCTCGGCTGATCCGTTTCTCCGACCCGCTCCCCGAACCGGACGTGCGACTTCCACCGCATCCGGCTCTCCACGAGCCCCGCTGGTCAACCTTCAGCCATCGCCCGAATCCATCCGTCCCACGGCGAGGGGATCTTCGTTCCTCGGTAGCGATACCGGCTGACCGGAACCGCTCCCGAATCGAAGAGGATTACCCCGTCCTGCTGTGGCCGCCACCCGTTGCCGAGATAGCGGCGTCGCACTTGCTTCCAGTTACTACGGCGCGACTTTCGACGAAGCCATCTGGTGACCCTGAGCCACGTGTAGTGGCCCAGGTATCGGAAGGTCGCCTTCGAGACGCCGTATTGGAAGTACGTGGTCCAACCCCGCAGCACCCTGTTGAGTTGATGCAGGAGGTCAGGGAGGGATTTGCTCGTTCCCTGCTTGGTGATCGCCTTCACCTTGGCCATGACCGAGGACAATGATTTCCTCGATGGCCAGGTGTAGACGAACCGTTTGTCCGACCCCGGCTTGGTCTGCCGCTGGATGCGGAAACCCAGGAAATCGAACCCCTCGTCGATGTGGACAATCGTTGTCTTCTCCTCCGACAGGCGTAACCCCATCGGGGAGAGCACCGCTGCAACCTCGTCCTTCAGGCCCTCGGCTTGCGCCTTGGTTCCCGACACCAGCACCACGAAGTCGTCTGCATACCGACAAATCCGGTAGATGGCTTCTCCGTGGTAGCGGCGTCGCTGCCTGTCGTTTTCGGTTGCCATGGTCGTCTCCCACGCCTCGGCGAAGTGCTCGTCGAGGACGGAGAGAGCGATGTTGGCGAGCAGCGGAGAAAGGATGCCGCCCTGAGGAGTACCGGTCTTGGTCCCGATGATCTGGCCGCCCTCAGTGAGGAGGCCGGACCTCAGGAACGCCTTGACGAGTTCCAGAACGCGCTTGTCCCCGATCCGATGCCGCACCCGACCCATGAGGGCCGTGTGGTCGATCTCGTCGAAGCATGCCGTGATGTCACCCTCCAGCACCCACTCATAGGAACGGGACGCGAGGTGGTGAATCTGGGCGATGGCGTCCTGGGCTCGCCTCATCGGGCGGAAGCCGTAGCTACACGGCTTGAAGTCCGCCTCGAAGATGGGCTCCAAGACCAGTTTCAGGGAGGCTTGCACAACCCGATCCCGGGTGGTCGGGATGCCGAGGCGGCGGTATTTGCCGTTCGCCTTCGGGATCATCCGTTCCTTGACGGGAAGGGGTCTGAAGCGCCGGGCCTTGAGATCATCTCGCAGCTCGGCGAGCATCACGTCACCGAAGAGGATGGAGTTCGGCTTCACCCCATCGACTCCGGCCGACCGTGCACCCCGATTGCCCCGAACCCGATGCCACGCCACCACAAGGAAGGCGGGATCGGCCACGAGGTTGTACAGGTCACTGAACTGACGATCAGGGCTGTCAGTCGCCCTTTGGTGCAGCTTCGCCTGCATACGCAGTACCCGGGGTTCGGCCTCAGAGAGGTCGGGCCACGGATCGTCGGTGTTCACCGTCGAGCTCCTGCCATTGCCACAGCGTCACTGCTGACTCGCTGGGTCCCTTCGCCATGTAGACGGCTTTCCCGTCCTCGGACTACTACGGACCCTCCGCCCCACCTCAAGGCCATCAGTCGACAGCGGACCTGCCCGTCGCCGCACTGGCTGTGCGGCAAGGAGGGCAGCCCCAAGGTGGTTCCCACGTTCACCATGTTCCGTTTGACGGGGTTGGTGCCCAGCTTCTCTCCCTGCAACCTCGCCACGAGTACGCCGCAGGCCTTCCTCGTGGCCTCACCACCAGCTCAGGTAACTGGCTTCGGAGTCGCTGACCCGTAGTGCGGCCAGCGTGCGTTGCTGACCGGCCCATATCCACCAGATTTGAGCCGGCATCTGACTTGAGGGAGTTCACCCACTGGTTCACTTGCGTTACACCTTTCCATCTTGCTTGCCGGACCCGAGCCGTCTGGTAGTACCGACTCGTCCCGTCGTTGTCAGGGCTGCTTCCCGCCCTTCCCTGCGCTTCCAGGGTCAGACTGCCCTCAGCTTCACCGCCCTGCTGCGACAGGTCGGCGGCGGTGTCCTTTCATCACCGCACGGTTACATGGCGCCTCGTGGCGCACCCCTGAGATCAGGTACACCAGGGACGGCCAGGCCACCACCTCGCTGTCAGTAGCGGTCAATCGCCGGTGGCAGAACCGCCAGACCGAGGAGTGGGAGGAGTCCACCTCGTTCTTCGACATCGTCTGCTGGCGTGACCTGGCCGAGAACGTCGCGCTGAGCCTGACCAAGGGCACCCGGCTCGTGGTCACCGGCCGCCTCGAGGAGCGCCGCTGGGAGACCGAGGACGGGGAGACCCGTACCAAGGTCGAGCTGGTGGCCGACGACATCGGGGCCAGCCTCCGCTTTGCCACCGTGGACATTCACAGGGTCCAGCGCCACAGCACTGCCGACGAGATCGCTGGCGAGACCAACCCCGCATGATCGGCCCGGCGGGGTCGGGTTTCCCGACCCCGCCAAGACTGGACTCCCGGCCTCGTCGCAACATTTCTTGCACTACGAATGTCCACGGTGGCGCTTCGTGCCCCAGTTCTCTTGATGAGACTCCGACTGGCACTCCGCCCGGGTCGCTCTGGCCCAGCAGCGCGGGCGAGGTGCCGCCGATGCGCACGAAACGACGTCGCTGGCAGTAGGCGAGGACGCCAGCTGTTGGCTTCCTCCCAACGGATCAGCCTTGCTCGGGTCCCGCCGTCCGCCTGGGGACGGACAGCAGTACCAATCAGATGCGCCGATGATGCCGGAGAGTGCTCCGCTCGGCGCCATCGGTTCGACGCCAAGTCTTCGGTTGCCGGTGCGATTCTTCGTTTGCCTGGGCACAACGATGCCCTCGACATCCCAGACGAGTCGCCGGCGCCCCGTCTCGTCCCTGCCCATCGCCACCTGCCCACGGATCGAAGTCGACGGTCCCGACATGCCGGTGGGGGAAAGCTGGCGAGCCAGCTCAGTTGGCCAGTTGGAGTGCGAGGTGCCCGATGTCCCTCTCTCAGAAGTGGCTGGCTGCTTTCAAGATGATGCGCCGGTCCGTCGGGCGTCAAGGCTGCGGACAACTTCCGGCGGCGCTTGCTGCGCTCACTGACCGTCGCCGGTCGCGCCAGAACTTCTCCTCGGCCCTGCGAGCACCCCTGACGCTCCGACGTTTCCCCGGAGCCTTCTCTTTCCAACAGCAACCCACAAGAGAGGAATCACCATGAACACCGTAACCATCACTGGCCGCTTCACTGCCGATCCGGAGCTCAAATTCACCACCGGAGCAGGCAAGGCCGTCACCACCGTGAGGGTGGCCATCAACGAGCAGGGCCGGGACAAGGCGGTCTTCATCGACCTCCAGTCCTGGGAGAAGACGGCAGAGTTCATCGCCAGCTACGGCACCAAGGGCCGCCTCTTCGAGGCAACCGCCCGCCTTGCGCTCGACCAGTGGACCGACACCGAGGGCAGCCAGCACTCCAAGCACTACCTGGTGACCGGTCCCTACCAGTTCCGGTTCCTGGACAAGTCCAGCGACGGCAGCGAGCCCGAGGCCCCGGCCGAGGATGCCTGACCTGGAAAGGGGGACCCTTCGGGGTCCCCCTCTTTCCCTGCTCTCCGGGACGGACTCGCGTCGGCGACGATCAGGCGACCACTTGGGCGATGGCGGAGCGACGTTGGCGCAGGAGATCGGCAATTGCCGGCTCACACGCGGCCAGACGACGGCATGCAGCCCTCGGTGGCGGAGCAGTCTCAACGGCCTGCCATTCGGTGCAGAGACCCCGGATCGTGGGCGAGCCAGTGGCCGCCACGTTGAGGGGGATGGCTCTGAATCCCATCACGAAGCCCGCCACGGCCACACAACCACAGAGCAATCTCTGGCGACAGACAAAACACCAGCCCAGAGGGTTCATGATGAAGCCGGCGAGGTTCATGATGTCGGCACAGGGTTGCCCGCCTTGACACACGCGGGTGCGTCGGTCGGGGCCAGGAGAGCGGCAAAACACCAGCCCAGAGGGTTCATGGTTGAACTGACCGGGGTTCATGATGACCGAAAGGCTTGGGCCATCGCCCGGCTGAGGCCGATGAACCGGAACGCAGCGATTCCGTCGGACCACTCCCCATCTCCTTCGGTGCGAAGAACCCTTGCCGAACCGACTGCCGCCGAACGGCGGCCAGAGTGTCCAGCAGTCCCGCGTCTGTTCAGACATGGAAGTGCCGGACACTCACCCTCACCCACCTGGTGGGGAAGACATATGGCCTGCCCACAGCGCCAGAGAGCCGATGGCATCGCCAACGCCGGTTCCCCCTGTCTACGCCATGGTTGTGTCATCACAGCGTCACCCCCAAGGGCGAAAACAGAGGCATTTCGGCGAGCCCATCGGGCTTACTCTCCAATGCCTTTCGCTCGAACCATGAACCTCTCATGACACTCGCTCTTGGGGTTCATGAAGCAGAGAGCAAGATGGACGATCACCTATGGTGATCGTGGCCCCGTTGCCGTCGGCACCGTGCCGGGGCACTGTCCCCGAGGAGATCTCGGGGTCGCTGCGCTGGGCCAAAGGTGCGCCCGATGACCGGTGACGCGCTGGAAGGTGCCATTCCCGAACCGGGCGAGCACGATGTTGGAGCCGAACCTCGGGTGGGGCGGCTTCGCCGTGTTCCCTGGGGCCGCAAGCATCAGGTGTCGCTCTGTTTGACCGACGACGAGTACGCGGCGCTGCGAAGCCGGGCGGACCGGTCGAAGGTATCCGTACCGCGCTACCTCATCGAGGCGGCCCTGTCCGGGTCTGCTGCTGCCGCCACCGAGCAGCGCCAGCTGCGCCGCGACGTCGAGCGCACCCAACTGGTGCTGGCGGGGCTGGCCAACAACGTGAACCAGCTGGCCAAGTGGGCGAACACCAACCGTGTGCTGCCTGACTCCTTCGAGAGCGCGCTTGGCGACATCGGACGGGCGACGGCAGCGGTGACTGAGACTGTGCAGCGGGTACCGGGCGTCTTTGGGGCAGGACGATGATCGGCAAGATCACCACTGGAGCATCAGGTCGTGCGCTCATCCGCTACCTCTTTGGACCGGGGAAGGCGAACGAGCACACCGACCAGCGGGTCATCACGTCCGGACTTGCCCTCGGAGGAGATGTCTTGGCTGCTGGAGCGTTGTCCAGCCAAGCGATCGTCGAGCTCGGTTCTGATCTTGATGCCGCGAACGACCTCGCTCGGGCGAACCCGGCCGGCGGGCACATCTGGCACCTGTCCCTTTCGCTCCCAGCTGGCGATCGACCCCTCACCGACGACCAGTGGGCAGAGGTGGCCCGCAAGGCCACAGAGGCGATCGGGTTCGAGCGGGAGGGCCTGGAGCCGGCCGCCTGGGTGGCGGTCGCCCACGGGGCGAGTGCACAGGGTAATCAGCACATCCACATCGCCGCCTCCCTCGTCCGACTCGATGGCAGCCGGGTGGAGACCTGGCAGTCGAAGCGAACGATCTCCCGGGTCTGTGCCGAGGTCGAGCACACGTACGGCTTGACCGTGGTCGAGGGCCGTGCGGGAAGAGGGATGCCCGGGTTGACCAGAGCCGAACTGGAGCGCACGGATCGGGAGCAGCGGGCAGAACCTCCCCGGATCACCCTCGCCCGCATTGTGCGTGAAGCATCGGTCGCCTCAAGAGACGAAGCCGAGTTCGTTCGCCGACTACGTGGAAGCGGGGCCCTTGTCCGTCCTCGCTTCGAAACCGGTGGGAACGAGGCGGTGATCGGCTACTCGGTGGCGGTTAGGCCTCGGGTTGGGGATACGCCGATCTGGTTCGGCGGGGGCAAGTTGGCCAAGGACCTGACACTGCCCAGCCTCCGCCAGTTCTGGGAGCTGTCACCGTCGGACCGCCGAGCGGCCGTTGCCGAGTGGACGATGACAAGGTCGGTCTCCGGCAGAGAGGCGGTCAGGGGTGTGTCGGGGGACTTGCAGCGGGCGGTCAGCATGGTGAGCGATGCGGCAGAGCTGTTGGCCACGGTATCGGACCTTGCGGCGTGGCGGGGAGCCGCCCGGGAGACCGCCGGGGTGTTTGCGGTCTTGTCGAGACGTATAGAAGGAGATACCCCGGGCCCTCTGGCAGCCACAGCCGACGTATTGGCCCGTTCAGCCCAGAGCCGCCTAGGTGAACCGATGGTGTCTCGAACCCCGGGGCGAGGCTTGCGGGGGGTGGCCGCGGTCGTCGCCCAGTCGGAGCTGTCCAACGAGTCACCGGTGGCCTGGGTGATGTTGCTCGACCAGCTCGGACGCACCCTTCGAGCAATCAGTGCTGCTCACGTTGCCCGGGGTGAGACAGAGATGGCAATCGCTCTCGTTGAGCACCTGGGGGGCGAACTGGTCGCGCTCCATGACCAGTTCACGAGGAGTCGGGATGAGGGGCTGGCTCCCGACATCCAGAGGGTTTGGGAGTATGGCGAATCACAGGAGATCGGAGCACTCGAACGTGGGGTAGGGCTCGATCTCGATCTCGATCTGGACCTGGACCTGGACGGCGAGTTCGACTTCGAGAGATGAAGCGAACCTGATCCGCACCGCCATCCGTCGAGCCTTGAGCAGAGTCCACCGGGACCTGCCTCGAAGCTGTCTCCGGTCAGCTCCGCCGTGATCCCCGCAACTGATGACAGTCCGGTCCGCGAAGAACGATGTAGGCCCGATGCACGGTCCCTTTCATTGCGGCCGCTCCGGCAGTGGGAGACCGAGGGCCCCGCTCCAAGCAGAACGCCGGTTCCGCGCTGGGTGTGAACCAGGTCACCGGCCGAGCGGGGCGTCATTATGCGTGGAGGCGTGTTGGGGAGGGCGGCGCCGGACCTTTGTGCGTGCGTTCGGTCCGGCCAGGTCGGTCTCGCTCATGAACCAGGGACCATGCGGAGTTTCCGGGAACCATCGATCTGGCGCACTCGGGCGCCGATCTCCATTTGCGGCCCGACCGATCAGATGGAGCGATCTGGCGCGGCCGGCACGGGCGAGAGGGGCGGCGTTCAGTGCGGCGATCTGTACGCGACTGTTCACTCGGAGACGTGCCGCACCAGCTTCGCGTTGATATCGGGGTGTATCGGTATAGAGAATGTTTTAGCCGCTCTTACTGTATGGGGTTGCCCCCGCAATGTCACTCGCCATGGTCGCGGTGATGCCCTTGACCACGGTCGGGTTGGTCGTGATGATCCCCACGTTGCGATCTGCATTCATGCTGGAATCCACGTAGTTGATGCTTCCTACGTAGACCGTGTTGCCATTGACCGAGAGGGCCTTTGATCGGAAATAGAGCGGGGTATTGCCGAAATACAGATCCACGTGCACTCCGCCAGCAATCAGAGTGTCGAAGATGGAAGCGTAGGAAGAGGAATACGTCATCGCCACATCGACTGTGACCCCCTTCTTGGCGTCGGCCACAGATGCCTGCTCGATGGGCGTGCTATCCAGCAGTTGGTCCTCGACGTAGAGAGTGGTACCGGGGCGAGCAGAATTTATCAGGTTGACCAATCCGGTCTGAGCGCCCGGCGCCCAAATCAACTCCGAACCTGCGGGCAGCAGCACATCGGCAGCTGGGCGGGCTCGGGGCTTTCGCGAGGTTCGCGTGGCTGGCGGTTACGTAGCGGCTGTGGGTGACCAGCATCTGGGTATCCCAGGCCGGCAGCCTGTGCACGGTTCCGCTGGGCGGGATCACCGATGCATTACTCTGCGCCCGGCCACTGTGGTCCGGAATAAGGGAAATACTGCGGCCCTTTCGCAGCTCCCATGTATTCCTGAACATTGCTGTTCATGAAGCCCGTTCCCGGGGTTCCGTTGCCGTAATTTGTTACCCATACATTTCCGGATTTGTCTATGGCTAAGCCGTAAGGTTGACTT
>Ga0224558_1002755_pt1 | contig 15644 bp, 7 predicted proteins | sample 714S32024metaG_FD_180682 | JGI IMG/M metagenome (GOLD analysis project Ga0224558, IMG submission 180682) | Peat soil microbial communities from Stordalen Mire, Sweden - 717 S3 20-24 | ecosystem: Environmental > Terrestrial > Soil > Wetlands > Peat | place: Sweden: Norrbotten County, Stordalen... | reverse complement strand
CGTCGAAGTGTTCTACAGCTCTCACATCGGCCGCCAGTGGAGCCGATGTGAGAGCTGTAGAACACTTCGACGGGGATAGCATTGCTGCCGCGGGACTGCTGTTCGAGTGGAATCAGGTAGCGGTCCTGCTCGCGCCAGGGCCAAACGCCGCTTTGGTTGACGAACGCAAACCAGAAGCGGGCATCCTTAGGCAGCGTGAGGTTGAGGAGGCGTTTGTCGCCGGGGACCATCTCCAGGCGTACCTGGGTGAGCATCTCGCCATCGTCGGAGATGACGGAGGTGAAAGTGATGTTGTTGACGTGGGCAGGCAGCAGTTTGGCAGCCTCGTGGCGTTCGAGTTGCAGCGGGAGGGCGAATGCGGGTTCCACCAGGCGATAGGCGAAATTGGCCGCGGCGGCCGGCAGGTTCTGCTGGAGCGCGCGGGGAATGCTCTGCCATTCGGTGGGCTGCAACGCGGCGGGGGGAGCGTCAATGCGCACCTGCAAACGGCCGCCGGCTTGCACGGTCACAAAGCCGCGCTGGAGGTTCACTTCGGCGGCTTGCAGGCCGCGCAGGACGGTTTCGGTCGCGCGCTCCGGCATGAGGGTCTGGTAAGTGGCTTGCAGGAGGTAGGCACCGATCACGCGCCGGTGCAATTTCACTTCCCAATCCTGCATGCCGTTAGTAACCGTGCCGGCAAGCGGCAGGAAGTCGGCGACCTGGTCGCCCTGAAAGCGGACGCTCTCGGCGTTGGTGGGGACGAATACATGGAATGCCTTCAGCCCGGTATTCTCGATCTGATACTGCAAGTTAGCTGCGACCTTTACCAGGGCCTCGTTGACGGTGGCGTGCTGGAGGCTCGTGACCTGGATCCATGGGTCCACCTGCTCGATATCGAGCACGAGGCTCCACGGCATCTGCAGCACGCTGAACGCCAGGATGCCTTTTTGCCGGATGCCCGACTTCTGCGGATCCAGTTGCGTGACACCGTCGCGGGTGATGACTTGCAGGCGCATTCCTTGTTCGGGCACCAAGAGGAGGGTGCCGCGTTGCTTGCTGACCTCGCGCAGCACGAGTCGCGGGACCGTCCACGCGTTGGTGGCTTTGACACCTGGCCCGGCCAGGCTGATGGCGAATTGCTGCTGGCCCTCGGTTTTGCCGCCCAAGTGCAACGTAATCACGCGCCCCGCGTCAGTCTTCGACTCCGTCCAATGACTCAACGCGGAGCCGCTGATGGACTCGACGTCGAAGCCCGCCGGCATGACGAAACTCAGGCGGAATATGCCCGCGCGGGTGATGGTCACGTTGGCATTGGCGGCGAGAACAGTGCGGTCTTCGCTGAGCGAAAGGGTATCCTGGGTCTCGACCCGGACATCGGGCTCGACGGCTGAGGCCTTGAGGAAGCAGGTTAGTGGGGCAGGCGTCCCGCCTGCCGCCGGCTTAGGTTCGAGGGCGAGACGCCCCGAGGACAGGCGGGACGCCTGCCCCACTAATTCGGTATAGCGGAAGGCGCGACGGAGGGCGAGCCCGGGAATCTGCGGCTGGAGCGCAGACACCACGTTCGTAGGGAAGTCCTCCAAGTTGATGGGCGAGAAGGTTTCGGCGCTCACCGTATCAAGCTGGACTTCGTTGCCGGTGGCGATGCCGAGCAGGCCGATCTGGCCTGCGGCGTTGTCCACGGACACCAGCCCAATGGAATGCTCGAAGGGGAGCGGCCCAGTAGCGACCTGGGAACGGACGAGCAGGGCAAAAGGACGCGACTGTGGCGGGTTGAGCGTTACGCGAAGTTTGCGGGTGTCCGGGTCGAATCGCCACAGGGAGACCATGGAGACGGAGGCGCCCTTTGGGGTATCCGCCGCCGCGGGGCTCCGCGAGCCGACCACGTCGGTGATGGTTGTTCCGGCCGGCACGTCCAGAATCAGCTCGCCCAGTTCCCCTTGAGCCGGCCGGATGGCGACGTAATGCGCGCCTTCAATTACACCCGCCGCGGGCGCGTAGAGCTGGGAAATCTCCGCATAAAAGACCGGCTTCTCGCGCTTGACGTCGCGGCTGAGCGGTTTCCAGGCGATCCAGGCGTCGTTGACGGGTGACAGCACCAGCGTGGCGACGGTATTGCTGCCACCGGTGTTGCGCTGGATGGAAACCGCCTGCGGGGAGAGCACGTCCACGTCGAGATTAACGAGTGTGAGATTGAGCCGATTGACGAGGCCGTAAGGCACGGGCAGCACCACACCGCTTTCGGTATCCCGCTTAGTCACCTGCAGTTGATATTGCAGCTCCACGTCAAAAGTGCCGTTGTCCTGGGCAAGCAATTGTTGCGCCCGCCTGGACCCTGCCGGGGCCTGCACGAGTTTGAGCGAGTTAGTGGAGTAGCTGATGCGCGTCAGCACCGCCGGCTCGAACAATATCGGCAGCATTTGGCCCTTCGCCGCCTGCCAGCGGATTTTCGCCGTGGCCAGCGCGAACTTGTCTTCGATGTGGATGTTTTGGCTCACGGACTCGGCGAGCGCGGGGTCTTTGGAGGGTAGCGGGGACTTGGAATCGGCGCCGCTCGCTAAGGCTGCGCTTCCCATGCTGAGCCACAGCAGGCCGCCGACTAACAGGGCAGTGGCCGCGGGTGCGGTACCGCTGCGGGCCACCGGTGGCAAGGCAGGCCGCGGTCGGCGCGGCAACTGCCAGAGTCGGCGCAGCGCGGGAATCACCACTCCCAACAGCAGGAAGGCGGCGAAGACCGCAAGGAAGAAGGTTGCGCCGTTGGGACAACGCAAGGCCGCCCAGGCGAGTAGGGTCCAACCGAGAACCCCGCCCACAGTCTTAGATCCCGGCCTCTCTGTTATCCATCCGAAGACCCAGACCGCCAGGGCGAGCAGCGCGGGCCAGGCGTATCGGACGAAGCCGAGCACAGACGGCTTGTCCGGGAGGTTGGCGACTTGGACAGTCAAGGCGCTGCCGGCTTGTTGTATCGGCGCCAGCAACGTCACGTCGCGCGGCACGGTGCCCTTTTGGCTCTGCGCAAAGTCGTACAGGTTAATGAAGGCGACGACCGCGAGTACGAAGGCAAGGAGGCCGAGCAGTGTCCCGGATACGTGGCGGGCACTCAAGCGATAGATGCCCTCCCGAGCCGTCCAGCGCCACGCCAGTACCGCCAGCGCCATCAAAGCCAGCGCGGCAAAAAGTGCGGTCAGCGCACGGCTGCTCTCGCTCCCCGTAAACATCCGCGCCAACTCCGCGAAGCCCGACACATCCGGTATGCCTCCCATGGGCGTCAAGGACCCATGGCGATAGACCAGGCGCTGACCGGTGTCGGGTTCCAGCTTCCATTCCGCGAGCATCACCGGCACGTTAACGATGGGAGCAGCCACGGTGATGAGTCTCGGGTCGTTGGTCCCCGCCAGCTTCAGGTCTAGTGTCAGCACCGCGTTCGGGTCCGCGTGTTGGGGCAAGGGAATGAGATTGGCCTGCGCGTCGGTCACCGGCACGACCGAGGCGCCGTTGACGGAAGCGGACCACAACTGCATGCCCGGGGGCAGGGTCAGGCGGAGGTGCGGGTTGCCGCGGTTCTTCACGAAGTAGCGCACGTCGGTAAGCGCCTGGCCTTCCTTCGAGATTCGAGTCGTAATCAGGGCACGGTCCACCACCTGACTCAGCGAATCGCCTTGCGCCAGCGGGCTGAGCGCGAGCTTCAAGTTGAACGGACGCGAAGTGTAGCGATAAGCGGCGAGGATCGGGGCGTCGAAGAACAGGCGGTATTCGGGCGGCACCTCGCCGGTTTCGAGCGCCAGAAGACCGGCTGACACATCAACGGGCTTCACCTGGAACTGGTAAGCGCTGATGATGAGGGTGTAGCCCTGCTCAGACTGCGCATCGAGCGGGCGCGCGCCGATGAACGTCAGCGTCTCACCCTGCGCCTTGAATGGCCGCTCGTAAGTTGCCAGCAAGGTATAGGCGCCCGACACCGGCGTGTGCAGTTGCACTAGGTAGCCTCCCGCGGTCTTCTGCCAGTTGCGAATGTCTTTGCCGCTGAACTCCACATTAAAATACTCGTCCGACAGCTCAACCTTGAAGGCTGACAGCGGTGCGCCGGAGACGAGGTAGTTCATCACGCTGCTGCCGTAGGCGATGCCTTCTCCGATGGAGAACAGATGAAACGCATCGGTCTGCACGGTCTGCGGCAACCGCTCGACGCGGAGGGTCGCCTGCCAGGCTGGATCGGTCAGCCGAAACGCGGCCTGGATGCCGGGGACTTTGCGCGGGAAAAAGGCAGTGGCGATCTCGGTGAGGGCCTGGGTGCGCTCGGCCGTCAGGCGAAAGCCCGCATCGGCTGCCACAGCGAGGTGGCCTCTCACCGACTTGGCTTTAACGGTTTCGATGCGCGGCAGCGCCCAGTTGGTTCCACCCAGCGGTTGGTTGCATTCGAGGCGGAGCTGGATCAATTGCCGGCCAGACACCGGCTGGCCATAGACAAGTCGCACCGGTCGCAAGATGCTGTCGGGCTCGTCGTCGCTTTCGAGCGGGAAATAGTCGGTCACGCCCGACCCCGTGAGCCGTGCGATAGCATAGCCTTTGGGCACGCGCAGCAGCAGCTCGCGCAGGGGCGCCTCGCGAATATCCAGCTCGATCTCAGCATCAATCGCCAGCTCGTTTTCGCCCAAGTGATATGCCAACACCTGCGACACGCTCAGCTCGGGGAGGATTTGGTCCGCCTGGATGCGCAGCGCAAAGTCCGCCCCGGAAAAGCGGTAGGCAAACCGCTGGCTCCCCGTCACCCGCAGCGCCGCCCGGGTAGCATCGCTTTCCGGGAATTGCTCGGGCGAAATCTGCGACAGCCCGGTCGCCTGGGCGACTTCGAGCCTTACCGCGCCTTCATTCACGATGCGGAAGTAGCCGGCGAAGCGCGTAGCGCCCTCGGGCCGCAACTGCATCGCATCGGCCGTCTGCGGGAATGCGCCCAAGGGCGTCTGCATTTGCACCTGGATCGCGAATTGGTCCTTCTGCGGCTGGTTGAACTGGACGACAAGCCGGCGGTCGTTTGAGTTCGGAACCGGCTCAACGTTCCAAGCGAGTACCTGGTCGCCTTGCACCCGGGTGACCTCACCCACGCCATGCAGCAGCATCGTCACGCGATTGAGTTCCCCTTGCATGACTTTGAAGTCCAGCAGCGCCACCTGGCGCATCAGACCAGGGCTGACGCTGATCTGCGACAGCATTTCGGCGGCGTAGAAGAGTTTGCCCTCGGCTTCGGGCCGCGCCTCTTTCCAGGAAAGTTTGACCGTGCCATCCGAAGGCAGGTAGCTGATGAAGTCGCTACCGGTGCGCTCGGGTCGCGCCGCGCCGGCGAACTCGAATTGCGTGTCCGCGCCGAGCCCCTGCAACACTATGGGCTGCAGTGCGCTGGAGGCGATGTGGAACTCAATCGAGTTCCAGGTCTCGCGCTGGCGGACCGCGGCGTTGAATTTGAGCTGGATAGGAAACTCGCCCGGCCCGTCGAAGGTGAGCACAAACCGGTCTTGCTCAAGGCGCACTCGCCAGCCGGGCTGCGGCTCGAAATCGGCCAGGGCGACACCGCCCGAGAGCAGATTGAGTGAACCGCCCTTGGGATTGACCACGCGGGCCGTAGCCGTAAGGGTGAAGGCGGCGGTCTGGGCGCTGAGCTGGCCGGTGAGTCTGCAATTCTGGAGCACGACGCGGCGCGCTTCCGGGTCGGCGAAGCTGATTCGGAGCGGCAACGAGTAGGCCGCGCCCTGGAACCGGAAGGCAAGGGGCTCCGGATCGGCGGCATTTGTTCCGCCGTGCAGTGACTCCGGCAGGAACTTGAGTTCAATAGGGATCAGGCCGGAAATCTGATCGGGCTGGACCTGGAGTTCGGGCGCGGATTCGATCTTTATGTAGCCGCTGAATAACGCTGGTTGCGCGGGGGTAAGGGTGGGAGGCGTAAGAGGGTTCGACCAGCTCTTGAGCTCCCGCTCCGCAACAATGTTGAAGGTGAGCCGCGTGAGGAGTTTATCGGTCTTGCGCGGCCGCAGCACCAGTATGCGCAGGCCATTGGTTTCCTGTCGCACGCTCCAGTCCAGCAAGGCCTCGCCGGTCACCTGGCGTATCTCACCTTCGCCGGTAATCGTAAAGGGCAGTTCCTTCGGCTCACCCTGAAGGATGTCGAGGGTGGCAAGGATGGAATCCGCAAGCTTCTCCGGCGTGATCTTGATGGAGTGCTCAAGGGCGGTGGCGAAGATGGCTTTGTCCTGGTCGCCGGGCAACCGGTTCAGCAGCGCCTCGATGACCAGGCGGCCCTTGCCGTCCTCAACGCCGCCGTTGACGGAGAGGTTCTTTAACTCGGCAGTGCTGCTCGCGGCCTGGCCGGCGATCAGCGCGAGCCAGGACAGCAATAAGACCAGCAGGAGCGAAACTAGATGGGTATGCCAGGGGCGGGAATTGAAGGAGGCGATGGGAGTTTTCATTATGGGATCGGTTTGGGGGTTATTCATTGACCACCTTTACGTTCGTACGGTCTCCGGGCGCGACTGTGACGACCTGCTCCGATGCGTATTGCCGGTCGGACTTGGAGGGATTGGGCCGGCCCGTGATGCGGTAATCGTCTGGCGGCGCGATTTGGCTGCAAGGGGCAAAAGGTGGACGCAGATAAACCGCAGAGGCGCGAAGAACGCAGAGGTTCTGCTGCGTTTGTCTTCTCTGCGTCCATCGCGTCTCTGCGGTTTCAGTCGCACACGAAGACGCCATGCTGTTGTCGCCAGCCTCTGTGCTGTTTACTCCGCGTTTGGTCACGATTACTCTGCGCCGGTGAGACCGAACGAGCTTACCCATGAAATCATCGGCGCGGCCATCGAGGTGCATCGCGAACTTGGACCCGGGAAACCCGAAGCAGCTTACGAACGGGCGCTCGCCCACGAGCTCACTCTGCGAGGCCTTGCGACGCGGGTGCAAAAGCCGGTGCCGGTGGTTTACAAAGACGTGAAGCTTGAGTGCGGCTTTCGTCTCGATGTGCTTGTCTGCAACACCGTGGTGGTCGAGGTAAAGTCGGTCGAAGGAGTCCTCCCAGTGCACCGAGCCCAGACGCTCACCTATCTCAAGCTGGGGGAATGGAAGCTGGCGTTGCTGCTCAACTTCAACGTGGCCATTCTGAAGGAAGGCATCGAGAGACTGGTGCTCGGTTTCCGAGAAGATGGAGATAGCGTCGCAGTGACGCATAGCCCGTCCGGAACCGTTGCAAGGAGCAAGAGCCCTGCGCCCTCCCTCTATTCCGCGTCGGACAGTGGAGATCGAGAAGCTGAGACACTGGCCTGCGAGATCATCGCCAGTGCAATTGAGGTCCACCGCGAACTGGGGCCCGGCTTGTTGCCCTCGGCATATGAGGCGTGCTTGTGTCATGAACTGCACTTGCGGAGTATGACATTCGAGCGCAAACGCCCCCTGGCGCTCAGCTATAAGGGCGCCGAACTGGCCGAGTTGGACGAAGTTGAATTGTTGGTCGGCGGACGAGTTGTGGTGAGTCCGTGTGCCTTGACAGAGGTTCAACCCGTGTATGAAGCCCGGTTGCTCAGCCAGCTTCGGCTGGGAGGATGGAAGTTGGGGTTGCTCCTCAACTTCAACACGGTTGCACTCAGAGAGGGTCTTCGGCGGGTCGTGATGAGCAGGAACGCAAAGTAGTTTGGACAGGTGTCCAAGAAACCGCAGAGGCGCGAAGAGCGCAGAGATTGTGTTGCATTTCATTTCTCTGTGAACATCGCGTCTCTGCGGTTTGATTCCAGCCTCGAACTCGCGTCTCATTATCGCTCCCAGATATCACTTCCCCGCAATGCTCTTGGCCTGCCGGATCATCCATTCCAGTTTCTTCGGCCGGGCGTCAGCCCCATAGACTTCCGGCACGCCGCTGAGATAACTGAGCAGACGATCGGGCGTAACTTCCCCGGCATACGGGCTGGACGCTAGCCATTCAGAGAACGCGCTTCCCGTGGCCGCCAACCGCATCGCCGGGCTGGTTTGCTCCAGCGGCACCGCGTTGCCGGTGAAGGGCACATCCCACGCGTGCTCGCGGTAATCCGCCGTGCCGGGAATCCGGAAGCGCACGCGCACCGTGCAAAGCGGCCCCGTGCCGGCCGGGTTCACTTCCACCGTGTAGAGGGCGTTGCCGGCCTCAGCGGCGCCGATTTGCGCGGCGTTCACGCTGTTGTCACGGAACTGCTCCTTGGTAAGCTGGTGCTTGGCGTAGCCGATCTGGCGATACGCCGTCACGCGAGCAGGATTGAACTCGACCTGCACCTTCACGTCGGATGCGGCGACTTGCAGCGCCCCTGCCAGCTTGGCGGCAAATTCACTCGCTACTTCCTCGGGCGAGTTGAGAAAGGCATAGCGCCCATCGCCGTTGCGGGAGAGGACTTCGAGTAGGTCATCATTGTACCCTTCCCAGCCGATGCCGAAGCAATCGAGCGCGATGCCCTGCTTGCGGTTGGCTTCGACCTTCTGCTTGAGAGCCTTAGGCTCGACGTTGCCCAGGTTGGCCGCGCCGTCGGTGAGGAGCACCACGCGGTTAACGCCGTTGGCCATGTAGTGGCGCAGCGCGGTCCGGTAGGCCAGGTTCATCGCCTCCTCGAGATTGGTGCCGCCTTCCGGGGTGAGGCCGCTCACTTCTTCGGCCACCTGGGCCGCCTGGTTCCCGGGCACGCCGTCCACCCACAAATGGGCCGTGCGGGCGAACGTCACGACGCTGAGCTTGTCTTGCGGCTGCAGTTGCCCGGCCAGCACGCGCAACGCCTCATGGATGATGCGCACGCGGTCGGCGCGTTCCATCGAACCGGAGTTGTCGAGCAGCAGCACGATGTTCAGCGGGCGGCCCGGCTGGCGGCCCAGCGCGGCGGTCTTGATCGAGAAGCGCAGCAGGTCGCGATTCTGCGCAAACGGATACTGCGCGCGCTCCCAGGCAAAGGCGACCGGCATGCCCGGCGGCGGCTCCGGATCGCGGTAATCGAAGGCGTTGATGAATTCCTCGCTGCGCACGGCGGCGGGCTCAGGCATGACGCCCTTCTCCAGGCTCGCCGCCGCCAGCTTGAATGACACGTCGCTGACATTGAGCGAGAACGTGGAGAACGCCTTGCCAGCGGTCTGGACTTCGGGCTGGGGAACCGGGGCGAGGGCTGCGGGCTTGGGTGCCTCCTCACGCGCTGCGTCATCCTTGCCTTCGGCTAGATCCACTTGGGCGATCTTCTCCAACATGCGGCTGATATTTTCTCGACTATCGCGCAGGATCAGAAGCCGGCTGCTATCAATTGGCAGAACGCTATTGGGAGCCTTCAAAAGAGGCTGCAAAACCGGCAACAGGTCGCTCGGCTTGGTGTGCTCCAACTGCACCACATGTGTGACATACTGACCCGAGTCTGACAGTCGCGCCGCACTGTTGGTGTCGAAGCGCCCACCGGCCGTGCTGGCTTGGCTCTCAGGTAGCGCCTTAACGAACCTATCCCCCACGTTGACCATCGCGATTCCATTAAGCGACAACGCGCTGTCGAGGACCTGAGTAGCTTCCTTCTTATTGAGCGGGGTTGTCGGACTCAAGGTAATGGTCGGAACGGGCAGAGTGCTAGGGCGCAAGACCTTGCGATTCACCAGCTCGCCGTAGATGTCAAGGACCTGTTCCAGCTTCGCCGACCGGAAATCGAGCATGCCAGCGGGAATCTTCTCGTCGGACTCCTTCTTTACTTCTCCTTGAGTGCGCTGGCGTTCCAACCGGACCAACGATTCGGTTGTTACCTCCTTCTTCGGCGCATTAGGAGTAGCGGCGCCGCCGGCGATCTGGAATTCGTCGTGCAGCTTCTCGACCCCGCTTGCTGCGGCATCTAATTTGGCAAACAACTCCACGCTCTTGGGCTTCTCCTCGACCTTCAATCCCACGGCGCCCGCTGCTATCTGTTTCTTATCCCGGGCATCCCCCTCTTTCAGCTCCAGACTTGTCTCCGACGACGCACCCGGCAGCACTATGGGCCTTCTTGCGTGGCGCGATGCTCCGTTCTCCTTGTCGTAGTTAGCCAGTTCCTCGGTCTTGGCTCTCCCCTCGGGCTGAGCGCGAGTGACGCCCAAGGATGAGATGTCGTCCTTCTTCTGGCTGGGAGTGGTCAAATCTGAGTTCGCCTCCTCAATAACTGCGGGAGCGGCGGCTGGGGGCCGAAAAAGCCGGCCTGCCGCAGGAACATTGCCCAGCACAGGCACGTCGGTGGGCATGCCCTTGAACGCCGGGGCGGGCAGTTTGATCGCCAGCGGCACGGTACCACTGGCGGGGAGAGCGGGTTCACTCGGTGGCAGCAGCTCGGACTTCTTCTCTTGGATCGAGGCCAGGTCGGCCTCAGACGGAGCCGTGCCGCCCTGAGCCGCAAGGTGACCGTTGCTCACCAGTGCGTTCGCTGCGTAGAAATCAAACCTCAGTGCTTTTTGATCCTTCTGGTTTGAAGTGACCAGCCCTGGCACCTCACTTTTCAGAAGGACCTCGCCAGCTTTACCGGCGTCGGCTGCCGGCTGGCTGGGCACGGCAGTGCGAAGTCCTGCCGTCAGGTCGCCGGCCACCTTATTATCGGCGAGCCCCTGCATCGGCGCTCCTGCCATCACGGCGTTTTGTTTAACCAAGGCCGGTTCAGCGAGCGCGGGAGCAGGGGTTGCCGCCGCGTAGTTGACAACGGCCTTACCCAGCGTTTCCTGCGCGGGCGCGGCTATCACACTGGGAGGTGGGACGGCCGCCGGGGGCGGTGCTTCTATTTTGGCCAGCCCGCGCGTCTCCTGGCCTTTGGAGAAGAATGCTTCTGCAGTCGTTGGGTTGTTAGAATTGTACCACGCGGCGCTGCTAGCGCCCGTGCTGGCGCCAGTCTCTTTCGGCGTTTCCGGAGCAAGACCGTACCTCCTACGGAATGCGAAGTCCTGGTTCTGCGGCGCAGACGGGAGCGGCTCTCCATCGGGTCCCACGGACGGGACGATGCCATCGGCCTTATATCCAAAACCGAAGCTGGAGTTGGCCGCAACGAGTGGCGGCTTCAAAGAGTCCCCGAAGGCCTGGATCTGCTCGCCTTCCACTGCAGCAGCGACGCCTTGCTGCCGGCCTTCTGCGGCTGATGCGTCGCCTCGCAATCCGCCGCCGAAACCGCCGGACGCTCCACCTCCTCCGCCGACGCCGCCTCCACCCACCATACCGCCAGCCCGGCCCAGGGAATCATCATAAAAGCCTTTGGTGGTTGCGGACACATCGAATCCAGGCTGCACACCTTCACTCGCGGCGGGAGTCGTGGCCGCATAGGCCAACTCGGTGGCTTTGGGCAGAACGATGACCGCGCCTGCGGGCCTGGCAGTCGCAGGGCCTGCGGCCGGAGGAGCTGCTTCGCGAGTCTGCTGCGGCAGTTCTTTGACCGCCACGCTTCGTCTGGCTTCTGTATCAGCAAGGCGTGCCACCTCGATGGAGCTTTCCGTGGCGACGGGAGAGGCTGGAGCAGTAGAGGCAGACTCGGATAGCGACCAGGTACCGAATGAAGGCCCTATGGAACGAGTCTTAGCCGTGAAGAAACTGGGCACAAGCGTCACAGCCATCAGCACCACCAGGGCCGCCGCGATGCCCACGGGGACAAGCCACGGCATCCTGTACTGGCGCGGGCGGGAGCGTCGGGGGGGGAGGATAAACTCCTTCGGCGCAACGGTCTTGAATTGCTGAAGCAGCTTCTGGCGGCGCTGGTCGCTCAACCTGAGAGGGACGGGCTGCGTGGCGGTTTCCGCCGCCGGGCTGGCGACGGTTTCACGCGCCAGGTTGATGGTGAGCTTGAGCCGCTCGTAGAGCTTGGCCAGCTCGACATCCTGCGCCAGTTTCTGGTGCAAGGCCGCGGCTTGTTCGTGCGGCAACTCGCCCAGCAGCAGGGCCGTCAGGCTGGACTCCAACTCATCTTGGGGCTTTTGAGGCATCTCAGGATTCATAACCACACCATTCCTGGCACTCTTTTTCAGGGGCCTTCGGGCTTCGGGCTTCGGCCTTCTTTCGGACTTCGGCCTTCGGACTTCGGATTTCCGCTCCGAGGCTCATGGCACAACTCCATTTCTGGCCAACTCGTCGGCGACGGCTTTCAGGGCGTGGTGTAGCAGGTAGCCGACGTGCCCGACGGTCAGGCCCGTGCACGCGCTGATTTCCTTGTAAGACAAGTCCTCGTTGAACTTGAGGCGGATCAGCTCGCGGCTGCGGTCGTCGAGGCTTTCCAGGCTAAGCCGCACGAGGCCGATGCCTTCCCAGCGGGCGATTTGCTCATCCGGCAACGGCTGGGGGTCGGCGGTGTCATTGGTGGCCCGGGCGCCGTCGTCGCCGGGCAGGTTGAGCGACACGATCTTGCCGGCCTGGCGGCGATGGTTCAGCGCCAGGTTATGCACGGTGCGATAGAGCCACCGTCGCGGCTCGCGCACCTCGTCAAACTGTGCATGCAGTCTCATGAACGCTTCCTGGACTATGTCCTCCGCCATGCCGGCGTCGCCGGCCAGGCGCAGGGAATAGCTCAGGAGGGGCGATTCAAGGGCCGTAAACAGCTCTTCGATCGTTTCCCACCCGGGCGGTTCCGCGCTGGCTTGGTCTGGTGGCATTAGGGCCATGCTCGGCGAATGGTCTCGCTTTGGCTCAGCTCATACAACCGTCCCGGCGTTCTGTTCGCAAGAGGACATCGTGTCTCACTGAGTATGACACCGGGCGGCTCTGTTTCTTAGACGAAAACTATGGTTGAAGTGCTCCCTTCCCGGCAGGCTTGCCCGTGCGATGATGAGTTTCAAGTTCATTTCACCCTTTATAGGTCCACAAAACGTGTTACTGCGGTAACAAGCCGTCTTTTCCATCACCGCCAACATCGGTCCCTCTTTGGGCAACAATGTGGCAAGATCACTGCCGCTACTCAGCTTCGAAGCGGGCTGCGATAAAAAATGCCCCTCTCCATATTTAGACGGCGTCCGGGTGCACTCAGAGTGTATTATTCTGCCGACGGTGCAGAGTCCAAGCAGAACCACACCGGTTAATATTGGACAAGACACAACCGGGCACTATCCAGAATCGGGGGAGATGGATATTGACGATTTGGGGGTGTGGCGTCGGGCTCTGAGCCCCTACGAGGCCGAATGCGTCTATTCGGTGGGAAAGAACTACGGGCTGAGTTTTGACTCTTACGGGCCGGTCGCCCTCGGCATTCAAACGTCGCCTGGCGGTGTCGAAATCATCTGGCAAGCAGGCGCGCTTGAGTCGGCGGATGACATTTACGGTCCTTGGGAGCCTGTGGCCGATGCCACTCCTCCATATTGCAGAATTTCCGAAAACAAGCTGGCGAGGTTCTATCGGGCTAGGCTGTGAACTCCGTCCGGAGCTGGGCGGCAGGTGGCGGGAGTCCGGGAGTGAATAGAAGGGCTAAAGCCATCTGAAAGCCACCCCAAAGCGTGTTGCTAGCCAGGGGATAGCCACCCTAAAGCCACCTTAGATTTGAACGAGGCAGCGGTCCCGAGGCTCAAAATGAAGGCTTGAGGTGTCGCGGGGTTTTGGACTTAAATGTGCGCCGCGACCGCAACCAGAATAGATTCATAGATGTAGATGCGGTTAGACCGCAAAGCCCGAGAGACTATGTACAGGCAACCGACGACCAATGCATCAGGCAAGCCCTTTGACGCAGCAATTATCGAGGCAGTTTGGAATAAAGCCCAGCCCAGCCCCCGGCATCCGCCGATGAGACTAGATGCACGTGGGTCCCTCATTTGGAAAGAGGGCTATTCGAACACCAACAGCAGATTCGGCTGGGTAATCGGGCGCCGGCGACCATTGGACCAAGGCGGCGGAGACGAACTGGAAAACCTGGAGCCACTGCAATGGGAGAATTACCGGCTCAACGGTGACAGTCAGGCCCGGGGCGAATGACAGGGTGCGGGGTGGGGCTGATCAGGATTGCGGGAGCGGTTCGTAGATGACAGGCCGGGCGTCCTCTGTCCGCCGCTGAGCGCCAAGCGTAGCAACTGAGGCTCAAGGGGTGCCTTTCAAAGCACGTTGGTGGCGTCCCACTTCATTGGATAGCTATCCTGGCTGGCGCTTCCGTTATCACTCGGACCGCGCCAATGCGCCAGCTTGTTTGGTCTCCTGCTCCAAGAGCGGGGGTAAACCATCGCGCTGCTGAGGATCACTCGACCTTCTCAAAATAGCAGAGTTCGTCAGCCGGGACCGCCAGTGAAAGCCGGGCCGGGCCGGCGTACTGGTTGCCGTCAAATCCTTTCCACCTTCCCTCGGGGAAGATTACCTCCCGGCGACGGGTGCCCTGCTCCAGGACTGGCGCAACGAGGAACCGATCGCCCAATAGGAATTGATCGTTCACTCGTTCGTATCCCTGATGCGGGAAGACATACTCCATGGAGCGAACAACTGGTTCGCCGGTCGAGGCCGATTCCCGTGCCAAGTCGAGGATGTATTCCTTATGCTCCTGTCTTACTTTGACCGCCTTGAGAACGGCTTTGAGGTGAGGCTCATCCAGCACGCGCCACGGCGCCACGGAGAACTGCATCATGGGCATGAGAGCATGGCACTGCGCCGAACGCACCACCAACTCCTGGTCTATAGTCGAACTGGTTTGAAATGATTTGTATTCACCACCGCCGATCATGTCCGGGCATGAGAACGAGTATCCCATCAACCCCGCCAGCAGCATGTTGGGAACCAGCTTCCGGAGATCACTCCAGGAATGGTCCTTGTCCCGCAGGCGTTCCGCGAGGGGTTCGCCGCCCATCTTCCACATCGCACGGTATTCATTGAGCGGATAGCGGAGCCCAATCCTCCCGTAAAGCTCGGAATGCGTGTTGGGTGAGACCGGTTGCGCCGCCACAACCCCCTTGTAGAAGGAGCTGTCCCCGGCGTCGAATTTGAACCCATCCACCGCGTAGGTTGACCGCAGATAGTCCAGCCGCGAGAAGAACCAATCCACCGCCTCCGGGTTGGTAAAGTCGAGCAATGCGCTTTCCCCGTTCCACCATTTGATCAAGGCCACGGCGCCCGACCTATCCTTTAAGAGCAGACTGCGCTCTGCCAGCTTCGCGTAGGTCTCACTGTTCGTGTGGACAAAAGGGCAGATCCAGAGCATTACTTTGAAGCCGTCGGAATGCAGGCTAGCGATCATCGCCTTTGGGTCAGGAAACTTGTTCTGCTTGAAATCCCATTGGCCGTAATTCTGCTGCCAATTGTCATCCACCATCAAAACTCCGGCGGGGAACCCGTGGTCCCTGATGCCCCGGGCGTATTTCAATATGTCAACCTGGTTCTGGTCATACGTCAACTCGATCCAGGTATTATACTGCGGGCGACTAAACAGCAGCTCATCGGGCATTCTCGCCGAGCCGTGAAAGTAACTCTTCCGCGCAAGCAGGAAGGCCTCGCGCAAAGATCCGCCGGACTTACCTCGCTCCAGCCCGGTGCCGTCGGCTTGGACCAACAGACCCTCTTCGGAGGCCTTGATTCGCAAGGGGTTTTCGGACCAGATCACGTCGCCTTGGCTCGACAACAATAGGTAACTACTCAGGTCCAAATTGCGGTGTAAGTGTTGGTTGAAAATAGTTTAAAATAGTACGGGACTCCCGGAATTGCCCCTGCTAACTTTTCTGCGTGCTTGAAGTTGGCATTGTGCAAGGCCGCA
>Ga0224558_1002753_pt1 | contig 15646 bp, 10 predicted proteins | sample 714S32024metaG_FD_180682 | JGI IMG/M metagenome (GOLD analysis project Ga0224558, IMG submission 180682) | Peat soil microbial communities from Stordalen Mire, Sweden - 717 S3 20-24 | ecosystem: Environmental > Terrestrial > Soil > Wetlands > Peat | place: Sweden: Norrbotten County, Stordalen... | reverse complement strand
CAAGCCTGGATTCATTGCGGCAGTTCTTCCTTGCCGGAATAAGGAACCGGAGCGCGTCTCTGGCTGGATTGTTCCTGCCGCTGAGTGTGTTCTTCGGTTGTATCTTCTGGAGCTTCAGAAAACGGTACGCGAAGTTCATGACCATGGCGCTGGTTCTGTTTCTGGGCGGCGCTGCCCTGCTGGTTACCGGTTGCGGCGGCTTCTCGCAGTCGAGCGCCACACCCGGCACCTATGTGATTCAAGTGACCGGCACCGGCGCCAGCAGCAACCTTTCGCGTTATCAGAACGTAACGTTGGTCATTAGCGCGAAACCATAGTAGGTTTAGCTTTACAAGTTTCACGAAGGTCGCTGCTCCCTGTTGGTCGCGTCGACTTGAGTGCTTCGGTTTCTGGATGCAGTAACTCTGGTTTTGCGCTACCGCCAAGTAGCGCGAACACATGATCGTTTGCAGGAGAAAGATGAAGAGCTTCCAGCGTATTGTTCCATCGCGGAGTGATGCTTTCAGGTTGCGGCCCGGCAGCGGCGCGTTCCTCCCGGTTCTTCTTCTGGCGCTTTGCCTGGGGATGGCGCGTCCGGCCCATGCCCAGGCGGTGCCGTCAGCCTATAGGGACGCGATCAGGTTCTCGGCAGGGGGCACAGCTTCGGGCTATCACCTGGGCTATGGCAAAGTGAACCTCCTGGGGGCATCGGCCTTTGTTGACTTCGATACCCTGCACCATTTCGGCGTCGAAGGCGAGGCGCGCTGGCTGGCCTTTCACTTGTCCGATAAGAACGGCCCTGCCGCTGACGAACATGCCGCGACTTACCTGGCTGGGCCGCGCTACTCCAGGTATTACGGAAGATTCCAGCCCTATGCCAAGGTTCTGGTGGGACTCGGCCACTTCAATTATCCCTATAACTATGCAAAAGAGAATGACTTTGTAGTGGCGCCGGGCGGCGGCTTTGATTTCCGCCTCACGCGCAGAATTCGCTTCCGTGCCGTCGACTTCGAGTACCAGGCATGGCCGCAGTTCAACTACGGCCGGATGTCATCCTATGGCGTCAGTTCCGGCATTCGCGTAAAAATCTTCTGATTGGTAGGTGCAGTTTGACGAGCATTTTCCGATCACTACTCGCCGGCTGTAACCGGGGCCGAAGCAGAAAAGAAGAGGCCGCACTCGCGAGTCTTCCGGTAAAGCCGTTCGGCCTCATTGGCGCTGACAGGTTTTGAGAGCAGGTACCCCTGGATATAATTGCAGCCCAGATCGCGCAGGCTCTCCAACTGTTCCTCGGTTTCAACGCCTTCGGCGATGGCCCCAAGCCGAAGAGAGCGGGCCAGTTCCAGAATTGCCTTTACAATATCCACGCTACCGCTTCCATTGCTTAATTCGCTGATAAAGGAGCGGTCGATCTTGAGCGTGTCGAAGGGCAGCTTCTGGAGGTAACTCAACGATGAGTAGCCGGTTCCGAAGTCATCGATCTCGAGCTTGATATTCATCTTCTTCAGGCTGTCAAGGGTGGCGAGCGTCTGCTCCGCATCTCCCATGATGGAGCTTTCCGTCAGTTCGAGCGCCAGAGACTTCGGGTTCAGTCCGCTTTCGGCCAGCGCAAGCTCCACCTCCTTCGCCAAGCCGGGATCGCTCAACTGACGAAAGGAAACATTGACGCTGACCGAGAGAGGAGAAGCGGGAGCGAAGCTTTTCTGCCATTCGGCCATCTGCTGGCAAGACTCACGCAGGACCCAACTGCCAAGCAGGAGGATGAGGTCGCTTTCCTCGGAGACGGGAATGAACTCGTCGGGGAGGACCAGCCCGCGTTCCGGGTGATTCCAGCGAACCAGCGCCTCAAAGCCGCAAATGCAGTTGTCTCTGAGCGAGATAATGGGCTGATAATAAACCACAAGTTGCTGCTCATCGATAGCTTTGCGCAAACCGGTTTCAGTCTCGAAGCGGGTAACAACCAGCTCGCGCAAACCCTCGTTGAAGAACTCAAAACGCGCTTTGCCATTGGCCTTGGCGTGATACATGGCGGTATCGGCATTGCGGAGCAGATCTTCCGGCGTATTGCCCGTAGAACTCAGGGCTATTCCGATGCTGGCGGAGACAAACATACGACGCCCTTCGAAGTAAAGCGGTTCGCTGAGCCGCTCGATGATGCGCTCAGCGACAATAGCGGCGTCTTTTTCATTTTGGATATGACTAATGAGGACGGCGAACTCGTCGCCGCCGACACGCGCCACAACGGATTGCCCCGGGCCACTCTGGCGTGAACTCGTGCGGATGCAGGCGCGCAGCCGGCCGGCAACATCGATGAGCACCTCATTGCCGGCGGCGTGTCCAAGACTGTCGTTGACGATCTTGAACTTGTCGAGATCGACGAACAGGACGGCGAAAGGGGCATTTTTCTGCCGCGCTATATCGATCGCGGACTCAAGGCGGTCAATGAAGTAGAGGCGGTTTGGAATGTGTGTAAGCGGGTCGGCGATTTTGCCTTCTGTAATATCCGTCTGCGAGCCGGCCATGCGGATCGCTTTGCCGGATGAATCGCGAACCGCAATGCCGCGGCTGAGCATCCAGATATAACCACCGGATTTGTGACGCATACGGTATTCGCTGACGAATTCAGGAATCTTGCCGCTACAGTGTGCCGTAATCGCATCGCGGACCCGTTTGCGGTCGTCGTCGTGGATGCGGAGGAACCAGTCTTCGGGGCTGGACCAGCATTCACTCTTCACGTTGCCAAGCATATCGTTCCACCGTGGCGAAAAATAGATTTCGTTGGTGGCTAGATTCCAATCCCAGAGGCCATCCTTGGCGCCTCGTGCGGCCAGGGCATAGCGTTCCTCGCTCTCCACCAGGGAGCCAAGCGTGTCTTTCAGCGCCTGTTCTCCCGATTCGATCCGGGTGAGCATCTCGTTAAAGGATTCGATGAGAAGGCTTGTTTCGCCACCGGCGCGAATCTTCGCACGGAGAGAATAATCCTTGTTGACCGAAATGTGCTGGGCGACAGCGGCCAGTTGCGCCAGGGGATCTCCGATGGATCTCGCCAGGTGCAAAGAGGCCAGGAAGGTAACAAGGACAGAGAGAAAAAGGACAAGAAGGGAAATCTTCGCGTAATCGAGAAGCCGGGAGCGGAAATCGCTAAGATCGAAAACCAGAACAATCGAGCCGGTACGTTCTCCATTGAGAAAAACACCGCGAAGAAGGGTGAGGGTCTGGCGACCGAAATAGGAGCCGTCGCGGTGCTGTGCCGGCAGGACGCGGCCAGACTGATCGCCGGAACGGTGATATTCCGCAAAGATGTGTTCCTGGTTGTCATAGAGGCAAGCAGCAAGGGCATGAGGCTCGGTGGCCAGGGCTCCCAGCATCTCTTTAGCGGTTCCCTGATCGTTGAACGCAAGCGATGCCGCAGTATTTGCACCCAGTGTGTCGGCCAGAGCGGTGAGTTCGCGGACCGCACTGGCGCGATAACTCTGTCGCTCGTAGATGGCGAAGCCGAGAGAAGCGAGCACAACGGAAAGCACACTCGCGGAAAGGATCAGCAGAGCAAGATTGACACGGATGGAAAAATCCCTGATGCGCATGGCCTCACCTTTCCCGATTCATTCCGCCGCCGCGAGTCACCGAGGTGGCAAGCAGCAGCAGTTGGGAACTAATTTTGAGGTGAGCCGAATCGGCGGCTCCAAGGTTGATGTCGAAACGGATCTTTCCCTTTTCAAGGTGGAAGCGGATCATCCCGCCGTCAGAGAGAAAGTTACTAGTTTCCCCCACAGTAAGAACCGGCAGGCCGCGCAGAGTCTTGAGAACTGCGGCCTGTCGGCGAGCTTCGTCGCGGCTGAGGAAGAGGATATCGCACCGCTGGGCATCCTGCGGCTGGCTTAGCAGACGAACATGCAATACCCGGCCTCCGGCGAGCTTGCCCTCGATGGTGCTTTGGAGCTCCTGGCGGTGCGGCTCATCGCTAAAGATACAGACGCCGAGAGAAGGGGCTCCGTCAGACCAGTCAACAAACTGCGCAAAGTGAAAGAGAAACGCCGCCTTGACCTGATACTCATTGGCGGAGGTCTGGGTGCGTGCAGGTCTCGGCACGCCTGACAGGAGCAGGACAACGCAGAGAAGCACGGTCATGCGAACCGAAATGCGCGTTCGCATGGACAGCTTCCCTCTGTTCGAATTGTTGTCTACTCGACACATATTGACCATCCGCTCAGAAAGACCAGACTATTTTCGCGTAAACGTCTCGCCGCATCATCCCGGATTGCACGGAAGAGTCGCCTCCTGCATATTCCTCATGGAGGTCCTTTAGCAGGTTTTGTCCTGCAATATTCACGGAAACGCGCTCCCCTGCGCGCCAGGTCAAACCAGTGTCTAGCCGCGTATAAGAGGCCACGGACTGAGCGGGCAGCCGGTCGACAAAATATGCCGACGCATTCCACTGCAGATTCCATGGCAGGCTTACGCTCGAACGCATCTGAGCCTGGTGCTCGGGAGAATTGCCTTGCGTCTTCAGCGGGGTCAAGGTATCCAGACTGTCAGCAAATCGGTGCATGTGCATGGAGAGAATCGCATAGCCCGGGCTCAAAGTCCAGAAGCTCGCTACCCTCCAGTTCGCGAAGAGTTCAAGACCGTGGGTTTCCCCATACATTCCGTTGCCGAATACATAAGGAATAAGCAGGTGCATCGGCGCGGGAGCAGCCTCCGGGCGGGCCGCTCCCGGTTCATCCGTTTCCAGATCGCGATAGCGGTTATAGAAAGCGGTTGAATCCACCGAGAACCTGTTGGTCCAGGTATTCCGGTAACCGGCCTCAAACGCAGTCAACCGCTCATTCTTTTCGTGTGGATTTCCTAAATAGCTGAGAATGACCGGCAGACTGCTGGACGCGGAAGGGATAGCGTAATTCACGCGAACGTCGGTGTCACTGCGGGCGGGAATGCGGTCGGCGCCAGAAACGGCGCTCCATGCCATATTCTTGCGATTCGGGGTCCAGGCCAGGCGCATGGAGGGCTCGAAACTGGTCCCAGTGAAGTCGTTGTGCTCCAAGCGTGCGCCGACAGTCAGAAACAGGAAATCGGGACGGAGGGCAATCTCATCCTGCACAAACGAACTGAAGAGCTGGTTTAGCCGGTTCCGGGGAGAAGGGGAGAGTCGCAGGGTAGGATTTAGACCATCCGAAGAGACACGATAGCCAACGCCCCAGACAATATCCTGCCGCGACGCCAGAGCAATATGATGCTGGAAATCGATGTCAAATGTATTCAGACCAACGCTATAAGTGGGATCGCCGCGCTTGGTGCGGTCAAAGTAAACTTGCAGCGATGTCTCTGATGTCGTCGAAATGGTGCGTTTCCAGCGGGTCAGCAGGTTCCCGCCCGAAAAGCGGTCGCGCATGGCCGCAGTTGCGTTTTCCGGCGGGTTCATGGAAGCAATCGCATAGACGATCTCTCCCGCATTGCCATGGTATACTTCGCCCTCAGCGGTCAGGGAATCCCTCGCGGAGAGAGTGGAATCGGTACGAAATCCGCCGTGGACATAGCGCCAATCGTCCTTGCCATCGAGTCCCGCCGGAGTGCGCTGGGAGTTGACTTGGAATCCTTCAGCATAAGCGCGATAGGTACCGAAGCTGCCGATCTTCCCGCCGTAGCGAATCGTCTCCGGTCCGGTTCCGGCGTTGCCAGCGCTGGCGGTAATCATGCCGCCCTGGGTGTCGGCCGTGCTTTTGGTGATGATGTTGATCACGCCATTCACGGCGTTCGATCCCCAAATCGCAGCGCCGGGACCGCGCACGACTTCGATGCGATCAATGCTGTTGAGAGGAACATTTTGCGAATCCCAGAGGACCCCGGCAAACTCAGGGTTATATACCGTGCGGCCATCGATCAGGACAAGGAGCTTGTTGGAATACTGGCCATTGAAGCCGCGAGCGCTGATGGCCCATTTGCCAGCGTCGATCTGAGCCACGTCAAGACCGGGAACCATGCGCAGCAGATCAGGAATATTCAGTGCGCTGGAACGGCGAATGTCCTCCGAGGTGATAACGAAAATGGCCGCCGCGGCCTGGCTGGTTTTCTGCTCCTTTTTGGAGACGGAAGTCACCTCGATGCTCATCAGGTCTTCGAGACTCTTCTGTGTAAGATCAGGCGATTGCGCACTGCAGGCGGGAAGCCCGGGGGATTCTAGCAAAGCAATCAAGGCCAGTATCCGCGCATGTCGGGCGACTTGCGAAGAAACCATGGCTAAGCAATAAAGATTAGGCAACTTCAGGAATACAGAGCTTGACAAAATAGACATTCGCATGTAAGTGAATCCGCCTTATTACCCGCTTAAAAAGCAGGACTGCGTGTAACTCAAATAATTTGTCTTAGGTCGTTTTTCCAAAGCCTATGACCAAAGTACCCAGCAGAAAACCACATCAATTCCCGGCCACATAAACCACCGTCAATGGCGTTCCAGCAGAGAAACACAGTTCACTTCACTTGCTTCAGCCATTACCCTGCATCTAAGGAAACATATCGGCATCCACTCCAGCTTTTATCAGTTTTTGCTAATTGGAGCTTATTGGAAAACACCTATGTTTGGAGGATTCTTCCGGGACTTGCGCAGACTTGACTGCGATCACGGCAGGGAAATGAAAAGATCCTGCTGGCAGTCAGGGGCGGGATCGGCTGGCTTTTTGCTTTGCACATGGATTGGGGCAAAGCCGCGCATCAGTTGCAAGGTGCGTTGGTGGCTTTCGAAAATCGACTGCAATTCCAGGCACTGAGGGCACCCCCCCCTAATAGCCCCGATTCCATCGGCCTGGGGATCAAACATGGGATGACGCGGACACTTGGCGTACCATTTTGTGGCTTCAATTTTCAGCATGACCAGATCATCCTATTCGGTTCCCAAGCGTGGCGTAAATTCGGCTCAACCAGCCATTCGGCGGAGCGGGGCGAGGCCCGTGTCCGCTTACTCCTCGTTCGTTTTCTCTTGCGGCCAGAGCGAAGGCTGAACGGCGCAAGTCCTCTCATACTTGAGGTCGGCAAGCTTCCTGGACCAGTGAACGATGCTGCGCTCGTTCCGCGCCAGCCGCAGTTGCGCCTCGCGGAGCTTGCGTTCGGCGTAGCGCACACGCCTACGCTGGATTCTGCTGAGTTGTGGATCTTCGCACATGGCCGATATCAAACCCGAAGTTCCAGCATAATACGCGAGGGGCATCCTGCGGCGGCGGTTTCCACACAACGTTATAACCTAGAGAAATATCATGCAGATTCTTCCCCCTAAAAAGCCTCGACGCGGTATGGATGCTTTTGCCTCCCGCGACTTCAGCCGCTATGAATTGGCGCGCGTTGCGGCCGTTCTGGGAGCTGAAGCGCAATCGGTCGCCGTTGCCTGGCAGGTGTATTCCATCACCCACCGCCCACTCGACCTGGGCTATACCGGGCTGGCGCTCTTTCTGCCCAGTCTGTTTTTTTTGCTCGCTGCCGGTCACGTCGCGGATCGCTTTGACCGGCGGCGAATCCTGCTGCTCTCCTACGGCCTGCAAATGATTTGCGCTATGGCGCTGATGGTGCTGGCCCAGCGTGGCTCTCAGAGCGTCTACTCCATTTACGCCGTGCTGTTTCTGATCGGCACGGGCCGCGCTTTTGCCGGCCCAGCGGGCACATCGCTGATTCCGCAATTGGTTCCGGAAAAAAACTTCGTCAACGCGATCACCTGGAATGGCGCCATCTATCAGCTAGCCAACAGTACCGGACCGGCCATCGGCGGACTGCTCTTCACCCTGCCTCTGCTCGGTTTTCTCCGTCAATGGGGTTTGCAAGGCGCGGGCATCGTCTACGTCTTCAACGTGCTTACGCTGCTCTGGTTTCTATCGCTGGTCAGCAGCCTGCGCACCAGACCGGCTCCCAAGAAACACCTAGCTGCGTCCATGGAAGTGGTCCTCGCCGGGTTTCAATATGTGGGGCATTCGCCTTTGCTGCTGGGAGCGCTCTCTCTGGACCTGTTTGTGATGCTGCTGGGCGGAGCCGTGGCGCTGATGCCCATCTTTGCCCATGAGATTCTTCATACCGGCCCGGTCGGGCTGGGAATGCTGCGGGCGGCTCCGGCGGCTGGCTCGGTGGTCATGTCGCTGCTGCTGACGCGTTTTCCGATGGGGCACCATGCGGGCCATCGCCTGTTTGTCGCCGTGGCAATCTTCGGCGTGGCCACGGTGGTTTTCGGCCTTTCGCACAGCGTGTGGCTCTCGCTGGCCGCTCTGGCCATATCCGGAGCGGCAGACAGCGTCAGCGTCGTTATCCGCGGCTCCATGGTCCAATTGGCGACGCCGCCGGATATGCGCGGCCGGGTCAGCGCCGTCAACTCGCTCTTTATCGGCGCATCCAATGAGCTGGGAAGCTTTGAGAGCGGACTGACCGGGCAGTGGTGGGGCGCCGTTCGAGCCACGATCGTGGGTGGCCTCGGCGCGCTGGCCGTCGCCGGAGCCTGGGCCGCGCTTTTTCCCAGCTTGCGCCGCGTCGATCAGCTGACCACTGAGGATCTGCTTGCTGAGGCTCCAGAAAATTCTCGGCTCAAGTGTTAACAGAACTCTGGGTACCCCAGGTCCCGATTTTGGGACCTGGGAAACAACGATCTCAAGGTAAAGATGCTCCTATCAGAAATGTAGCGCCGGCCTCCCGGCCGGCTGTAGTGCGGGCGTCCCCGCCCGCGCTTCTCTGCCCGATGGAACATAATTATGCTGTCAAAGAACTAGAGCAAAAAGGCGCAAGTGGAACCCGTTGCCTGACCGCCTGCCGGATCAATCGGTCAAATTGCCTGCCCGGCGTCCACTGAATCCAGCGGCTCGCTTGCCTTGTGGCTGCCACACGACTCGCGTACCACCAGACGGTGGCGCAGAACCAACTGCCGGTGCGAGCGGGAGTGATCTTCGATCCGTTTCAGCAATAATTCAGTGGCGGCTGAGCCGATCTCGTAGGTGGGCTGCTCGATGACCGTCACTGCGGGCCGCACCAGGCTCGTCCAGGCCGCATCGTCGAAGGCGGCAAAGGAAACATCTTCCGGGCAGCGCAGGCCGCTCTCCAGCAGCGCGCGATAGGCGCCGGTGGCCGCCAGACCATTGCTGACCAGGATGGCGTCGGGAAACGGCCGCGCGGCCAGAAGCTTCTGCGTCGTGCGATAGCCATCCTCTTCCCGCGGAGCAATGAAGTTCTCCTGGCAGTCATTGCGGGCGATGCCCCGCTCTTCGATCGCCTGCCAGAATCCGAGCGCACGCTCCCGTCCCGTCGGGCTGTTGGCGCCAAAAAGCCCCGCGATGCGACGCCGTCCATGGTCCAGCAGGTGCCGAGTCAAATCGGCGGCGGCCTGCGCATTGTCGATCAGCACGCTGTCTGCGACGTTGGCGTTTACCGGCCGATCGATCACCACCAGCGGCAAATGGAGGCTCTTCAGCGTAGCTGGATCAACGGCTGTCTTGCCCGTCGGCGCCAGAATCACTCCCGCCACGTTTTCATCGACCAAATGTCGCAGGTAAAGCTCTTCCTTGATCGCATCCTCATCGGTATTGCAGAGAAAGACCGCATAGCCCTGGCGCAGCGCCTCGTCCTCCACCGCGCGACAGATGCGGGTAAAGTATGGATTCTGCACATCGGCCACGACCAGCCCGATGGTCGTCGAGCGGCTGGAACGCAGATTTCGCGCCACCAGATTGGGCCGGTAACCCAGTTGCTTCGCCGCTTGTTGAATCTGCTGGCGCAGCTCTTCGCGTATGTAGTCCTTGCCCGCCAGTGCGCGGGAAACCGTCGCCGTGGAAACGCCGCAATGCTGTGCCAGATCGCGAATGGTCGTCATAGAGTTCCTGCGTATCACGATACATCAACCTTTCGATTTCGTCTGCAATCGTCTACATATGTAATCGATTACGTAACAAAATTAGCATACAGCAAGAATCATCGAAGATGGGTAGTTTAAATTAAAATCGTTATATCTTTACTATTATCAATTATTTATATGAAATTATTCTTCTGTTCTAAAACTCAACTTTTTCACCAAAAAAGATTTTTTATTTTTCTATTGACAATGATTTATGTAATCGATTATTGTTTGCGCATCGTGGAGAAGTGGAGAAGCGATCATGTTAGACTTTCAAGCGTCCAGCGTCCAAACCGGTTGTCGGGCGCACAGTAAAGAAGAGGCAATCCGCCAGGTTGCAGCCCTTCTGCAAAAAAACGATCATGTCTCGGCGCTCTATGCGGACAGCATGTTGAAGCGGGAGACGCTGGCCAACACCTATTTAGGCTCCGGAATCGCGATTCCTCATGGAGTTCCCGCCGACCGCGACCAGATTTTCAAGACCGGCGTGGCCGTACTGCAGTTGCCCGAGGGCATCGAGTGGCAATCGGGCGAGATCGCGCACTTGGTCATCGGCATTGCCGCCAAGTCCGATGAGCATCTACAGTTGCTGGGGTCAATCACGGAACTGCTGTCGCAGCAGGACCTCATAGACCGGCTGGCAACCACCACCGACGCCGAGCAGATCGTAGCCGCTTTGACCGGTCATGCCGGCGCTTCGTCCAGTCCCTCCCCCGCCCTTCCCAGGCTTTCAGCCGCCGCCCAGCAGGTCGAGGCGCTCGTCGGCCCGGCACACGGACTTCATGCGCGTCCGGCTACGATTTTTGCCGGCAAGGCCCGCAGTTTTGCGGCGACGATTCAGGTTTGGAACGGAGACAAGCGGGCCGATGGCAAGAGCATGGCTTCCCTGTTGCAGTTGGGCGTCGAGCATGGCGCTTCGGTTCGCATTCTGGCCGATGGCCCGGATGCCGAGCAGGCGCTGGCCGCTCTGAAGGCGCAGATGGAAACCGAAGAGGTCGAGGAAAAGCGCAACGACGCCGGCCGCAAGCACTCCTGGAAGCCCGCCCGGCCGACCGCCACCGTGCAAGGCGTCAGCATTTCACCAGGGCTGGCGATTGCCCGCATTCACCGCCTGGACCACCAAGTGATCGAGGCGGCGGCTCCCACCGACAACCCTGCGGAAGAGAAGCGTCAACTGCATATTGCCCTGCAAACGGCGCGCGCCGAACTGGAAGCGCTGGCCAGCAGCGTTCAGTCCCGCGGCGCCAGCGACGCGGCCAGCATCTTTGCCGCGCAGTCGGAGATCTTTCAAGATGCCGAGCTGATTGCCAGCGTAGAACGCAGGATTGACGCCGTTCCCAGTGCCTCCTACGCCTGGCAGCAGGAGATGGAACGGCTGGCCGCGAGTCTCAGAGCTTCCGGCAACGCCATCACCGCCGGCCGCGCCGCCGATGTCCGAGATGCTTCCGACCGCGTAACGCGCTGCCTGGTACAGGCTCGCAGGCAGCGGCAGGAGAATATTGCCGGAGAAGAACCGGTTCTGCTGATTACCCAGGAGCTTTCGCCTTCGGAAGCGGCGGCGCTCGACCCGCAGCGGGTTGCCGGTTTCTGCACCGTGGAGGGCAGCGCCACCTCGCACGTCGCCATTCTGGCCCGTTCGCTGAATATTCCCGCCATCACCGGCATCGGCGAAGCCTTCGCGGATTTGCAGGAGGGCGATCAGGTGATTCTGGACGCCAATGCCGGCATCCTCTATCTGGACCCGGCGGAGGAGGATCTGGTCAGCGCGCGCCAGGCGCAGGAGCAGTTGGCTGGCACCCAGGCTCTGGTCTATGCCCGCCGCTTTCAACCGGCCATCACGTCCGACGGCGTGCGCATTGAGGTCTGCGCCAATATCGGCAAGACCACCGAAGCCGCGCAGGCTCTGGCAGCCGGTGGCGAGGGCGTGGGCCTGTTGCGCACCGAATTTCTCTTTCTTGATCGCACGCAGCCGCCCAGCGAGGACGAACAGTACGAGAACTACCGGCAGATGCTGGAAGTGCTGAATGGCCTGCCGCTGGTTCTGCGGACGCTGGATATTGGAGGCGACAAGCCGGTTGCCTATCTGGATCAGCAGAAGGAAGAGAATCCCTTTCTCGGCGTGCGCGGCATCCGTCTCTGCATGAGGCATCCGGAGATCTTCCGGCCCCAGTTGCGTGCGGCCTTTCGCGCCTCGGCGTACGGCAATCTGAAGATCATGTTTCCCATGATCGCCACTCCGGGCGAGATGCGCGCCGCCAAAAAAATCGCGGAAGAAATTCGCCTTGAGGTCGGTGCCGAGCCGGTTGAGATTGGCACCATGATCGAGGTTCCGGCGGCCGTCGTCATGGCCGATGAACTGGCCAAGGAAGCCGACTTTTTCTCCATCGGCACCAACGACCTGACTCAATATGTTCTGGCCATGGATCGCGGCAATGCCCAGTTGGCCAAGGAAGCCAGCGGCTTCCACCCGGCGGTCTTGCGCATGATCGAGCGCGCGGTAAGCGCCGCCACTCGCCAGGGCAAGTGGACCGGCGTCTGCGGTGGCTTGGCTGGCGAGCCCGGCGGCGCGGTTCTGCTGGTTGGCCTGGGTGTGCGGGAGTTGAGCATGGTCATTCCCAGCATTGCCACGGTGAAGGAATCGCTGCGGTCGCTCACCCTGCGCGAGGCCCAGCAACTGGCCCAGCGCGCTCTGGCCTGCGAAGATGCGGCCGCCGTGCACGCACTACTCGAACAGCAAGGAGTTGCCTAATGAAGACCACGACTCGGGTTCTCACCATCACGCCCAATCCCGCCATCGATCAAACCCTAGAAATCGCGGGTTTCGCTGCCGGCGAGGTCAACCGCGTTTTGACCAGCCGCATGGATGCCGGCGGCAAAGGCATCAATGTCGCCTCCATCCTGGGAGATCTGAATGTGCCCACCGTGGTCACCGGATTCCTTGGCGAGCAGAATGCCGGCCTCTTTGAAAAGCACTTTGCCGCCAAGGGACTGGAAGACCGGTTTGTGCGCGTGCCGGGCGCCAATCGCATCGGCATCAAGGTCGTCAACACGGAGAATCGCGAGACGACAGACATCAATTTTCCTGGATTGAATCTCAGCGAAGCATCCCTGGCACAGTTAATGCGCACGGTCGATGAACTGATCGTCGACGGAACCTGGTGCGCCCTCTCCGGCAGTCTGCCAGCAGGATTGAATACCGATTTCTATGCGCGGCTCATCGAGCGGATTCACTCTCTGGGCGGCCGGGTTCTGCTGGATACCAGCGGTGAACCCCTGCGGCAAGCGGTCGCTGCCTTGCCCGACATCCTGAAGCCGAACCTTGCGGAGTTGGAAGAACTCTTCGGAGAAAAAGTCAGCACGACGCAGCAGGTGCTGGATGCGGCCGGCCGTCTGCGCGGTGACGGAGACGCCCTTGTCGTTGTCTCCATGGGCGCGGAAGGCGCGCTCTTTGCCAATCGCGAAACCGCCTTGCAGGCCCGTCCGCCGCGGGTTCACGTTTACAGCACGGTGGGAGCCGGAGACGCCATGGTTGCCGGCATCGTGTGGGCGCAGCTTCAGGGGTTAAATCTGGAGCAGACAGCGCGTCTGGCCACGGCCTTGGGCGCTCATGCCGTTACGCGCTGCGGGGCGGGCGTGGACATCAACAAAGTTCGTGCCCTGATGAATCAGGTTTCAGTGGAAACAATCACCGGCGAATCTTCCGGCGAGCCGGTCGCTGCGGAACAAGGAGTCTAACAATGGCCAAAGGAATCGCAATTCTCAGCTCCAAGCTTGGCGAAACTCATCTTCGTCTGGCCGAAGAGGCTCTCAAGGACACGGCGGCGCGCAGGGGCTACGATCTGGAAATTCGCATCGGAGTCGCCCACGCCGCCCAGATGGCTCAAGCCGAGGCGCAACAACCGAATCTGGACCTGATTCTGCTGGCCGGTGAATCCCTGCCTGTCGCGGCGTCAGCGTCCAACGCGAAACCAGCGTCTCAGTCTAATTTGATCTGCGCTCCGGTCAGCGAAGTGATTCGCCATCCCGAGCAGTTTCTTGGCGGCGCGTTGCCCGCGCAGCCTGCCGCTCCCGCTCCAGCCATTCGCCTGGTCGCCATCACCAGTTGCCCCACCGGCATTGCCCATACCTTCATGGCGGCCGCGGCCTTGCAGAAGGCTGGCGCTGAACTGGGTTACGAAATCAAGGTGGAAACGCAAGGTTCGGTCGGCGCCAAGAACACGCTGACCGAAGAAGAAATCCGCAACTGCTCGGCCGCCCTCATCGCTGCCGACACGCACGTCGACGCCAGCCGCTTTGCCGATGTCCGTCTGCTGACCACCTCGACCAACGACGCCATCCATCACGGCAAGGATGTTATCGCGCAGGCGTTGGCGCTGCCGGCTCCCGTTCCAAGCTCGGCCCACCCCGTGTTGAAAGTCGAAAGGAAGCCGCGCACCGGCGCTTACAAGCATCTGATGACCGGCGTCTCCTATATGCTGCCGCTGGTCACGGCAGGCGGCCTGATGATCGCGCTGGCCTTTGCCATCGGCGGCATTCACGCTGGTGACCAGACCGGCACGCTCGGTTGGGCGCTGATGCAGATTGGCGGCGCAACGGCCTTCAAGCTCTACATCGCGGTCCTCTCGGCTTACATTGCCTTCTCGATCGCCGACCGGCCCGGGCTCTGTCCCGGCCTCGTCGGCGGCATGATGGCGATGACGCTCGGCGCGGGCTTTCTGGGTGGCATCCTCTCCGGTTTTCTGGCCGGCTACGTCACCAAGTTCCTGAACGACAAGCTGCCGTTGCCCGAGTCGCTCTCCGGATTGAAGCCGGTGCTGATTCTACCCGTGCTTTCCACGCTCGTCGTCGGGCTGGCCATGATCTTTGTGATCGGCGGCCCGGTCAAGATCGCTCTCGGCGCATTGACCACATGGCTGAGCGGGATGCAACAGGGCAGCGCGCTGCTGCTGGGCCTTCTGCTGGGCGGCATGATGGCCTTCGACATGGGCGGCCCGGTGAACAAAGCCGCCTACACCTTCTCTGTCGGCCTGCTGGCGTCGAGCGTTTACGGGCCGATGGCTGCGGTGATGGCCGCCGGCATGACGCCGCCGCTGGGCATTGCGCTGGCCACGCTGCTCTTCAAAAAGCGCTTCACCACACTTGAACGCGAAGGAGGCAAGGTGACCGCGATTCTTGGCCTCTCGTTCATCAGCGAGGGCGCGATTCCCTTCGCCGCCGCCGACCCCTTCCGCGTTATTCCCTGCCTCATGCTGGGATCGGCTGTGGCTGGCGCCATCTCCATGGCCTCCGGTTGCCAGTTGATGGTTCCGCATGGCGGAGTCTTCGTGCTCTTCATTCCCAATGCCGTTACCGGGCTGGCAAAATACGCGCTGGCCATCGTCTGCGGATCGTTGATTTCGGCGCTGTCGCTCGGCATTGTCAAGCGCTCCGCCGTCAAGACAGAGAAAGTTCCTTTGCCCAGCACGATCTAAAAGATCAAGCTGCGGCTTCCCATTTCAGTCAGCCGCAATCTCCCACGGAAGGGAGCGTTGGAATCCTGGCAAGAGCAAGTTCATGGATTCCTGACCATAGAGCGGTTCTCCAATAGCTGTAGACCGAAGCCAGTAAGCTGAGTGGCTTTTTCCTTAAGAAAAAGTCACCTTCAATGAAGTAAGTCAGGCTATACCAATTGGAGAACCGCTCTAGAGCGAAACCACAGTAGGTGTAGCCTAACAAGATTCACGAGGGTTGCCGCTCCCTGTTGGTCGCGTCAACTTGAGATCTTTGGTTTCGGGATACAGCAACTGTGGTTTCGCTCTAAACTCCACACCTGAGTCCACC
>Ga0224558_1002752_pt1 | contig 15646 bp, 18 predicted proteins | sample 714S32024metaG_FD_180682 | JGI IMG/M metagenome (GOLD analysis project Ga0224558, IMG submission 180682) | Peat soil microbial communities from Stordalen Mire, Sweden - 717 S3 20-24 | ecosystem: Environmental > Terrestrial > Soil > Wetlands > Peat | place: Sweden: Norrbotten County, Stordalen... | reverse complement strand
TGTCCTGGCTTTTTCCGTCGTAGAGGGAATGACGGCAGGACACAACCACAACAAGCACTTGGTAGGCAGAGAGGAGGTTTGAGATGGCGGAGGGCGGTCCACGGCAGAACAAAGTCTATAAAGCAATGAATCGCCCGCTGACCATTCTGGGCGCGGAGCGCAGGCTGTTCTTTGTCGCGCTCATTACCGGCGGGGCGATCTTCTCCTTGATGCACTCCCTGCTTGGCGGCATCGGTTTTTTCATTGTGGGCGTGATTGCCGCGCGCGTCGCCACCAAGCACGACGTGGAGATTCTGCGCGTGCTGATGAACTCCAACAAGTTTCGTAGACGGTACGACCCCATGAAATGGGAACTCATAGAAATCACGATCAGGAATCAGCATGTATAAGGTTGAGCAAATCACGAAGGATTGGAAAGAAGCAGGATCGTTTGCCGCGCAGATCAATCTGTACGGCTTCTGGAATGAGCACTGCTTTCTGACGAAATCCGGCGACCTGGGCGCGGCGCTCAAGATTGGCGGCATCGACTATGAAAGTCTCGACCATGCCGGGCGTGACTATGCCGTCAAACGGCTGGAAGCCGCCTTCCGCAGTCTGGACGAAGGGACGCGGCTTTATCAGATTCTATTCAAACGGAACCGCCCTGCGATTCCACACGCCGAGTATGACGGCCCATTGGTGCGCGCCGCGATTGAACAGCGCGCGGCATTCCTTGATTCCAAGTCAGACCAGATGTATTCGATTGAAATTTTCTGGGTGGTGATGATCGACGGCAGCTATGCCAAGACCGGCCTGCTGCACGCGCTCGCCGCATTGCCCAAACATCCGCGCGAATCGTTGCGCGATTTGCACGCACTGCTTTCTGGAAGCAAGGAACGGACATTGCTCTATGAGCAGATTGAACGTGACCGGATGCGGCTAGGGCAAAAGATTCAGAGCTTGAGTGGGCAGCTAAACGACCTGATGACGGTCGAGCTGCTAGGGGCGGAGAAGACCTTCCGGCTTGTCCGGCGTCTCGTAAATTTCCGCCCCTCTAAGATTCAGGACGCGCACCTTTTCAGTGCGCGCCATCTCGACTGGCAATTATGCGATTCAGAACTGGAAGCGCATCGCGGCTATTTACGTATAGATGACGATTATGTGCGCGTCCTGACACTGAAGGAATTGCCTGCCGAGACACGGCCATTGCTGCTGAATGGTCTGCTCGATGTTCCGGCAAACTTCCATGTCGTCACGGAATGGCATCCGGTCGACAACAGCAAGGCCCGCAAGGAAATCGCCAATCGCCGCCGACATCATCACAACTCCAAAACCAGCTTCGTCTCCAATCTCCAGGACCATCAGAATGCTGGGCCACATGATGAACTGGTTGATGACTCGAAAGAGGCTGCCGTTGCCGAACTTGGTAATGCCTTGACGGCGCTGGGCATGGAAGGCAAGAACTTCGGCGAATTCACGCTGTCCGTTGTCATCTACGACGAGGATTGCGCCAAGGTAGAACATGCCGTTGCGGAGTTCCAGAAGCTCTTCACCCAGCATGACGGCTTGCTGTACGAAGAGCACTACAACCTGCTCAATGCCTTCTTTGCCACGATTCCTGGCAACCGGCAGTTCAATCTGCGCAAACAGTGGGCGCTCAATTCCAACTACGCCGATCTGTCCTTCCTGTTTACCGTTGATGCCGGTTCCCCGTGGAATCCGCATCTGGAGAAGGAATACCTCGTCGCTCTTGAATCGACGCATGGCACGCCCTATTACCTGAATCTGCACTCCGGTGATGTGGCGCATACGCTGCTGCTTGGCGCAACTGGTTCGGGCAAAAGTTTCACGCTCTCCACTGCCCTTCAGGCAGCGCAGAAGTACGACCCGCTGACCTTCATTTTTGATTTGGGTGGCAGCTATGAATCGCTGACGCGCGTCTTTGGCGGAACCTATCTCAATGTCGGCCTGAAGAATCCAGGGTTCACCATCAATCCGTTTTTGCTGGAGCCAACGCCGGAGAATCTGAATTTCCTCTACCTGTTTCTGCGCGTGCTGATTGAATCCGGCGGGCGGTATGAGTTGACGCCAGATGACGAAAAAGCATTGTTCGCCGCCATTGAACGCGCCTATAAGTTGCCCGCCGAGATCAGGACGCTCACCAACTTTGTGTCGATTCTGGGGCCGCTTGGAGAGCGGCTGCATAAATGGACCCAGGCCGGGCAGTTCGGCCATCTCTTCGATAATGCTACGGACACGCTCACCTTCTCGCGCTTTCAGACCTTCAACTTTGATGGCTGGTCAGATTATCCGGACATTCTGGAGCCGTTGCTCTTCTACGTTCTGCAACGGGCATCGTCAGAAATTGAAAAGCCTGCCAACACCGCGACATTCAAGATCTTCGTAATAGACGAAGCATGGATCTTCCTCAAGAACAGGACCATCCGCGACTGGATCACGCGGGCGGAAAAGACTTGGCGCAAGAAGAATGCTGCCATGATTCTGGCGACGCAGTCCGTAGTGGAACTGACAGATTCCGACATGCTGCACATCGTCAACGAATCCTGCCCAACGAAGATCTTTCTCGCCAATCCGAATATCGACCGCAAGCTCTACGCCGAAATCTTCCAGTTGAACGATACACAGCTTGAATTGCTGGAATCGCTTGTGCCCAAGCGCGAACTGCTCGTAATTCAGCCGCGTGGAACCAAAAAGCTGGTTCTTGAAGTTGATGCACTGACCTACTGGATTGCCACCAACAACGCTCGCGACAACCTGCGCAAGCAGGACTATTTTTCTCGTTTTGGAGCAGAGCAAGGGTTGCTCCAACTTGCCCATGACTATCCCAACCCCACACAACAAGAGGTGAATCGATGAATAGTGCTGTCCTATTTCCGCTGGTGCTTGGACTGGTTGCAACCGTTGCTCACGGTCAGCAACAGGCCCGCATCGTCCGCTATCACTCGAATGACATCGTCAGCGTCCATGCCAAGATGCGTTACACCACGCTGATTCAACTGCCGGAAGCGGAAAAGATTTTGGAAGTTGCGACCGGCGACAAGGACTTCTGGATTATCGACGCAGTGGGCAACTACTGCTTTCTGCATCCGGCCAAAGAAGGCATCCGCTCCAATCTCAATCTGATTACCGACAAAGGAACGGTGTATTCGTTCACGCTCGATGACGTTGAGTCCAGCGACCCCGATCTGAAGGTCGTGATCGAACCATCCGAGCCGTCATCGCTGGCCGCCGCCAATGGCTCGACCAAGCTCGTTCCCGCTGGTGAGGTGGAAGCGGCGCGCGCCCAGGCGCAGCTTGCTCAGGCGCGCGCCGCTTCTGCTGTTGAGCAGTTCCGTGCGGATTATCCCACGCAGGCGTTGAAGTTCGATTACAGCTATCGCAGTGAATCGCCCTTCGATGTTTCGGCGATCTATCACGACGACCGGTTCACCTACATCAAATCGTCCGCCACGGAAAAGTTTGCCGTCTACGAGATGAAGGACGGCAAGCCCAATCTGCTGACCTTTCAACTCAAGGACGGCACCTACATCCTGCCGAAGGTCGTAGATCGCGGGTATCTCGAAATCGGCAAGCACCGGCTGGAGTTCCAGCGGAAAGGACTGTAGACGATGGCAGAAGAAATTCAGGCTCCCGAAGTGCAGCCCACCGTTCAGCCTGCAACAGTCAAGGATAAGCGCATCCTTCCCGAAGGCGTTATTCCCAAGCAGGCGCAGGCTTACGTCGTTGCCGGTCTCGCCCTGCTCATTCTGCTGGCAGTGATGTTCTCGAAGAACCATGCCAAGCCTGTCCTAAAGGACACGGCATCCTCTCCGCTGGTTACGTCTACAGATGCTAACCAGCGAAAGATTCAGGAGTTGGAACAGGACTTGAGCGCGGACCAGCGCCAGAGCCAACAGGCGCAAAAAGCTGGAAATGGCGCGTTACCGGCGACGACAGCCAATGGAGCAGTCCCTGCCCAGACGACAAGCGCGGTTCCAGTCGCACAAACAGCGGTTACGCCAACAGAGAAGCCGCGCGATCCTGTGGTGGATGCGGAAAAGGCGCTGGTCTTCAAAGCGCGTTTTGCATCGAATCTCGTTTCCGCCTCGGATGGCGCTACGCGCTCCTCGGCAATGCAAACCGATTCCGCCAATGCGACTGCCGGCGCGACTGCTGTGCGTCCAACGGATGCATCACAGCAGGTGGCAAGTTCAGCCTCCACAGTCTCCGGCAGCAAACGTGCGGCGGAGGTGAACGTCAACTCAGCGCACGGTCAGCCTTTTGTGCTCTTTGAAGGAACGACCATCGATACGGCTCTTGTGAACCGCCTCGATGGTGAGTTCTCAGGGCCGGTCAAGGTGATGGTGACGAATCCGGTTTACAGCCAGGATCGTCAGCATGTCCTGATTCCCGAAGGCACGTTCATTCTCGGTGAAGCGCAGAAGGTTTCCGGATTCGGCCAGAAACGCCTTACCGTCGCCTTCCATCGAATGCTGATGCCCGATGGCTACTCGGTTGATCTCGACCAGTTCCACGGTCTCGATCAGGTTGGCGAGACCGGCCTGAAAGATAAGGTCAACAACCACTACATGCAAATCTTCGGCGCATCCATTGCGCTGGGCATCATCTCCGGCGCGGCAGAGGCCACGACCAACAGCGGTTATTCGGAAAGCGGCTCCGACACGTACCGGCAGGGCTTGGCCTCCAGCCTTGCCTCGTCCGGTACAAACGTACTCGACAAGTTCATCAACATTCAGCCGACGATCACGATTCGCGAAGGGCACCGCATCAAGGTGTACATCTCGCAGGACATGCTGCTGCCAGCCTACGAGAACCACTCCATGCCTGGGGTGATGTGATGCGCGTCCTTGTACTGGCGCTCTTCGGCTATGTGCTCATGGTGGGCTGCGCTTCCAGCCCGCATCCGCCGAAGAAGCCTTCGCCCTGCCACTATCCACAGTCCGCGCCGCTCGAAGCCCGGCGTTCTTGAGAAAAGGAGTTTTCATGAAATCAGGGAGATTGTTTTTTGCAATTTTCGTCCTTGCTGTCGCGTTCGTGCCTGTGGCGCACGCGCAGTTCGGTTCCGGCATCGTCTATGACCCGACACAGAGCGCTCACGCCATTCAACAGATTCAGCAGAACGAAAGCCAGTTGCAGAAGTGGGCGCAGGAACTCCAGAAATGGGAGCAGCACCTGCAAAAGGAAGAGCAGATTTACACGACGACCTACCAAACCATGAATACGGTCATCCAGGCCTACAACCTCGCCTACCAGATGTCACGGATGCCGCAGAATCTGGCGGCCCGTTACAAATCTAATTTCTCGCAGTGGACCAACCTGACCAGCATGAGCAATACATCCTCGGACACCTCTGGAATTACCTCGGCATGGCTCAACGCCCTTGACCTTGGCAATCCCACCCGCGCTGCATCTGCTTACAGTAGCGCAACGATCAAGGCACAGACCTTCCCGTCGAGCCGGCTCGCTGCGCTCGACTCGACGACGCAGGCCACGGTCAAGAACCAGTACGCCAGCTCCGAGATTGGCCAAGTCAACGTGACCAATCTCCTCTCGACGCTCGGCACCATCCGTTCCGATTCGCAGACCTTCCAGCAGAAACTCGCCAACCTTGAATCGGATACTTATTCGACTGATTCCAACCAGCAGACCGAAGTCGGCGTGCTGGCCAAGATCAATACGGCCACGATGCTTCAGATCCACTCGCAGCAGGACACCAATCAGATTCTTGCCGCCGCTGCTGCCGAGCAGGCGCTCGAAGCAAAGGAAAAGATCGACGAACGCAACCGGCTTATCAATCAGTCCATTTATTTCCAGCAGAACTTCGCGACGACCATGCAGAACGTATCCACCGGGGTGAGCACCTCGATTCACTCCATATCGCTCAGCCCCAACGGAAAGTAGTGGGAGGAATCGATGCAGGATAACCCATTCACCTTTCTTGGATCGGCAATCAGCCAGTTGCTTTCGTCCAAGAGCGTCGCGCTCCAGGCCACGGGCCTCGACATCTTCCGTGGCCTGGCCGTGATCCTGATCGTCTGGTTTGGCGTCAAATCCGCCCTCTCCGCTTCGCAGGGAGTCGGCGGAGGATTCCAATTCGCCAAGTTTGCCGACTTGATACTGATGATCTCCTTCGGGCTGGGCATGTTGACGTACTATTCGACGCCGATTCCCGGCGTCGGCTACAGCTTCAGCGACCTCATCACCCAGGAAGCGCTCAATCTCTCCGGCCAAATTGAATCGGATCAAACGCAGCAGATTGCTACCACCGTGGTCAATGCCGAACAACAACTCGGCACGCCGCCCGGCAGTTTCAACATTTTGGAGGACCTCACCTTTCTCATTATCGCGTTGCTACTGGCGGCGATGCAGGCCGTCTCATTCGCCGTGATCGCCTATGGCTATGTGGCCTCTGCCGTCTGTGTGCTGATTGGCCCGATCTTCATCCCGTGGTTCATCGTGCCGAAGCTCGATTGGCTCTTCTGGGGATGGTTCAAAGCATTCATCGGCTTCAGCTTCTATCAAGTGATCGCCTCGGCTTTTATCTACATCTTCTCGAAGGTTCTGACCTCGATGTTCAGTGTCATCGGCACGGTCAGCATCTCGAATGCGCTGACGATTCTGCCCGCTTTGTTTATTACGCTCTTTGTTTGCATCTTTGGTTTGCTCAAGATTCCGGAACTGACGGGCGCAATTCTCAGTGGCCGCAGCGGAACCTGGGTCAACCCCATGGGGTGGTAGAGATGACGCAAAAAGAATTTCCCATTACCGATGCAGGGCACAAGTTTCTGGAGTTGTACGCCGAACCGGTGGTAACCAACACGTATCTGAAAGTCGCCATCCTTGTGCTCTCGGTTGTCGCGCTTGCATTGCTTGCGCTTCTTTACCGTGCGCAGACAGCGGCTTCACGGTTGAAGCCGCTCGTCATTTCGGTTTCGGACATTGGCCGTGGTCAGGTGATGAACTATGACGACCTGAGCAAGGTTCCCCTCGACCGAGTCAGCAAATACTACCTTGCGCGCTGGGCGTCGCTCTACTACGGGCGCAATCACTCGACGCTCCAGCGCGACTTTTCCGAGTCGTTGAATTTCTTCTCGAATGATCTGCAATCGGCAACCTTGGCGCGGGTGAACAACGCAAAAACGCTTGACACTTTTCTGCTCGATCCTAGTGCGCCCAATGTGGACGTTGAGATCAAGGCAGTCGTTCTTGAAGATACGCGGCAGGCTCCATACCGTGCGCATGTGGAGTTTGAGAAGGTCTTTCACTCGCTCGGAGACCAGCAGGAAGAACATCGCGAACGCTGGACCGCAAATATCGTCTACAGCTTCCGCGACGAAGTTCCCAACGAAATGCTTTTGACCAACCCGCTTGGCCTTGTCATCAGCTATGTGCATGAAGATCAGGCATTCGGGAGCTGACCACGATGATTGCCAATGCTGTTTTTGTTGCGACGTTGATCTTTCTTGCACTCGGCTTCGGCCTGATGCACGAGTTGCAGTTCTTCATTCCATGGCGTGACCTTATCTTCCACTGCTACTGGCAACCCATTGCGGCATACTGCGCGCTGTTGTTCGTCAACATCCTTGGCCTGACCATCTGGATCGAACGCAAGTTCTTCCTGCGCGATGCCGGCCGCAAGCTCACGCATCTCGACCAGGAGATTCACACCGGCCACAGCGCGCTTTCAGACGAAATCATGTCGCAATTCGGAGACGACAAATGAGTATTCGAGACAACGAGCACTACGAAAACTCCTCGGACATGATTGAACGCATTCGCAGACTGTGCGAGGCCGCCGAACGGAAGATGAATGCCTTCGGCGATCCGGCGGACTACGACGTGCGGATCATTCATGGGTATAAAGGGCAATCCAGTGCAGACAGGCAGATGACGCTGCCGTTGGAGGCAGTCGATGAGACTCGATCTGCCTCGTGAACCGGAAATTCCGCTCACGCGGGACCGGGAGATTGACCCGCCGGAAACTACAGATGCACGGCGGCCGGAACGGTCCGAATCACCACTTGACCGCCGACTTCCACGGCTCCGCCAGCAGGCGGAAGAACGTCCGCCTCGCACTGTCGAAATTCCGCACGACGAACGTAAGCACGACCGGGAGCCAGACCAACGGGGGCGTAAGCGGGAACGGGAAGTGCGTCCCCGGCGCACACGCGACGGAATTGCCGTGGAGATTCGTGGCATCCGGCTACGCCAGGAAGAACAAACTCTCCTCGGCGAAGTTGGGCGTTTTCGAGTCCTGAACCTGAAAGATGTGGTTCGGACAATCTACGGCGGCAATGAGCGCGCCATGCGCTCCGATCTTGAGTATCTGCGCGAACACAAACTTGTGTCGGTTGATTCAGTAGCACCACGGAACGATGGACATTGGCTTCCACAAAAACGCATCGAAGTTGTCACGCTGAGCCGCGAGGGTGTGCGGCTCGCTCAGGAAACCAACAACTTTTCTCCGAAGCAAATGCTTTATCACGGCTTGGTTAAGCCGCGTGAGGTTGAGCACGACTCCCAGATTTATAGCGCTTACCGCAAGGAAGCAGAGCGCATCAAGGAGTCCGGCGGAAGCAATTTCCGCGTGGAGCTGGACTTTGAGTTGAAGTCGAAGGTGCAGAAAGCCATTCACGCCGCGCGGAAGGTTGACCCGGACCGCGGCATGGACGAGATCAAGCGTGAAGTCGCTGGGCAATACGAATTGCCGTTTGTCCACAACAAGATCGAAATTCCAGACGCTCGCATTCATTACGACGTGGATCAGGGCGCACGTGCGGCTTTTTCCGACGTTGAGGTGGTGACTGCGGCCTATCGCCCCGGCCACATCGCGGCCAAAGCGCAAGCCGGCTTTCACATGTACGCATCGGCCTCCGACCATTCACGGCTGAGCAAGATCGAAGACGAGCACCACATGCTCGATTGGGTGATGGACCTATGACATACGACGCCATCGATCATCTGAAGGGTTTTGGATACGCGGAACGCGAAGCGGCCTTCCTTTATATGGTGGCTGTGCATTCCGGCTATTTTCTGCGGCGGCAGTTCAACCAGTTTGTTGCGCGCGAGCGCGGAGCGATTGCCACGCACTTTCTGCGGCACGCAGCCAGCCTCGGCCACATCGAGGAAATGCCCTGTGCCGATGGCAGGATCATCTACCATCTGGCGAACAAACAAATCTATGCGATGGCTGGGAATGCAGGCTCGCAGGGACGCCGCATCAAATCCTCGCGCGAGATTGTGCGCCGTCTTATTGCGCTCGACTATGTCATGAAGCATCTCTCGCATGAGCATTTCATCGAATCGAGTGACGAGCGGATTCAGTTCTTCTCTCAACTGAAAATTCCTTCAACAGTCATCGAAGGTGCGGAAGCCTTCGGACGAATAGTCCCGATTTCGCTTCCCACTGAATCCGAAAAACTGATCATGCGTCTGGCCTTTCTCGACGAAGGACAGCGCTCAACGGCAATGTTTGCGCGCTTTCTGCGGACGCACGAAGCGTTGCTTCGCGCCTTGCCGCGTGCAGAGGCCGTATTCGTTTCGGTGACTCCGCTGCTGTTTTCTGCCGCTCAACATGTTTTTGACCGGCATATGCCGCTCAAAAATTCCACGCATTCTGCCTGCCCGCTCGGCGTCGAGCATCTAGTCAGTTGGCTCGATGTTCGATACAGATTCCGCGAAGAAGCTTGTTCGATTACACCGGAAGAGCATCGTCTGTTGCAGGAAGGCGAATGCATCTACCACGCGCCGGTTCACGCCGGCTTGGTTGCGTCCTGGAGCAACGGCGCGATGAATGCCGAGAAGGTTCGCAAGCTCTTTGGTGCGGAGCAGCATCGGGTTTCATTCGTGACTGAACTGATTGACGCCAGCTACCCCAGATTCCTAGACCAGGGAGCGGGCTACGCACCGGGCTATGGCGATGCTGCGAAGTGCTTATTCAACAACGAGATCGAAGATGAAGCACTTGAAAATACATGCCACTGAGGGCGGGAACGACCCCGCCCTGCCGGGCTGCCGCTGTCGCTGGTCGTTCCCGCCCTCAGTGGCAAAACAAACGGTGACGGTCCGGCGAGCGGACTAGCAGAGGACAAACAAAGTACAGGAGGAGTACCAGAGATGAGCAAACTGAAGATCGAAAAAGGAGCCAGCCGCATTCGTCGCGTGCCGCTGAAGACAACCATCGACGGGACAGTTGCGGACGAAATTGAACTGATGTGCCAATGGTCGGAGAACGACACCAGTTATGTCGTCAATCAACTATTGCGCTTTGCGCTGAACCAGAGCGAGGACTTTCAGCAATACAAACAATCGTTGGAGAACGGAAGTGCAACCACTACAGGCCGGGACCAGCCCAGACCGCTGACGATCAAACCTAAGCCTGCAACATTAACAGCTCGCAGTCCAGAGGCGGACAAATGAACGGACTCCGAGCTTCGCTGCAAACATTGGCGCATACGCTGGTTGCCTATCGGGTGGCCCTGTCGGTTGGCATTGCGACGGCGGCCAGCGTTGTTCTCCATGCAGTGTGGCCTTGGCCGGCGGCACAGCCCTTGCTGCAATACTTCGCTCTTGAACGACCACGGCTCTATATGGTCATCGCGCACGGATACGACCTGTTTCTGTTCACGACGCCGTTCATCTTTTGTTCCATGGCCCTGTCACTCGTTTACGTGCATATCTACCGCCGCGAGGTCCTGGTTCAAGCCGGTGCGCTACCACTCTTGGACGATCCTATTTCCCGGCGCGATCTGTTCTTTGTGCTGGGCGAGGTCCATCGGCAGCTTGAAACAGTCCCGTCTCCAGCCCCGCAATGGCTTCAGATTCCTGAGCGTGGCCTCTATACCGGCATCGCCGTATTCGGTTCTATCGGTTCTGGAAAAACGCAGGGCGTCATCCTTCCGGCCATGCGGCAGCTCTTCGCCTACCGCGCGGCGGACGCGGCACAGAAACTCTCCGGCATCGTTTTGGAGGTGAAGGGCGATCTTTGCAGGCAACTCAAGTCGATCCTTGCCGAGTTGGGGCGCGCAGACGATTACGTGGAAGTATCGCTCGATGGGCCGATCCGTTACAACCCGCTGAACAACTCATTGGACGCCTATGCCCATGCCTTCAATCTTGTCTCAGTCATTACGGCCATCTGGGGCAAAGGCAAGGAACCCTTCTGGCAACAGTCCTACACCGACCTGATTCGGTACGTCCTCATTCTTCATCGAGTGCGCGATGGTTATGTCACCATGGTGGACATCTTCCGCACGACGATCAGCCCAGGGCAACTGGAGTCGATGCTTGTCGAAGTCGGTGCGCGCTTCAGCGCCGTTTCCTATGTCGGCGTCAGTTCCGAAGCGTACCGGGAAAACGCCGAATTGCTGTCTCCCTTCGGCTTCGAGTTGGACCACGCCGCCAACCAATATATTGCGCCGTGGAGCAAGATTCTCGAAGACACCATCTCCGGGAAGACGACCATCGAAGCCCTGGTTTATAGCCGGAAGCCGTTTGATCCGGTTGAGAAAAAGCGCTGGGAAAGCGTCAATTTCTGGTACTGGGAGCACTGGAAACACTTTCGCGCCGAGGTTAAAACCAGTATCGTGCAGGGAATCGCTGTTTTCCTTTCACTCTTCGAAACCGATCCCGATGTGCGGCGCGTCTTCTGCCCGCCGAAAGAACTCTACGAGGGAAAACCATGTGCGATTGATCCGAACGGCCAGGTTCTGCCACCGTTCGATGAGTTGATCGAATCGGGCAAGGTCGTAGGACTCAACTTCCCAGTGGCGCTTAATCCTGCCGTGGCCAAGACGGTTGGCACATTGATGAAGGTGGACTATCAGCGAGCCGTGCAATTGCGCATTCCAAAGATGAGCGTGGAACCATCCCGGTATTTCCGCCCGACGGTGTTCATCTGCGATGAGTACCAGAACTTTGCCACCGTGGGCGGCGACAATCCGACCGGCGATGAACGGTTCTTATCTATCTCCCGGCAGCCGAAGTGTATTCCGATCGTCGCCACGCAGAGTGTCTCCTCGCTCAAGGATGCAATGCCTAATGAGGGGGTCAAGACTTTGCTCCAGGCCTTCCGCACCAAGGTCTTTCTGACAACCTCTGACCCCGACACGGCCCGCTTCGCGTCGGAACTATGCGGCAAGGCCGACCGCACGCGCATCAGCTACACAGTCTCGGAGTCCAGTTCCAATGCCAATGTCGGTTGGCTCAGTGGCCGCACTTCATCAAACAAGGGTTCTGTATCCGCCTCCAAGCAGTACCAAAAGCAGAAAGAGCCGCTATTCGAAGAAAAGGCATTCTTTGAACTCAAGAATGCCCAGGCTATCGTGGCGGCCTTTGATGGATCGGCTCCGTTGCCGGCGACCTACTGCTACCTGAAGCCGGACTTTCTGTCTGCCAGCATGACGTGGTTTGAACAGGAGCGGATCAACTTCGATCCGGAAAGGATACGTGCGTGAACTTCGAGATCATCATTCCGTTTCTGAAACCCATTGAGCATCTACTCGAGTCCGAAACCGTATCCGAGATCATGGTCAACCCTGATTCGTCTGTGTGGATCGAGGAGAACGGCCAGATTCAACTGCTGCCAGGAATTCACTTTGACGACGGTGCGCTACAGACCGGACTTGAAGTCATTGCCAACCGTTTTGGCAAGAAGCTCGACGCGGATTCGCCGCTGATGAATCTGCGCTTGCCTGATGGTAGCCGCATGGCGGCCATGATTCCGCCAGTCGTTAATCCCCGGCCCGTTGTGACCATCCGCAAGTTTACGTCACGTAACTTTACTATCACCGACTTGGTGAAACACAAAATGCTCACCAGCGAGCAGGCCGATATGCTGACCAAGGCAGTCAGTACGGGACAGAATATCTTGATTGCGGGCGGAACAGGCAGCGGAAAGACCACGCTGCTTAATGTTCTGGCTGATGCCATTCCAGAAGACGAGCGCATCCTCATCATCGAGGACACTGCGGAACTACACGTTCGCAAGCCGCACATCGTCTCAGTAGAGTCTCAGACCGACACGCATCGCAACCAAGTCACGTTCGATGACTTGCTCAAGGCGACACTTCGCCATCGTCCCGACCGTATCATCGTCGGCGAAGTACGCGGGGCTGAAGCCCGCACCTTGCTGGATGCGATGAACACCGGACACCGTGGCACGCTGGCGACAATTCACGCCAACGGGGCCGAAGATGCGTTGCACCGTCTGTCGCAATTGGCTATGCGCAATTCCGGAGGCGTACCGCTGCGGGATGTAGAGGAGGAATCCCGCAGGTCCATTGATGTTGTTCTCCACATCGCAAGGATCAATGGGATTCGCACGGTTCGAGAACTACTGCGTGTATGAGCGTCCCGATTACTTTGCCAGTGCAGCACGCTCAGCCTGTTTTTTTTGGCGGCGTACCTTGGCCCAACGTTTCTTCTGCGCTGCGGCAATCGCTTCGCGAGCGCTCGTGCTCAGAACCCGTTTCGCAGGCTTCTTGGATGCGGTAGTTTTGACTGCCTTGCTGTTTGTCGGGTCCGTTGTTGCATCTGCAACTGCCAGTGCACGGACACGAGTCAGCAGCGCAATCGCCGCATCGAGTTCCTTTACCAGATTAACTTTGGGCTTGGGGCCAGTCTGTTTCTTTGTCATGGGTCTTTCAACTCCTCAATTCGCTATCAGCACGAATACTGATCATAATTCACCAGGCTGCCCCCCTATCTCGACTTTAGCAGCATCCACATCCAATTCTGCCAGCGGCGCTTTGCGTCAATCCGTCAAGCTGCCGGCCCCAGCCGATCACCGCGTGCGCCAAGCACTTCCATCAGTCCGCCGTCGTTGCGGTAGAGCTTACCAGCCACGGTAGTAGCTGTTTCCAGCACCACCGACAGCATGGTCTTGTCATTAAAGCGGAGCAGAACCTCACGTCCGCTCTGCGAATCGTCAAAGATCATTAGTTCTTCGATGGTCTTGCCCTTGACCTCCGGAAAATCAAATGTTGGATGTTTCATAAACCCTCCAAGGCTATCCCTTATTAGGGGCTTCTAGCAGCTAAACCGAAACTTGAGTGCGTGAAGAAGATCACGCACTCGGAGACACGCAAATCAAAAAGGGCGCACACGGCGGCCTTGCAATCTGTCTACGATGCCATCGTATAGCGTTTCATCGAAGCGCAACGTGAATCTGGATTAACACAACGGGAAGTATCTGCATAGATCGACCGGGTACACTCCTCTCTCTCCAAACGCGAGACGGGAGAACACAGAGTCGATGTTCTGGAGATTCTGCAACTTGCAAAACTGTATAAGAAACCACTTCGATACTCTTTAAGCGATTGGGACGACAGGAACTCATAGGCGGGTCTGGGCAATCCTCTCGCCGATCAAGGCGACGAACCTCTGAATCATTGGGTGAGTATTCTCCTCACGATAGAAGATACCGCATTTGCGCGTCAGAACGTTGGTAAAGAGCGGTTTTGTGACGATGTTCCGGCCCAGCATGGCCGACGAGCGGGTCAGAAAGCAGACGCCGATCTGCTGTTCGACCAGGCACAGCGCCTCTGATGGCGTATAGGCATCTGCCACGATGTTCAATTCCAGGCCGAACCCGCTAAAGAATCCAGCAATTTCCTCATGCAGGGCAGGAAGAACCTGCCTGGCCACGGCAATGACCGGCTGCCCGTCCAGATCCTCAGGCCGGATTTCACGTTTCGTAGCAAGGGGATGCCCCGCCTTCATGCAAAGAACTATCGGTTCTTCGAGCAGTGGATGTACTGAAAGTTCTGACAGCGTAACGGGGAGGAATGTGATTCCGACATGCAGGATGCTCTTTACCACAGCCTGTTCAATGTCGTTGTCCAGTCCGCCCGTTTGTTCGATCTTTATGCCGGAAATACCTTCAGCATTCAAATGTGCGAGCAGAGCAAGAAGACGGGAAGGAAGATGTGCGGAATGGCCGACAAGCAGATGCCGCTCTCGCAGGTGCTTGGCTGCGGCGATCTTCTCTTCTGCAAGAACAGCATGTTCAAGCGCCAGCGACGCTTCGCTGCAATAGATCCGCCCATCGGCTGTCAGGACAATCCTGTTCTTGCTCTTGCGGAAGAATTTCGTTAACAGTTCGCTCTCGGCTTTCGAAAGCCTCTTTACAACGGCACTCGGGCCGACATGCAACAGTTCTCCTGCCTTGGCCATATCGCACGTTTCAGCCAATGTCACTATGGCCGTCAAACCTTCCATGTCCACATGAGGATAGCGCATATGAAATGCCTCGTCGCCCAATCGCAGGTCCATGGTTCCAAGGCAGACTTGCCTAAACAACTACCTGACAGCACAGTTGATATTGGCAAGCAGTCATAACTGCTATTTCTTCGTGCTTCACGCTATCCAAACCATTCCAGCGTCAGCAGAAAAAAATGACTTCAACAACTTCCATTCCCGTCTGGACTATGCCGTGTGCCTTCGCGGATGAATAATGGAACTTGGTTGCTGCAATGCTGTGCGCAGTTGGGAAGAAAGTTTTGGCCAAAAATCATTCATTGGTAAGCGTCGACGTATGGCCGTCTGGACGTGGCTGAAGGCGGAGAGGCATTCTTGATTGCGGGGCAGCAGAGGCTGTTCGTGCGAAAGGGAGTGCATGAGTACGAGCGCACCGAGTATTACTGGG
>Ga0224558_1002749_pt1 | contig 15662 bp, 20 predicted proteins | sample 714S32024metaG_FD_180682 | JGI IMG/M metagenome (GOLD analysis project Ga0224558, IMG submission 180682) | Peat soil microbial communities from Stordalen Mire, Sweden - 717 S3 20-24 | ecosystem: Environmental > Terrestrial > Soil > Wetlands > Peat | place: Sweden: Norrbotten County, Stordalen... | reverse complement strand
CGATCACCGTGGCCGCCTCGTTACGGGTGAGGCGACCTGCCGCAGGCGACAGGGCGGCGACCAACCCCGCGAGGTCGTCGGCATCGAGTCGGGCGATCGCCGGATCACAGTCGGCCAGGCGCAGATAGGCGGTGCGCGACGGGGGAGCAGTACCGAGGACCTGCCATTCACTTCGGAGCCGTCGGGTCGTGGGGGTGTCCATGGCCGACACGATGAACGTGAGGGTTCACAGATCCCCTCACAGATCCCCTCATCACCGAAGATTTCCGAATTGAGCACCGTCGGCGACGCGATCGTCCGCCGCGGGGGGCGAGCGAGCCAAGAACGGGCATACGCCCAGCCCAGAGGGTTCACAAATTCTGTGGCGGGCCCGATCACAGACTCGAGGCAGGGTTCACAAGTTCGACGCCTCAACCTGCCGGCGAATGTGCCGGAAACGGGATCTGCGCAAGTGGGAGGGTTCACAAAATCGCCAGGGGGGGTTCACAAACGGCGAATCACCTCAATCGCGCTCCGTTCCCCTTCCCCTTCGGTGCGAACAATCGCCCGGCACACCGACCGCCGCCGGACGGCGGCCGGCAATGCGATGGGCGCCGCGGAGCGCTGCGCCTTCGTGCTCGCCCAGCTCGGAGAGGACATACGGCCTGGCCACAGCGTCCGTTGTCGCCATGCTTCGACGCAGCTGAGCGGCTCCACCGAAGTGTTCGTCGCGTCCCGACGCAGGGGAATCGTCGGAAACTACAGAAGAACGGAGAGCCCGGAGGGCTCGCTCTCCAATTGCCTGTCGCTCGGACTGCACTCGTTCGCGGGACTGTGGAAAAGCGGCAGCAAGATGGGCGAACAGGTAACCCAAAGGGTCGCCTGTTCGCAGCGGCGTTGCCGTGGGTGTCACCGGGGGATTGTCCCCGAGGAGGACTCGGGTTCGCTGCGCTGGGCGGAAGGAGCCGGACCGTGCCGGCCTCGGTGAGTGGCAGTGGACGTCTCCCAGTGGAGCGAATCGCACCGATGAGGAGGTCACCTGGCGGCCGGCATTGCGTGGTGAAGGTATTGCTCACAGAGACCGAACTGGCCTCGCTTCGGGGACTGTCTGGACTCGCTGGCGTGTCGGTCCAGCGCTACCTGATCGAATCAGCGATGTCCGGGTCGGCGGCGAATGCGGCTTCCCGGCGACGGGCCGCGGTCGACGCACGGGCGGCCAGGATGATCCTGAAAGGTGTGGCCAACAACCTCAACCAGCTAACGAAGTGGGCGAACGCCAACCATGCGCTTCCCGACAGTCTGGAGCGCTTAGTCGACGATCTCGCCCGGGCTGTGGCCGATGTGGAGGAGACAACGTCCGGACTTGGGACTGTCTTCAGAGAGGAGCACCAGAGCCGCAGGGGAGCGGGGAGGAGTGCGCCATCGTGATCGCCAAGGTCACCCGAGGTGCGAGTGGGCGAGCGCTTATTCGCTACCTCTTCGGGCCCGGGCGCGCGAACGAGCACACCGACCAGCGTGTCGTCACCTCAGGGATTGTTGTGGGCGTGGACGAAGGCAGGATGCTGAGCTCGGCCGAGATCGCCGACCTGGGCATGGCACTCGATGCAGCCAACGAGACCCATGGGACCGATCCTGCCGGCGGCCACATCTGGCACCTCTCCCTTTCTCTCCGTGCCGGTGATCGGCAACTTACCGACGACCAATGGGCGGAGATCGCCGACAAGGCAGTGCGGGCCGTGGGGCTCGAGCGGGAAGGGCTCCAGCCAACGGCCTGGGTGGCCATCGGGCATGGGACCAGTGCAACCGGCAACCGGCACATCCACATCGCCGCTTCTCTGGTGCGCGAGAACGGTGTCGGAGTGAACCTCTGGCAGTCCAAGCGAACGCTCTCGCGGGTCTGCCACGAGATGGAGTCAGACTTCGGACTCGCCGTCATCGAGGGCCGATCAGGTAAGGGGATGCCTGGCCTGACCAGAGCCGAACTGGAGCGAACTGCCCGGCAGCAGCGAGCGGAGCCCCCACGAATGACCCTCGCCCGGATGGTGCGGGAGGCATCGGTCGCGTCGTTCGGCGAAGCGGAGTTCGTCCGGCGCCTGCGTGGGAGCGGGGTACTTGTCCGGGCCCGCTTCGAGACCGGAGGGAAAGTGGCGGTGGTCGGATACTCGGTCGCCCTCAGGACCGACAGTGACGGGAAGCCGATCTGGTTCGGGGGCGGAAAGCTCGCGAGGGATCTGACGTTGCCCAACCTGCGCCAGCTCTGGGAGTCGTCGATAGGGGACCGCCAGTCGGCGGTTGCTGAATGGAGCCGGATCAGTTCGCTCACTTCGATCCGAAATGCCGTGCTCGTAGATCCCGCCGACTGGCAGCGGACGGTGGCAGACATGGAGGAGACGGTCGAGAGGCTGAAGGTGATTCCGATGTCTGACCTCGCCTTGTGGCGGGACGCCGCGCGTGACGCCGCCGGCGTGTACGCCGCCCTGTCGAGGCGCTTCGAAGGGGATCATCCCGGACCAATAGCGGCCGTGAGCGACGCATTAGCTCGATCGGCACAGCATCGACCAAGCGACCTCAATCCGAATCGCTCGGCTATGCATGGGTTGCGGGGAATGGCAGCGATCGTGACTCAGTCCCGCCTGGGTGGAGATTCGCCAGTCGCCTGGGTCCCGTTGCTCAGGCAACTCGGGAGAACGCTCGAATCGATAGCCGATGCCCATGCGGCTCGGGGAGAGGCAGAGCTGGCCAAGGCATTGGTAGGCAGACTCTCCGGGGACCTTGAGGTGCTTCACGACCACTTCGAGACGAGTTCGACTCGCGAACTCGTGCCAGAAGAACAGAGATTCAGAGAGCGCGCTGGCGTGCATTCGCTCGCAGGCGCCTGCACTACCTTGGGCATCGAGGACGATCTCGACCTGGATCTGGACCACGGTCTCGCCTCAGAGCGCTGAGCCTTCGATGCCTTAACAGGGCCTCTCTATATTGGGCGCGGTGAGTGGGGATGGGGATGGTGATGGGCTCGGTTGGCCAGCAGATTGAGTTCGAACGGCTTGAGATGACCGCTTACCGGGCGCGTTCTGACGTCCAGCCAAACAGACGTCGTATACACATAGATTGCCATTTCGATATTCTTGGCGTCGTGATCATCTCTGGCTGCGAGCGCTCCAGGACACCTGGCGGTCGAGGAATTCAACACGTCGGCAAGAATGGCAGCGGCGGTGACCAGTCCGCGGTGCGGTCTAGAAGACCGCGGCTACGAGCGCCTTCGAGCACGGCCAGGATCGGTCTGGTCACATCGAGGTCCGTTCACGCAGGCCCACGATGAGGTCCTTCACCAGGGTGGCGTTCTCGGTATCGCCCTCCTCGAGCGCCAGGGGGGTGCTTGTGCCCGTCGACGTCGATGCCGAGGGCCACCACACGGCAGTGACCTGCGAAGTGGACCCCGTCGACCATGAAGGCGACGAGGTCGAGGTGGCTCAGATCTGCTGTCATCAGCTCCGCCAGTGCGGTCTCGGTGGCTGCCACGAAGCGACGGGACACCGCCGACTTGGAGGTGGAGCGGCTCTTCGCCTCCACAGTTGCGCCTACTGGCTCGAGGCCGGCGCCATAGCGGCGGGTGGAGAGCTTGGCCATCATGCGCTGGAGCGTCGGTGAGTTCTACCGGTCAGTGCACGCGGCGGCAGCGTAGCGCTCTGGCGCAACCCCGAGGACCTGACCCCCCGCCAGGCCAACAAGCTCGCCTGGGTGGCCAAGGTAAACACGAAGCTCTACCGGGCCTACCTGCTCAATTAACCGGCCCCGGGAGTCCGAGGACCGGTTAAGGGGAAAGAGCAGTTCCGCCTGGTGTTCACACTCCGCGGGAAGGCGGCCATCCGTGCCCTCGACGACTGGTGTGCCTGGGCCAGACGATATCGGATCCCGGCCGTCGTCGACCCCTACTGCCGGGTCATGAGGCACCGGAAGTCCATGGTCGCCACCTTGACCAACGACAGGCTGCTCAACGCGCTGGTCGAGGTGACGAACACGAAGCTCCGGTTGCTCACCCGTGTGGCCAACGGGTTCAGGTCCACCGCCAACCTCATCTCCCTGTGCCTGCTCCACCGAGGCGGCTACTGCCCGCCGCTACCCGGTCGTCAGGAGGCTGCGTGATCGGCCCACGGATACGCCAGGAGAGCTGCATGGATCGACGAGGTGGGCTACGTGCCACTTCCCGCCTTGGGCCCCGCCTTTTTCCAGGTAGTCAGCCAGAGACACCTCAAGGGCTCGAGCGCGATCACGACCAATTTGGGAATCGCGAAAGCTGGAAAAGTTCTTCAACGACGACCCCATGGTCGCAGGTGCCATGTTGGACCGTTTGCCCCACCGGAGCGTTGTCCTCAACATCGACGGCGACAACTACCGGATGCGCAGCCACCGGGCCCGGGCCGAAGCGAGCCGACGGTCGGTCGCCGGATCATCAAGGAACTTCTCAACTACTCAGAGACTGGGCGGCGGGTCTTGCATCGCGGGATTCCGTCTGGCGGCGTGCGCCCACCCTGGGTAGGTGCGAAGGCCGGTCGCCACCGATCAGCATCTCAGCTCGGGCCCGGACCCTGGCCACGTGCGGTGACGGATCGTCCCGACGCGTGGCGATGGCGAGTTCGACCTCTTGCGTGGTGCCGGCAAGCGGCAGATAGCGCGCTCCGGTGATCTGCAGGTGCTGCACGGAGGCCGGTACCAGTGCTACGCCGAGACCGGCGGCGACGAACGACACGAGCGTGGACGTCTCGCTCACCTCGAGCATGTCACATGGGCTGAAGCCCGCGCGCTGGCAGGCGTCCAGTACCGCTTCGTACACGACCGACCGGTGCTGCGATGGGTAGGTGATAAAAGGTTCGTCACGCAGGTCGACGAGATTGACACTGGTACGCGCCGCCAGCAGGTGCGTCTCGGGCAGCACGGCAATCAGCGGCTCGCGACGGAGCACGCGCACCTCGATTTCGGCGCGGCGCACCGGCGTGCGCAAGAAACCCAGGTCGAGGGATCGGTCGAGCAAGGCGTCGACCTGGTCCGGGGTGAGCATCTCACCGTGAAGGTCCAGATCGATGCCCGGGAACTCGTTACGCAGTACCCGAGCGAGCGACGGAAGCAGCTCGTAGGTCGCCGATCCGGTGAAGCCAATCGAGAGCCTGCCGACCTCGCCAGCGGCGATGCGTATCGCCTCCGCCCCAGCGCCGTCGACGGCCGCGAGGATAGCGCGGGCCCGTTCGAGGTATCGTTGACCAGCTGGCGTCAACTCGACCTTGCGGGTCGAGCGGGTCAGCAGCACTACGCCCAGTTCGGCCTCGAGTTGCTTGATCTGCTGCGAGAGCGGGGGCTGGGCGATGTGCAGCCGTACGGCAGCCCGGCCGAAGTGGCACTCCTCCGCCACGGCCACGAAGTAGCGGATGTGTCTGAGTTCCATGGCTACAGCGTACGACTGGCTGGCTCTCCTCGTCTATAGGATAGACATATCAGTTATCTCGAACTCGGTATTTGTGGATATGGATGATCTATTCCTATTCTGAGTTTCTGATCGTCGAGGCGAAGGAAGCTGCATGAGCGAAGTTGTCATCTGTGAACCGGTGCGGACGCCGGTCGGCGTCTTCCGCGGCGTGTTCTCGGGGCTGAGTGCGGTAGAGCTGGCTACCTCGGCACTCGGCTCGCTGCTCGCCCGCACTGGTCTCGGCGAAGGTGACATCGACGACGTGGTCCTGGGCAACTGTTACCCCAACGGCGAGTCACCGGCCATCGGACGCGTCGCTGCGCTCGACGCCGGCCTGGGGACCTCCGTCCCGGGGTTGCAGATCGACCGCCGGTGCGGTTCGGGTCTGCAGGCGGTTCTATACGCCGCCATGCAGGTCGGCTGCGGGGCAGCCGACCTCATCATCGCTGGTGGCACCGAGTCGATGAGCCAGGTCGAGCACTACGCCCTCGGGCTACGCGAGGGCGTGCATGGCGACGGGGTACAGCTGATGGACCGGCTCGCCCGCTGCCGGGTAACCGCCGGTGGCAAACTGCACCCGGTTCCAGGCGGCATGCTCGAGACCGCCGAAAACCTGCGGGCCAAGTACGGCATCAGCCGGGCCGAACAGGACGAGTTGGCGTTGCGGTCACAGCAGGCCTGCGCCACCGCCGTCAGGGCTGGCCACTTCGACGATGAGATTGTCCCCGTCGAAGTGCCTGGCCGCCATGGCTCCGCCTCGAAGCTGATCAGCCGGGACGAACACCCCCGGCCCGACATGACCCTGGACCGTCTCGCCGCTCTGCGTCCGGTCCGCGCGGAGACCGACCCGGAATCAACGGTCACGGCAGGCAACGCCAGCGGGCAGAACGACGGCGCCGCCCTGTGCGTGGTCACCACGCGCCATAATGCCGATCGGCACCAGCTCAGGCCGATGTTGAGCATCAAGTCTTGGGCAGTTGCAGGAGTGGGCCCCCGCGTGATGGGCATCGGGCCCGTCCCTGCCACCGCCGTGGCACTGAAGCGCGCCGACCTCACCTTGGCCGACATGGACCTGGTTGAGCTGAACGAGGCCTTCGCCGCACAGGTGATCGCCTGCCTGCGCGAGTGGAGTTGGAGTACCGCCGACCGTGAGCGACTCAACGTTAACGGCTCGGGTATCTCGCTCGGCCACCCCGTCGGGGCCACGGGCGCTCGCATCCTCGCCACGCTCGCCTACGAGATGCATCGGCGCGGCAGCCGATACGGGCTGGAGACGATGTGCATCGGTGGCGGGCAGGGCCTGGCTGCGATCTTCGAGACCGTGCAATGAGCACGTCTGTCATCGTCCACCACGTGGTTGATGCCTCGGTCGGCCTGCCGCCTGACGCACCGGCGGTCATCCTGTCCAACTCCTTGGGCTCCACACTGACCATGTGGGACCAACAGGTCGCTGCGCTGGCCCGGCACTTCCGGGTCGTCCGCTACGACACCCGCGGGCACGGTAGCTCCCCTGTCCTCGACGGACCGTACACGATTGACGACCTGGCCGACGACGTCATCGAACTGCTTGACCGACTCGACTTGGCTCGCGCCCACTTCGTCGGCTTGTCACTCGGCGGGATGACCGGACTGCGGCTAGCGGCACGTAACCCCGACCGGGTCGACCGGCTCGCAGTCTTGTCCACGTCCGCATTGCTGGGACCCGCCGCGGGCTGGCATGACCGGGCAGCAATCGTACGATCTGAGGGTACCGCGGCGGTGGCCGAGGCTGTCGTGGAACGCTGGTACACGAACGGTTTGGCTCAACGCGAGCCAGACCGAATCGTGGCGGCACGAGCCATGGTGGCCGCGACACCTGCCGAGGGCTACGCCTCGTGCTGCGAGGTCATCGCCGAGATGGACCTCACCGGCGACCTGACCTCGATAGCCGCTTCCACGCTCGCCATCGCAGGCAATGATGACGCGGCAACTCCCCCGCCGCACCTGCAGCGCATTGCTGCCGGTGTGCGCAACGGACGGTTCCTGATCGTGCCCGACAGCGCTCACCTGGCCAACGATGAGCAACCCACCATCGTGAACCGCGCCCTGATCGCGCATCTAACCGACGGGCTGACGCCCGGTGGCGACAAGAAGGTGGGTTGAGTGGACAAAGTCGTCTCCAGTGCAGGCGACGCGGTAGCGGACATACCCAGCGGAGCCAGTATCGCTGTCGGCGGGTTCGGCTTGGCCGGCATTCCCTGGATTCTCATCGGGGCGCTACTCGACCATGGCGCCGATGACCTCACAATTGCTTCCAACAACTGCGGTGTGGATGGCGCCGGGCTCGGTCTGCTACTAGAAAGTCATCGAATCAGCCGGGTGATTGCCTCTTACATCGGCGACAACAAAGAATTCGCCCGTCAGTACCTCGCGGGTGAATTGCACGTCGAGCTCACCCCGCAGGGAACTTTGGCCGAGCGCTTGCGCGCCGGTGGGGCAGGCATCGGTGCCTTCTTCACCCCGACTGGCGTCGGCACGCTCGTCGCCGAGGGTGGCCTGCCCTGGCGTTACCATCCTGACGGCACGGTCGCCATCGCCTCCCCACCCAAGGAGGTGCGCACGTTCGGCGGTCGACCAATGGTGCTGGAGGAGGCGATCGTCACCGACGTCGCACTAGTGCGCGCCGCTGTAGCCGACTCGTACGGCAATGTGAGGTTTCACGCCTCGGCCCGCAACTTCAACCCGGACGCAGCAATGGCCGGTCGCCTCACCATCGTCGAAGCCGAGCAGGTGGTCGAGCCGGGCGAGATCGCACCCGACGACGTGCACCTCGCCGGCGTGTTCGTACAGCGGGTCGTGGCGCTCACCTCCGATCAGGCCCAGCAAAAGGCCATCGAGAGGCGTACCGTGCAGGTTCGGCCCGTCACGGGAGGAGACAGCTGATGGCCCGTACCCGTGAGCAGATAGCGGCGCGAGCTGCCCAAGAACTCTCATCCGGGCAGTACATCAATCTTGGCATCGGCTTGCCGACGCTGATCCCCAACTACCTACTGCCCGGGAACGACGTGGTGGTCCATTCCGAAAACGGCATCCTCGGCGTGGGGCCCTACCCCAGCGACGACGAGGTCGACCCCGACCTGACAAACGCCGGCAAGGAAACCATCACGGTGCTGCCCGGCGCGTCGTTCTTCTCCTCGTCCACCAGCTTCGCCATGATCCGTGGCGCTCACCTCGACATTGCCATCCTCGGCGGTATGCAGGTGTCCTCCGATGGCGACCTGGCCAACTGGATGGTGCCCGGCAGGGTGGTCAAGGGAATGGGCGGCGCCATGGATCTCGTGCACGGCGCCAAACGCGTCATCGTCGTCATGGACCACACAGCCAAAGATGGCAGCCCCAAGCTGCTGGGCCATTGCAACCTGCCGCTGACCGGCAGGGGCGTGGTCCACCGGGTCATCACAGACCTGGCAGTCCTCGACGTAGCCGATGGGGCATTCCACCTCGTCGAGCTCGCCCCCGGTGTCGACGCGGCCACCGTCATCGCCCGCACCGGGGGTCCCATCATCGATCGAACCCTGGTCACACTCGTACCATGACGAAAGAAGACGGGCGAACGCCATCTCTGTTGTTGAGATGGCTCTCCCGTCTCAGGATCGCCGGTGATCTCCCACTGTGGCTTGTCCGAATGACGCCGGAACCGAGCATCCCAATTCCTAGGTGGCTGGTGTCTTTCGCGCGACCACACCCATAACCCTCTGAGGCTCGATTCGCGATCGGGGCGTCGATCTGGGAAAATTGGAACGTAACCATTCACGTGCCTGAACCCCTTCGGCCTGAAAAGCGGCCCTGACCTCGCGATTCGCGAAAGCATTTCAACGTTGCTTGAATTTCGGGTCTTGCGGCATGAATGTGGGGAGTTTCCCTGAAATGACCAGGGAGTTCTCGTTGTAGGACAACAATTGTTCGTGCCACCGGTTGTGCCGGTCATCCGTACTCGTCTTCCGGTCACCTCCCGGGGACCTTGGCACAGGCACTTGCGAGCATCATCCACGTGACGCGCACGGGTGGTCTCTAGGTTTGGAGCTGCGAAGCAAACTCGCCAACGGACCTGGGGTAGTGCACGCCGGCACGCGGACTGGGCCCCCGGACAAGTTACTCCGGTTAAATGGAGACCCGAAAGGCTCGCAATCAGCGGGTCAGGTGGGCGACGAGAAGGCGAACGTGAGTGAGCCACTGCTGAAGCATCGAAATGGAAAACGATGGCATCGAAACCGGGGGCTGTCGATCACCCCGGGACAATGGCGCAACAGTGGTGCGCCCTCAGCCGGTGACGACAGCGACCTGCTTGCTCGCCTGGCGGTGTCTGGTGTGAAGGTGGCGTGAGCTCGTCGCAGGCCCTGGCGGGGTCCAGGAGAACCTGTCGTCTCGATACCGTCGGCCAGTCGGATCGGGTGCAGCGTGCCCACTGGCCGCAAGAGGGGGGCCGACCCCAATCGGCAGAAACCGGAAGGTGCTGGCCAGCCGGACACTTGGTTATGCAGCTTGTTGGTTGGCAAGACGGCAGCGCAGCTCCCACTCGATCGGCGGCACGTAGCTGAGGGTCGAGTGAAAACGCACATTGTTATACTAGAAACGCCGGATCCACACGGAGGTGGCGGCCATGGCGTCGGCCCGGGTGGTGAACCGGTAGCGGTGCACGAGTTAGCGCTTCAGGCTCGACCAGAGCGACTCGTCAACCCCTGATCCACTTGCGTCACTCGTCTCGGCCTCGCTTGGCGGGCCTGGATCGTCCGGTAGTGCCGACCCCATCCCGGCGTTGTCAGGGCTGTTTGCCGCCCTTCCCGGCACCTCCTGGGTCAGGCTGCCCTCAGCTTGAGGGGACTGCTGCGACAGCCCACAGGCGGTGTCCTTTCACCACCGCACGGATACACAGCGCCTCATGGCGCACGGGCTCGGCGAAGAAGACGTCGATGCCGACCGCAGCGGCGAGATCGTCGTGGCAGGCCGTCTCGGTTCCCTGGTCCCAGGTGAGGGTCCGGCGCGCCCCGGCGGGCACCCGCTCGATCAGCTCGATGCAACAGGCAAAGACGCTGGTGGCGTCGTGTCCCTCGGGAAGGTCGCCGATCAAGTTGAATCGGCTGGCCCGCTCGATCAGCGTCATGATCGCCGAGCGGCCCTTCTCGCCGATAATGAGGTCTCCCTCGAAATGACCGACCTCGCTTCGCTCCCAGGCGATCTCGGGCCGTAGGCCGATCAGGTTGAACAGACCCAGTGGGCTAGCTCTCCTCGGCTTTTCGCCCGCCCGGCAACGACGCTTACGATGTCGCCTCTTGCGGTGCAGGCAGTGGGCCAGGCGTCCCGGCCAGTCCTAGGGAACCGTGGCCGTAGACAGCCGGGCAGATGGACTCGGCAGACGCCGTGCCCCCACCTATGCCGCCAGCTCGTGCCAGCTCGATGGCAACGATCGTCGGCGAGTCGAGGGCGACCAGCTTGACCTCGACGTGATCGGCCAGTGCACGATTGGACTGGAACTTCGTCGACTTCGGACGGCAGCGGTTCTTGAAGGCCCGTCTGTCGGCCGCCACCGCGCAGCAGCAGTACCGGCCACCGTTCTTCCACACCTCTTCGGAAATGGTCGAGGTCGCCGGTCCGAGTGCCCGGGCCATCAGCGCGAACGACTCACCGCCGGCGCATCCGACCCGAATGTCCTAGCGTTCTTCCGCGCTTGGTACTGCACCTGCCATGCTGGGGGCTCCAACGGTTCGTCGCTCGGGGTTGCTCGGTCATCATGACCAGTCCGTTATGACGACCGTTGGAACTCACCGCCACTTACAACACTCGCCTGGACTTGACCGCAGACCCCTAGCTTGACACCGCTAGATATACCGGGCTTACTTCTATCATGAGATCAGGCAAAAGTGCGGGTGCGGGTGCGGCTTTGACCACCGAGATGACCCGCTCCATGCTCCTTGCCCGCTCCGAGAGGGTCGTGGACCAGATGCAAAGAGAGGGCTTCGATGCGCTCATCGTCGTTGGACGCGGGGCCGTTGGCGAATACGGCTTCCTTGAGTACCTTGCGGGGTACTCACCGTTCGCCCGCTCAGCCTACGTGGTGCTGAGCGCTGGTCACTCTCCGGTCGTTGTCCAACCAACGGCTGCCGACTGTGCACTGGCAGCTCGCAAGACTGGCCTCGACGTGCGCGTCGCAGGCGACGGAGACATTATCGGCGATCATGACGGGTTGGCTTCGGCCGTGGCAAAAGTCATCCGCGAACTCGGTCATCAAGATGGACGAGTCGGCGTTGTCGGCCTGGCCCACATCCTTTCAGTCGGTGCGCACCGCACCCTGGTCAATGCCCTACCCGATGCGACCATCGAAGATGCCACCTTTATTGTTGCCAACATCAAGGCCATTAAGTCCGCAACCGAGCTCGTCAATATTCGAGCAACCATGGCCATCGCCGATGAGGGCATGCGCGTGTTGGTCGGACATTTGCGCCCCGGCATCACCGGCTGGGAACTCAACGGCGACATCGAGCGTGCGATCCGCCGCCGTGGCGCTCGCTACTCGCTAGTATTCTTGAGCGCAGCACCGTATTTCATTGCGGCACCTAGCGATCGACCGTTCAAGTCAGGCGATCTCGTAACCGCGTACGTCGAAGTGACAGGCGTGGACGGCTACTGGGTCGAGCTAGCCCGGCTGTTCGCCATTGGTGAGCTCGACGACGAGGCCGAACAGCTAGCCGGCGCCTGTCTCGCCGCCGCTGCGGATGCCGAGGGGCTCATGGTCGTCGAGGGACCTGTCACCGACGTAGCTGCAGCGATCGAGCGGCGCGCGGAGACTGTAGCCGCGACCTCCGGGATCTGGCACGGCCATGGCGTTGGAATCGACCACGACCTCCCGGTGGTGTCCCATACAGCCACGGAGCGCTTCCATGACGGTTGCGTTATCTCGGTGCATCCGAACTTTCGTTCCGCCTCCGGACGCTACGGAGCTAGCGTCGCTGACACATACGCAATCGTCTCCACGGGAACGTCCCGCCTGTCGTCCATCCCGCGCGAATTGCAGCGGGTGCCGGCCTGATCGGTCGGTCTACTCGCCATAGCGCTGCGGCCAGATCCCGACCTGATTGCACTGGGAGTTATCACCAAAACTTGTGGATCCACCACCTGACTGAGGGCGCGACGAACCTTCCTCTTTGAACAAACCGAAGAGACTTTGGCGGTGGAACGCTGGCGAGGAAGGAACGCCAATGCTGAGACCCTGAAATTGCAGCCGGGTAGTCGATCACCGCATTGAACACCGTAGAGCTCCATCGGATGGTCGAGCCGTGCGTCGACACCTGCGAGGAGACTGGCAGGGGCGGCCGATCGGCGCGGACATGCGCGAAATCGGCGCTCGAAAGTGACCAGAGGCATGGCTCTGCCGCCTCGGGAGCGATTCTGTCACGGTCATTTGCAAAGTAGCGGGGGGATCCCGAGCAGATCGAGGGTGATGTCTGGCTGTCGAGCGAGCTGTCTGGTGGCAGCTGCGATGTTGACGGATCGGTAGGTCGTGTGGCGGATGATGCCGATCGCGAGATTGCGCAGGGTCGCAAGGACGCTGGGGATCGTCCCTGTGCGAACCTGGGAGCGGTCCTCGTCGAACGTCATGGCGCGCACCCAGTGCAGGCTTTCGACCGACCAGTGTCCTCTCACGAGGCGGAGGAGATGTTCGACGCAGGCGTCAGCCTTGGTGAGGTCGGTGACGTAGAAGCGGGTCTCGATGCTGACCCGGACGTCGTCGAGGGTCGATGACTCCCGTTCGACGATGACGAAGCGGCTCGCGTGAGGGAAGGATGTCGTTGCCGGGACCGGTGCAGAACAGACCCGGTGTCGGTCGATGCGCCCGTGGCCACGGGTGGAGGTCTCGTGCTCGGGATGGTTGATGTCGATCTTCGTGCCTGCCTCGACTGCCGCGTTCCACGGGTTCGGCTGGTTCTGCTTTTGTGCCGTATGCCGAATAATGCCGAACGGTGGACGCCGCCTGGACCGATAGGGATGCAATGACCTTGTGTTCTCTGGGTTCTCGCTCGTCCGGCCATGACTGGTCGCTCCTGAGTTCGGCATAATTCTGGTGCTCTGATCAGACTCTCTCCCTGGGATTCGACCAGAAGAGGAGAAGATCATGAGTTCACCATCACCGTCGCGGCAACCCACCGTCGCCATCGACCCTTCGGATGCTGCTGATGGCTCACCTGACCCGCTGGCTAGCCGACGAGGGGCTCGGGGCGGGCGACTTGACTCCCGAGGTAGCCGAGGAGTTCGCCCACGGACGACGGGCAGAAGGCAGGGAGTGGCTGTCGTCCCCGAGGGCGCTCAAGCCACTGCTGGAGTACATGCGTGCATCCAATGTCTCGCCAGAGCCCGGGCCACTGGTCCCGAACTCCCCAGCCGAGCAGCTGCTCGAGCAGTTCGCCCGCCATCTCACCTGTGAGCGGGCCATCGCAGCTTCGACGGCGCTGCGCTACGTCAAAGACACTCGTCCGTCCCTTGCCGAGCAGGCAGCCTGTTGAACGACACACTGGGTGTGCATCAGCGGGGCGACCAGGCCATTCGGCCGGCCGCCGTGAACCGCAAGGTCTGGGGCGGCAACCGCACCTGGCGGGGACCCGGCATCCAGAGCCGGATCATGAGCATTATCCAACTGGTAGGCACGCCCGATCCGGGTGCCATCAGCCTATTTGGCTGAAGTTCCGCCCGGCGTCACGGCTCATTCGCCGTTGCTCGACCTACCATGCCCGTTATTCAAGTACGAACTGCAATCGTAATGTCGGAGGGGTGGGTCGCCAGTGCGGTAACCTCGATTGTCATATACGGGAATAATGGTAGGTTCCAGAGTATGTCGTGAAGTTCCTCGTTGTTCTCTACATCGAGAACGCTCAGGTTAGAATACTGCCCGACCAGTCGCCAGATATGTACCCATTTACCAGCGCGCTGCAGCTTCTGGCTGTAAACTACCTCTCGGGCGAGCGTGTTCGCACGCTCGTCCGGGTCAATGTCGAGAGGGATTATGACATCCATCCTCACCGCGAAAAGCACGGGTCAGACCGCGTCGAGCACGAAGTCATAAGTGACCTCATTGCCGCTACCGTCGGCCATTGGTTTCGGGTCGATGATCAGTTCCGGCTTGACCGCGGATGCGACGTCGGACTCGAGGTAGTCGCCTCCTTCGAAGTACAGCTGCGTCGTGACCGGTTGGTGACCGGCGGCGGAGACCATCAGGTGGAGATGGGCTGGGCGCCAGGCATGCCAACCGGCCGCCGCGATCAGCTTGCCCGTCGCACCGTCGTGGGGGATCTGGTAAGGCGCGGGCTGAACGGTGTGGATCTTGAAGTTGCCCTGTTCATCTGTAGTGACGGTGCCGCGCAGGTTCCATTCCGGGATCACCGGGGCGAACTGGGCGTAGAAGCCGGCACTGTCCGCGTGCCAAATCTCCAGCTGGGCCCCAGCGAGCTCTGTCCCGTCGACGGAGCGAACCTGGCCTTGGAACACCAGTGGCGTCCCCTGCTCATCGGGGCGCATCGGCAGCGTCGCTTCGGCACCGAGTGCCGGCGCACCTGGAACGTAGAACGGGCCTTCGATTGTTCCCTTGCTCCCCTCGCGGTCGGCATTGACCACAGCCTCGACCACGTGCTCGACAAAGACATCGAGGAACAGCGGCCACTCCCCGTCCTGGCCGACCTGGATCAGCCACGCCTTGAATGCGGCGTACTCGGCGTATGTGACGTGGTTGCGACGGATCACATCGTACAACCCGGCGAGGGCCTCGCCGGCGAGGGTGCCGACCCGCTCCTTGCTGGTTCCGGCCGCCCCGGCCCTGGCTCTCTCCTGGAAGACCTTGGTGGCACTAGCGCCGGTCTCGGCGGCGGTGGCGTCTACTTCGGTTAACTGTGTCATGGCGATGCCTCTCTTGTGTTGTCTCAAGCGGTGGATGTTCTTGTCAGGGTCAATAGGTGTCTACGGGTCAAGTGTCCTGGCGGTAATGGACGAGCTTGTCCTCGTCGATCTCGATGCCGAGGCCAGGACACTCACGGATGGCAAGGGTCCCGTCGGCGATCTTCAATGGCTCGGTGAGGAGATCGTCGATCATGTCTAAGAAGTTGGACAGCTCTCCTGCCCGGCGCGAGGTGAACTCGAAAGCCGCACCGAACGCGACGCTGCAAAGCGAACCTAGCTGACCATCGATCTGGTTGCCCATCACGAC
>Ga0224558_1002747_pt1 | contig 15669 bp, 19 predicted proteins | sample 714S32024metaG_FD_180682 | JGI IMG/M metagenome (GOLD analysis project Ga0224558, IMG submission 180682) | Peat soil microbial communities from Stordalen Mire, Sweden - 717 S3 20-24 | ecosystem: Environmental > Terrestrial > Soil > Wetlands > Peat | place: Sweden: Norrbotten County, Stordalen... | reverse complement strand
CGTCCCTGCATGCACGAGTGTGTGCTCTCGGCCGTCTCGCTCAAGAGGCGAAGTGGCGTGAGGGCGCTCGACGTGGCCAAGTGCTTGCTCGAAGAAGGTTTTCACGCGCCCACCGTGTACTTCCCGCTCACGGTGGAAGAAGCTCTTATGATCGAGCCGACCGAGACCGAGAGCCTCCAGACGCTCGAGGCGTTCGCTTCGGCGTGCGATCGCATCGTCGCACGGGCTGGCACGCCCGAAGGCGCCGCGGAGGCAACCGAGGCTCCTCGCACGACCCCCGTGCGTCGGGTGGACGAGGCACGCGCCGCTCGTAGCCTGGTACCCACCTACGACACCCGCCGCTGACGCGCTCGGGCTGCTCGACCAAGGCCGAACAACGAGGGCGTCCACCACCCGCAAGACCGGGCACACATATACCATCGTTGGTATATGTGTGAGATGACAAAGCACCAGTTGTTATGTAAAACGACAAAGGTGTAGTTTAAGACCCACGCTTGACGAATCAGAAGACATCGAGGAACAGCGTCGACGACGCTACGCGGCCGTATGGGAAGCGAGCGCCGCCTGCGTAGAGGCAACTAGAGCTGGAGCAACACCGCTGTCCAGGGCCCCGCTTGGGGCCGAGTCCCTACAACCGAACCTGGGGGAGCTTTGGACCACGCTCCAAACGGCGGAAGCGGATCGGGATGCCTTCAATGAGAGACACCCGATTCAGGTGGACGCGGACGATTGAGGGAGGAAAGTCGCCCACTGCGGACTTGACTGAGATCAGTTTGGTTGCCATCTTCCTCTTGCGGTAGTCGTCGGCTAAGCGGCGACCTCGTCACGACCGCTAGGCCCGGCTCTGTAGCAGAAAAGAAGATGGGGCTTGGGGTGTTGTCCATGTTTCGCTACCTCAACTCTTAGGGGCGTCGGGCGGTCGCCCAATAGGGCCCCCTCCGGTGAACTCAGGAATCTTGCCGTGCTGCTTCTCGTATCCGTCCATGGCGTTGGCGATGTTGCTTGCGATCTCAAATACCAGGGGTGGTGGAACCTTGACCCTGGCGACCACCTCTTGTGGGGCCATCATGACGGGATTTCCATTGGGGTCGGTACCCTGCTCCACCGGAAGACTGACCAGGAAGTCGATTGTGAACTCCATGGCCGTGAACCAGACCCCGCTCCCGTTGGCGTAAACGCCAGCGGCCCGTTTCTCGGGCGTGCGAATCTGGGGAACCATCGGCAGGGGCGAGGGCGGGGTTGAGGCCATGGTCACATCATGGCTCGGGACTCCGGGGCCTGGCTACCGGGCTCGAGGCGCTTTGTCATCGCACACATATACCATCGTTGATATTCCTTAGTCCTTGGTGTTCACTTGTCTGGACGGGCGTGTGCCCGGACGCCATGAAGCTGTTCGTCGGCCCATGTCGAGCGCCGAGAACCTCCGAGCAGCCGCAGGGGAGAGGAACATGAAAGCAGCGGGCACCAAGGGCCGCGACCACCGCAGGCCCGCCCGGACCGGCGCTCTCGCACACTACGAGCGCACTCTCACTTCGATCATGGTCGGTAGCGCGGTGCGCGTCGCCAGGCAGCGCGCGGAGGTGAGCCAGGCCGAGCTGGCCGAGAGGGCGGGGACCAGCCAGCCCTCGATCGCTCGTCTCGAACAAGGCCACGTCTCGCCGACCGTCATCAGCCTCGACCGGATCGCCCGTGCCCTCGGCAGCGAGCTCGTCATCGACTTCGAGCCGCTCGCAGATGATCGATCCCTACGTGGCCCTGAGAGGCTCTGAAAAGACCTCGGTGCTGTCCACGGTGCCGGAGATTCGAGGCTCCCGTGCCGACCTGGCCCACAAGGGGGAGGAGCAGCCTGCAACGACGGGACCCTGAGACGGTTTGCCCAACCTAGGCTAACTTTACATAAGATCCATTATCGGCGGGATGGGGGTGAGCTACGCCGACTGTGATCCGACAGGAAAGACGATCACCGTGCATGTGGTTCTGGCGAAGGGCGTCGCGCAGGCTGCTTTGAGCGATACGAGACGTCTGGTCGACGCGTCTGGTCGAGCTTTCCACGATGACGCACGAGCGAGTGCCGGCGCTGAGCACGTGAGGCGAGCAGGTGCGACCGCGTAGATGCAAGGCGTGCAAGCTCTTCGAAGCCTTGGCGCCGCGTTGGACGTGATCTCCTGCGGTTCTGGGTGTGCATCCGCGAGTGCGGGTAGCGTGGTTGTCGGCCATGTCTCGGAGAATGGACATCGAGCTGACCAGCCGGCGAGATGACGGGTCGTGGACCTGGCGCGCGCCGGGGGCGCGTCAGCCACGTGGATCGGTCGACGGCACCCTCCTCCCTGCGGAGGCGGCCGTCGGAGACGTGCTGCGAGTTGAGGCCGACGTCCAGCTGGACGGCATCTTCGTCACCGCTGTGCAACCGCCGAAGGAGACGACCGGCGACGACGGTGGTGGCGGGCGTATCGAAATCCTCGGCTCTGGGCACGACGTTGGTGGTGTCTCGGTCACCGTCGTGGCGCGGGCCCGGTGGCACCGTGAGGATGAGCGCGAGGCGCGCCTCGCCTCGCGCTCGCGCCGTGACGACCGTCGACGCCCGCCGGGGGCCAACCGTGGCGACGAAGATGTAGGAGCGTCTCCAGAGGGGGGAAGGGCGCGGCCGGGTCTGCGCCGCGAACGCCCCCGCCGCGAACGCCCCGATGCGACGAAAGACCGCACCGAAGTGCCACGTCAGCCTGTGCACGCAACGGGTCGGCCCGAACGCCCAGAGCCCGCTCGGGCCGCTCGGGCGCAACGTCCGCGCGACGAGACTGCGCCTCGGCCGGACCGCAAAAGGCTCGAGCAGGTCACCACCCACCGCAACGCAGCCTTGGCAGCCCTGCGCCCCGAGCAGCTGCCCGTGGCAGAGCAGTTGCTTCGCGGCGGCATGCCCGCGGTTCGCCGAGCGATCGAGGAGCAAAACACACGGGCTCGCGCGGAAGACCGGGCTGAGATCTCCCCCGATCCGCTCCTCATGATGGCCGAGGAGCTGCGGCCCACGATAACGCTCGCCACTTGGAAGGACCGGGGTGTGGCAGCGCGAAACGCGGGAAAGGACACCCCATTGCGGGAGTTGCGTTCCGTGGTTGCCGGATCGTCGTCGGTGACCCTCGACGACGAGGCACGCACCCTGCTCACGACGCTTCGCGAGTCCCTCGAAGCCCGGGTCACCGCGCTACGCGAGTCCTGGCTCCGCCGGATCAAGACGGCCCTCGACGACGAGCGCGTGGCAGACGCGCTCAGGATCTCCTCGAGGCCCTCTGAGCCGAGCGCGCGTGTGCCAGGCGAGCTGGCGGTGCATCTCGCCGCTGCGGCGGGCGCTGCCATGTCCCCCGAGCTGCCCGAAGACCGTTGGGCCCAGCTGCTAGAGGCCGTGGTGGAGTCCCCCGTTCGCCGCACCGTGAAGCCGACCGGCCTTCCCCGCGAGCCGAGCGAGGACCTTCTTCGTGCCGCGCGCCATGCGGCCGGAGCGGTCCCAGAACTTGCACGGTTGCTCGGTTTGCCGATTCCCCCGCCGCCCGGTCCTCGCCGTCGCGCTGTGGCTGCCAATCGGCGATCCTGACCAGACGACGAGGCATGGGGCGCTGTGCAGATGCCAGGGCACCACAGAAGGCCGACGTTCAGCCGAGAACCTCGTGCTCTCGCAGGAACTGCACCAAGCCCTGGACGGTGTCGATCGATCCGACCTCGCCCAGGGGCACCCAAGAGACGCTGACAGCGTCTCCTCCCGCAACGGGCGTGCGGCCGCCCACGACGGTGACGTCGAAATCGAGGATCACATAGTGATAACCGGGGAGGATCCGCTCCACCCACCCCCGCAGCTCTCCACAGCGCACGTCCAGCCCTGTCTCTTCGAGCAGCTCGCGCTCAACCGCCTGAGCGAGGGTCTCCCCGGCCTCCACGCGCCCTCCGGGCACCGTCCAGCGACCGGCTTCTGGCGGCTTACCCCTGCGCACCAGCAAGACCGCACCGTCTAGGACGGCCAGGCCACCAACGGCGACGACCGGCGTCGCGCCGGGCTCGCGATCTATCTCATCGCCGGCCCGCGCGCTCACCCCCGGCACCTGCTCGACACCACGTTCAGCGAAGCGCCCGGTGCATCGTGAGGAGACGGGCCTTGAAGCCGGCCCCCTCGAAGAAGCTCTTGGTCTCGCGATCTCCTGGCAACGCCGTCGCGTCGACGGACCGACACCCCGATTCGCCGAACCACTCGACCAGGGCGTGCAAGAGAGCGTGACCGGCTCCTAGCCCACGGTGAGCGGGGTCCACGTACATACCGTCCACTACGCCCAACGAAGCCTCCCCCACCGGGTCCACCCTCCCCACTGCAAGGCTCACGATGACGTCGTCGACGGTGCCGACCAGGACACGCCGTCGCGGGTCGGACAAAAGGCGCGACAGCCCGCCCGGCCGCAGCAGCGCTTTCGCGAGCAACCCCGTCTCGCGCCGGGCGAAAAGGGCGCCGCCGCGTCGCTCCTGGAGCGACTCCAGCGCGTCACGGCACAGCTGCGCGCATCGCTCGGCGTCGGCAGGCTGGGCGAGTCTCGCTGGTTCCACCGGCGCAACCCCGTGGCCTGCCATGTTCAACGGCGCTTACGAGGGCTGCCCCGTAGCGGCGCCACACAGAAGCTGATCCACCCGGTTCAATATCGTCCGACGGTGCCGATGCGAGAACTCGTGGTCTCTAACGTCCTCGAGCTCGACGCGAGACAAACCGTCGAGGCGCTGGACCACTTGTGACGCCGAAAGGCTGTCGTAGCCAGGGATCGCGAGGCCCGTCGCCGGCTTGGGGCCGTTCTCGGTTGCCACAGGGCCCGAAGCCACCCATGCCGTCGCGTCGCCGTTGGTGCTTGCACCGGTCTCGTCTGTACCAACGTCATCGACCACGGCGATGCCCGCAGGAGACTGCTGAGGGTCTCCTCCCCCACCGGTGACCCTGGCAAAGACTGCCTGTAGAACCTGCTCGACCTGGCGTCGGGCGGTCTGAACTGCGACCTGCCCGACCAGTCTCGCTGTGTGCAACTGCCCGTCGACACGGTGGCGGCCCTCCTCCACCAGCTTCTCGAGCTCCGCCGTGGCGCTTTGCACAAGCGCTCCGGGGGCGCATACCAGCAAATCCACCAAGCGCTGGATCTCGGACTTATCTTCGCTCATCGCTACGGCCCCCCATCCCAACGACCTCTCATTCTGCCCCTCAGACACAGTCGCGGCACAAACGTCTCAAGGGATCCGCCAGCTGGCTCGAGTGTTTGACCAAGAAGCAGGAACTGCAGACGAACTCATCGGGCTGCTTCGGCAGGACTCGCTCGGAGATCTCCGAGCGGTCCTCCGTCTCGGGAACGTCGTCCTCTTCCTCCTCGACGACCAGGCGCTCCTTCAGGATCTCGTCGAGACTCGCCTCGACGTCTTCGTCGTCGACCTCTTCCTCGTCCTCTTCGCCCTCCTCGACGGCGGGCACAGCCACGGCAGCGACCTCGGGGGGAACGTCGGCGGCGAGCGGGTCTTTACCGACCGGGAGCTCGACTCCGAGCTCTGCGCCGGTCAGATCGTCTGCCTCGAGGTCGTCGACGAGATCCTCGTCCAGGTCCTTGTCGTCCAGCTCCTCGTCGGGAAGCTCGTCCAGCTCCTCGTCGACGAGCTCCTCCGGCTCCACCACGTCTTCCAGGTCGTCGGCCATTCCTGCCCTTCGCGGTCCACCTGACGCCGGGGGAGCATATCTGTTCTGAGCGAAATGCCAGTCACGCTCGGACGATCACCCCTGCCGCGCAGAGTGCTCAGAAACAGGAGTGCTCAGAAACAGCGGTGCTCACAAACAGTCGAAGAACTCGATCAGCCTGCGCCGCGGGTACGGTCGAAAGATGCCGGGCGGCGAGGCCCGGGACCTTTGGTACCATCTCCGCCTCACCGGCGCCGCCGCCGAGGTGATGGTGGGACGTTCTCTACTCGGTCCGCGGGCCTCGCTCCGCCTCTGACAGCATCCCCCCCTCGGTTCCCGCCCGGCCTTAGACGGCTGGCGCGACTTCGGGGCGTCTGGGATTCAGCTCACACTATGCGTGCCATTCCCGCCGTCGTCAAACGTATCTACTTCCCGCTCACCAGGGCGTTTGCACATCAGCCCTGCTCAGCGGCTCCTATGTTTCACCAATGCCGACCACGGTTAGGTCGCGAGCCGCGCCCGGCGCTCTTCGGCCCGGCGCTCTGCATCAAGACGCTCGAGGTCGTGCGCGCCCAGGTCCGCGAACGACATCGCGTCAGCGATGAGACGGTGGCCCGCGCGGTTCGCGATCAGTCGGTACATCTCCTGCGCGACGCGCCGGTAGGTGGGATGGCCCTGCGGGCCCGATCGGAGCTCGATCACGTGCATCGCCTCGCGCGCGTTCATCTGCATGACGAAGCGCGTCCGAAAAGCAAGCGCCACCGCGTACGCGGCATGCGCGGGGCTGATCTCTGACATCGCCGCGTGCAGCTCCGCTGAACGTTCCAAAGAAGACGCGAATTCCTTTGATCTTCCGGCTTCCATGACGATTTCAGGAATGTCGTATCCGAGGTGTGGAGCGAGCTCCTGCCAATCGATGGTGAGCATCCGATGGCGCTGCAGGTCCCTGAACGCCCCGTAGTCGGCCACCACGTCGAAGCGGTACCCAGTGCGCTCGAACGCCCGGCCCGGACGGTGACGCCGGTTCATCCGCTCCCCCACGTACGCCCGTGCGATCGCCATGCGGTCCGCACCCGACAGCTGGCGAACACGGTGCAGGATCTCCTCCTCCCCCAGCGTCGTGTACGGGTAGCACATCGCGGCCAAAACCTTGTCCTCCCCGTCGGGGTCGAAGTCGACCAACCGGACCACGGGAGGCGCTGGCTCGCCCGCCTTCTCACGCGGCCACAGCCGCTCGACCACCTCCTCGGTCTCCGAACGCGTCGCGGCGAGGTAGTTCGCCCACACGCCCCCCCGCTCGGGGGCATCGAGACGACGCAAGAACGACGGGATCACCTTTCGCAGCTCGTCGAGCATCAGCTTCCCGTAGCGCCTTGCCTCGGGGAGCGGATCGGACCGCATGCGCAGAAGAAGCATCTCGTAAGACTGGCCTGTGCCGTAGATGCCCAAGTTCGACAGCGAGGCCGCCGGAAGAAGGCCGCGAAGCGCGTCTAGTGCCTTTGCCCTGATCGACTGCCGGTAGACGAAGTCGGAGTCGCCGCGCTGGTGGGGATAGCGACGCCCCAGCCATGTCTGGATCTCGGGCAAGAGCCGGCCGTAACAGTCGAACATGCGGTCCATGTCGCCGACATATCGCGCTCCGAGCGGTGAGTCGAGAACCTCGGGACCCCGGTAGTAGCGGTAATGACCGGTGGAGAGGCGGTTGTCGTACGCGATGTAGCGCGTTGACTGCTCGAGGTATGCCATCAGCCGGCCTCGTTCGAGCACCTTGGTGAGCAAGTTCGAAGCCTGCTCGCACGCCAGGTGAACGCCCCCGAGCTGCGCCACCGAGTCGTCGCCATACTCGAGGAACACTCGTTCGTAGAGCCGCTCTGCGCGCTCGATGCCCACGGTAGCGTCGGTGCCGGCGTCAGCGCTTGTGTCGAGATCTCCTACGAACTCGTCCAGGAACAGTCGCCTGAGGCTCTTCGCCGAGCGCGAGTACCTGGCAAAGAGCGCTCCCTTTGTGACCTCGGGTAGGTTGACGAGCGCGAACACCGGCCCGTCCAAGTTCGTGAAATAGCGCCGGAGCAGCTCCGACTCTGCTTCGCTGAAGGTCTCTTCGGCGTAGGGGAACATGCCCCGGCAACACTACGGCCGAGGTTGGCCGGAGGTCGCGGACCCCGCCCCACCAGGGCGGGTGGAGCTTGCCTCCGAAGGCGCCGGTGGCACGTCGTCTTCGGGACCCGCGATGGGCCTCGCTGCGACCGGCCACAGCGAGGTAGCGACGACCCCTCGCCTGAGAGCCTTCGCCGCCTGCGCGGCGGCGTTCGCCGTGGACTCCTCGCGGGCGACGACAGCGATCTGGCTCAGAAGGTCCACGAGCTGCTTCGTGTTTCGTACGAAGTCCCCCGCAGAGAACTCGGCCCGATCGAGCACGCGCACGAGCCGCTCGCCGCGCGCCCAACGCCAAGCGGCCTCGGCGAAGGAGGGGTCCGGAGCCCTCGTTCGCGCAAGACGAGCCTCTTCCTCGTCCGCGTGCAGGCGTTCCCACAGCGTCACTAATGCCGCGAGACGTGGGCGGGCCTCCTTGGGTGGACGAGGTTCCGCACGCCGGTGTCCTGCGCGCGCCTCGAAGGTGCACGCAGACAAGACGGCGGCGAGCGTAGGGGCATCAATACGGTCGAGGAGCCCTTCTGACAGCGCTTCGCTTACCAGCAAGTCCGACTCGTGATAGACGCGAGCCAGCAGCTCACCGCGCTCGCTGAGCTGCCAACTGTCGATATCTAAGTATCCCCACTTCTCGAGAAGGCTTAGCGCGCGCTCGAGGCGTCGCGACAGGGCGTGGTGGTGGCGGCTGTCGACGAACTGGGCAAATGACCGGTCCAGCACGTAGTGAGCCTGGTCTGCGGGATACCGGCGGACCAGGTTCACGGCCAGGTTGTAGGTGGCCCTGAACGATGACGTGAGCGCCGGGGCAGGCGAGGTGGCGAGACTCGCCAGCTCGAGGAGCGACACCTGAGGTCTCCACAACGTCACCGCGTGGCCCACCGGGTCCAGGCCCCGTCGCCCGGCGCGCCCTGTGAGCTGTGCGTACTCCCCCGAAGTCAGCCCTGCCCGGCCGTGGGAGCGGACCTTTGAGAGCCTTTCGATCACCACGGTACGCGCCGGCATGTTGATTCCCAACGACAGGGTCTCGGTGGCGAAGACGACTCCCAGCAGGCCACTGGAGAAGCAGTCCTCGACCGCCTCGCGAAACGCCGGGATCAAACCCGCATGATGGGAGCCGAGCCCCGCCTCGAGCCCCGCGCTCCAGGTGCCGTACCCGAGTACGCGCAGCTCCTCTTCAGGCAGGCCTTCAGTATGGGACTCGCAACGTCTTCGGATCTCCTTGCGTTGAGCCGGTGTCGTGAGCCGAAGTCCGTCGGCCAAGCACTGGGTCACCGCCGCGTCACAACCTGCTCGACTGAAGATGAAGATGATCGCAGGCAGCATCCTCTTCTCGCCCAGAGCGTCGATCATCTCAGTGCGCCCGGGCGAGACGAAGCGCGAATGGCTCAACCCACCTGCACGCTCGGACATGCGCGCGACGCGCTGGTCCAGCGCCACTGCCCGAGGATGGGCGCGCCCGTCCTCGAGCAGGGGAACGAGGTCCACGTTCCTCGTTCCCCTCTCGGCGATCGCAGCATGGTTGCTCAGCTCGACCGGACGGCGCTTCTCCACCACCACTTCGGTGGGGCCCCTGACGTTGGTCAGCCAAGCTCCAAGCTGTTCAGCGTTCGACACCGTCGCCGACAGACAGACCATCACCACCTCGGGCGGGGCAACGATTATCACTTCTTCCCACACCGATCCCCGGTACGGGTCCTGCAGGTAGTGCACCTCGTCGAGGACGACCAGCCCGAGCCCGCTCAGCACGGCTGCTCGGGCGAAGAACATGTTGCGCAACACTTCGGTGGTCATCACCACCACTGGAGCGTCCGGCCTGTGGGAGATGTCCCCTGTGAGCAGACCCGTGCGCTCACGCCCGTACACCGCGGACAGCTCGGCGAACTTCTGGTTCGACAATGCCTTGAGCGGCGTCGTGTAGAAGGCCTTGCGACCGTCGGCCATGGCGCGTGCGACCGCGTAATCGGCGACCACCGTCTTCCCCGATCCAGTCGGGGCCGACACAAGCACAGAACGCCCCGCGTCGAGCGCGTCGCAGGCCTTCGATTGGAACGGGTCCAACCGGAATGCCAGACGGAATTCGAACGCGTCGCGCACCTGAGAAGCGCGCGACGCTTCAGCGCTCACGAAGACAACCGCCTATTCACCCATGTTTGTCAGCGACGTAGAAGTCTGCCGATGATGATGGAGACTTCGTAGAAGAAGTACATGGGTACGGCAAGCGCGAGCATTGAGAACGGGTCACTGCTCGGAGTGATGATCGCGGCGAAGAGCACGATGAGAACGATCGCCCAGCGGCGCCACGAGGCAAGCTTCGCCGGCCGGACTGCACCGGCCAGCTCCAGCGACACGAGCAGGACGGGGAACTCGAAGGTCAGGCCGAACACCGTCATCAGCGCGACCATCAAGCTCAGGTATTTGTTGGGGTCGTAGATCTCGTGCAGTGAGGGACCCCCGACGCTCTGGAGGAATCGAAGGGCGTGGGCGAACACGAAGTAGGCGAGCGCCGCTCCAGCGACGAAGAGCAGTGTGGAAGCCAAGACGAAAGGAACCGCATAGCGCTTCTCGCCTCTACGCAGAGCGGGGGTGATGAACCGCCAAAGCTCCCAGAGCACGACCGGTGACGACAGAAACAGCCCCCCGTAGGCCGCGAGCTTGATCCGAAGGGCCAAGCCGTCCAGTGGTCCGGTGACATAGAGCTGGCAGTGGCGCGCCCCGGCTACCTGGCAATAGGGGGACTTCAAGAAGTTGAGGATGTTCGGGTACACCACGAACGACACCGTCGCGGCGACCGCGAACGCGATCACCGTCACCACCAAGCGGCGCCTCAGCTCGCCCAGGTGCTCCCCGAGCGTCATGGCGTCGGGCGAGGGCCGGGGCTGGCGGGTACGGAAGCGAACCAGGCGCAAGACCGTTACCACCGAGCGCGCCGGCGCTCAGTTCATGCTCGGGTTGTCGGGAACCGCCTGCGGCTCGATGGGCACGGCAACGTTTCGGACTCGATCCTGCCCGACCTGCCGCCCGGCTGCGCGGTCATGAGCCGGCTCTCCACCATTTCCGTACCGGTTCGCGTCGGCGCTCGGTTCCCCCGGTGCGCCGTCTGGTCGGGTGACCGCTCCAGACGTCGAAGGCTCCGGTTGCTCGGCCACCGCGCGTTCGCTCTCGCCTCTTGCAACCGAGCTGTCGTGCGCGTCCGCGAGCTTGTCGAGGAATGCGAGCGGCGATCGAACGGCCTGGACCACCTCGTGGGTCGGGGGCAGGTCCGGAAAGGTGCTGCGCACCTCGGTCTCGAACATTCTCCTCCACCGGCGTAGGTCCCCCCACATAGCCCCGACCTGGCGAGCCATTTGAGGCAACTTCTCAGGCCCGAGAACGATCAACGCGATCACGAGGACGACCAGCAGTTTCGCCGGGCTGAGAGACAGCATGCGGGATCAAGTCTACGAGTGCGCGACGTGGAGCACGAACGCACGGCGTTCGCACACTCCCAGGTGGGGTCCGGCTCTGCGCAGCGCCTCTCAGAAGAAGCCCATGTGTGCGATGGGCCAGATCCTGAAGAAAACGCGTCCCACCATGATCGACCTAGAAATAGGGCCGAAGTAACGGCTGTCCTGTGAGTTCCCTCTGTTGTCGCCCATCACGAAGTACTCCCCCGGCGGGATGACCTGAGGGCGGATCGGCGGGCCGGGATCACTTCGTGCCGAAGCGCTCAGCCACGGTTCAGACAGGGGCTTGCGGTTGATCAGGACGGTCCCGTTGGGCTCGGAGGAGATCCTCTCACCGGGCAACCCGATCACACGTTTCACGAGATCCTTCAGTTCCGGGCTCGCGGGCTCGCCGGGGGGTCTCGAGAACACCACGATGTCTCCCCTGCCGACCCCGTGGAGGTGATAGCTCAGCTTGTCGACCAGGATACGGTCACCGATCATGAGAGTCGGCTCCATCGACCCGGAGGGGATGTAGAAGGTCTGGACGACGAAAGCCCGGACCGCGGCGGCGACACCCAGGGCCACGAGAAGCACCGCGAGCCATTCGAGGACCCAGCGTCTCGTGTTCCTGCGCCGCGTTCCGCCGGCCTCGCGTGACGCGCCCGCGCCTTCCTCCGGTGTCGACGAAAGCTCTGAGGGCATCTGAACGATCTCCCTTTCACCCAGCTCACCGACAGTGCCCTCAACGTCGGCTCCGCCGTGTGGGCCTCGGTCAGTCAGAGCACCGTTCTTTGGAACAGGCACGGCAGGAAATGGGCTCGAGACGTCAGCCACCATGAAAGAGCGAGGATAGGCGACTTCGAAGCCCTGCGTGTATGTCCGAGACTCACAGGTTGGCGATCAGCTTCTCCACGCGCTCGTCGTGCGAGCGGAAAGGGTCCTTGAGCAGCACCGTGCGTTGCGCCTGGTCGTTCAGCTTCAGGTGTACCCAGTCGACGGTGAAGTCTCGTCGACGCTCCTTGGCCCGCCTAATGAACTCACCACGAAGACGCGCGCGGGTGGTAGAGGGCGGCTGGTTCATCGCTTCGCTGACCGAGACGTCGTCGCATACGCGTTCCACCGAGCCACGCGCCTCGAGGCGGTAGTAGAGCCCGCGATCGCGGCTCACGTCGTGGTACTGCAGGTCGAGCAGCGCAACCTTCGGGTGCCCGAGCGGGAAGCTGTGGCGGTGCCGATAGGCCTCGATCAGCTGGTGCTTTGCGACCCAGTCACATTCGCGTCCCAGGCTCGTCGGGTCCGACTCCAACCCCTTCATGCAGTGCTCCCACATCTCCAGCGCTCGGTCCTCCTGATCAGACAAGCCGTGGGAGTCGCGATAACGAAGTGCACGCGTGAGATACTCAGACTGGATGTCGAGCGCGCTGACCTCGCGGCCGTTGGCCAGACGGATCTTGCGTCTGCAGGTGAGGTCGTGGCTGATCTCGCGGATGGCCCGGATCGGGTTCTCCAGCGTGAGGTCACGCAGGACCGTCCCAGAGTCCTCGAGCATGCGCAACAGCACGCTCGTGGCGCCCACCTTCAGGTATGTGGCGTACTCGTTCATGTTCGAGTCGCCGACGATGACGTGCAAGCGCCGAAAGCGTTCTGCGTCCGCGTGCGGCTCGTCGCGGGTGTTTATGATCGGCCGGCTCCGCGTGGTCGCGGAGGACACACCCTCCCAGATGTGCTCGGCCCGCTGCGACAGGCAGTACACGGCACCGCGCGCGGTCTGCAACACCTTTCCTGCGCCCGCGTAGATCTGCCGGCTGACCAGGAACGGAATGAGCACCTCGGTGTAGTGAGCGAAGTCGTCGCGTCTGCTCGTGAGGTAGTTCTCGTGGCACCCGTAGGAATTTCCCGCGGAGTCCGTGTTGTTCTTGAAGAGGTAGATCATGCCGCGGATCCCCTCCTCGCGTAGTCGTGCCTCTGCTCCGGTGACAAGGTGGTCGAGGATGCGCTCCCCCGCTTTGTCATGGGCTACGAGATCACATATCGAGTCGCATTCGGGTGTCGCGTATTCGGGATGGCTCCCCACGTCGAGATAAAGTCGGGCGCCGTTCTCGAGGAAGACATTCGACGAGCGGCCCCAGCTGACCACGCGTCGGAACAGATAGCGCGCCACCTCGTCGGGACTGAGTCTCCTCTGGCCTCGCAGGGTGCACGTAACCCCGTACTCGTTCTCGAGCCCGAAGATGCGCCGTTCCATGATCTCCCACGCTAGTGCCGTGCCCGACGTGAGCGACCGATCCCACAGTGAGACGTTCTTCGACTCACAGACAGCCCGCAGACACACTGCGAGGCGCCGCGAACGGGGTTAACGCCATCCACACCCGCCGCCTCGGGGCGGCGAGGCGCTCTCTTTGCTCTACTGGCTTGTTGCTCTACTGGCTTGCGTCTCGGGCCGAGGTCTCCCGCGCGCCACGCTCGCCCGTCACGCGAGATGCCTTCCCGGGGCGCTTGCCTCCGGCGAGCAGCTCCGAGAGCTCCGCCGATGCAAGACGCCGGAACGCCCGGCGACCGTTGTTCCGTGCCAGCACCGCCACTTCCAAGTCCTGCGGACCGAGAGTGCGATCGGGGCCCGCGAGCGCACTGACGGCCGCCCGCAGCGCGCGGTCGAGAACCCAGCCCGTCTCGTAGCTGGCTGCAAATCGCTCCGATATGGTTCCGGCCTCCCCCCCCAACACCGCGAAGCCCTCCTCGTCGGTGATCGTTCCCTCGTACGCGACGTGGTACAGCTGGTCGGGCGAGGCCTCCGCGCCCAGCTCGGCGACCAGGATCTCCACCTCGAGCGGCTTCATCTCGTGGGTGAACACTTGGCCGAGGAACTGCGCGTACAGGTTCGCGAGCGATCGCGCGTCGACGTCTTCACGGCTGAAGGCGAAGCCCTTGGTGTCGGCGTGGCGTACGCCGGCCACGCGCAGCTGGTCGAACTCGTTGTACTTGCCTACTCCTGCGAACGCGATGCGGTCATAGATCTCGCTCACCTTGTGCAGCGATCGCGAAGGATTGTCCGCAACGATCAAGACTCCTTGGTCGTAGTCGGTCGCCACCAGGGACCGACCCCGGGCGATGCCCTTCTGGGCGTACTCTGCCCTGTCCTTCATCACCTGCTCGGGGGCGACGTAGAAGGGCATCGTCATGAGGCACCACCCCCCTGCGCGCTCCCGAGGCCCCGCTGCTCCACCAGCGCGGTGAAACGCTCGGCAACTTCCTCCTGGGCCACCTCTTCGTAGCCCTCTGCCGTCACGGCGGCGACCATCGGAAAGATCCCCCGCACCACGTCCGGTCCCCCGGTCGCTGCGTCCTCGTCTGCAGCCTCGTACAAGGCGCGGACCGCGAGCTCGATGGCCTCGTCGCGCCGAAGGTCAGGCCGCCAGCCCAGCTTGATCGTGGTACGCGCGTCGCGACCTCCTGATCCGGTTGCCGCATGGTCCGCCTCTTCGAAGTGACCTCCGGTCACGTCGTAGGTGAAGATCCGTCCCTCGCGCCTTCGCAGGTCGTATCCGGCGTAAAGGGGGACGACCACGAGACCTTGCATGGCCATCGGTAGGTGCTCACGTACCATCTGACCGAGCTGGTTCGCCTTTCCCTCCAGACTGAGGACGACTCCCTCGACCTTCTCGTAGTGCTCGAGCTGCGTCTGGAACAGCTTCACCATCTCCACCGCCGGGCCCGCTACTCCAGCGATGGCCACCGCAGAATGGCGGTCGGCCGGGAAGACCTTCTCCATTTTCCTGTGGGCGATCACGTTCCCCTCGGTGGCACGGCGGTCACCGGCCATCACCACTCCGTCGACATATCGGATAGCCGCGACCGTGGTGCCGTGACGCAACGGCAGCTCCGCAGGTAGCCGGCTCGCACGCACCTGACCCGCGTTCTCCAACGAGGCGGCTTGCGCGCCACTTATGGGCACTGCGCTCGGATGGCTCTCGCGAAGCAGGGCGGCGAAGCTCGGACCCGGATCATCCCGGGGCTCGAACATCAACAGACCCACGTGGCTATCTCCCGCCTCTCTGTACCTCGAACATCAACAGACCCACGTGGCTGTTCCCGGCTTTTCCATACGTCGAGCCCAAAGGCCCACGTGGCTATTCTCCGCCCTTCTGTACGTAGTTGCGCACGAACTCCTCGGCGTTCTCCTCGAGGACCTCGTCAATCTCGTCGAGCAGGTCATCGAGCTCGGCCTTCAACTTGTCGCGCTGCGCGGACGTCACGGGCGCCTCGGTCTCCTTGGGCGCCTTGTCCTCTCGTGGCGTCGTCGCCGGCTTTCGCTTCAACTCCCGTTCTGCCATTCCTGCTCCCTAGCCGCTTAATCGTGTCAACAGCTCCGCCACCGAGAAGCTTCCTTCGAGCAGCTCCTCGGTGTGCTCGGCC
>Ga0224558_1002746_pt1 | contig 15669 bp, 16 predicted proteins | sample 714S32024metaG_FD_180682 | JGI IMG/M metagenome (GOLD analysis project Ga0224558, IMG submission 180682) | Peat soil microbial communities from Stordalen Mire, Sweden - 717 S3 20-24 | ecosystem: Environmental > Terrestrial > Soil > Wetlands > Peat | place: Sweden: Norrbotten County, Stordalen... | reverse complement strand
GAGCGCAACGGTCGGCCCTGACCCACGAACTCACAGTCTGTTTTTCTGATACGGCCAATACCAATGAGAGTTGGAAGGCCGGTGCCGATTGTCTCGGCTGCGGTCCGCAAGAATCCCCAGCGGTGACTTCGTTCCTAGCAGCGATATGCCTTCCAAGTCGTACACCTTCGGACTAACGAACTCGGTGGATTGTGCCGATAAGAAACACGAGATCAGCCTGGAAGGATACCCCGTTCGATGCGATTTGGGAAAACTCTGCTTTGTGCTCTGCTCGCCATTCCTGCTGCAGTCTTCGCAGGAACTGGACCGACGCTTCATTCCTCGACTGCGAGCGTCGTCCTAAACGCAACCATGAACGAATCCCTCACCGTAGTCACGGCCACGCCGAGTGTCACTTTCGAACTCCAGCCCCTAACCGTGATCGCCGGTAATCAACCGGTCATGATCACGACCAGTTGGAACCTGAACTCCAGCCGCACGAGGGTGGTACTGGATGCTTTCTTTAGTGATTCTGCAAATGCGCTCACAACCTCGGACGGCAATGGGGACATCAAGATTTCCAGCGCCGAGATATATGGGCGCTCTGCGACTGGCACACTCACCACATATACCGCCTTTGCCCGACCGACACCCAACGGGCCCTCGAATGGTGGATTCGAGATATTCAGTCAAGCCCTGACTGCGGGCGTAAATGACCTTGGAAGCCGCACAGACTCGGTAGAATTGCACATCGACCTTAGGAACCATCCTCGGTTATCAGCAGGGCACTACCAAGGCGTGTTGACACTGATAGCGCAAGTATTCTGAGCAGATCCCCAAAATCTCTGGCAGTTGCGGCAAGCGGAGGTCTCCGTCTTTTTTGCGCTCGACGCCACCAAGCGGCCAGATTAATGCAACGATCCGACGTTTGTCTAATCGGCTAAAATCTGTACATTTTGCCCAAGGGAATTGCATTTCAAAACATCTCCAGCAGCTTGGTGAGGAAGGCATCATCCCATCCGGCGCGTTTGAATTTTCCGCGCAAGGAGCCTTTTGATCCTTCTTTCTGCATGGCATTGAGGACCATGTGTCTGAGCACGGCGAGGTTGTGCGGTCCGTTGCCCAACCGGGTTCTGTCCTGATCCTCGTTCATAACCACGTCCAACCGCCAGTGCAGGCGGTTTTCCACGCCCCAGTGCTGGCGAACAACTTCATTGAATCGCTCCGGCGTGAGAACCGCGCTCAGCAGGTAATACGCGGTTTCCGTCGTGGTTTTGTCCGGCGTTTCGCGCACTCGTTCCACTTTGCCGATGGCCTTCAGGCCGGGCCATTGATGCTGCTTCTGGAGCCAATCGATCTCTGTGGAACCCGTCGCCGTGCGAGTCGCGATCCGCCCGTGATCGGCCTCGACGACGGGTGCTGCCGTAGCCGCCTTAGGCCGGATCGTCAAGAAGCAAGACAACATCTTCGTGCAGCTTGCCTTGATTTCCCTTCAGCGCCAGCGCGTAGTCGCCCTTCTGATCCACGATCTGCTGCGCGATGGTGCGCTGGCAGTTGAGCGCGTCGGTGGTCACGATGGTGCCTTTCAGCGCCAGCATCTCCAGCAATTTCGGCACTGCGGTAATCTCGTTCGACTTGGCATCGGTTGTAATCTGTGCCAGGACCAGACGCTGCTCGCAGCCCCACGCACTGACCATATGCAGGGCCGACTTGCCGCTGGCCCGATCAAACGAGCGCCGCAAAACCTTCCCGTCAACGGCTATAACCCCCTGGCATTGCGCGGAAAATTGCGCCATGAACTGCTGAAATGAGGCGCGCAACTGATCTGGATCGAGATGGCGAAACAGACGGCTGAAGGTGTCGTGACTCGGCACGCCGTTTTCCAGTTTGAGAAAGCCGCGCAGAAAAGGCTTTTTGGACTCCGCGAACAGAGCCATGTCCACCGCTCCCTGGCCGCCACAAAGCACCGCGCACAAAGCGATCATCAGCAGTTCATAGAAATCGTGGAGACTGGCATTGCCGCTACGCGGATCTTCCAGCCCCTCCCAGCAGGATGAAAACTGTTCCAAAGTTTCTTCGCAGGACATGGCTTGAACCCTCCTGCAAAAATCGCACGACGCACCCTATGGCCGGAAGTGTCACCGATGGTTCAATAAAATTCCAAATGCAATTCCCTTGGCCCTCACGTCCAGTTTGCCCAGCAGGTCAATCAGCAAGATGTCCAGCACATCGCGGCGCGCCCCTTCGAGTATGGCCCCGTGCAGGCGTGCAACTTCTGCGCGACTTGCTCACTCAAATTCAGGCAACGGATCGGCGGCGGTACTCGCAATCCCATCGCGGCCAGGCCTCGGATCGTCGGTTCCACAAGATCAACGGCACCCAACCCTGCCGGACCAAGATCAACGTCAATCGTTTGCCAAGCGCGGGTCCGGTATCGGACAGCGAGTTCCAGGCGGAACGCATCCGCATTGCCCATGCTCAACGGCTTGCCCTTCAACTGAAAGCTGAACTCGTCGAATCCCAATGTTAGAGCATCCCGAAAAATACGAAGCCGATCCACTCGCTCCCTTGCAACGCCGATGTCCCCATCTTTTGCCTCGCAAGCCGTTGCCAAGTCGCAGCCGCCTGACCGCTGCTCCGGCGACCAAGTAACCACATGCGAAAGCAGCATCGATTCAGCATTACAATTCAGGAAGAGATGTGTATTCACATGATGACAGACCTCATGGCAGGTCATCTGCTCGATGTCCGCGTCAATTCATTCAGTCGCGGCGGTGAGCACGATGCGCTCACGCGTCCACCTGCCGCAAGGAACCGATTAAGGATCAAGCCATGAGTTTGTTTCCTATCTTCCTAAAACTTGCCGGACGCCGCTGCCTTGTGGCTGGCGCGGGCAATGTTGCACTCGACAAAGTTCACAGCTTGCTCCCAACCGGTCTCTGGCTGCGGGTTGTCGCGCCGGAAGCAAAGCCGGAGTTGCAGCAGTTGGCCGCCGAGAGAAAGATAGAGTGGACACAGCGGTCGTTTGATCCCGCGGACCTCGATGGCAACTTTCTGGCCATTGCGGCTACGGATTCTGCCGAGGTCAACGCCGCTGTATACCGCAGCGCCGTTGAGCGCGGTATCCTGATAAACAGCGTGGACGACCCGCTTCACTGCGACTTCTATTTCGGTTCAGTGGTTCATCGCGGCGAACTGCAGATCGCCGTTTCGACTTCAGGTGAAAGTCCTGCCTTTGCGCAGCGCCTGCGCAGTGAGATCGATGAGCAACTTCCAAAAGACCTCGGTCCATGGCTCAAAAACATCGGACAACTCCGCCGTGAAATTCTAGCGACACATCCCCGTAGCGAAGAGCGCAAGTCGCTCTTGCATCGACTCGCTCAACAACCAGTCTGTGAGGCAGCCTTTTGTCCTTCACGCCGCATGGCGATGACGCCGCTCGTAGAGAATAAGAATGACTCAAGAGGAAAGGTCTATCTTGTGGGAGCGGGTCCGGGAGATCCCGATCTGCTTACCGTCAAAGCCTTGCGTCTTCTTCAGTCCGCCGATGTGATTCTCCACGATGATCTTGTTCCGCAAGCGATTCTCGATCTGGCCCAGCCTGCCGCCGAAATCGTTAACGTCGGCAAGCGCTGTGGCATCAAGCGCATTACGCAAGAGGAGATTAACGCGTTGATGATCGAGCATGCCCGCGCCCATCGCAGCGTGGTTCGCCTCAAGGGCGGCGATCCGCTCCTGTTCGGGCGCGCGGCGGAGGAGATGGTCGCACTCACTGGGGCAGGCGTTCTGTTTGAAATTGTTCCTGGAATCACTGCGGCATTCGCCGCAGCGGCGGCAGTAGGCTGCTCTCTGACAAGCCGCAACGGTGCTGCCAGTGTGCTGATTTCCACCGGTCACCATGCTCAGTTGCGTGGGCAGAATTTGCCGTCGCAACGAGATCCGACCCGCGTTATCTATATGCCCGGACGTAATCTGCATTTAGTGGCGCGTCAATGGCTCGATGAAGGCCTTTCGCCGGATCTTCCTTGTGCGATTGTTTCGCGTGCCGCGCAACCTTGTCAGCAAGTGCTATGCACCACGCTTGCCGAGCTTGGCAGCGTCTCGCCCGCGCTCGCGCCCAGTCTGCTCATCGCTGGCTGGGCCGTGCGAGGATCCTATGCGGCAACCCATCCGACAGAAAAGGACATTTCATCCACAGTCTGAAAACTGCACTGTTTTTCTGGCGATCATTATGATTGCTGTAACTTAAGCAGATTATCAATCGCGCGATGCAGAGTCTCTAACTGCTTGCAGAAAGCAAATCGTATCTGTTGCGAACCTCCGTCTGCACTGCTGTAGAAACTGGAACCAGGGACGGCCGCAACTCCAAACTCTTTCACAAGTCGCCCGGCAAACTATCTGTCGCAGGTCGAAGCAAAGGATGAAATGTCGGTCATGATGTAATAAGCGCCGCGCGGCCGATAAGCCTTGAAACCTGCTTCGCGCAACGCCCCCAAAAGCAGATTGCGGCGTTGCGCATAATCCGCGGCAAGCTGCTCATAATATTTCTTTGGAATCTTCAGGGCAACGACACCGGCAGCCTGCAACGGAGCCGCTGCTCCGACGGTAAGAAAATCGTGTACCTTGCGAATCGCAGAAGTAAGCTCTGCCGGCGCGATGGCCCAGCCCACGCGCCATCCTGTGACGCTGTAACTCTTGGAGAGGCTGTTGATCGTCACCGTCCGTTCACGCATCCCCTCAATTGTGGCGACGGAGATATGTCGCGCGCCGTCATAAAGGATGTGCTCGTAGATTTCGTCGGTAATCGCCACAACGTCAAATTCGACGCAGAGGTCGCGGATCATTTCAAGCTCGCCGCGCGTGAAGACCTTGCCTGTAGGATTATGCGGCGTGTTGAGAATGATGGCTCTGGTCTTCCGACTGAATGCGGCGCGCAACTCAACTGGATCAAAGCTCCACTCGCCATCCGGATCGCCTGGCGCGTGAAGCGTGACATAGCGTGGCGCGGCTCCAGATAGAATCGCATCTGGCCCGTGGTTTTCATAGAAAGGCTCAAAGGCGATAACCTCCTCGCCGGGATCTACAAGCGCCAGCAAGGTTGCAATCATCGCCTCGGTCGCCCCACAACAGGCTGTAACTTCCTGCTCTGGGTCGATTTCAATCTCTTGCCATCGCTGAAACTTCTGCGCAATGGCGCGACGGAAGTCCTGTGCGCCCCATGTAATTGCGTACTGATTGATGTCTGCGGCCACCGCCTGTTGTGCCGCGAGTTTAACGCTTTCCGGAGCGGAGAAATCCGGAAAGCCCTGCGCAAGATTCACCGCATGATACCGTATCGCCTGCCGTGTCATCTCACGAATGACAGATTCTGTAAATTGCGCAGCCTTGTTGCTAACTCGCACCGCTAATACCTTTCCAAACACAGAATGCAAAACTTACTTCTTTTCAATTACAACCGTCCACGCATCGCCGCTTCGCGTTTGAGAGAGAACCTTATGCCCTTCTTGCGCAACGGAACGCGGTACATTTTCGATTGGCTGTCCATCATCCAGCAACACTCTTAGGCGTTCTCCCACCTTCATCTTCGACAGATCCAGTTTAACTTTGACAAAATTCATGGGGCAGGCCACACCACGATAATCGCGCTCGGCGCTAATGCTCGCTGCCTCTGGCACGGCAACGGCTTTCGTCTTCTCTGCAGGAAACCGGAGCGAGTTATCCATGCCCTTATAGAGCTTTTCTACGGCCTCGGCAAGTTGCAATACCTCAGAAGAATGCTCAAGTAGCGCGGTAGAATTCTGCGCGAGCGCTGTTTCTACGATTTGCTGATGAATGAGATCGACCAGCCCTGCCTTGATAAAGTGCTGCAAAAAGCTCTTATACACTTCAGTATCACTGGATGCCTCAATGCCGCGCGTAACGAGCAGCATGCGTGCTGAACTCAGCACAATGCGATAAAGCGAATCAGTCCGTTCCTGCTGAAGAATATCTTCCTCAAGTTTGCGGCGTTGTTCCTCGATGAGCTTCCGATCAAGGTCAATCAAGTCGAAAAGCCCAGAGGAGCACTCCCCAACGCCTCTGCCGACCAGGGAAAACGCTTCGTCTGCTCCCCAGTCGAAGTAGTAGTTTTTGTCCTCGTCAAATTCAGGAATGTCTCTGTACTTGTCGCAGATTGTTCGAATTTCGTTCGTACCTTCCGCATCAATATATTCCGCAAAGGATGCAAAGTGCTGTTTACGGTCAATCCATTGCCGCAAAACATCGACAACAAAGTTAGGCAGATCGTGCGCATCGATTTGATCGATCGGCAAAGCCAGCCGCGCCTGGCCGTCGGCGTGTGTTGATCCGGCAACAATGCCATAAGCAGGATACATCCGCTGTCCCTGACGCTTCGCTTGGCCATAAAATCCCAGATCTGCCGTCATGTGTTGGCCGCAAGTGTTGGGGCATCCAGAGAGATGAATGCGAAAATCTTCAATCAGGTCCAGATCAAGCCCCGACGATTTCAATGTCTTCTCGATGGCGATAAGCGCTCCCTTGGGCAGGCAAATACCAAGTTTGCATGTGTTAGCGCCGGTGCAGGATATGCAGCTAGAAAGCAACCGGGGAGCATCCGCTAGTTTGGATATATTCTTGGCCACGGCATAGATATTGCCAAGATACGCCTCGGGAATATTGCGCAAACGAAGATTCTGCGCGAAGGTTGCGCGCACTGAATTATCGCCAAATGCTTTTAACAAGTCCGCTAACGCCAGCAATTCCTCGTTCTTGATATTTCCTAGCGAGACTGGAACAAGAATGGAGAAAAGCCCTTTTTGAGGCTGCTCCGCGCAGTATCGATTTTTCCATGTAATAAAAGCCTGGCTTTCGTCCTTAATTGGCTCAAGAGAAAGAGCGGCCTCTGCTCGCGGCGCAAAGTACGGGACAAGCTTTGGCGGATTTTGCCGGGCAACGGCATCGAATTCCTTCCGATATAGCTCAAAAAAACGCGCTTCGCCAAGTTCATTCCAAAGAAAACGAAGACGCGCCGCATTTCTGTTTTTCCGATTGCCGTACTGATCGAACAGATGTTTTACGGCCTCAGCGACAAGGTAAACCTGATCTGCTGGAACGAAGTCATACAGCAAGTGTCCAACCGCCGGTTTGTTTCCCATGCCTCCGGCAATATAGACCTTAAAGCCTTTTACATCGGATTGAATGGAGGCGATGAATCCGATGTCGTTGAATTGCGCGAAGGCTGTGTCTGTGACGGAATTCGAGAAAGCAAGCTTCAACTTCCGAGGCATATTCCACGAATCCGGCTCGGCGATCAGGCGCGTAGTCAAGGCAAATGCATAGAGGCTTGGATCAAAGACCTCGTGCTCGTCCAATCCCGCCTCTGGCGATACCAGAATGTTGCGGACGGTGTTTCCGCCACCGCCGCGCGTCGACAATCCGACGGAGAGCAGTTCGCGCATAATCGGAATCACGTTTTCAAGAGCTACCTCGTGAATTTGAAACTCCTGGCGTGTGGTGATATGTACAAACGCTCCACCAAAACGCGAAGAGAGAAAAGCAATCTTGCTCAACTGATGGGGCGTAATCGCGCCGCCAGTGGCACGAATGCGCACCATAAAGGAGCCATCGCGGCGCTGTTCATAGCAGCCGAATGGAACCCGCCGTGGCTTGAGGGCAGCAGCATCCAACTCGCCTCGGCGATGCTTTTCGATCAGGGATTCCAGTTCGTCAATCTCTGCCGGTAGTGTTGCGGGTAGATCATAGAACATTAGAATTCTCCTCTGCATTGTCGATCACTTCGATTTGCTCTTCAGTGACAATGCCATCCCGGATTGAAAACAATTTGACAACTGGAGTCGATGCAGCCAGCGAAACAATCATGTAACTCAAGGAAGCGTCGAAGGCCAGGCGAATGTCTTCCTTTGAAGGCCTTGCCGGACTCGCTGGATGACTATGGTAGACCGCACGCAACTGCATTCCCTTACTGCGGATCTTACGCACTGCGGTAAACTGTTCCATCGGATCAAGGCTGAAATGCTCCGGCGAGTGATCGACATTGGCAAGCCGGATGCTTTGTGTGGCAATCCCATTTATTGCAGCAACATATCCGCAGGCTTCAATTGGAGCGTCAGCCTTGGCGTGTTCAAGAATTTCGCGAACTATGTTCTTTGTCAATTTCATCATGATTTACTCACTGCGGTTGTTTTTCAAATCGCAAACAGGCTGTTCTTCATCAACCAATGCATAGCTGCCAGAGCCTTCGCCGCAAACTGGGCAGCGAGGGTTCCGCTTGAACCGCGTTTTGCGAAAATCCAGCGTTTTAGCGTCGAAACTCAGTAGCGTATTGGTAAGCAGACTGCCAGCGCCAGTAATAAACTTCAGCGCCTCAACCGCTTGAATTGTTCCCAGCATTCCCGCAACAGCTCCTAGTATCCCAGCCTGCGAACAGGTCGGGACGGAGCCACGCGGCGGGGGAGCATGAAAGACACAGCGGTAGCACGCCGACTCGCCCGGCAGCACCGTCATTGACTGGCCATTGAAACGAAGAATACCGCCATGTGAAAATGGGATCTTCTCCAGAACGCAGGCATCGTTAATGAGAAACTTTGCGGCAAAGTTATCCGTGCCATCAATGACAAAGTCATAACCACGAAGAACACGTTGGATATTAGCAGCCAGCAGAAACTCCTGGTAAGTGTTGACCGTAACATCGGGATTGATGGCGCGCATCTTCTCGGCGGCCGATTCAACCTTGGGACGATGTAAATCCTTTGTAAAGTGAATCACCTGTCGTTGAAGGTTAGAAAGGTCCACTGTATCGGCGTCAGCAATTCCTATGGTGCCGACTCCCGCAGCTGCCAGATAAAGAGCGGCGGGCGAACCAAGTCCTCCGGCGCCGATGATAAGCACCTTGGCATTAAAGAGCTTCTGTTGTCCCTCTACGCCGACATCTTTCAGCAAAATATGCCTACTATAGCGCTCAAGCCTTTCTTCTGTGAATTCCAGTTCGCTCATAATGCCACCAGCCCCCGTCCCAGATCTTCCAAAATGTCTTCCACGTCTTCTATACCCACGGAGAGCCGCAGCATCGTGTCTCGAACGCCCATGGATGCTTTATCCTCCGTTGAGTACTCGCAGAATATTGTGGAAGCGGGATGAATGATCAGTGTTTTGTTGTCGTTGATGTTGGTGGCGCGACGGACAAGTTGAAGCGCATCCTGGAAGGCATAGCACTGCTCGCGGCTGGCGAGATCAAAAGTGAGTATTCCTCCCACACCTCGTGGAAACAGCCTGGCCGCAAGCTCCTTTTCAGGATAACTGTCCAGTTGAGGATAGTTCACGCTGCGCACCTTGGGCTGACCATGCAGCCATTGCGCAATGGCAAGTGCGTTTGCGCTACTCTTATCGATCCGCAAACTCAATGTTTCAAGTCCGAGTGTTTGCAAGGAGGCGTTGTGCGGCGACAAACAGGCCCCCTCGTTGCGATACACCTCATGACGTAAATAAGCCAAAAAGGCTCCGGAGCCAAAGCTCTTTGTAAATGGACGCAATTTTGGATTGTTGCTCCAATCAAAGATTCCGTTGTCCACGATGAGACCGCCCATGGACGTTGCGCCGCCGGAAATGTACTTAGTGCTGGAAATCACCTCGACATCCACGCCGTGATCCTTCGAGCGGAAAAGATAGGGCGATGTAACCGTGCCATCCAACACGACGGGCACATTGTGTTGATGTGCAATTTTCGCGATGGCGTCAATATCGGTTACCTGTAACTGCGGATTGGTGATGACTTCAAGAAATACTGCGCGCGTCTGATCGTCAATTGCCGCGGCCAGTGACACACTATTGACCATATTGACATAGCGAGTTTTCAGACCCCATGGCTTGAAGGTCTGCTTAAAAAGCGAATAGGTGTTGCCAAAGATCCATCGCGTCGTAACAAGATTCGCGCCCGCTTCCGCCAACGCCATGATCACGTTGCTAATGGCTGCCATACCCGATGAGACAGCAATGACTCCTAGCGCGTCCGCCAAAAGCCGCACGCGCTGTTCAAATTCATCGACGGTCGGGTTGGAAATGCGCGAATAGGCATGTAAGGGCTTGCGCCCCTCGAAAGCCAGTTGAATATCTCGTGAAGTTTTAAACTCGAACGCAACACTGTCATAGACAGGCGGGCGCAAAGCGCCATGGGCCTCCACCTTGTGTGGAAGGCCATGAATCGCTTTTGTAGCGAATGAACTCATGCCTTGCCTCCACCCATGAAGTAAAGAAAGTCCACTTCGTCCAGCTCTTTGAGCATGGTATCTTGGTATTTCTGTCGATCCACAAATTCGCCGTTCAATTGCACGGATACCATTTCGGGTGATTCGACGTGATTTAAGTCCAATAAACCTGCGATGCTAAGCGGCGTATCGGCAACTTTCTGTGTTTCACCATTGACAATCATGTTCATTTGTTCCTGCTCCCTGCCTTTGAATTCCATAGAAACAAAATGATAACTGGCGTCAGATTCCAGCTCCATCGTTCAAGAGAGAATCTTCTCCGCCAACATCTGTAAAGAGCCGCATGGCTTGTGGCCGAAGGAAGATAATCTCCCCTGGGGAAAGAGCCAATTCTTCGAACTGCTTTCTACTAACCTCTGCTATAACTGGATCGTCATTCTGCATTAAACTCAGTTCCAGACGTACCAGCGGTCCAGTGGCATGGATGCGAATAACTTTTGCAGCCAGAGACGGATCATTCTGCGGAGGCTGCAAGGAGATTTCCAACTCGTGAGGGCGCACAAAGCCAATGGCGGTGTTCGCCTGTCGCAGCTCGGTGTTCGCCTGGCTGTTCGCTGAAAGATCCGCCAATAGCCGCCCACGAAAGAGATTTACGTTACCGAGAAAGTGGTATACAAATGGTGTGGCCGGATGATCATAGATCGATTGGGGCGTACCCAATTGCTCCAGCGAGCCAGCATGCAGAATGGCAACGCGATCTGCAACTTCCAGAGCTTCTTCCTGATCGTGCGTGACCAGCACGGTGGTAACATGCAGGTTGTCGTGAATGCGGCGCAGCCAATCCCGCAGTTCCTTCCGGACTCTTGCATCGAGAGCACTAAAAGGTTCATCCAGCAGCAGCACTTTTGGTTTCACGGCCAGTGCGCGTGCCAGAGCCACGCGCTGTCTTTGTCCACCGGAGAGCTGTGCGGGAAACATCCTGGCATGTGAATCCAACTGCACCAGATGAAGCAGTTCCTCAACGCGCTCACGGATTTGTTTGCGGGTAAGACGCAGCTTACGCTGCTGCACGCGCAGCCCAAAGGCAACATTCTCGAAAATCGTCAAGTGGCGGAAAAGCGCATAGTGCTGAAAAACGAAGCCAATTCCGCGCATGGCAGCGCTGTGGTTGGTCGAATCCTCGCCGTTGAGACGGACTGCGCCTGAATCTGGAGTTTCAAGGCCTGCAATAATGCGCAAAAGCGTGGTCTTTCCAGATCCGGATGGGCCGAGAAGTGCCACAAGTTCACCGGTGGCAATGCTCAAGCTTAAGTCATTGAGCGCCGTAAATGGACCGTAGTGCTTCTGTATGTGTTCGACTTGAATGCTCATGGTTCGATGATTTCCGCTTCAATGCGATAATGAATGACGGAACTCCACTCAATGACTTTCTTGATCACAAGAGTAAGAAGCGCTGCCAAGGTTAACAGAGAAGCAGCCGCAAAGGCAGCCGTGAAATTGTACTCGTTATAGAAAATTTCAACTTGCAAAGGCAAAGTCGTGGTTTGACCGCGAATATGACCGGAAACAACAGAGACGGCGCCAAACTCACCGATTGCACGCGCAGCTGTAAGAATGATGCCGTAGAGCAGCGCCCATTTGATGTTAGGCAGAGTAACCCGCCAGAAGATGCTCCAACCGTTTGCGCCTAGCGCGGTTGCCGCTTCTTCTTCATCGCTTCCTTGTGCCTGCATAAATGGAATCAGTTCGCGCGCCACAAAGGGAAAAGTAACAAAAACAGTAGCCAGAACAATTCCTGGAATTGCGAAGATTACGTGCAGATTGTGCGCTAGCATCCAAGGTCCGAGCCATCCATGCAATCCGAAAACCTCGACGTACATCATACCGGCAACCACGGGCGAAACCGCCAACGGAATATCAATCAGCGTGATCAACAGTGTCTTTCCGTGAAAATCAAACCGGGTGATCGCCCAACTGGCTGCAATGCCAAAAATAACATTCAGTGGCACTGCGATGCCGGTAACCAGGCAGGTGAGCCGTAGAGCAAAAAGGACATCAGCCTGTTGAATCGAGTTCCGATAGATTTTCCATCCTTCGGAAAAAGCTTCCACGAAGACAGTTACCAGAGGAAGAACAAGAAAAATGGCAAGGAACAAGAGCGCCAACACAATCAAAACTCCGCGGCCTACCTTTTGCTTTGCGGAAGGACGCAGAATCGATGGAGTAGGTAAGTTATGGCCGACACTCATATTCGTTTTCCCTCACTTCGCTGCACACGCCATTGGAAAAGATTGACCAGAAGCATGATGCTGAGCGATAAGGCCAGCATGGCTCCCGCGATGGCGGCGGCACCGGTGTAGTCGTATTCTTCCAGCTTTGTCACAATCAGTAGCGAGGTAATTTCGGTTTTCATGGGCATGTTGCCAGCAATAAAGATGACCGAGCCGTATTCGCCTGCGGCGCGCGCAAAGGCCATGGCCGTACCGGTCATCAAGGCTGGCAGTACGACGGGTGCAATGATTCTCCAAAAGCGCTGCCAGAGTCCTGCGCCGAGGCTGACCGCCGCCTCTTCCATCGCTGGATCGAGATCTTCAAGTACCGGCTGCACACTACGCACGACAAACGGAAAGCCAACAAAAGCCATGGCGATTACAATTCCCAGCGGTGTAAAGACTACGTGAATTCCATGGGGTTCAAGAAAACGCCCGAGCCAGCCGTCTTGAGAATAAAGCGCGGTTAACGAGATGCCCGCAACCGCTGTCGGCAAGGCAAACGGAAGATCAACCATGGCATCCACAAGGCGCTTGCCTGGAAATTTATATCGTGCCAAAACCCAAGCCACCAGCATTCCGAAGACGGCTGAAAAGATTGCCGAAACCATGGCCGCGCCGAGCGTGATGCGATAAGAAGCGACCACGCGACGAGAAGTTGCCGCATGAAGAAATGGCCCCAACCCGTCACGTACTCCATGCAACAGAATTGCCGACAAGGGAACAAGCACGATCAACGCCAAATAGACCAGCGTAAATCCAAAGCTAAGGCGAAAGCCGGGAAGAGACGATTGATGCATCTGGATTTTCCAGTTCGTCTTTGGCGTCAGGCCTGTTTCGAGTTGTGCTTTATTGGCCATAGACTTGATCGAAGGTTCCGCCATCGCTGAAGTGTTTTGCCTGCGCGTTCTGCCATCCGCCGCACCCCTGGTTCACGGTAAAGACATTGGCGCGCGGAAAGCTGCTGGCATACTTATCGGCTACTGCTTTGAGGCGTGGACGATAGAAGTATCTCGCCGCGAGTTCCTGTGCCTCGGGCGAATACAGATACTCCAGATAGGCATGTGCAACCTTTTCTGTCCCGTGCTTGCGCGCAACTTTGTCCACCACAGCAACAGGCGGTTCAGTCAGTATGGTGGAATGCGGCATCACAATTTCAAATTTGTCAGGGCCAAATTGCTTGCGTGCCAGTAACGCTTCGTTTTCCCAGGCGATCAGCACATCGCCAACTCCACGCTGCGCAAAAGTGATGGTCGCGCCACGCGCTCCGGAGTCGAGGACTGGAACATTCTGAAACAGCTTTCGCATGTACTCACGCACTCCCTGTTCGTTGTTGCCGGATGTGCGCAGTGCATATCCCCAGGCAGCCAAATAGTTCCAACGCGCTCCGCCAGAGGTCTTCGGATTCGGCGTGATCACTCTAATCCCAGAACGGATCAGGTCATTCCAATCTCGAATTCCGCGCGGATTCCCTTTCCGCACCAGAAAGACAACCGTCGAGGTGTAGGGTGTGCTGTTATACGGAAGTTTTGATTGCCAGTTCTTGTCGATCAACCCGCTTTTTGCGGCAATTGCATCAATATCATAGCCCAGAGCCAGCGTAACCACGTCCGCTTCCAGTCCATCAATCACCGAGCGCGCTTGTTTGCCTGACCCCCCGTGCGACTGATTGATCACCACGTTCTGCCCGGTTGTAGCCTTCCAGTGTTGAGCAAATAGCTTGTTGTACTGCTCATAGAACTCGCGGGTTGGATCATAGGAAACATTGAGAAGACGAGTTTGCGCACCAAGAGAACTTACTGACACGCATAAAGCGAGAATGGCTGCAATAAGCAGTGAATAAATGCCGTGGTGCTGGTTTCTCACTGTTCTTTCTCCGAAAAAGTATGAATGCCACATTCAAGTTTTTTCCCTCCCCATCTGCCGGAACGCGGATTGGATGGATCGACCGGAAGCTCCGTACAGGGTTTGCAGCCGATGCTGCGATACCCTTGGTCATAAAGCGGCAAATGGGGAATCTTGTGCTCCTGCGCATACTGCCGCACCTGTTCCCAGGTCCAGTCGGCAAGAAGGCTGACTTTCTTCAGTTCTTTCCCGCTGGGCAAGCGATGCAGCTCAACCTTTCTCAGATTCTTGCGCGTCGGCGATTGTTCGCGCCGCAGGCCAGTGAACCAGAGGTCATACGATTCCAGCGAGCACGCCAGTGGCTCCACCTTGCGCAGACGGCAGCACTCTGTTGGATTGACGATATAGAGAAGTCCAAGCTGGCTCTCCTGCTCCGGTACGGATTGCTGTGGAGTCGCGTTGATCAAGTTGAGTTGCCAGTCGTGTGCCATGCGGTCGCGGTACTGATAGACCTCAGGAAAGTGATAACCCGTATCGAGAAAGATGACCGGGATCTCCGGAAGCTTTTGCCGCAATAGGTGCAAAACGACCATATCCTCTTCCTGAAAGCTGCTCGTAATGCAGGCCTTTGTCGCGTTGCCTTTTCCCAGAAAGAGATCAACCAGCTTTTCCGCAGAGTACGTCCCCCACTCTTCTTGAATCTTCTCAACAGGCGTCATTCGACTTTTCCTCCGGGATTCTGACTCTGCCGCAACTCGCGGATCGACGCAATCACTTGCGCGGCGGAAATTTTTTCCTTCGCTGCAGCTGCAATCTTGTCCAGGTCGATCCACTCTTCCTTCAGAATGGAGTGGCGAAGGTTCTGCTTCAATGCACCATCAAGATGTGAACTTGAATAGAGCGTGATGACTCCGGCCAGTTGCAACGCGCGAATGGCTTCTACCGCGTATTCCGGCCGCACATTGCTCTCGTCCAGCAACAGCGCCTCAAAACCGGAATCGAAAAGAGTTCGTTCCAGTTCCACGGCCAATTCAGGATGGTCGGCAGTCACAATCACGTAAGGAAAGTGTCCCGAGCGCCGACGTCTTTCTTCAGCGCTCACACGGCCGCACGGCGCATTCGCATCGAAGGCCGAAATTGCTTTGTCATCCAACGCCTTGCGAATCATCCCCGCCGCTACCGTGGCATTGGAGATTGGATCAATCAGGATGAAGCCGCCGGTGGTGCGATTTTCCGCATAAAGATCGAAGAAAATCGGACCCGCCGTCTGGAACTCGACGCACGCAATATCGTTCAACTCCAATTTCTTCGCCGGCGACTCATCAAGCGTATTGACGTCGACCTTGAAGCGAATC
>Ga0224558_1002743_pt1 | contig 15669 bp, 9 predicted proteins | sample 714S32024metaG_FD_180682 | JGI IMG/M metagenome (GOLD analysis project Ga0224558, IMG submission 180682) | Peat soil microbial communities from Stordalen Mire, Sweden - 717 S3 20-24 | ecosystem: Environmental > Terrestrial > Soil > Wetlands > Peat | place: Sweden: Norrbotten County, Stordalen... | reverse complement strand
ACGACGATGATGCCTTTCGTAAATTCAACGGTGGCTACGGTGCGCACGCCTTTGATGTGTCCGGGATCGTGGATGGTGGGATGCATTTGGTGAAAATCGATTTCCGGTATCGAGCGCCTGACGCGGATTCATTCTAAAGCGCGGCCCTCGAAAGTGTGACTCGGTCGTCCCTCCGGGACTTGGATCATTTCGTCCACGTTACCCAGCGCTGAAGCGCTGGGCTAAGCTTGGTCGTCCCTCCGGGACTTGAATCCCGAGCTCCAAACTGCTCACGTTTGCTGGCGGACGGCGGCGCGCAGCTCCTCTACTATCTCCAGCGCGGCTTTGTGGGCGGCTTCACTCTGGTTGACTTCGAAGGAGATGGCTCCGACGCGGGCGTGGCCGCCGCCGCCATAACGCTCGCAGACTTTGGCTAGATTGACGGTGGGCTCGCGCTTTGACCAGGGGTTCGACCCGACCGAAACCTTTACCCGGAATGAACTCTTGCTGAGGCCGATGCTGTAGACGGAATCGGGATGCAGATAGTACGGGATGAACTTGTTGTAGCCTTCCTGGTCGAGGTCGGTGATGTCGAAGAAAATCGTGCCGTCTTTTTCTTCCGTGCGCTGGCGCAAAATCTCGATGGAAAGCTGGTGGCGTTCGAGCAGCGGGGGCAGGACGGCGGCGATGAATGGCTCCTCAAGGATCTGGGCGAGCGGATTGTACGCCAGCAGTGGAATCACACTCTTGACAAAGTTGCGATCACTGACAGCTTCGATGGCCATGGTGAGCTTCATGGCCGGAGCTTGCATTTCCACCGCCGACTGCGCGTCTTCGTAGAGGGCGCCATCGACGATGTCGGTCCAGCGGACCAGTTCCGCCACCGGGCGCGGATCGAAGCCGAAGCGCTCTTTCGCGATCATCGCAATAAAACTTGTGCAGGATTTGAAATCCGCATCGTAGAACTTGCGGTTGCTCTGATCCTGCTCGAAGTGGACGGCATCGGCGGGGGAAAGAAAAGCGCTTTGGTGGTGATCGAACCACCAGGTGATTTTGGGCGAACTGGAATACTTGAAATCGACGATGGCATTCTCGTCGCCGTCGAACTGCTTCTCGTCGAAAAGAGCGCCGGCGCGATGCAGCAGGCCGGAGTACAGGAAGTCGACGTCGCTGCGAATTCGTTCCCGGTAGAAACGCGAGAACAGGGCTGCCGAGCACGCCCCGTCAAAACACTTGTCGTGATAAAAGACCCGCACTCGCAAATTAGCTTCCCTTGACCCGGTTCTCCCGGGCGTGAAGTGAAAAACAAATAGAGTTGCCGGTTTGGAGAATTATGTCAAGGCGGATATCCATTTTGTAATTTTGTAATCGGGTAATTTGGTAATTTGAAGGCAAGATCCTATTGCTTTGGTCACTTCATCCGGTGCCGTATTTTAAAGACGAAGCTGACCACACCGTTCCAGTCGCGCAGCGCCACGATCGAAATAGTCCGGGTCAGGTTGTACTCCACCTGGATGATTTGCTGGTTCGAAACGGAGACATTGGTGCTGTAGGTCAGGGTGAGATTGCTCACCACCTCCTGCTCGACGGTGACCTGCGGCCCTCGAACTACGGCGGTTTCACTGGCCAAGCCCTGGGGATCGACCTTGACGCGACTGGCTCCGAACAAACGCTGCAGGCGGCTATTGACGGTGCTGTTGAGGGCCTGATTGATGAGCAGGTTGGAGGCTTCTCCGCCCAATCCAAAGGATCCGCTGGAGCCTACGGCAGCCGACTCTTCCTGGGTGCGGCCCATGGCCAACAAGGCGAATACGTCGGCTTCGGGAAGCGGAGGCTCGGACTGCCAGGTGACCTTCAAGCCGTTGGGAACGCTGGCGTCACCGCGGAATTGCACCGTGATGTCGTAGTCGCGCACGCGCGTGGTCGCCCGCAGATCGATGATGGGCTGAGTCTTGGCCGGATTGGCGAAGGTCACATCGCCGCGCTCGAGCTTGTACTTGGTCCCGTTGAAAGTGACGTCGCCTTCGAGAACCTCCATCCTACCGAGAATTGCCGGACGCTCGGCGGTGCCGCGCACCCTGAGGTCGGCGTTGCCAGAGAGCCTGGCGATGGCCGATTGCATCTGCAGTTCGGGAGTTGTCACCACGTGAACATCGAGCTTAACGCGGCTCTGCAGACTATCGGTCTGGGTCAGGACGACGTTTTGTCTGCTCTTCACGATATAGGCGCCGAAGTCAAATCCTGGAGTGACGGCGAGCTTGGTGACCATGATATCGCCGCTCAGCAGAGTGGCATTCGTGCTGCCGGTCAGCCGGAGGTCAGCGTTCGCGGTGGAACTTACGCCCGGAGGATAACGCAGGCGAACATCATGCGCGGTGGCACCGAAATCGAGGAGGAAGACGCCGCTCTGGTAAGTTGCGGAGCCGGTCAGCGCCACGGTGCCGCCGCCGGTGGTGCCGCTGAGGCGCTCGATCTGGATGCGGTTGCGATCGAACCGCAAAACACCGTTCAGGTCGCTCAGGCCGCTGGGAAAGTCGATGTGACTGACGAAGGTGTCCTTGACGTCGAGACGCCCTTGCAGGACGGGCTGCGGCAGCGTACCAGTGGCGGTGAGGCTTACGCCCAAAGTGCCGCGGGCCAGGATTTTGGGGTTGAGCGACTGGAAGAGCGTCATATTGACGGAGCCATCCAAGAGGAGGTCGAGTTCTTGAGCGCCCGTCAAGTGCGCGCGGCCGTGGGCGGTGAAATCGGTTCCACTGCCGGCGAGGTGGAGATTTTCGAGGAGCAGGAACTGATCCGCAACCTGGAAGCGAATGGCATCGACACTTTGGATGCGCACGTGCTCGACCTCGGCGCTGAAAGACTGGATCTCGGCAGCCGCCTTCAAATCGCGTGGCGTGCGCAGAGGACCGCGAACGTGGAGCGTCCCGTCCAGGGCAGAGCGTCCCGTGATCTTTCCCGGCAAGTAAGTGCGAAGAAGCCAATCGGCATCCAGATGATGGAAAGCGAGGTTCAGATCGGCAGGAAAGTCATGCTCTAATGCGACGCTCCCCAGAATGGTCAACTCAGCTTTATCGAAGTCGGAGTGCGCATTGAGATCGAGCTGGCGCCCATGAGTGACCGCGTCGAGGTAGAAATCTCCGGCGCGCTCTTTGTCCAAGGCGAGGTCCTTGAGATGAACGTGCGCTTCGATCGAAGGCTGGTCGGTGGCACCGCTGATTTGCAACGTGAAATCGGCGACGCCATCCGCTGGGAACCGGCTGGTTCGCAAGCGCGGGAAACGGGCGAGATCGAGGTTACGTCCGGAAAGATTGAGGCGAAACTCGCGCTTCGACAGATCATTCTTTGACGTACTGAGGCTCGACGTGCTGAGGTTCGACGTGCTGACGGCGGCGCTCCCGGAAAGTGAAGCATCGTAGGCACTGGCTTTGATGTTGTTGAACTGAAGCTCGCCAGCGGCGAGGCGGAGATCGCTTTTCAACGAAGGAACGTCCACTCCGTAGGCCCTGCCATTGTGAAGATCGAGGTGTCCATCGCCGTGGGGATTGGCGCGCGTGCCTGAAATGGTGGCGCTCATATTCAGCGTGCCAGCGAACGGGTGTTGAACTCCGGCCAATTGCACAAGCTCGGCGACGTCGGCGTTGCGTATGTCAAAGTGCAGAGCAAAAGGATCGCTCGCCTGAAATGCACCCTCTGTGAGTACGGTACTGGCGTCGAAGTGCGCCGTGGTGTGGCCGTGAATGAGCGACCCATTGCGCGCAGCGAAATGATTGCCCGAGTATTGGACAGCGGTGGCGAGTGCGTCCCAGTGAACAACTCGAGAAGAGACTGGTTTGGTCGCCGGCAAGCTAGTGTCAAAGTCGTAAACTTCGAGATTTCCGCTGACGGAAAGCGCAGAGAGTCTGCCGCTGGCGTTGCCGGCGACGCTCGCCCAGCCGTGAACGGCAAAGGGCAAATCCCGGGACCCGTAGGCCGCTTCGAGCAGGGGTGTCCATTCCCTGAGGTTGTGGCTGGTGAATGAGAAGCGCAACGATGAAGCCGCAGCCAGATCGCCGGTGGCGGTGATTTCAGAGCCTGGTGTTGTCAGGTGAAATTGGCTCACCTCCAACTCGTCGCGCGATCCGCGATAGATGCCATCAATCTGACCGCGCAAGGGGATCTCGGCCGGCGTGGGCTTTAGCGGCGGCGCAATGGCAAGGCTCAGGCGAGTCTCCGCGTCACGAATCGAGCCCACCCAGAGCATCTCAACCTTGCCGCTGGCGCTTCCGGAAAAATCGAGGCGATCCAGTGGAAGCTTAGGTGAGCTCAGCAATTCCAGGGCGGGGAGCAGCGGGAAGCCTGCCAGTTGCAGGCGCACCGAGCCGCGCTGAGGACTTGTCAGCGGGACTCGTCCGATCCCATGGCGCCGCGCGGCGGCCGGCGATGGTTCGAGTGAAGTCTGCCAGTTGGTCACGTCGGCATCGCCCACGAGGTCGCCACCGAGCAGGTTTGCCTTGATCGAGGAAACGCGGAAGCGCACCGGGGTGACGGAGAATGCTGCGGTGATGCGGCCATTCCGCATCGACAGCTTACCGTTCGACCATTCGATGTCTTTGGCCTGCACGGTTCCCTGGGTGGAAAAATCCTGCAGGGTCCAGGAACCTTTGCCCTCGAACTGGGCGGTACCTTTGCGAACTTGCGCCTGCCGCGTCAGGGACGCGAGTTCGCCGAGATCCGCGACGCCATGATAATCACCGCTCAAGTGGGGGTTGTGAAAGTCCTGCAGGCGGCCCGCGAAGTGAATTTCAGATTTTCCGGAAATCACCGTCAAACTGCTGATCTCGGCGCGTCCGCGGGCCAGAACCAGCGAAGCATCAGCCCGCAAGGCAAACGCGGGATACTGCTGAAAGCGGGTGTCGACGCTTCCCGCGGCTACATGGGCTTCGTATTGACGCCGCAGCAAGGAGTAGTTCAAAAGCAGCGCCAGATCGCGGGCGGTAAAATCGAACGGCATTTTCTTGTCTTCCCACAGCAACTCGCCGCGCTGCACCTCGATGCGCGAAACCTTAAGCGAGATGAGTTGCTCCACCGGCCCCCGATCGTAGGAAGCCTTTCCTTGCGGCGCGGGAGCGTTGGTGGTGCCATCGAGATAGACAATAACGTGGGCGACAGGGTGCTCGAGCACCAGAGAATGCAATCCGATGGTGGTGCTGAGGAGCGAAATGATTTTCATTTCCGCCTGCAGGCGGTCGACGTGCAGGAATGGGGCCTGATCCTTAGCTTCGCGGCCGTGAATGGTGAGGTTGCGAGCGTCCACGCGCAGGCGGAACGGGATGGTGTGCAGCTCTCCAAGCTCGACGCGCCCGCCGGTGAGTTTCTCCGCCGACGCGATCACACGGCGACGAACCATCTGCTGAAAAGAATCGGTAGTGACGTACCAGGCGAGCAGGCCGAATCCGATCAGGCTGAAAATGCAGAACGCCAGAAAAAGATGCCACAGGATGCGCCGGCGCACGGGAGGAACAGGCTCGGTCGAGGGTTCGGTCAACGGTTCGGTCGGGGGTTCGGTCAACGGTTCCGCTCTCCGGCAGTGGATTCAGGAGTCAAGATGTGGCTCCCAGAGCGCAGAGTCGCCAGCCACCCGGAGAGCAGTTCGTTCATTTTTCGCTCGGCCAGCAAATTCTTGATTTGGCCAGAGACTTCGGGCAAGGGCGTTGCGCGACTGCCGGCCCGTTTCATATTGGGCAGTAACTGATCGTTGTAGTAGGTCTCGACCGCCTGCTGATCAATCTGGATCGAGGGCCGCAGTCGGTCTTCCACGAGTTTCATGAGCTGGATCTGGTCGCCCAGACGCTTCTCCAGCGAGCTTAGGGTGATCCCATAACGTTGCAGCTTGGCGTGCCATCCGTCGACGGTGACGCAATCGGGATGGAGCTTGCGGATTTCGGCGACGCGGGCAGCGACCTGCTCGGCGGGAGCGGGTTGAGACGGCCGAACCTGTTCCCGCAGCAGTTCCTGATCGATCAGGCGATCAAGGGCTGCGTTACGCTCGACCGAGGTGGATGAGTCCGGATCGCGGCCATTCGAAAGAGCCTCGAAAGTCACTTCCTGTTCCCAATCGCTCTGCAAAACCACGTGGCCGTTAACGTTGGTGACCACACGATCCACGATCTGACCGCCGACCGATGAGGCGGCCAGCGCCATGGTCAGCGCCATCGCCAGCGCGCAATGTTTTCCGAGTTTGGTCATTTCGAGTTCGATCCAGCGGATTTTCATCAGAAAGACTGCCCGACGCTGAACGCAAAATTAAAGTGCCCGGCGCGTTTGTACCCAAACTGCCCGTTCTGCTGCCCAGTCTGCGTATTGGTCACAATGTTGTAATAGCTGGGAAAGTAGGGCGGATTCAAATTGTATCCGAAATCAAAACGCAATGGGCCGATCGGCGTCTGATAGCGCACCCCCAAGCCAACGGCGTGCGAAGCGTAGTTGTAGTTGCACAGCAGGTGCGTGTCCTCATGAAAACAAAAATCCCGGTAGGGCTGGTGAAAACGCGCCAGGCTGGAAAGCATTTCCTGTGGCCGCGCAAAAACGTTGCCCATGTCTTCAAAAATCGTAAAGCCGATGTTGTCATGAAGGTAAGGCACCATAATGTTTGGAAAACGCATCTCCAGACTGTTGAGGAACACAGCGCTGCCACCGACGGGATATCCGGTGAAGGGGTCGCGTGGTCCTGCCTGATTTAACCCAAACCCGCGATTGGAGTTGCCCCCGCCACTGAAGAAGCGCTCGGGCAGGGGAATAAGAGTTTCACCGGGGGGCACCGTTTGCGCCGGATCCAGTAGGACCGTGCTGCCGAAACGGTTCTCGACCCCAACGGTGGTGGAACGGGCGAAGACGAATCCTCTTCCCGTGCTGCGGTTGCGATAAAGCGTGTAATAGGTAGAGTTCTTAGCCAGGAACCGGCTGAAGTTGGCTTCGGAGCCAAAATGACTGGAGGCAACGCCGCCTTCGACGGTGGTGTAGTTGCCGCGCGTGCTTTCCAAATCGTTATCGCGCCGGTTGCGCACGTAGAGAAAATTAGGCGTTCCTATTTGGGTTGGCTGTGAGAGAAGCGGAATGAGGTTGCTGCTGACCTCAATATTGCTGGCCTCGACGCGGCGGTAACTGAAACGGTAGGCGAGCGTCGTCAGTTCGCGGTCCTGGACTTTGTAGAGAACTTGCGAGACTTGCAAATTGCCCTCGAGACGTTTCGAGGTAAAGGTGGAGACGTCCACGGTGTTGTCGTAAAGCGCAGTGGCGGTGAAACGAAAGTTTTCCAAGTTGAGTAGTTTAGGGATGTCATAACTGAAGAGCGCTCTCTGCTGCAGGCGACCGAGGTTACCCTTCAGGGTGAGGGTCTGATGGCGACCGCCCACGTTGATACGGCTGACGCCAAGAGAAACCATGGGGCTGACGCCGGTCTGGCCGAGCGGTTGGTTGACTCCGTATGTGGGTTGACCGGTCTGGAACTCGAAACCGCCGCCGTAATCGAAGGTGTAGCGTTCCGCCTCGCGCGCAGTGACGAGCACGTTCTTGCGCGACTCGGTACCATCCGGGTTCTGGATGGCAGTGTCCACCTGCTTGAAAAGGCCGAGGTCGTAGAGACGGCGCTGGCTCTCCAGCATGTCCTGCTGGCTCAGGGGCGCACCCGGTTGCACCCGCATTTGCCGGCGGGCGACTCCGGGTCGGGTGTGGTGCAGCCCATCGAGAAAGACTCGATTGACAAAAAATTGCTCGCCCTCATGAACGGAGAAGGTCACGCCAACGCGCGGCAAGTTGTCAGGCGACGGAACAGAAACATAGGCGACGTCAACGGTGGCATTGGGAAAACCATTGTCGAAGTACTTTCCCAGAATCGTGTCACGGTCATCCGCCAGACTCGATTCGTCAAAGCCCTGTTGCTCGGCAGTAGAAATTTCGGGGAGCTGTTCCTGCGGAAGGGTGTAGCTGCCCTCGATGCGGACCCATGCTACACGAGTCTGCGGGCCCTCTTTGACGACGATTTCGATGGCCAGCTGCGATGGCTCACCCTGATACTTGTCCACCAGTTTGCTGGTGACTTCGGCCTGCCGGAAGCCACTGGCTCGATAGAGACTCTCAATATTCCGCACATCCTCTTCGAGCAACACTTCGCTGTAGCGTCCGTGACTGAACAGGTGCCCGGCGGATTGGTCCTGCATGCGGGAGCGAATCTGGTCGTCGGAAAAAAAGCGATTGCCAGAAATACGAATAGCAGCGAGTTTGTGGCGGTCCCCGGGATTGACGGCGTAAACCACCTGCAAATTCTTGCCGCCCTGGATGTTGTGCTGGCTCACGCTAACGGCGGCCTCGAAATAACCAAGCGTCTGAAGACGGTTCTGAATGTTGCGCCGGCCTTCGTTGAGCAGGTCATCGTCGACCGCGCCTTCTTCGTAGATTGGCACCAGCCGATGCAGCACGCCCTGGCTGAGCCTGAAACCCTCGGCAGCAATCTCCACCACCGGACCGCGGTCCACTTTGAAGACGTAGTCCACCGTATTGCGCTTGGACTGGTAGGTGCGGCTGGCCACCGAGACTTGGGCGAGCAGACGATGCTGCTTCTGATAGCGACGGCGAATTCGATGCAGAGCGCGGGTAATGCGATTGGAGGCGACTGGATCGCCGGAATGCAGCTTGGCGATATCCTTGATCTCTTCGACGGAATAGCCGGCATCGCCTTCCAGAGTGATTTCCCCGACCGCGGCCCGCGGCCCGGGGACAACACGGAAAGTCAGGTTGACCTGGTGTTGCTGGTCGTCGCGCTGCTCAGAGGGTGTCACTTTCGACTGGTGGAAGCCATTTTCTTCCATTACCCGTTGGATGCCAGCCAGAGCGCGGTCGATTTTCTCGCGAGCGTAGAGTTCGCCGAGTTGCAGACGTGTGGCGCTTGCCAGTTGGTTCGCAGAGGGATTGGTGGAGACTCCCTGGATCGCCACCATGCCCACGAAAAAATTGGCGACCGTGAGAAAGCGCAGCCTGACGCCGGCGGTGTCAGTGCGTTCTGCTTCGGCCTGAATATCGGAGAAGCGTCCGGTGGCAAAAAGAGCCTGCATCGCATCGTGCAGTGTTTCGCGGGTAAGAGGATCGCCGATCTTGAGCGGCGTGGCCGCCAGCAGAGCAACCGCTTCTTCCGGCGGAACGCCCGGCAACTCAATCCGATCAATCGCTAAACCGAGATAGGGCGCGATGGTTCCGAAGGTTGCTCCGAACTGCGAGGGCGGCTCGGCGGTTTGCTGCTGGGCTGGAGGCGAACCCTGTGCCCAGCTTGCTCGGTGCGCCAGAAGCAACAAAAGTACGAGCGTAAGGCGGGCAGCGCTTATAGCGAGTCCAGAGTTGCTGTGGCCGCAGCGAGCTGCCGAGGTGCTCCACCCCGTCAAGCCAACACCGGGCTTGACGGGGGCCCCGGTGCGCTCGGCTTGGACGGGCGAGGGTGCCCATCCCCACACGAGCAAGCTTTCCCGAAATTCAGGTTGGTCAACCATGAAACCCTTCGGGTTCGATGAATCGCGAAACAGCACACGTTGCTCGCAAGAACAAGTTTGACGACCGGCACCTATAATACTGGGTTGAAGGCTTGGGAAAGGTAATCGCTAAGGTTATTGCTTTGGAAATGGACGACCGATACTCGCGGCAGGTGTTGTTTAAAGAGATCGGAACGGAGGGGCAGAAAAAGCTGGCGCAGTCCAGCGTGGTCATCGTCGGATGCGGCGCCACCGGTTCTGCCCTGGCCTCTTTGCTGGCGCGCTCGGGCATCGGGAGGCTGCGGATTCTCGACCGCGATTATGTCGAGTCGAGCAATCTGCAGCGGCAGTCTTTGTTTGATGAGGAAGACGCTCGCGAATCTGTGCCCAAGGCGATCGCGGCGGCGCGGCAAATCGCGCGCTTCAACTCGCAGATCGCCATCGAGCCCCATGTTGCCGACCTGACCCCGGCGAATGTCGATGCCCTGCTCGGCGGCTGCGACCTGATTCTGGACGGGACCGACAACTTCGAAACCCGCTACCTGATCAATGACTATGCGGTGAAGAACTCCGTGGCCTGGATTTACTCGGCAGCGGTCGCGAGTTATGCCGTGACCATGAATATCCTGCCCAGCGAAACGGCATGCCTGACCTGCATCTTTCCAGAGTCCCCTCGTGGGACGGTGGAGACCTGTGAGACGGCCGGCATTTTGAATTCTGCCGTGAACCTGGTGTCATCGATTGCGGCCACCGAGGCGTTGAAGTTTCTGGTGGGAGCGCGTTCGAAAATGCGGCGCACGCTTCTTTCCTGGGATGTGTGGACGAACGAACGGGCGGAGTTGGCGACGATTCATCGTCGGGCGGGATGCCGCACCTGTTTGCGAGACTTTGTTCATCTCGCTGGTGAAGGGCGGCCTCACATCACTTTGTGCGGCAGGAATTCCGTGCAGATCCATGAACGGCAGCGACCGGTGGACTTTGTGGAGCTGAGCACCCGCCTTCAGCCTCATGGCAATGTGCGTCATAACGAGTTTGTGCTGAAGTTCTGGCGTGAGCCGTACGAAATGACGCTGTTTCCGGACGGCCGGGCGATCATCAAGGGAACGACGGACACGGCCATTGCGCGCAGTCTGTACGCGCGATTCGTTGGTAGTTAACAAACTGATGGAGTGACGGGCGTCCCTTCGGCAGGCTTAGGGCAGGCTCTCGCTTGTCTTGCGGATGACCCAGCCGGGCGGGGACGCCCGGCGCTCCACTGTGCTAATCCATTGCAGGTTGTGCGCACCTGTTTTCACTAGCGCTCGGAACTGGCCTCGCATGAATTTCAGTTGTTTTGGCCGAGAGCGCCGCTTATCTCCTAATATTCTGCTGGTTTTCGTCCCTGAGAGACTGGCCCGCAAACTGCACTTGCAACGCGTAGGGAGACGGGGCAAGCCCCGTCTCTACGATGGATTTGTACGTCCCCTGTGGAGGCAGTATGCGACCCTATTTGGTTCTGATGGCGGTAGTTTTGATGGCAGCAGCAGCTTTTGGGCAGCAGCCCTTTCACCCAGGTTACGGCCCATGCGTTTATGGATGCGGGCCGTTTATCCCGCTTCTGACCACGCCAGAGATTTCCCTGCAGCAGTTTTCGCCGAATCCGGTGGGCGCGAGCAACGCCACTACGGGATTGATCGCCGGCGCAACCAACTCAACGCTTTCGCAGATTGAGGGATCGACGAGCTCGGTTTATACCGTGGCCGTGTGGTACCAGGGCGGCGCTCCCCTGATAACGCCGCAGGTGCACCTGTGGCCCGAGACGGTCGGACGTGAGGGTCGTCCTATGCACGAGGCGATGCGCGAAGAGCGTGGTTATGAAGGACGTCCGCTGGAAGAACGAACACGCGAAGAGCGTACCCAGAAGGAACGTTTGCCTGAAGGCCATGGCGCGCGCGCAGAAGCGCACGGCGATTGGACTTTCTTCACCGGACGGGAGCGCACCACCGATGCGACGAGCGTCGTAAAGGGCTTTAAGAAGGCTGCGCACGTCTATAACAACGGCGACGTCACGCGCCAGAATGACAAAAACGGCACGGTGAAATACGACAGCAAGACGGAGAAGATGTAGGAGGGCAGCTCTCGGCTCTAAGCTCTCAGCACTAAGCTTTCGGTTTTCGGCTCTTGGTCGCCACGCTCCGTGAAGGCCGAGGGCCTTTTTTTCTTGCGGTGAATGATCCTCGTCGCGGCGAAAACCGGACATTCCCGGAGCCAATCTGGTATCTTCTTGCGGTTGCTCTTCTTCACAAATGAATGGCTGGCGCCGCGGCGCGCCGAGGGTGAGTGTCTTCATGCCTGAGCTTGCACGTATTGAACCGTCCCGCTTCTATCGCTGGATGGTACTGATCGTTGTCAGCCTCGCGATGTTTGGGAACTACTACGTCTATGACTGCATCGCGCCTATCGCCGACCTGCTCTCGAAGCAGCTTGGGTTTTCCGATTCGAACATCGGCCTGCTGCAAGCGATTTATAGCATTCCGAATGTGATCATGGTGCTGATCGGCGGCTACATCGTGGACCGCATCGGGGCGCGCAAGGCGATCTTAATCTTTGGAACGATCTGCCTGATCGGGGCGGTGATTACCGCTTACCCGGACAATTCGTGGATGCGAACCGGAGTCGTCGGGTTAGTAAACCTGGCTGTCCCGCTCGTCCGATTGTTGGGCCACATTCCCTTGCTTTCGAGAATCGAATTCGTGCGGGACCTTGGCTCCGTCGAAAAGATCTCGACGGCTAGAGGCGCCATGGTAGCGGGCATGTCGGCCGGGCGTCTGGTGTTTGGGATGGGCGCCGAATCCCTAATCGTCGCTGTCACTACGGGCATAGCGAAGTGGTTCCGAGGCAAAGAACTGAGCTTCGCATTCGGCATCAACCTTATGATGTCTCGCGCGGGCTCATTGTTGGCGCAATGGTCTCCCTCCTGGGCTGGTTTCGCGTATAGCCAGTGGCGGGGACCGTTGCTGATCTCGGTTGTGTTCGCGACTTTTTGTGTGACCGGCGCTCTGCTCTACTGGGGCATGGAGGTCCATGCCGAGAAGCGCTACCAGGTTGGTTCAGCCGGTTCGACCGATAAGGTGGTTTTCCGTGATCTTACGTCGTTTGGGCTTTCCTACTGGTATATCGTCGCGCTTTGCATTGTTTTTTATTCGGCAATCTTCCCTTTCGAAACCTTCGCTTACAAGTTCTTCATGGATGTGCACCAAACGACTCGGGAAGCGGGCGGGGATTTGGTGGGGATGTTGACGATTTTCACGATGTTTGGAACGCCGTTCTTTGGGAAGTTTGCCGACAAGATCGGCAAGCGCGCGCTGCTGATGATGATTGGTTCGGTGCTGTTGATTCCCGTTTATCTGATGATGGCCTACCTTCACTCTTCCAGCTACGTCACGGTCTACTTCCCTTCCACGTCATCCGATGGGCACTTCGCGTTCATAGCGCACCATCTCCCGCCCATCCTGCTGTTGACCATGTCGATGATGGGGATCGCCTTTTCTCTGATTCCGGCGGTGATGTGGCCTTCCGTCGCCTATATCGTCGACCAATCCAAGCTGGGGACAGCCTATGGGCTGATGACGATGATCCAGAACATCGGGCTGGCAGGGTTTAACTTGTTGATAGGGTGGGCAAACGACCACGGCCAGGCCGGCGCGGAAAATCCAGCGGGATACCGGATGGGGATGTGGATCTTTTCGATTCTGGGATTCTTGGGGGTGTTGTTTGCTTTCCTGTTGCGGCAGCGAGAGCTTGGTCCCCATGGACACGGGCTGGAGACGATCACGGCTAAGGGATAGGAATCTGAGCTTAGAGACGCCTTGCCGCGGCCCCGCTGCGGAGTGAGACGGGGCAAGCCCCGTCTCTACGCGGAAGAGGTTCGGGCGCTGCCGAGGCAATGATCCAAGGTTACGAAAGAGATCTAGGGGTCACCACCTTAGCCGACCACTTTGGTCGGATAGATGAATCCGCAAGCTACGGTTTTTGGTATTCTGACTACTCAGGAACGGTCGAGAGCGCTTCCGCGACTGCCTCGGCAAATTCGTACAACGAAAAGAGTTTGAAGCCGCATCAGAGCCAGTAGCGGCCGGAAAAAGGCGACTTGACCGACCCGAAGCAAAGCACCACCGAAGCAGAAGCTATTGAGCAGGCGAAACAGGGCCACGAAGCTGCGTTCGAAGTCCTGTATCACTTGCACAAACGGCGCGTGTACTCGCTATGTTTGCGAATGGTCTCCAATCCCGCACAGGCCGAGGATCTGGCCCAGGAAGCATTTCTTCAGCTCTTTCGCAAGATCGGAACTTTTCGGGGCGAGTCTGCGTTTTCCACCTGGCTGCACCGCATGACGGTCAACGTGGTGCTGATGCAACTGCGCAAGAAGGGGCTGCCGGTGGTGTCGCTCGAAGAGACGCTCGAAGCCGAAGACGAAGCTCCCAGGAAAGAATTCGGTACCAAGGACCAGAGGCTGACGGGCTCCGTCGATCGCCTGCAGTTGCAGCGGGCAATTGACCGGCTGCCGCCGGGTTATAGAACGGTTTTTGTGTTGCACGACGTGGAAGGATTCGAGCATAACGAAATTGCCCAGATCGTGGGCTGCTCGATAGGCAACAGCAAATCGCAGCTCCATAAGGCGCGATTGAAGTTGCGGGACTATCTGAAGTTCATGAGAGCCGAAAAGGCCAAGACAGGGTAAGGGTAGTTGCGGTATTGGGGAAGAGGGTTGGCTATGACGTGTTCAGATGTACGGCGAGTTCTGCCGGAGTTCCTTGACGGCGCTTCTGAGGGTGCGTTTCCGACTGACTTTGAAACTCATGTGAAGTCCTGTCCAGCTTGCTCGGATCTGGTTTCGGACTTAAAGCTGATCTCGAGCGAAGCCCGACAACTGGCGGCAACCGAAGAACCTGCGCCGCGGCTGTGGGTTCGAATTGCGGCGGAATTGCGGGCCGAAGGGCTGATCCGTGAGCCCGAGTCCCCGCCAACCCGGCCCCTCCTTGTCCCAACTTCTCAACCACGGCGCTGGAGCGCGTGGTGGCTGGCGCCAGTCGCGGCTGCGCTGTTGGCGGCGGGCTCTTACGTGGTTAGCCATAAGCCCGCCCCGCAAGTGGCGAAAGAGCAAGCTCCGGCAACTCCGCTGACGACGCCGGCTCCAGCTCCAATGACTCCTGCGGCTAGTCCGGCTTCCGTGCCTACTTCGGCTCCTGCTTTGGCTCCTCAGCAACTGGCAAAGAAGTCCGCTAAGGCAAGCGACGTGGTGGCATCCGCTACTGCGGTAGAACCCGAGCCGAGCGCGGAAGATCAACAGTTTCTGAGTGTAGTTTCCACGCGTGCTCCTTCGATGCGGGCCACGTATGAAAATCAACTGAAAGCAGTGAATGCCCACATCCGGGAAGTGCAGGCCTACCTGGATCGGAATCCGGGGGATGCAGAGGCCCGGCAGCACCTGATGGATGCTTATCAGCAAAAGGCACTTCTTTATCAGATCGCGTTGGATCGCATTCAATAGCGGAAGGGGCGGACCGGCGTTCCCGGCCGCAGGGGCGGCGTTTTTTATGGCGAGGCTTCAACAAACCAGCATTCACCAGGCGAGCATTCAACAGGCTAATCTCCAATACACCGCGGTCGTAACCCTGGTTCTGGCAAGCTGTCTGTCGGCGGCGGCCTTTGCCGAGACCACGAAGGAATACCGTTACACGGTCGGCCCCAACGCCAATATTTCCGTGGAAACGCAGTACGGGGCGATTTCGGTAAAGCCAGGGAGGAGCGATGAGGTGGTGGTGACTGCCAGGTTCAAGTCGGACAGCGTGGAAGTCGACGAGCAGCAAAATGGCAACCGGATTGGAATCGCGTCGCACCTGCTGCGGGGCGCGGACCAGCAAGCGGGCCAGGTCGACTACGAACTGCTGATTCCGCCCGACGCTACCCTCAATCTCCGGTCTGCGAGCGGTCCGCTGTCGGTGGAGCGCTTGCAGGGAGACTTAACCCTGGAAGGTACGGATGCGGTGGTAAATGTGCGCAACGTCGCAAATGGTCATGTACATGTGCGGACGATGCGCGGACCGATCACGCTGACTGATGTTCGCAACGGCCACGTTGAGATCGCTTCCATCAGCGGCGACGTCCATTTGAAGTCGGTCGATGGTCCGCTGGTGCAGGCGGTTTCCGGCAG
>Ga0224558_1002741_pt1 | contig 15674 bp, 17 predicted proteins | sample 714S32024metaG_FD_180682 | JGI IMG/M metagenome (GOLD analysis project Ga0224558, IMG submission 180682) | Peat soil microbial communities from Stordalen Mire, Sweden - 717 S3 20-24 | ecosystem: Environmental > Terrestrial > Soil > Wetlands > Peat | place: Sweden: Norrbotten County, Stordalen... | reverse complement strand
GTTTCAACGAGGGCAGCAGAGGAATTGGCAAAGCGGCTTCAAAAGAAAGAGTTGCAGGATGGCTTCACGCTGCGGGATGTTTACCGCAACTGCTGGCACATGCTGGATAAGAAAGAGCTTGTCGAGCAAGCCTGTGATGAGCTTGTTGATGCCGGATGGCTATGCGAGGAAATTACGTCTGAGGGAAAAACACGGACACTGTATTACATAAACCCAAAAATATTTCCCCCAGATGTGCAGGTATAAGGACTGACAAAGCTGACAATGCGGAAATGATTGGTAGGCTGTCAGTATTGTCAGTGACCTACCTAGGCGTTTAGAGGAAAAAATAAATTAAGGGGCTGATATGAATGGGTAAATGGCTTGCTCAGTTTAAAGAAATAAGTATCTCTGAAACACCTACCCAGGGAACTGACAAAGCTGACAATGCCCAGGTCGCCCTCAACAGTGACCAACCTCTCACCCTGGCTGGCGCGGACCCGGACGAGGAGGCCCGGGCCAGTGAGCAATTGCGGCACCGGGGGTATTTCCTGATGCACTCCCGGGCGCTGGGCGAACGGATCGCCATTGTGGAAACCGAGGCCGGGCGCCGGCAGGTACCTCAAGGCCTCCCGGTTTACACCTTCCAGGAGATCAGGCTGCTGCAGCAGGGTGTAGAGGCTAGCCGCATAGTCACGATTGCAGACCTGCGGGCACTGCATGAAACGAAGAAACTGGGCGGCGTGATCACAAGATGACCGGAATGAAAGGGCTTGTCAGATTGACCGAAGCGGAAGAGTATATGCCGCCGCGTGGCGTCCGGGTTGCCGATGGCAAGATCCTCTGCTCCACCTGCACAAAACCGGCAGAGACGTTGCACCTGGTTCCGGATGGCGCCGGGCATTATCTCAAGGCCGGTTGCGAGGACCATGACCCCGGATGGTACTGGTTTGAAATCAAAGACCTGGCTGAGCGTTTCGAGGAGTGGCTGCTGCATCTGGCGGAAAAGCGGGGCCGGATGCTCGAGGCGCTCATTAATGGGCTGGGAGAGGACGGCTTGAAGCTGATTCTTCAGATGCGAGGCTCCAGGTGAAAAAGTACAGCATCATCTACTGCGATCCACTCTGGCAGTGAAGGGATAAAACCCAGTCAATCGGGATTTGGCTGCTCAATAAAGAGGGAGAAAGGAGGCGACCCCCTTGAACGAACGGAAATGCCCGGTCTGCGGCGTGTTAGCAAGAGATAAAGACAACTTCTGCATGTATTGCGGCGCAAAGATCAGCGAAGTTTGCCCGCATTGCTGGAAGAAGGAAGGGCAGCCCAACAACTGCCCCGGTGAGAAGTGCCCTGATTAAATGAATTCTTGATCTTTTAATTTAGTGCCGCATTGAGTGCAAAAGCGTTGGTCTAGGCTTTCAACTGGTGTATTGCATTTCGGACATACGCTGACCATAGGACTTCCGCATAGTGGACAGAATTTTTCGTGCCCATCTTTACTTATAAAGTTGCAGTTACCTTTTTTACAGATCGGCATAAGGTTCACCCCCTCCCCTGTGAAGTTTGGTAGCCTCGACACCTGCCATTTCGACATGGGGAGGGAAAAACCCTATCTGATTATCAAGGAGAGTAATGATGGAAATTGAGATCAAGCTTCCACGGTGCCTGTTGATCTTAACTGAAGATGAAATGCTGTCGATGCTGAAGCTAAAGCCAGATGTGTGGTCTGAAGCGCTTCAGCGTGGCAAGGCGCATATTCGACGTAAACAGGCCCTTATTAGGGCTGAAAGGAGGACAATAGCGCATGAAGAAGACCCTCGAAGGTGATGCGAAAACCCCTGCGAAAGTGAAGAAAATCCCTGAAGAATTGACAGAGAAACAGGCACTTTTTATCATGCATTATTTGGCTAACGGATTCAAGGTGCAAGAAGCCGCACTTAAAGCAGGCTACAGCGAAGGCTCTGCTCATTCTATTGGGAGTCAACTGCTGGAAAACCCGAAGATTCAGGCCCGCATTCGTGCCGTTCAAAAAAACAGGATGGCCAGGCTCAATGCGGACGCTGATTGGGTGGTCAAAGAGTTACAGCGTGTCGCCAGAGATGCGAAAAAGGCCAAAGACTTTGCCGGCCAGAACCGGGCGCTGGAGATAATAGCGAAGATCCAGGGCCTCTACACCGATGCTCGAACTGCTGTGGACGCCAACCTGACGGTACATTTAAATTTCCCTCCCAAAAAACCGATTGATGTTGATTCTCTGCCGGTGATCGATGGTGACGACGAGGACTGAACAAAGGGGCCGGTTGGCCCGTGATGTTGTGCCGGACAAGAGAACCATACTTGATGTCAGCGCAGAGGAGAAGCAGGTACTCGATGCCTGCCGCTCTCTCAAGTGGGGCAAGGTCGAAGTTATAATCCAAGACGGCCGCATAGTTCGCATGGTACGAAGCGAGAGCATCAAACCAATAGGAAAGGAAATGCCCGGATAGGTTGTCTATCCGGGCTCATTATTCTTGCTTTACTGATTCAGATTCACCACGCCAAGATAGCTTACCCGTGCGGACACGTCAATGCCAAAGGCATTTGTGTTGATAAGCACATACGGAAATAAATAGGCCAGGCTATCGCTGTTTTGAGTAACTTCGATTCTATTCATGGGTACCCACGATGAAGCATCGGGTTGATCAAGAGGGCATATCTGCCATTCAGTCCCGTTGGACAGCGTTACAGTTTCCATCGTTTTTGTGACAATATCCGGCAAAACTTGTGGTGCAGGCTGCGTGGCGAAGGGTACATAAGTACCTCCCAGGCTGCCGATAAATCCTTCGAGACTCTTCTGCAGGTCGCTCTCGCCACCCTGAGCGTTTACCGTCACGGGCACGTTCGCTGTCAACCCGGAGTCGGTTACTGTGATAGTAGCTGTGCCTTGTGCGAGGCAAGTGATGAGTCCGGTAGGCGAGACAGTAGCCACATATGTGTTGCTGCTGGAGTAGCTGGCTGTGTTCGTTATGTCAGAAGTAGATCCGTCGCTCATGGTAGCTGTGGCTGTCAGTTGGGCGGAGGTGCCTGCAACCATATTAATGGTACCCGGCGTTACATTGAAAGTTGTCATAGTAACGCTTGGTGCGGCTTGGCTGGATGGAGTTGTTGCTTGCTGTGATGAAGAATTATCGTCAAGCGTGATGGTTTGTGAGGCTGCATCCCAGGTAGCACTGACGCCAAACGCCTGCGCTATCCAAGCAATTGGCAGATAGACATGCCCTGCTATGAGGACGGGGGCAACATCCATCGTAATTTTAGTGACATTGATCTCGGAACCTTGGCTTGTGGCTACATACATTGTTGTATTTCCAATCAAAAGCCCGATACCACTGTTGCCTTTGAAAAGTTCAACCTCCTGCGTTTTGGGTGTGTAATCAATGTTAGAATCTGGCACGCCGAGCGCATTGGCAACAAATCTGACTGGAAGAAACGTGCGATTATCTTCGATATATGGGGCAGCGTCCATCTGTACTGTCTGCCCATCATTTGCGTACTGCGTCGAGCCGATAGTAAAAACAGACGCAGCGTAAGCACTGTTAATGGGAATAGCTAAAAGCAAAAGAGATGAAATTATAGCAATTAAGCATAATCTCTTCATCCTCATTTTCTTCTTCACCCCCTATCGTATAAAACAGATTATCAATTGCCCCGTTAAACACCGAAACCGCCCTTTGCGGCGGCTTAGCTGAGTGCTTATTACTTCGTTGCTGCTTTGTAGAATCCTTCTTGTCTTGAGAAATAATAGAGGATTTGCCAGAAGCATGACAATCTAATAGCTGATCGGGGACCAGTGTCAGTTCTGTCAGTTCCGTGGTTAGCTATTTACGGGAAATTATTTATTTTTAATCTGTACGGGGGCTCGGTATTTCACCGACCCCAGGGAAACCCACCACAGCACGGCAGCCAATCTATTGATTTCAGAGGATTATAAAACTCCTGCTTTTTCTAGAGTTTCTGAGCAGGCTATACAGAGAGGCAGGGCAGAACGAATTATAAGAATTATTACCACTTTATTATTTCCGCGTAAGGGAGGATTTCTAAATCCAGGAACAACTGATATTAGAATGCGTTTAAAATGATATGAAGCTGTGAGAAGTGCGGTAAGATTAGTAATTAAATTCTCATAACATTCGATGTAACTTATAAATTTATCTATAAGAAAGTCTAGGCCGAAGTAATTTAAATTATCAATAATCTCATGAGATTCTGCAGTTTGTTCTTCATTTATCTCTTCTAAAAGTTCATATATTCGCTTAGCTGCGCTTATTCTTATTTCTTTCGTTTTACCTGATGCAAGTTGCTCTATTAATTCATTTATTTTTTCACCTGCAGGCCTTAATATAATACCTATTATTGCACAAGAAGAGCCGTTTAAACTTTCACCGAACCATGCAAGTATAAAATACACTACTATACCCGCTGCAAAAACACCCCATGCTTCGACAAGGATATGATATCTTGTTTCAGGGTAATAAAGTGCAACGAAAAATAAGACGATAGTGACTACAGCAAGTGCTATTAAATACAAATGTTTTTTTATGAACGTTAATGATTTAGGCATATTCTGCCTCCTTTAAGCAAGAGTTCAGTAATATTATACAACTCCTGAACGCCCAGGCTCTTTTTTTTGTATGGGTTCCTCCGTGCAAGAGCATTGAAATCCCCTGAAAACCAGACAAGCTAAGGTATTCGGGACATATTTAACCCCTCTTAAAACGCAAATACGGGGCTTGTCCATCCTGGCCGCCGGCCCCCAGCTCGCCGATCGGGGCCGCAGCGGTCCGGTCATGGCCGGCGCAGTTCCTCCTGGAGGGCCGGCTGCCGGCCCGATGGCGCAACTCGTCAACGGGCAGCTCCCCAATTCGCGGCCCTCCCGGGGCCACTCCAAAATCTCGGTCTATTCGAAGCTCTGATGTTAAGCATACTTACCAGTTGGGGTAAAAGAAAAAGCCCAGTGCGATGGGCTATAAAATAGGGGGAGAAAAAAGCTTCTATCTATCTTGTTTTACTCTTATCAGGATTAACCAAGCGCTCAAACAGCGTATCGAGCTTTTCTGCGATCTCCTCCTGCATATTGGGGGTTACATGGCTATAAGTATCGATGGTGAGCTTGATCGATTTATGCCCCAGGCGCTCCTGGACCTTCCCGGCAGCGATATCCATTCCCAGAAGCAAAGTTGCGTGAACATGCCGGCAGTCGTGAAAACGCATACCAGATAGCCCCAGACTGTCTACCAGGTTCTTAAACCGGTGTGATAGATTGCTTGGCCGCTCAGGAGAGCCATCAACCCGGGGGAAAACAAGGTTGTTATCTTGGTAGTCCGCTCCGTGCATTAGGCGGATCTCGTTTTGTTCTGCCTTATGCTTCTTGAGCATGGCGATCAGGAACCTGGGCGCCGTGATATTTCTCCTGGCCCCCTTTGGCTTATCCTTGAAGACGATGCCCTTGCCCCGGATGTCTTGAACCTGCTGCACCACAGAGATCATGCCGTTTTCCCAATTGATGTCCGACCATCTGAGACCCAATATCTCCCCCCGGCGCATGCCTGTGAACAGCGCTGTCAGAATGAGGATATGATCCATGGTGTCAGCATCAAGGATGTTCTGCAGTGCACTCAGATCCGGCACCCTTATTTCTGGCTGGCTGCTCTTGGGCGCCTTCACCGCGTCTGCCGGATTACTAGCGAGCAATTGCCACTCAACGGCATGCCTCAAGGCTTCATGCAGTACCGCGTGATGATATTGCACGGTGCGCCTGGACAGCCCATCTTTTCGCTTTTGTGTCTCATACTCCTGCAACTGCAGAGGCTTCAAATCAGTGAGCAAGACATCCCCGAAGGCTGGAGTCATATGCTTGCGGATGATCCTCTCATAACTCTCATAGGTGGAGTCCTCAAGGCTCCCATTCCCGTAGTCTTGAAGCCAACGTCCAAGGTAATCACCAACAGTTAACCGGGATGGTTCCACATATCTTCCATGTTCCAACTCATATAACAATCGGCAAAGTTCTTGACCTGCCACCTTTTTGTTCCCCTTGACAGAGCGATAGATCCGCTTTCTCTTGCCCTTCACTCTGCCGAGGTCAACCACAATCATGTAGCTGCTGCCGGACCGCTTTTCAATGTGGCCTGAATAAGCCATGCTATTGCTCCTCCTCTTTGTCTGATTTCACCCTAAAGGGTGAAAAGGGGGGCAATGCCCCCCTCCCGTCCTCTAATTATTTTTGCCTTTTAGAAAGATAATGCAGTGCGTGTCTTCTATGGCGCTGCATTCCAGTGTGCCCTTCTCCTGCTTCTCCAGCAGGGCAGCCTCGATCAGTTTGCGGGCGCCACCATCTAAACGCCTATCTACGACCAACCTATTGTCTTCTTTGATATAGACGGCCATGATCCTGTTGCCACCAAAATCCCACTCATCATTTAACATTGAGGCTTGCCCATTCATCTGCTTTGCCATTCGTATCCTCTCCTTTGATTATTATTGGTGTTGCAGGTAACTACCTCCCGGCTGGCCCGGATGATGCCCAACTACCTCCTTTCCATGTCGTGCTAAATGCCTTTATGTTGTTGTATCTATCATAATGCCTATATTTTATTTAATCAAGATAAACATACTTTACAAATGGATGTAAAACTATCATTATGATTATTGACATTACTATATGGCAGCTTTATAATCTGACTAAAGGGGGTATGCAAATTGATTATCTGCACTTTGGCTAAAGTCATGGCAGCCCGGAAAGAAAGGAATCTTGCAGAACTTGCAAGAAGGACACGCCTCAATCGAGCTACAGTCAGGGCGCTTTACGAAGACACGTTCAGCAAGATTGATCGCAATGCAATCGACGCACTCTGTAAGGAATATGGCGTTACGCCAGGGGACCTGCTGATCTACGTGCCGGACGAGGCACAGAATAGCCCCAAAACGGGGGGCAAATAAGCCGATTGGTATGAATGGACGTTATGAGAATTTGACCCACCTTAAAACGCAAATATGAGGGAGGCTTGAGGTAATGGCAAAGCGCAGGGGCAACAACGAAGGCTGCATTTATCAGAGGAAGGACAAAAAAGGCAAGCCTATAGTTGACGCCTGGGAAGGTAAGGTTTCAACCGGATTTGATCCCGCTACTGGCAACACAAAAAGGCAGACGTTCACTGGGAAGTCCAGGGCAGAAGTTTCGGAGAAGATGACGGAGGCCCTGCATCAATTGCACATGGGCGCCAGGCTAAATGGGAAAAAGATCACCCTGGGGGAATGGCTTGACTGCTGGCTGAAAGACTACATGAAGCCAAACCTGCGACCGACAGCATATCAGGTTTATGAAGTGAATCTACGCCTTCACGTAAAGCCATACGTCGGCCATATCGGATTAAGAGCACTTCAGGCAAGCGACCTGCAGCGCCTATTCAACAACCTCCTGAAGGAGGGCCGGGTTGTTAAGGAAAAGAAAGTTGATGATGAACAGCCTGCCACAGATAAGGGGGATATCAACCCGGGCCTGTCCCTGGAGACCGTTCAGAAAATCAGAACCATTGTTAAAACGGCGCTCAAACAAGCCGTGGACAATGATCTGATAATTAAAAATCCCGCCGCTGCGACCAGGCTCCCCAAGATGGAGAAAAAAGAGGTTGTCCCGTTCACCGGGGAAGAGGCTGAAAAGTTTCTGGCCACGGCCAGGAAGTCCCGCCTGTTTGCCGGCTATTATCTGGATATGTTCGCAGGCCTGCGCCGTGGTGAGATGCTGGGTCTTAGGTGGAATGACATAAGCTGGGAAGCATCCAACTTCGAAATCAAACGGGAGCTTGTTGAAATCAAAGATGATGCTACGGGAAAGTACAAGCTGGACTTTCAGACACCAAAGACCCCGAAGTCCCGGCGCACGATCCCCATGACTGAGGACATGGTTAAGGTGCTTAAATCACATAAGGCACGCCAGGCAGAGGAAAAGCTTTTCTTCGGCAAGGCTTACCAGAATGAGGATCTGGTATTTTGCAGCGAGGATGGCCGGCGGATCTGGCCGCGGAACTTCAACCGGCAATATACGAGCCTGTTGAAACAGACCGGCATCGAGCACAAGAAGCCCCATGCAATGAGGCATACCTGCGCCTCCCTGCTGCTTGAGGCAGGCGAGGAACTTAAGAACGTCCAGGAGATTCTAGGGCATAGCAAGATCTCCATTACTGCGGATATCTATACCCATGTACTTGATAAGACCAAGAAAAAGGCGCTGGACAAGCTCAATGACCTGATCAAGGTCGATGTTGACACTGAACTGCCGGCCGCCAGGCGCCCCCGCAAGAGGAAGATTGCCGGAAAGTGATTTTTATCAAACTGTCGTAAAACTGTCGGAAAACGGCAAAATTAAAAGCACTCCAAAAACCTGGAGTGCTTGTTATTTCTATGGTGGGCGCTGTAGGATTTGAACCTACGACCCCTACCGTGTCAAGGTAGTGCTCTCCCCCTGAGCTAAGCGCCCACATCCGTGCCCTTAATTATAATTGCTAACATGCCTCCGGTCAAGAAAAACGGCGGCCTTTTTGGCCTGGTATCAATTGCTGCTATGTTCAAAAAACGAATGGGGAATAATAGAGTTTGTTGCTATCATCGCAAAGGGGATGACCATGTCCTGCCGTAAGCCGCTCACCTACACGATCTGCCTGCTCTGTGCCCTGATAACCATCTTCGCCGGGTATGCCAGCAGCGCTCAGGCCACGCCCGCGCCGCTCAGCGGGGGCGCCCGTCCTGGGGCGCGGCGGCCATCCTGGGGCGCGTCCATCAAAGCAGCGGTGCCCTTTGCGGTTGACCAGGCGCGGTGGCGCGGCGCTAGATCGCTCCTCGCCGCCGTTGACCCCGGAGAACAGCCGGACAAGCTGCAGATTCATCCTGACGCCCTGGTCAGGCTGGTGGTAGACATGGACCAGAGGACGCTGACCGTGTTGGCGGGACAAGAGGTTGTCGGTGTCTATCCGGTCGCCATCGGAAAGTGGCAAACTCCCACCCCCATAGGGGAGTGGAAGATCATCGACAAGGACTACAACTGGGGAGGGCCCTTCGGGCCGCGCTGGATGGGGCTCGACATTTCCTGGGGCCGCTATGGGATCCACGGCACAAACAACCCCGGGTCCATCAGTTACGAGACCTCTCTGGGCTGTCTTCGCATGTTCGACGATGACGTGCTTCAGATTTTTGATCTGGTCAAGGTCGGCACCCAGGTCGATATCATCGGCCCGCCACACGAGACCAATCTCTGGCAGCGGGAACTGGACACTGAATCCGTAGGGCCGGACGTGGTCTACGCCCAGTTGGCTTTAAAGAAAAAAGGGTTTTACCCCTACCGCTGTGACGGCATATTCGGGCGTTTGACAGACTTGGGAGTGCGCTGTTTTCAGGCACTGGACGGCCTGCCGGTGACAGGAAAAATAGACGAGAAAACAAATCGACACTTGCGTGAGCCCTCTGCCAACGACCAAAACCGGTTGCCACCTGGTTAGCAACAGCGTTTGAACAATCCGGAACACAAGGAACATTGGACTTTCAGAGGCTACCACCTGCCTCTGGTCAGCCCCCTCCAGAGCCGGTAGCCGGCCGCTGCATTCCCGAGCAGCAGCCAGCAGCAGGGCAATGCTTCCCACAGCCTGGCCTGCCGGTAGTCCTTGGTGGCCAGGCTGGCGACAGCATCCAGGGCCGGCCGGTCGAGCTTCGACCACAGGTTGCATATTTTTGCTTCAACTCGGAGTTTCGGCCCAAGCAGATCCCAGACCGCGGCGGAGAAACTCTTCCCTCCGTTTAACTCGTCCGGTAATCTACCCTCATGTCCGGCGATCCACCTTGCTGCCAGCCTGCCGACTGAGAAGGATGTGTCGATCCCGCCCCCATGCAGGGGCGAGGCACAGCCTGCCGCATCGCCTGCCAGCAGCACGTTTCCGTACTCTAATTGCTCACGCAGCCTGATCGGCACGATCCCCCCATGGCGCCGCAGCACCCTCCCCTCAATACCCTCCAGGTCATTCAGGCGGTCGAGGTCGTGCCACAGGCTGTTCTCACAACTGTTGGCATAGTCCTCCCGGAATATCCCGATCCCCACATTGGCGGTGGTCCGGCCCTGGACATCCCGCCCCTTGGGGAAGACCCAGTAATACCCCTCATAGTGAGGGAACAGTACAAACTTCAGGCGTTCCCCGTAGCGGGAGAAGTCTCCCTCCAGCACATATTGGGCGGTATAGGCGCTATATTTTCGATAGTAGTCCCGGAATCCGTGCTGCAGTGATGTCAATGACGGAGCGCCGCTGGCATCGATCACCCACTTGTAGTCACGCTGCAGGTCCTGCCACAACCGGATGTCGATCCGGGTGTTCTCACACAGGCGCACCCCCGCTGACCGTGCCTGCTCCGCCAGGCTGCGCTGCCACTCGGCACGGTCGATCATCCAGAGCCTGATGCCCTTGCATCCGACCAGATACTCCCGTTCAACCTGTAGCAGCGCCTCGTCCACCTTGAAGCGCACACCAGCCCCGGGTTGCTGCAACTGGTGCATGGTGTCCACGAAGCCTTCGCCACACCTGATATGATCGCCTATCCGGTTGCGTTCGAAGAGGACGACCCGGAGCCCCAGCCCGGCCGCCTCGATGGCAGCCGCCAAGCCGGCTGGGCCGCCTCCGACAATAGCGATTTTGGCCTCACTCATCTACCAGCTAGAGCCTCCTAATCCGCCTGACCCGCCCTCTGACATCCTGTAAGGAGGCTTCTCCTTATGCAATCCAGCGACAGGACTCTTTCCGGCGGGCTGCCTGTTCAAATCATCTAGATAATAATATCCATAAATGACTGTCCAGCCAAACTGTCACGCGTTCTTTCCTTCAATCCCCGGTTTCTTCTTTAGTTACCCCGGCCCCACGCTGTACCAGGCGGATGCTCACCAGCACCTTGCGCCCGCACCCGGTCACTGCTATCTTCATTATATATCTTCTAACAGCCCGGGCTGTATGAAAAAGACAAAAAAAGGCTGCGTTATTTGCCGCAGCCTTGTCTCACTCAACCATCAGGGCTGTATCTATTGGAAGGTCGACAGCGCCTGTTTTACCATCAAAGTGGTGACTTTGTCGGCCAGGTTCGGTATGGGCTCGAAATTCTCGATCTCCTGGCATACTCCTTCGATCGTGAGGGGACGCCCCTCGCGCCGCATGCGGCGGATCACACGCTTGAGGATGGTTATCGCCAAATCACTGGAGCTGGAATCATCCGCGGCTTGTTTCATGGCTATGCCTGCTCCTTTCCGCAATATTTTATAGACTCTAAGTTTGATTGTTGTTCACAGAAGCGATCAGATTACTGGCGGTATTGCTGGGGATGGCAAATCCGATCCCCTGCGCCTGCTCATCGACAGCCGTGTTGATCCCGATCACCTCGCCATTCAAGTCCAGCAGCGGTCCGCCGCTGTTGCCGGGGTTGATGGAGGCATCCGTCTGGAGCAGGTTGGGATAGTCGTGGTCACCTACAGTGATCGGGCGCCCCTTGGCGCTGATCACGCCCACGGTCACGGTATGATCGAGGCCATAGGGGTTGCCGATGGCGATCGCCCAGTCCCCTGCCCGGATATTGTCTGAATCTCCCAGCTTCAGGTAGGGCAGGTTGCTGCCGGCATTGACCTTCAACAAAGCCAGGTCATCATCCTTGTCGCTATTGATCACCTGGGCGCTGACCGGCTGCGATTGGCCGGCGATCGTGACCGTGATCACCGTGGCGCCGTCGATCACGTGTTCATTGGTCATGATTAAGCCGTCCGACGAGACCAGGAAGCCAGAGCCGAGTCCCTGCTCCACCTCTGTCTGCGGCTGATCTAAATTCTGCCCGAAGAACTGGTTGAAAAAGGGATCGTCGAAAAACGGATTTGCCACCTGTGTGGTGACCTCTGTTTCGATCTTCACAACCGCCGGCCCGGCTGCAGCAACAGTATCAGCTATAGTGTCCTGGCCTATGCCTGGCGGTATGCCGCTCTTGGTGTCTGCCTGGACAGGGGTGGTCTTCAGGCCTGCTATAGCACCCTGGCGGCTGCTTCCGGCACGCCCGGTGGAATAAACCATGCCTCCCGCAAAGGCGGTCGCCGCGAGAAAGATACCCAGGATAATTCCCAGCAGAAACCGGTTCTGCCTCATCGACGTCATCAAAATTACCCCTCCTTCTGCATCTCATTTCCAAGTCCTTTAAAGTCAGGTTCCCTGATTCACTCTGGTCTCTATTCAAACAGAGCGAGCAAAGCATAATCAGCAATGTGCCTGCTTGCCCTGTGCTCCGCATTTTTTCAGGTGTAAAAGCCCTTTGCGAAGTTATGGCAGCTACCATCTATGATAACACCATTTCAAAAAAAGGTGGGGATTTCCTTGAGAAATCCTATTCTTAATTATCTACGTATTTCTACGGATAAACCTTAAAATTTGCTTAATTTTATGTAAAAAAAATATATAAATATGGGATGCATTGTCGATGATGGGGCGCAAGGGTAGGCAATGATGGAGGGCATCACGGGCCATGGTCTAGATGATACTGACCGCATGAAAGAGAAGGCCTGCAAGCAGGGCACAGGCAGGTATTGTAAACACCCATGCCCAGACGATGTTTCTGGCAATGATCCATCTGACGGAGGAGAATCTATTGGATGCGGCCACGCCCATGATGGAGGTGGAGATGATTTGGGTGGTGCTCACAGGGGCACGCATCATGGTAGCAGTTAAGATCACCGCGGCCGCCCCGGTCTCCGCGGCGAAACCGTTCACCGGGACGAGGCGCGCCATACTCATACCCATGGTCTTGATGATCTTCCAGCCGCCAAACGAAGTCCCCAGAGCCATGGCCAGGGCACAGGTGGTAATAACCCACAGGGGGACATAGAATTTGGCGATCAGTCCGCCGCTCAGCAGGGCCATGGAGATGATCCCCATCGACTTCTGGGCGTCATTGCTGCCATGGCTCAGAGCCATCAGCCCGGCAGAAACTATCTGAGCTTTGGAGAATATAGCAGTGACCGTTGCCGGTCTTAAGGACCTTAAAATCCAGTTCAGGGCCGTCATCAAGGCAAAGCCGGCAATGAAGCCGATTAAAGGAGACAGGAACAACCACAGCAGCACCGTCCACAAAAAAGACGGCCAATCGATAATCGTGAACGAACTCTTGAAAACAACTGCGGCGCCAAATAACCCGCCGATCAGGGCGTGGGACGAACTGCTGGGAAGACCCAAATACCATGTAACCAGATTCCAGATAATTGCCGCCAGCAATGCCGCGATGATCACCTTTTGCGTGATCTGTCCGGGGTTGACAATACCGGAGCCGATGGTGATGGCGACATTGACACTGATATAGGCCCCGATGAAGTTGCAGGCAGCGGACATGGCAATCGCCACCCGCGGCGACAGCACCCTGGTGGCGATGGAGGTGGCGATGGCGTTGGCTGTATCATGAAAGCCGTTGATGAAGTCGAAAATGACGGCCAGTAAGACTACCATAGCTACTGAAGCTATGGTCGCATTAAGCATATTTCATGACAACCCCTTCGACGATATTGGCCACATCCTCGCAGGCATCGATGCTTTGCTCCAGACGTTCATAGATATCCTTCCACTTGAGAATCTCCAGTACAGGCGTCTGACCGCAGAATAATTCTCTGATCGCACTTCGATAGAGAGCGTCGCACTCTTCCTCGATCCGGTTGATCTCAATGATCTTGGCAATGACCTTCTTGCTTTTCTTCATCCGCTTGAGTTCTTCCATCAAGTCGATCATTTCCCTGGTACAATCTATGATCAGGTCGCTCATGACCTTGGCCTTATCCGTGGCCTCAGTGACGCCGAATATCACGAACCTGCTGGCTGCTGCCTCGATATGGTCGGCGATATCGTCCATTTGCTTACCAATTCCGTAGATGTCTTCCCTGTCGATAGGTGTTATGAAAGTTCGGTTCAGTTGTTCAAATATGGCGTGGAGCTGCAGATCTCCCTTGCGCTCCATCTCCTTGATCTTTTTAAATTCGGCTTCGGCGTCGCCGAGGTTCTCCATCATCTCTCTGAGCAGCTCCGCGGCCTTGGAGATCATGCGCGCAGACATGATGAACATGTCAAAAAATTTTTCTTCCTTGGGGGAGAGATTGAACATATCGGTCCTCCATATTTGAAGTACGGCTGGCATAAGTGCGACTGGCATATTTGTTTCTGCGCTCCTGGAGCAAATCCCTTCCTGGAGTGACAATAAAAGAGTTTTTAATCCAGATCTCGACCTGGCCCGAACAGAACGCAGAGTACATTGGCCTCGGGCATCAAGCTCGAAGTATCCACGGTATATTCTTTTCACTTTTGCGGCACTCATCCATATCCGCAAGCGGTCGGGCATGTTGCCGCAACATGATAAACTGCTCCGTTGGCAGCAGTTCCTGATTTAATTTTGCTGAGAAGTCCCCCGCCTCCTCCACATCCCATTTTCATACCCGGTTTGTGATGAAGAAATCATGACCGTTCGTTTGAATAGCAAATCCTGATTGTAATTCCGGATAGTTCTTGCTATAATGCTACATAATTCACATGCAAAGTGGCGATGATGGGGGCCAGTAAGGCAGTTACCGGATCAGCAGAGAGTTGGCGGTGGTGCAAGCCAATACCGGTTTGCCAGAATCCACCCCGGAGCCGACCCCGCAAACGGCTTGAAGCCGGCAAAGGGGTACGCCGGGTGCGTTATAGCTCATCGAGAGGGCATCGGCTGTCAGCCGGCGCCAACTTGGGTGGCAACGCGGGTATTACCTCCCGTCCCAAATTGAGGACGAGGGGTTTTTATTTTTAACAGGCCTTTGTGTACGAACCAGACACTCGGGAGGTGCCAAAATGGAGACGGAAAGACCCAGAATCCTGGTCGGCGACAAGATTGTGGACGAGGCGATCGCCATGCTGCGTGGGAATGCCGACGTGGATATCAACATCGGTATTGGACAGGAAGAACTGGAAAACGTGATCGAGAATTACGACGCCCTGATCGTCAGGAGCGTGCCCCTGGTGACCGAAGCGGTCTTGAGCCGTGGTAAGCGGCTGAAAGTGGTCGGTCGTGCCGGCAACGGGGTGGACAACATCGACGTCGAGGCAGCCACCCGCCATGGCGTTGTGGTAGTCAACACCCCCGACAGCAACAGCATCTCCGCCTGCGAGCAGACGGTCGCCCTGATGCTGGCCGCCGCCCGCAACCTTCCCCAGGCTAATGCCACCCTCAAGCAGGGGGGCTGGGGACGCAACCAATTCATGGGTAATGAACTTTACGGGAAAACACTGGGGATCGTCGGGCTCGGCCGCATCGGCTCCCTGCTGGCCACCCGCCTCAAGTGCTTCGGTATGCGGGTGATCGCCTACGACCCCTATATCACTCCGGAGCGCTTCAAGAGATCTGGGGCGGAGCGCATGGAGAACCTGGACGATCTGATGCGCCAGGCTGATTTCATCACCGTGCATACTCCCAAGACCGAGGAGACTATCGGCATGATCGGCGAACAGCAATTCCGGATCGCCAAGCCCGGAGTACGGGTAGTGAACTGCGCCCGTGGTGGCATCATTGACGAACACGCCCTGGCTGATGCCTTGCGCCTGGGTACTGTCGCCAGCGCCTCCCTGGATTTGTTCAGCAGTGAGCCC
>Ga0224558_1002740_pt1 | contig 15681 bp, 9 predicted proteins | sample 714S32024metaG_FD_180682 | JGI IMG/M metagenome (GOLD analysis project Ga0224558, IMG submission 180682) | Peat soil microbial communities from Stordalen Mire, Sweden - 717 S3 20-24 | ecosystem: Environmental > Terrestrial > Soil > Wetlands > Peat | place: Sweden: Norrbotten County, Stordalen... | reverse complement strand
ACGCAGACCTCTCTAGGGCTCAAGGGTGGTATCAATTTGCTGAGCATAAAAGAATGTTGCCGTGCTCTTTTCCGGCCCTCATCAGCATGAGCATCTCCAGGAAGCGATATCCGGGATGCCAATGTACCGACGTACCATTGGTAACCGCGAGTTACTCGCAGATCGGCTATGGCTTATTTAAACTGGCCAAAATAGCCGTCTCATCTAGCCCTGAGCCCTGTCCTTCATTGCCTGGGCCCTTCTAATCGCCTCTTCCGTGTCTTTAACGTTCTCCCGTCGCATCATTTTACGCTTCCTTCGGTCGAGAAGCCAGTTTAGAACTATGGCCAAGATCATGATTACGACAAGGAGTGCGAATAGAAATAGGATTGGGTCATCCACATTGCCACCCCCTTTGCGTTACGCACCTAGATGCCTCTAAAGGGACGATGGAAGAATCCCCCAAAACCGAACAAAAGGGCAAAGGCTTCAAGTACACCCAGTGAACTCTCCACGCTCTCCGGAGCACAATCACCGGATGCCTGTCTGTTGTGAAGTGATGTATAACAACAGCATGAGAGGAAAAGATGCGATCATAGATGCACCGCCTTCGGGAATGGGCGCCCGAGCCTCCGAGGGCACGGATTGCCTTAAATAGAGGATCCATCAAGCGATCATATGTAGGAATCTTTGCAAAATCGTCTCCCATGCTTTCCTCTCCCCCTACTTCTATTCAGCAAACAGATCAAGGATTATCGAGAGAGATTTTGCCGATCTCGGTATCCTCTCGGATCTGCTCGTAAACCTCTTTGAGGAGTTGTTGGCTGATGACCTCGCGGAACCGGTCCTCATTCATGAACTTGGCCGTAATCTCCTCATTCTGTTCCATCCTGTCTATGAAGAGTCCTTCAAGTACCTTGCGGAAGACGTACCCGAAGTTCTCCATCGTGTTGGCGAGTGCTGCCTGACGGAGATTGGTGTCAGCAACAGCGTCCTCTCGTATCGACTCGAAGAACAACTGGTCGCCGGGCTTGAACTCAGTGCCGAACCGCTCGTTAAGAATGTCGATCAGCCTGGATAGTTCGATCTTATCTCCTTGGGCAATGCCCGTGCCTACAGACGTGGGGCCCGATACTTCATAACGACCTCCCGACTCAAGAACGATAGATCCTTCGCTGATCTTCTGCAGCCGATAGAACTTGAGTGCTACATCATCGTCGAAGTTATAGACTGGACCTCGGTCGCCCTTTGGTAATTTAGTAAGCAAGAACCGGATGTATGAGTACAGTTTTTCCAGGTCGGAATCCTGGAAAGGAATCACCTGCGCCATAAATGAATATAGATTGCGGAAGGCGACCAGCGTTTCGCGGAACTCCTCTCGCGTCTCCGACTCAAGTCCTTTGTAGCGCCCCACAGCCGGATCGATGCAGGCATTCATCCTGGCGTGGTCGGATGGGGTTTGGTTTTGCTTGGGCTTGTAAAAGACCCTGCTGAACTCCTCGACCTCGGTCTTATAGTACACATGATAATCGTCTAGCTTGGCCTGGAGTTCGTAGAGCTGTTTGGGATCGGCCCTCTCGCCGATGATCGTCTGTTCATAGTATGGTTGGAATGCTTCGAGTATCTCCTCGGCCTCATTGACAAAATCGAGGACAAAGGTTTCTTCCTTGCCAGGACATGCACGGTTGAGGCGAGAGAGCGTCTGGACCGCCTGAATTCCCGAGAGTCGTTTGTCAATATACATGGTGTGAAGCAGCGGCTGGTCGAATCCGGTCTGATATTTCTCGGCCACTAGCAGCACCTGGTACTCTTCCGTTCCGAAGCGTTCAGGAAGCTCCCTCTCGCGGATGCCCTTATTCATGCTGACTTCCGTGTATTCTACCCCCGGGGCATCCGGATCGATCACCGTTCCCGAGAAGGCAACCAGAGTTTTAATTCCTGTGTAGCCCTTTTCGGCGATATACTTGTCGAATGACTGCTTATACTTCACCGCACTCAAGCGGCTGGATGTGACTACCATCGCCTTGGCCTTGCCGCCTATCTTGTGCATAGTGAAGTGGCGGAAATGCTCGACTATAACCTCGGTCTTCTGGGCAATGTTGTGAGGGTGCAAGCTCATGAATCTCGCTAGGGCGCGGGCGGCCTTCCGCTTGTCTACCTTGGGATCATCCTCAATTGATTTGATCAGCCGGTAGTAGGTCTTATACGTGGTGTAGTTCTTAAGTACGTCGAGGATGAAACCTTCCTCGATGGCTTGGCGCATGCTATAGAGATGGAACTGCTGAGGCTTGCCGTCCTCTCCCGGAGTGCCGAAGACCTCTAGCGTCTTGTGCTTGGGCGTTGCGGTGAAGGCGAAAAAACTGATATTGGGTTGATGACCGCGTTTGGCCATGGTCTTGAGGATTTCTTCCTCATAGTCGGCCAAACCTTCTGCCTCGGCTTTCGCCCTGGCCTCTTCCTTGATGGCCGCGCTAGCCAATACGCCCTTAAGCTCTGTCGCCGCCTCGCCGGTCTGTGAGCTGTGCGCCTCATCAATGACAACTGCATACCGGTGCATAGGCAGCTCTCCTATCTTCTCGGTGACAAAGGGAAACTTCTGCAATGTCGTGATCACTATGGGTACGCCGGAACCGAGAGCCTCGGCCAACTGAGTGGAGTTAATGTCGATCTTCTGCACTACCCCTTGCTTGTGCTCGAACTGGTAGATCGTATTCTGAAGCTGCTGGTCGAGCACCACGCGGTCGGTGACCACGATGATCGAGTCGAAGACCTTTTCGTCCTTCTCGTTGTAGAGGCTAGCGAGGCGATGTACCAGCCAGGCGATAGTGTTCGATTTCCCGCTTCCAGTCGAGTGCTGGACAAGATAGTTGGCACCCGTGCCGCGCTGCCGGGTATCAGCAACAAGCTTCCGCACGCAGTCGAGCTGGTGGTAGCGCGGAAAGATCATGATCTCGCGCTTAACTTTCTTCCCACCAAGCCTCTTCTCCTCGATCTGCAGATGAATAAAACGCGCCAGGATGTCGAGGAAGCTGTGCCGCTCTAGCACATCCTCCCACAAGTAGGCGGTTTTATAGCCGCCAGGGTTCTCTGGGTTGCCAGCACCACCTTTGCAGCCCTTATTAAAGGGTAGGAAATAGGTGCTGCGGCTCGAAAGGCGTGTGGTCATATAGACCTCATCCGTATCAACGGCGAAATGGACGAGCGTGCTTTTCTTGAACTGGAAGATCGTGTCCGCCGGGTCGCGGTCGTTCTTGTACTGCGTGACCGCATTCCGCCAGGTCTGGGCAGTCATAAGGTTCTTGAGTTCCGCCGTTGCGACTGGGATGCCGTTCAGCGCAAGGGTCACATCAAGTGTGTTGCTGTGCTTGCTTGAGTAACGGAGCTGACGCGTGATGGTCAGGCGGTTGGCCGCATAGAGCTTCTGCGTATCTGGATTCATGCCACTAGCGGGAGCGAAGTAAGCTATTCGAAAGAGTTTCCCGAAGCACTTGAATCCATGCCGCAAGACGGAGAGACATCCCTCATGGTCGGAGTTGAGCGCCCGGCAGAGGTCATCCAGCAATGTCTCCTCGGCCTTCTCCTTCTGGAGGTCTGCCAAGTACTCCCATTCCCTGGGCTGGGTCACCTGGATGAAGGCGATCACATCCTGTGGGAACAGACCGCGATCCTGATTAAATGCATCGCGATCACCTTTTTCGTACCCACCAAACGTTATGAGGTGCTCCTCAATCGCAGTTTCGAAGGCCTTCTCATTATATTGTCCCGGCATCAGACGACCTCCGTCAGACTGGATAGCGCGAACAATAAACGCCATTCTGAGCAACGATAGACTTGGTCAAGCACCTAAGGAGTTTCTTCTCCAGTGATTGGTACACGGATTCTGAGTCGATCTCTTACTTCTTGATAGACAGGAATATTGATACCCTCTGCAACCTCTAATGTAACTGCTATGCCATATCTTATCGGCTCTGGTATGTCTCCGGCATCAGCACGGCAACTTACCTTGATTGCGATACTATCTCCATCTTGGAAGGTTACAGCCCTTGTGCTTTCAAGCACCTCATGCTGAACAGTTCCTCTTTGCACAGCATGATAATTTGCGCAGATTCTGTTTGGAGCAAGATCGTTCTTTGGATCAAACCATAAATGAGAAATCCGGTAATTTTGCCGCATACAGTTTATTGGACTTAGCCAGGCCAGCGTAACCGTTAGACGCCGCTTGTCTGTTACTACTGACAGGCTAGGAGGAAGCGGAAAGTCAAATTCATCCCCCTCACCATCCTCAAGCTTGCCAACTCCAAGGACGGTAGCCCGTTGATCCGTGCAAACCATCACCTTCCCCACATTGGCCGAGCCATAACCTAAAAACCGCCCCACATAGTCCGTGATAACCCTACTATTCTCGGCATTCCGTAGGATTGACTCGTAAAGTATCCCCGCATCGGCCCAATCCGTTCCATGAACAAGAAGTGTCTTTAGTAAGACGACATCGTATTCAGGTGGCAAATCTGCGCCATGCTGCATGCGAAGCTGGTCTATAACGTCAAGTAAGAAAGTCGCCCAACGCGACGCCAAAGCTGCCGAATTACTTGTGCCCCTTAAGTACAGTGTCCGATCCAATTCTCCGGAAACTCCCGGCGCGGCAACACATTGCCCAGGGGGACGGTTAAAAAAAGTGGTCTGCAGGACAGCCTTAGTGTGCACGGTCCCTAGTTTTTCGGAGAGATACTGCCTCCCACCAGGCAGTAAAATATCCGGTTTAATGGCACGCCTGTAACCCGGCCCATGAGCACTGAACGTGCTTGGGAGTCCTGCTCGCGAAAATGGATCAATCAGATTCGGGTTGGGCGCAGGTATGGATGCATCCGCATGAGTTGCTGCAATCGTGAGGCCATTTAACGTCTCGGCTGGCGAAAGCAAACGTCGGTTCCGTGTGTCTGCCGCAGTAGCCTCAATCACGGCTTTCTCACGTTCTTCTGTAGTCAATCTCCGAAGGTTCGCCCTTGGAACATTCAATTCAATGTCTTGAGTATGATTGCCCGCGCTTACTACGAATAGTACTTTGTACTTCCACGAGAGCCAGTCCAACAATCTCGCCCATGAACTCATGCCCCGATCGAAGGGCCGGGACTGGTCACAAACAGATAAGTTGATGACGTGAACATTTGGGGCCGCTGGAGGTTCTCCATTTTCGCTTTCATACAGCCGCCGCACCGCTCGATGCACCAAGTCCACCGGCAAGACTCCCTCCGGGATCAATTCGACGGATTGGCCGCTGAAATCGCGATGGGGCTGCATGATCGGCCGGACATAAACCGGCCTTCTCAACGGCACGCCACCTTCGTCCAGATCGCCGTGACAAATAAGCGATGCCATGGCTGTGCCATGAACGCGCTCCCGCGCTTGGTAGAGGCCTTCGTAATCATCCGGATCGTCAACAATCAGCCTTCCGTCGAGTAACTGATGTCCCGTCAGTGGTAAACCGTCGAGTAAGGCAACGACGGGCTCTCCTTGGGGGAGATTCAGTTGACCTTCTACACCGAGAACTTGTGTATCAGATAAATCCTCCGGCACATGGATCACGCATTGCCCGACAGGGCGCATCAGCATGATATCCTCGCACTGGAGCAAGCGGAAATTTCGTAGTCTGGCTATTCCAGAAAGCATATTAGAGAACCCGCCAATCGGAATTTTGCCCAAGATCCCGTGATAGGCAATTTGTGGTATTACACACTGCTGGACAATCGTGCCACCAAGATGTTCAACTATGCTCCTGAGATAGGCCTCCGCTTTTTGCCGACGACTTATATTTTCCCTGAACCACAGTTCCACTTCAAAAGGTACGACTTCTTGCCCGTATTTGACCCTCTCCCGCCAGTCTTCCAAAATACCCGTGTCGCGAATACGGTCCTCGGCGTCCCAAGGGCGTATTGTATGAAGGTATTTAAAGGCGTTTTTAAGAGGTGCTAAACCAAATGGGAATTTTGTCTCATGGTCTTCTCGCCATTTTGTGTAAAGTCTCTGTAGTTCCTGAAGAGCTCTCTGATCCGTCATGACAAGGAAGAGTTGACCCCTTAGGTGCTTTTGCGGTTCCTCTTCGTCTTCGAATCCATAATCGGGTGTGATATCATCAAGCTCAAATTCCCCAAGCCATTCTAACCCCTCGACCCTCTTCACTGCTTTGATGAAATTCTGTATCGAACCAACGGTCTCTAGAACCAAAACCTGTTCCGGCTGAAGTCCAAGTGTATTGTTCTGCAGGGCAAGCCGCTGCTTGTCCATGGCCTGCTGAAGACGTTGAAATTGCGGAGATAGGCGTTCAGCCTGTCTCTGCGGTTCCGGCAGACGAACCTTGGGCATAAAACCTTGGCGTTTTTCGCGTTCGGCATGCCCCGGTTCCGGGAAGATCAGAAGTGGGTGTTCCACCATGATCATCTATCCTCCTCAGCGCCCTCTACCGCCTTCGGTGTAAACCGTTTTTTCCATTGGTTCAGGCATTGTCCCGCAATCTTTTTAGCGTCTGCATCCGGCTGCTTCAGAGCGATCCGCCGTAGCACATCTGTTCCAAAATCTTCGATCTCGGCAAAGCTGAGGCCTTTCAGGCTCTGGGCCAGACTACGAGGCGATAACCCGAACTCATGTCCGGTACGCTTTTCAAACATCCGAAACCACTCTTCTACCTGGCTCTGCTTCGGCGCTGGTAGTTCCAAACGTATTTGGAAGCGCCGCCAAACGGCCCGATCTAGAAGCTCTGGATGATTGCTCGCCGTCACTACTACAACGTAACTTGGCAGAGCATCTATCTGCAGAAGCAGCGAACTTACTACCCGTTTAATCTCTCCCGTCTCGTGGAGGTCGCCACGCTCCTTGCCTACCGTCTCAAATTCGTCGAAGAACAAAACGCACTGCCTTGACCTGGCATATTCAAAGACCTGTCCGATGCGCTGGGCTGTCTCTCCGAGATAGCTTCCTATGATCGCTTCATAGCGAACAACCAAGAACGGCGCGCTCAGTGCCTCGGCAATTGCCTCGGCGAGCGTTGTTTTGCCGTTCCCCGGCGGTCCGGCCAGCAATACACGATTGCGAGGTTCCAAGTTATATGAGCGTAGCAGATCGGCACGGTGCTGTTCCTCTACCAATTCACGCACAACCTGCTCTGTGTCGGGATGCAGTATCAGGTCCTCGATTCGTCTCACAGGAACAAGTTCGGCCACGAGCGGGCTTGAGAGAGGTCGCGCCAAGAGCGAGGAGATCTGCCTGGGGTATCCGTTGCCATCCTGCTTAAGCTGTGCAAGGAGCCGGTCGGCCAGAATTCCGTGGCTCTTGTCCCGCTCATCGGCAGCCAGCGCTTCCACAATCTTCTGAAACTGAGCCTGGTCGCCCTTGGCGCCGGCCTTTACTAATTGTAGGATCAAGTCTGCTCGTGCCATGTTCGTCATCCTCGAATGTTTTTCTATGACCCTGTCCCGGCGGTCTTACGTATATCGATTTTACCTGTCACAGCAGCGGAGATGATGGCCATACGGTATTCGCGGACTAGCGCTATCGATTTATTTACTTTCTCTATCAAAGAATCAATCCCTGCCGTTTCGTGGTCGAGGAATGTTGCGATATCGTGCTGCTCTTCCTCAGGTGGCGCAGGAAGAGAAATGACGTCAAGGTTTTCAGCCGTGAGCTTTGGCTGGGCTGCGCCTGTGATCAACGGTGTGTAGTCATAAGTTTGAAGCACGCCCTCCCAGTACTTCAATGGGCCAGCGATCGGCTTCAAGATGTGGGCGTGATTGTTGACCCAGTACTTGCCTTCGGCGATAAAAGCTAGGGGCGTTGATCGTGAAAGAAGGTTCGCGCCATCTTCTGCGACAAGAATCAATGGCTCGTCAAAGATGTAGTCTTTGACAGAGTCTATAATGCCCGATGCCCCATAGTAGGGATGCCTTTTTTCCATATAGGACCGCTCTTCAGCGGATAGGGGAACTCGCCTGAAATCTAGGTTCTTGAATAAGAACTTCAGCCGCTTAACTTCCCAATGCTCTGGTATCATTCCCAGCCATTCCACACTGGAGTCTTTCATCTCGGCGTTGGGGTTGAGACCCTTGGTGACAGTATGGCTGATGATAGCGACTCGTTTCTCCTGGAGCAGTTCGATCTGCCGCTGTTTTTTCTCGATTAGTAAATCGATCCGTGTTGTCTCGCGGTCGAGGAGCGTCGCAATGGCACGTTGCTCGTCGATGGACGGAACAGGAAACAGGCCATTATCAAGCCAATACTTGCCCAGGCTATATCGCGTAATCCCAGTAGCAGCGACCCTGAACTGATCATTTACCCCCATGGCATAGAAGGAATAGAAAAGATATTTTCCATCGACGTAACTTGGGTTAGAGCGCACCTGGGCAAGATGATACCCACAAAGGATTCCTTCATGGTCCCCGACAACATATGCGGGAACGGCAATATCCTCCCATGATTCTGAGTCCTTTGTTATAAGCACGTCCCCATCCCGCAGCATAAACTTCCGTACTTCAGCAGGGGTTGCTGTGGCTCCCATCAATTCAAGGTCAGCTGTTATTAAATCCTTGTTATAGACGTCAATGTAGTTGCAGAGACGCACAGGCTCTTCGCCCTCTACCGTGTTTTTATCGACGTTGCTGAGTTGCATAAATGAGATGTGTTTCAGTTTCTGAACTTTCCAGTGCGTAGGTATACATTCAAACCATTCGCATCCGGATGCTTTATATTCTGGATACGCTCGGCTGTTCATTCCGTCACCTCAGTGAGCATGTCTGCGATCTTCCTTTCGATCTGTTTGAGATCGGCCTCGATCTCATCAAGAGGGCGTGGAGGTGTGTACTGGTAGAAGTAGCGATTGAAGTTGATTTCGTAGCCAACCTTGGTCTTGCACTCATCCACCCAGGCATCCAGCACATGGGGAAGAACCTCACGCTTCATATACTCGTCCACATCTTCCTTGAGCGGCACGTTTTCATAGTCGCGCAGGTCGGTGTCCGGCTCCGGATTCCCTTTGGAGTCAGTGCATATGTCCGCCGTTTCATCGCGTTCGGATAAAGACGCAAGAATTGCTTTAAAAATCGTTGCGGGGACTTTGATTCCGGCATTTTTGAAAGCATTACCCACCAGCTTTGAAAACTTCTCCCTGTTCTTGATTACCCCAAAGCCGGAAGGCGTGACCAGGGCATTTAGAATATCTTCCTGCAGTTTCTTGCCCTCGGCAATTTCCTTTTCGGCGGATTTTAAATCCTTGCGTTTCATGCTGGTGGCTAAGCTGGCGAAGGCAGTTGCTTCCCTTAATCGTGCGATCCGTTCCTTATTCACCGTAAAATTGAGACCCAAGGGACGCTCGACTGTTACGCGCCGGTAACCAAAGTCCTCGTTGTGGAAGACCCGGACATACCTGCCATCTTTGAAACTCCCGTAGAGCCGCGTGATCTCGTCGCGCTGGTCGTCGCAGACTTCGTTGCGCTTGTTGCCGAGACTCTTACGCATCTTCTTGAAGAAGCTGGTCCCGTCCACCAGTTGGACCTTGCCCTTCCGGAATGGCTTCTTTCGGTTGGTGACGATCCAGAGGTAGGTATTGATACCAGTGTTGTAGAAGAGCTGATCCGGTAGGGCAACAATGGCCTCAAGCCAATCATTCTCAATGATCCAACGGCGGATCTCGCTCTCGCCCGACCCCGCAGCACCGGTAAAGAGCGGCGAACCATTATAGACAATCCCTAGTCGGGTGCCGCCTTCCTTAGTGTCCTTCATCTTGCTGATCATGTGCTGGAGAAAGAGGAAGGAGCCGTCATTTATACGTGGCAACCCCGCGCCAAAGCGCCCGCCGAAGCCCTGTTCCTCATGCTCACGATTGATAAAATCGGCCTCAGGTTTCCACTCAACACCGAATGGCGGATTGGCCAGCATGTAATCGAACTTGTGGCGCGGAAAACGGTCGTCAGTAAAGCTGTTCCCATAAGCGATGTGTTCGATGTCCTGGCCCTTGATCATCATGTCCGAACCGCAGATGGCGTAGGCCTGGGCATTGTAGTCCTGGCCGAAGACTTCCAGCCGGGCGTCAGGGTTGAGCTCACGTAGGTATTCCTGGGCCACGGACAGCATGCCGCCGGTCCCACAGGCCGGATCGTAGAGGGTCTTCACGATTCCCTTGGTGGTAAGAGTATCGCCGTCCGGCATGAAGAGAAGGTTCACCATCAGGTGAATGACCTCACGTGGCGTAAAGTGATCGCCAGCCTCCTCATTCGACGCCTCATTGAACCTGCGGATGAGTTCCTCGAAGATGTAGCCCATCTCAATATTCGAGACGGTGTCCGGGTGCAGGTCAATGTCACAGAATTTAGATACGACCAGATAGAGTCGATCGGCCTTATCCAGCTTGGCTATGTGCTCCTCGAAGCCAAAGTTTTCGATGATCTCACGGGCGCGGGTGGAGAATCCCTTGATGTAGTTGGTCAGGTTGGCAGCGATGTTATTCGGATCACCCTTGAGCTTCCCGAGGGTGTAACGGCTGGTGTTGTAAAATGGCATGCCGGTGACGCGGCACAACATGGGATCTAAGTTCTTGACCTTACTGTCAGCGAGTTTTTTCTGTTGTTCTAGCACCTTGTCCTTGGTGGGCTCCAGGACACAGTCGAGCCGCCGCAGGACGGTTAGAGGCAGCATGACGTCCTTGTACTGGTTCGGACGATATGGCCCCCTCAGGAGATCGGCGACTGACCAGATGAAGCTGACCTTCTCACCGAAATTATTCATGAGATCGCTCCTGTCGAGTATTCGGCTCCTCGAAGGGAGAGTTGATCACTAGCTGTTCGATGACTACCTGTCGCATGGGCAAGATCTCCCTGTATGCCAAATTACTACCATGTTCTTTCGACATACTTCTCTAGCAGCCTGTGTGGGTTCTGGTTTCTGAAACATTAGCGAAAACAACTGCATGAGAATCACAATCGGTAATTCTTGTCATTCTTAGTATAGAAACTGTTGTTTTATTCCCGGTTCCTGTTCTAAGTGGTCGCTGTCAGCGCTTTCAGATCCACTTTAGCTCTGTAAAGCTTCATCATGTTGAAGACGGCACAGGTCAGCCGCCACATGGAGCGCACCTTGGCCCGGCCTCGCAGCAGGAACTGCCGCAGACCGAACTGTTCCTTGATAACACCGAATACTGGTTCCACCGTTTGCTGTCTCAGCTTGTATCTCTTGCGGCCATGTTTAGTTCTGAGCTTTCGCCGCATCAGATCCTTGATGGAGATATCGCAGGGGATCCGGCCCCTGAATGTGAATTTCATATCCCGCCATTCACTGTGTTTGATCTTTTCCGGTGGTACATAAGCTTCGATCTGCTTCTTCAACAAATACTTGACGTTGTCTTCGCTGTAATAACCGGCATCAGCCGAGGCTTCTCTGGGATAATATCCGGTGTTCTCTTTTGCCTGATCGATCTGGCCTATCAGCTGGTTCTTGTCATTGGGCTGGTCAGTGACATCGGCGGCAACGATAATCTGATGTTTGGCATCTACCGCGGCCTGGGCGTTGTATCCCTGGATGAAGGCTTTTTCCGAACTGAGCATGATCTTCGATTCGGGATCTGTGAAGTTCTTCTGAGCTTTGGGATCGGGTTCACCGGTGATCTGCTTCTTCTTCCGTTTCCGGGTGTGTTTCTTCTTTGGCTTGGCTTCCTGTTCCTTTTGCAGTTGTTCCTGTCTCTGGCGGGCTTCTGCTTCCAGTTCGGCCTTGGCCTTCTTGATAGCCTCAAGACGTTTTTCAACGGTAGAGAGTTGCTCGGGGAGTTCATCTCCCAGGCGCTGGCCATAGAGCCTGTCCTCTTCCTTGTCGTTTCGTGCCATCTCTTTGAAGAGGCGCTCGATCTCCTGGGATAGCCGGATCTCTTCCGTCTGCATGCGGGCGTAGCTCATAGCGGAGTGTTTGGATGCATTGGCCTTGATCTTGGTGCCGTCGACGGAGACATGATTCAGTTTTACCAGCCCGGCCTTCTGGGCCAGTTTGATTGACTGAATAAAGAGATCTCCCAGCGCCTGGTGGTGCCTTCTCCTGAACTCGGAGATCGTCCAGTGATCGGGTTGTTGGTTACCTGATAGATATCTGAGCGCAACATCATCGTAGAGTGCTTTCTCGATCTTTCTTGATGATTGAATGCCCTTGGATAGGGCGTACAGAAATACCTTCACCATCATGGCTGGATTATAGGGAGGCTGGCCTTTCCTTCCGTACTCATTGTAGATGGCCGAAAGATCGAGGCACTCCACAACCTCGTCGATAAAGTGGGCCGGATGATCCTTGGGAAGCCAGTCATTTAATGACGGAGGAAACAGAAACGGTTGATTGGGTAAGTATTCTTTAAATTTCTTCATCATAATGAACATATTCGACGTTATATCAGGATATCCTGCCTAATATGCGATATATTATCAAAGATCAGTGATTAATCACACAGGCTGCTAGTGCAAAAAAGTTTTCGGTACGGGATTTTGTAAAATGGTTGCTTGAGTAGCTCCCTGAAAAAGTCTCAATTTGTCAATCCCGGCTCTTTTCCATAGACCGCACGGTAACCACGGAATAAATTACACCAAAATAGCCCTCGTCTTATTTGAACTACTTGCCGTAATTCAAAACCTGGCCGAACATGAAGGGATATCCTCTCTGTTGCAGCCGTTTATTGTTAGAGCTTATTATATAAGTTTGATATAACGTAGCTAATGTCTATAGCACTAAACCGCTTCGCGGTGGTTTTTTCGTTACCCGGCTGCTGTGCTCTCTTCCCGTGCCGTATCCTCTATACTGAAGGTGGCAACACCTAATTCAGTATGAGGAGATGGTACAATGACACAGGAAGAAGTAGTTGAAAAAGTCCGCTTCTACGCCAGACTGCGAGGACTGAGCAAGAATACCGAGGAAGAATACGTTACCAAAGCTCGGGCATTTCAGAACCACTACGGTAAGCCGGCCACAGAGTTGGGTCTGGCAGATATCCAAAACTACCTCTACTATCTGCTGACAGAGCACAAACTGTGCGCCGGTTCCATCAATACCTACAACAGCGGTCTCCGGTTTCTCTACCAGATCGCATTGGACAGGCCACTTGAGACCACAAAAATCCCCTGTCAGAAAAATAGTCGCCCGATACCGGATATCCTGACCAGAGAAGAAATCAGCAAATTGCTGCAAGCTACGAAAAGTTTACGGGATAAAGCGCTGCTGGCTACCATTTATGGCGCCGGTCTCAGGATCAGCGAAGCCGTTTCACTCAAGGTTTCGGATATCGACAGCGCCAATATGCAGCTCCTCATCCGTAACGGCAAGGGCGGCAAAGACCGGTTTGCTATTCTCTCCGCTGCCGACCTAAATTTGCTCAGGGATTACTGGAAAGAGTACCGGCCTACAGACTGGCTTTTCACAAGCGTCAGCCACAACAAAACCGGATTACACCTGACAAAGCGCGCAGCGTTGAATATTTTTCATGAAGCCGCTGTTGCGGCAGGAATCACCAAGCAGGTCACACCGCATACGCTCCGCCACTCCTTCGCCACGCACCTGCTGGAGGATGGAGTGGATCTCTTTCACATCAAGCAACTGCTTGGTCACGTAGATATCAGCACCACCTGTTTCTACCTGCACCTGGTGAAGATCAGCCAGATGCATGTGAAAAGCCCGCTGGACAGCATGAGTGCCCCCCATGCCTGAAATCCAGGAGATCTTTGAAAAGTACGGCGCAGAGTATTGCTGTAGCCATGTGCTCTCTCCGGAGCAGGGCAAAGTGATGCGAGCCATTACCAATTGCCGTACCGCAAGGCTGGGTGGTCATATCGACGTCTGTCCCGCCTGTGGTTATGCCAAGCCTTCTTACAACTCCTGTCGCAATCGTCACTGTCCCAAGTGTCAGTCTTTTGTCAAAGAACGATGGATTGAAAACCAGAAGCACGACCTGCTCAATGTAGCCTATTTTCACATCGTGTTCACCGTTCCAGCCGAATTGCATCCTCTGTTTTTCCAATGTGACAGAGCCATGTACAATCTGCTGTTTCGGGCAGTCTCCGAAACCCTATCCCAGCTTGCTGCAGATCAGAAGTACCTGGGAGCAAAGATTGGGTTTACTTCTGTTTTGCATACCTGGGGCCAGAATATCAGCTTTCACCCTCATATTCACTGTATCGTTCCGGCCGGCGGCCTTACGCGAGTTTTGCAGTGGAGGAGTTCCCGCAAGAAATTCTTTATCCCGGTAAAAGTTCTGTCACGAAAATTCCGGGGAAAGCTTCTGGCGCTGTTACGGCAGACTCCGGAATTCGCTGGTAAACTGGACCAGGCTATCATAAATTCTTGCTATCACAAAGAGTGGGTTGTTTACTGCAAGCCGCCCTTTAAAGATGCCGCCTGTGTTGTGGAATACCTGGGCCGCTACACGCATCGGGTCGCTATTTCAAACAGTAGAATTCTGTCCATCTCAGATGGCAAGGTCACCTTCAAATGGCGGGATTACAAAGACGGCGGCAGATGGAAGATCATGTCGCTCACCGCCGGGGAGTTTATCCGACGTTTCCTGCTGCATGTCCTGCCCAAGGGCTTTATGAAAATTCGTCATTATGGTATTCTCGGAAACCGCGATAAAGTCAAGCGTCTCAAGTTCTGCAAACTGCTCACAGGTACCAGGATTACCGAAAAGCTGGTTCTATCTGCAAATGATTTGCTTTTTAAAGTCTGTGGTCATGATCCGTGTCTATGTCCAGCATGTGGTCAGTGCAAAATTAAATTCCACATGAATCTCCCGCCACCAGTAGGCTTCTAACTGCATATTGGCCAGTGTTTTATGGGGAGGGGGAATTATGCTCTGATGCAAATATTCACGTTAGATTCAGCGAAAATTCTTTGCTATTCTTCGTTGGGTGCTTTAAAATGAACTGGATGAGAGCGTTACTTTCCCCATAACCCACCGCTGTTTCGTGCTATACGAATTATCTCAAAGTTGGATTTCATGATCGCAGCAAACTATCCTGTTCATTCGCTCGTCATCCATCAGTGGTGACGAGTTTTTCATACTCCCAACTTCGAATAATTCACTTACTATAATGGGAAGCTGCAGAAAGTCCGGGAACCTCGTGGCTTGTGCGGGTTCAAGTCCCGCTCCCGGCACCAGAGCATTAAATGCCTTGCGCTGCAAGGCTTATTTATTTCAAAGAACCTCAAAATAATTATCCCCCGGAGCGTCCTTGACCATGATATTTTTGAAACTTAAAATGAAAGCTGGAAACTGGTAAATAGGGGGGGTGTTCGGATGGAGACAATCAAGGCAATCGCGAGGAGAAAATCGACCAGAAAATATTTGGACCGGCAGATCGCAGAAAAAGAGCTGGAGACGATCCTGTTTGCCGGCTGTGCCGCTCCGGTGGCGGGAAACGACTGGCATACGATGCAATTGGTGGTGATTCAGAACAAGGAGTTTTTGAGTAGAATCTCAGAGGCCGGGAGCAGGGGCCGGAAAAGGAGGCGCGACCCGTTGTATGGAGCGCTGACGCTGGTCCTGATCGCCTCGGAAATCTATTGTCCGTACCCGTTTCACGCCGGGCAGCAGAACGCCGCCTGCATCGGGGAGAACATGTGTATCGCCGCCGCCGACCTGGGGCTGGGTTCCACCTACCTGACCGGATTCCTGCCGGGCTTTAACGCCGATGACGAACT
>Ga0224558_1002736_pt1 | contig 15691 bp, 13 predicted proteins | sample 714S32024metaG_FD_180682 | JGI IMG/M metagenome (GOLD analysis project Ga0224558, IMG submission 180682) | Peat soil microbial communities from Stordalen Mire, Sweden - 717 S3 20-24 | ecosystem: Environmental > Terrestrial > Soil > Wetlands > Peat | place: Sweden: Norrbotten County, Stordalen... | reverse complement strand
GCTGCTGGACCGCATCGACCTGCACATCGAAGTGCCGCCGGTCAAGTTCCGCGAGATTACCAGCGAGCGAACCGGCGAGACCTCTGCCCAGATTCGTGAGCGAGTGGTGGCAGCGCGCCGGCGACAGCACGAGCGGTTCCGGGATCGTCCGAAAATCACCTGTAACGCCCGCATGGGGAGTCGGGAATTGAAACACTATTGCAAACTCGATGAAGCCACCCTGGAGCTGTTGAAATTTGCAATGGCTGACTTGAATCTCAGTGCCCGAGCTTACGACCGCATTTTGAAGGTGGCTCGCACGATTGCTGATTTGGCGGAAGCGGACTCGATCGCCAGTGAGCACGTCTCGGAAGCGATTCAATACCGTTCGCTCGACAGACAGATTTGGACGTAAGGCCCGCTGGCTTTCTTCACAACCAGAGGGCCAGAAGTGCCTGCGAAAAGGCACTACGTATGGTTGCTCATGCAACCATTACATCTTGAAAACATCGCTCTGCTTCTGTCTCTCCAAACTGTCCACATCAAAGTGCCCCGGATGCCTTATCCTCCTCACTGGAAAGCCGGCCAACGGCTCTCCAAGCCGCCCCAATCGCTTGGCGACCAAATCAGGAAACACCGCTTGGAATTGCATTGGTTACAGGCGGACGTCGCCAACGCGATTGGAGTGCATGTTGTCTCAGTTAGCAATTGGGAAAGCGGAACCTCCACGCCGTCGAGCAGGATGATGAAGAGGATTCAGCAATTCCTCGACTACGCACCCAAACCCCTTCGCGAAAGTACAACAGCCGCTTTATGCGCCTGGAAATGTCAGATGCCCGAAACCACTGGCCAACTTTGCCTGTTCGAAAAGACCTGCAAGCAACTCAACTACAGCGCCTTGCGGTCACAGCTTCATATAACTGGTCTCTCCAAAGTGCGTGCGCGGCATCGCCTTTTTGCGACCTAGTTTTGCACATCTCACGGGACAAATTCCTGCCAACCGACAACCGGGGCATTCAAATCCCAAAGACACTGACCACCATTGGCGGGCATCTCAGGAGACGGCGGCTCCAGTTGAGAATCTTCCAACCGGAAGCGGCTCGTCGGCCTGGAGTTAGCATTGTCTGGCTAAAGCGTTGTCGCAGGCATACTGACCAGCCGTTGCGTTCTCGGTGGGTTTCAGCCGCACGTTTAAGCCACGCGGCAAAAGCGGGAGTCTGTTGACCTTCCTACTTTTTACGCGGAAGGGTCCAATCCACACTGAAGCCCGAGACCTCGAAATCGGTACAGTGGTTAGACGTCGCGAACAGTGGAAGGGTCATCACATCCGGTCCCGTACTCTTCATGGTGCCTTCCGCGCCGTTTGCGCGCCCTGCCGCAGCTTGAGTCGTCTCCTGCACCTTTCCCGGCGCAATTTCATAGCGCTTTTCTCGCAACCTTTTCAGGTTTGCGTTGTCTAACTACTTTGTACTGGGCTAAGTAGAGAACTCAGGGAAACCGGTTAATTAGCGGGAACTGGGTGAAAAGGCTGGTTTGGTTTGATTTCGTTAGGAAACGCCCTAATACTGCCGATAAATGAGCAAGGCCGACGCAGGTTCGAATGATCGTTTGGTTCAAGCCATGGAGAATGCCCAGGGTATCCTCGGAAAGGGCGCGTCGGGACGACGATTGGGCAGTTTGGGCAAGCTTGAGGTGCCCGCCGAGGCGATTCGGGCGCTACCGCTGGAGTTCGTAAAACGGCATCGGATTCTCCCAATCGGCCTCCACAACGGCACGATTGAGATCGCAACCGCCGAACCCGGCAACCAACGGGTGATCGAGGATATTCGTCTGCTGAGCGGTTTGGAGGTGCAGGAATTTGAAGCCCCGGCGGCCGAGATCCTCGAGAAGATGGCGGAGTGCTACCAGATGACGGTTGAGAAGATGATCGAGCATCTCAACCCGGAGCATTCGGTCAGCACGGAGGGCCGGACCCTGCACGATATCGAGGTGATGGCGAACGAGCCGTCGGTCATCAACTTGGTCAATGTGATCATTTCGACGGCGTTGCGGGAGCGAGCGAGCGATATCCATTTGGTGCCCTTCGAGCAGACGCTGCAATTGCGCTACCGGATTGACGGGCTGTTGCAGGAGAAACCGCCACCGCCCAAGCAGCTTCATGCGGCCCTGGTCTCCCGCATCAAGATCATGGCGGATATGAACATCGCCGAGCGGTACATGCCGCAGGACGGCCATATTCAGATCAACCATCGCGGCGTCCGGGTGGATATCCGGGTGGGCACCTTGCCGACGATTTACGGCGAAGGCATGGTGCTCCGGTTGCTGGAGAAGACCGCGAAACTGCTGACCGTGGAGGAACTGGGCCTGGATCCGGCGCGCTCGGCGTTGCTGTCGAGACTGGTGGAGAAACCGCACGGTCTTTTCCTGACGACGGGCCCGACTGGCAGCGGCAAGACCACCACCCTCTATGCCATCCTCCAGCGTATTTACACCCCGGAAAAGAAGATCGTGACCATCGAAGACCCCGTCGAATATGAGCTTCCGGGAGTGGCGCAAATCCCGGTGCGGCCAAGCCGGAATTTCTCTTTTGCCAACGGGCTGCGCTCCATACTGCGCCAGGACCCCGACGTCGTGATGGTGGGGGAAATCCGGGATTCGGAAACGGCCGAGATCGCTATCCGCGCGGCGCTGACGGGGCATCAGGTGTTCAGCACGCTGCATACGAACGATTCGACCGGGGCCGTAACGCGGCTGCTGGATATGGGGGTGGAAGCTTACCTCATTTCCTCGTCGCTGGAGGGAGTGCTGGCGCAACGGCTGGTGCGCAGGATTTGCAGCCAGTGCCGGGTGGAATCACCGGTGTCCCCCGCGCTGCACGACCGAATGGAGACCCTGGGAGCGCGGAAGATCGAGGGGATGTTTTACCGCGGGGCCGGGTGTGAGGAATGCCGGGGAACCGGGTATCGGGGCCGGATTGGCATCTTCGAGCTGCTGCCCATCGACACCGAGCTTCGGGAAATGATTCTCCAAAAGCGATCCAGCGCCAAGCTCAAAGCCGCCGCCCAGCGGACGATGATCACCATGCACCAGGATGCCTTGCAGAAGGCCGCGGCCGGAATCACCTCGATTGAGGAAATCCTCCGGGTTTCTTCAGGAGACTTACTGGAATGACCGCGTTTCGCTACGAGGCGGTCGAAACGAGCGGCGCCGTGGTGCAGGGGGTGATCGAGGCGGAGGACCGCAAAGCCGCCCTCCAGCTTCTAGGCCGGCGCGGACTGTTCCCCTCCACCCTCGAACTCTCTTCCTCCAATCGCGGTGCTTCCGCTCCCACGGCCACCGCTGACCACTCCCGAAACCCCGAGCAGCATTTCGGGAAACGCATCCGCCGAAAGGACATTACCGCGTTCACTCGCGAGATGAGCGCGCTGCTCAGTGCGGCCATTCCCATCCCGCAAGCCTTGAACGGCTTGGGTGAGCAAGAGGAAAATCCTGCCTTGCGGGAAGTAGTCCTAAAAATTTCGGACGCGGTTCGAAAAGGAACTTCGTTTTCCGCAGCCCTGGACGAGCATCCCAAACTGTTCAGCAAGCTTTACGTCAGCATGGTACGCGTGGGGGAAGAGGCCGGCGCTCTCCAGCAGGTCATGGCGGATCTGGCGGACTTGCTCGAACATGAGGACGAAGTGCGGAGCGAGGTCGTGGCCGCGGTGGCGTATCCGGTCTTTGTCCTGGGCTTCGGCCTCGTTACGGTCACGGTCCTGCTGACGGTGGTTTTGCCCAAAGTCATGGGCATGCTGCAGGACATGCTGCCCATTCTGCCCTTGCCGACGTTGATCCTCCTGAAAGTGAGCGGTTTCCTCCACCACTATTGGGTTTGGGTCCTCCTGGGGACGATCGCAGCGGTCGCCGGCTTGTGGCGGTATGTTCATTCACCACGAGGCGCGGACGCCTGGGACAAGATGAAGTTGCGGCTGCCGTTGGTCGGCGCGGTCTTCCGCGCAGCCGCCTTGAGCCGGTTTGCCCGCACGCTTGGCACGCTGGTCAAGAGCGGAGTCTCGCTGCTGCCCTCGCTGAAAATTGTCGAGAACACCATCGGCAACCGCATCCTGGCCCGGCAGATTTCCCGGGTGGCCGAGGAGGCCCGCGGTGGCGATTCGCTGGCGGCCCCGCTGCGCAAATTGGGGATCTTTCCCGGAACGGCGGTGCAGATGATCGATGTCGGTGAGGAAACCGGCCGGTTGGACGAAATGCTGCTCAAGGTGGCCGAGATCGAGGAACGCCACATGCGCGCGCGGACCAAGACGCTGATTTCTCTGCTGGCGCCGATTCTTATTTTAGTGGTTGGTGCGGTGGTCGGATTCATGGTGATTGCTTTATTGCTGCCCATCTTCAAGATGAGCCGCGCGATCCATTGAGTGGCACTTAAACAAAGAATTAATTGAATAGGTTGCGTCGTTAGATTGTTACATAGTTACTTCAGGCGGCTGAGTTGTAATTGACATGAAAAGATGTTCGCTGCAAAAACGCTTGGCGGGGTTTACCCTCCTCGAAATCATGGTGGTGGTCATTATCATCGGCGTTCTCGCCGCCACGATCATCCCCCAATTCATGGGCACGACGCACGACGCGAAGGTCAGTGCCGCCAAAAGCGATGTCGCCCAGCTCGAAAACGCCCTGGAACGATTCAACCTTCACATGGACCGTTACCCGACAATGGACGAAGGGCTGAAAGTGCTGGTGGAAGCGCCCGCGGACGAAGACAAGAAATGGCGCGGCCCTTACATCAAGCTGCTCCGCCCCGATCCCTGGGGAAACCCATACCAGTACCGAGTTCCCGGGATGCATCACACCTCGACCTTCGATGTTTGGTCGCGCGGAGCGGATGGCCAGGATGGGGGCGAGGGCCCCAACGCGGATATAGGCAATTGGTAGGTACACCGGAGATTGTCGAATGGGTCGTCCATCCCCTCAGCAACTCAGCCTGCAGGCGCACACGGAGCGTCGGTCGGATACGCTGCCCGCGACCGGCCTTGAGAATCGTAACTCGCAAATCGTAAATCGCAAATTCCCCAACCTCTCGGCCTTCACTTTGATCGAGCTGATGGTGGTGATGGTCCTCATTGGAATTATGACGGCTATGATCCTGCCGGAGATGAAAGGGACCTACGAGGATGCGCTGCTGCGTTCGACCAGCCGGGAATTGGTCGGTGTGTGCGGGTTGGCTTCCAGCCACGCGATCAGCGTCAATCAAGCCCACCGACTTCGGCTCGACCTCAAGACGGGCCATTACTCGATCGAAAGGCGCGCGTCGGACCGCGGGCCGGAAGGCCGTTTTGTTTCCGCCCGCGAGGTCCCCGGAGGCGAGGGAGAATTGGACACGCGTATTTCCATCGAAATGCATAAATCCGGCGACGAGGCCACCGAGACTGCTGAACAGGAATCCGCTCCGGTTCCGGGCAGCCGCGCCCAATCGGAGCGGCGGGACGACGGCATTACGTTCTACCCGGACGGAACCGCTGACGCGAGCGAGATCGTGCTGCGGGACCGGGACGGGTTCCGCCTGGCCCTCCGAATCAACCCGGTCACCGCTCGAGTTCGGATTATCGAGTTGGCGCGCGAATGAACGCCCTTCGCCGCAACTCGGGATTTTCCCTGGTGGAAGTGATGTGCGCGATCCTGATTCTCGGCATCGCGCTGGCCGGCCTGACCCAGGGAATTACGACGGCCCTGACTTCGAGCAAAGAATCTGAATTGCAAACCACCGCCGCACTCTTTGCCGCGGGTCTGATCGAGACCCTCCGCGCGGAAGGTTACTTGAGCGACGGAGTAACCGAGGGTGACTGCGGGGAGGGCCTCTCGCTGTACCACTGGAAAGAGTTCATCACCAGTGCTGGAATTGACGGATTGCACCAGGTGGAAGTCGTGGTGGAGAATGCAAAAACAGGGCAGTCGATTTACGAGCTGCAGACGCTGTTGTTCCAGCCACCGGAGGATTCTACCCAGGGAGGCTCTCGACGGCCAAATGAGTCCGGCTCGCGAAGAAGAGGGGGAAGGTAGAAATGAAAACCCTCCAGTCCAGGGCGACCTTCCGCCAGGCGTTCACCCTCATCGAGGTGGTCATCAGCGCGGCGCTGATGGCCTTGATCATAGTCAGCGCGTACCTGTGTCTGAACGCAGCGGTATCCAGCCAGAAGTTGATCGAGCCGCGCGCTACGGTTTTCCAGAATGCGCGGGTGGCCATGGCCCTGATGGCGGCGGACCTGCGGTGTGCCTGCCCGCTCTCGAAGGATTATCCATTCCTCGGCATGCACCGCATGATCGGAACGGTTGAAGCCGATAATCTGGACTTCGCCACCCACAACTACACCCCGCGACGTCCCCGCGAGGGGGATTACTGCCAAGTCAGTCTCTACCTCGACAAGGATCGCGAATCGGGGCAATTCGTCCTCTATCGGCGTCGAAACCCTGCGATTGCCCTGGACCCCCTTTCCGGCGGCACCCGCGAGGAAATCGCCCGCGGCCTCCTCGGTCTCCGCTTCGATTACTACGACGGATTTGATTGGTACGAGAGCTGGGGAGAAGTAGATCGGCGCAGCAAAGCCCAGAATTCCCGGCGTGAGCGATACAATCTTGAGGGGATGCCACAGGCGGTGCGTATTACGCTCTGGTTCGATTCTAATCCAAGGACAAGACCGGGAGACTCGCCGGGCACCGTTGCGGCCAGCCAATCGACGGAACAGCCTGCGACCGAACCGCCGCTGGTGTTCCAGACCGTGGCGCGGCTGAACCTCGCCACCGCTTTACAGAATGCTTCTGGAAGTGGTTCGGATACCAACGGACCAAGCGGTCCGCCGGGGACGAGTGGAGGAATCATTCAATGATGCCGCATACTGCCATTAGGCGTCTCCTCTGCCACCATTCTGACGGATGCAATCCCTCCGGGATGTTAGCGTGTCCCGCCGTCTCCTGGGCAATAACCAGGAGTCGGCAGGGCTCCGTCCTCGTCGGCCTGCTCTGGTGCCTCGCGTTGTTGTCCGTCGTGGTGATCGGCGTGTTGCACACGGCATGGATGGATCTGCTCGTGGTCAAGAATTACGGCGACCGAATTCAAGCGCATTACCTAGCGCTGGCCGGAATCGAAAAAGCCAAGGCGCTGCTCTACCAGGACGCCCGGGAACGCAGCCGTAGCGGTAGGCACCACAGCGGAGCGCTCTACGACGCCCCGGAACAATTCCGCGATGTGGCTTTCGGACGCGGACAGTTCCGCGTGTTCCGCCATGGACGCGAGGACGAGGGGGGCGGGATGCTTTACGGGATCAGCGATGAGGAAAGCCGGCTCAACGTCAACGTAGCTTCGGCAGAGGAACTCGGGCAACTCTACAGGATGACACCAGACGTCGTGGCGGCAATCCAGGATTGGCGGGATGAGGACAACGCTGTCACGCCCGGCGGGGCCGAATTGGAATACTACGCTTCCCTCCAACCGCCTTACCAACCGCGAAATGGCCCGCTTCAGACAGTCCGCGAACTCCTCATGGTCCGGGGCGTTTCTCGCGAACTTCTTCTGGGCTCGGCTGCGCCTCAGCACGAATCCCTTGCGGCCGAGGGCGATGATCGCGACGAGGGTGCGCTCGACGATGTGAACAGAGGCTGGGCCGGGCTGTTGACGGTTGATTCTTCGGTCAAAGACATCACCGCCTCGGGAGGCGAGCGGGTCAATATACTGTCGGCCGACGAACGTTCTCTAACGGGAGTCCGGGGAATTACGTCGGACATTGCCAGGGCGATAGTCGCCTACCGCGGCCAAAACCAGTTCAAGACCGTCGCGGATCTCCTGGATGTGACAGCAGCCCAGAACCAGAATCAGCTTGGCGGAAAGCCCAGCCAAGCCGGAAGCGGCCAAGACCAGTCAGGTTCGCCTCCCGATGGTCAATCGCCGAATAACTCACCTTCGGCCCCCAAAGGGCCCAAGGTCGTGAGCGAGCAACTGCTGATGGACATTGGCGATGATCTGACCGTTCAGAACAGCGAGGATTTAGCTGGGGTGGTCAACATCAACACGGCAAGCCTGGAGGTTCTAGAGTGCCTGCCGGGCGTTAGCCGGGAGCTTGCCCAAGCGATTATTTCGTATCGGACATCCAGCGGGTTCTTTCCCAACACGGTTTACCTGTTAATGGTGCCGGGCATGACGCGGGACCTCTTCAAACAGGTGGCCTCGCGGGTAAGCGCTCGCTCGGAGACCTTCCGCATCCTGAGCGAGGGCAAAGTCACTTCGACCGGCACGCGGCAGCGCATTCAGGAGATCGTCCATATCGGTCTGAATGATCTGACGACGCTGTCTTATCGCGAGGACGACTTGTGAGAGAAAGTCATTTCATGGATCCGCCCTGTGTGTATATCGAGATCCGGCAAAGTTCTCTCAAGGCGCTCAAAGGCGAAAAGGGGCTGGAATTGCCGCTGGAGCGCGCGCCTAGTGGCGGGCTAACGAAGACTTGCCGGGAGAGAGTGACGATCAGCCTGCAAGGTTTTCTGAAAAAGGAAGTCTGGCGGCCGCGATGCCGGGCCTTCTGCGCGATCGGAGCCCGGGGTGTCTCCTTGCGGCGCCTCACTCTCCCGGCCACGACGAAGGAAAACCTCAAGCGACTGCTCGCGTTGCAGATTGAAAACGAATTCCCGCTCCCGCCCGACGCCCTGGCCTGGGGCTGCCGCCAAATCTGTAGCGCCGAAATTCCTGTCGGCCAGTCAAGCAACAGCTCCGGCGCAAGTCAGGAATTGCTCGTCGTCGCCGTTAAGAAGGAGGTCGTCGAGGAGTATTCGGAAATCCTTTCGGAATGCGGAGTGGTTCCCGTGTTCACGGTTGCAGCCCTGGCCCGACGCCACGTGTGGCAGCACCCGCCCCAGACCTGTGCCCTTCTCGATGTCGGTAGAAATTATGCCGAGCTGGTCTCCTTCGAAAATGGTGTGCCTCTGGCCATGCGCGTTCTCCCGTGGGGAGGAGAGAACATGACCCGCGCCATCGCCGACAAACTTGGGATCAGCCGTGACGAGGCGGAGAAACTGAAAATAGGATTGGCGCAGGATCTCCCCGGCGATGCCGAGCGCGGGCCGAAAATCCAGGCGGCAATCGATGCCGCTTTAGATTCATTCGCCGGCGCCATCAACGGCCACTCGGCCGGCCAGAAGATTTATCTTAGTGGCCGGAGCGCGCAGCTCAAAGACTTCGCGCCCCGGTTGGCGCGGCGTCTGGGAAATGGCATGCAATGCGAGCTGCTGGATCTCGCCCCGGGCGAAGGACGGTCCGCCGCCGTCCTCGGCCTTCGGACTGCGACCGCACACGGCAAGGAATCTCCGTTGGTGACCCTCCAGTCAAAGCCAACTAATGGCAGCGCCGCCCTCGCGCGCCCGGCCCCTTGGAAATGGGCGGCCCTGGCGCTGGGGCTGGCGATTTTCTTACTGACTCTGCCGTACCTGGAAGCTCCTTTGCTCAAGTGGCGTCTCTCAAAAAGGCTGAAGGCGATCCAGGCCGACCGTGGCCGATTGGTGGCGATCGACCGCGATTTGGATTTTCTCAGGAACCTCAAGCAAAACCAGCCGCCTTACCTGGATGCGTTGTTCCTGCTGGCAAAAGCGGCGCCTCCTGGATCGAAGTTCGATTCGCTCTCGATGAACCGCCGCGGAGACCTCGCGTTGCGGGGCTCCATGAAAGACGGCCAGCAAGTCGTCGGTTTTCGGTCGAAACTCATCGACTCCGGGTTCTTCGCGAGCGTCGCCGTCGAGGAACAGACACCCACGCCCGACCGCCAGAAGGTGGCGGTGCGGATCACCGCGCAATGGAAGCCCGCCAACGACCGGCAGTCGCTCTCCCTTGGACCAACGGCCGAGGAAATCGAAAAGGCAAAAAACCGTCCGAAAGACCCTCCGGCCGGCGCATTCCCAGCGATGGATATGGGCGGCTTCCCGGGGGCTGTGCCGATAATACCGCCCAGGCCGGGAGGCGGCGCGATGCCTGGCCCAGGGAAACGGATATCCGCCCCCGGCAATACAATGATGCCGACCCCGCCGCCGGCGACAAACCCTTAATCCCATGCGCACGCTGACCCCTCACGAAAAACGCACCGTTCGCTTCGGCGCGGCGGTGATCGTCATCTACCTCCTGTTGTTCGGCGGGGTCCAGGTGTGGAAGTATTTCGCCAGGTGCCGAGCCGATTACCAGCAACTGGTGAGCCAGGCCGATCGTTTGAAGCAGGAAGTCCGGCTCTACGACGACCGGGTATTGGTCGTAAAGAAGCTAATGGAGAGTCTGCGCCTTGATCCCGCGAAACTTTCGCGTACCTCCGTTGTTGCGGAGGCCAGCTCGGCGATCCAAAAGGCGGCGATGAGCGGCGGGGTCCAGGTCGGGCCCGTCCGCGAATCTCCCGCGCGCCCGTCGAGCAAGGAATTGGCTTCGGTACAATTGGAGGGCACCGGCCCGGTGCCGGCCGTGATGGGGTTACTGAACCGTCTGGAGAGCGTCGGCTTTCCGCTGATAATCGATTCGGTGCAACTGACGCCGGACATGAGGCCGGGGCAGCTCAAGGTGAACCTGACCATTTTGATTCTGGATTTCGAGCAGTGGACCAGGGAGGGGTCACCGCATGCTTGAGCGCTCGGAACCAGTTTTGAAGGTCATCTGCGTAGCGCTGGCCGCGCTCCTCCTGTTCCAGGTCGTGCGCCTAGTCGTGCGGAGCGATCCGTTGGCGCACTTGAACATCCCGGCCCTGCCGATCTTGCCACCGGACACCAATGCGCCCGCCGGCGGCGCAGGAACGAATTCTCTCGCGGCCTCGGGATCGGGTAAAGCAGGCACGAATGCGGCTCACCCTGGCGCCCAGATCGCCGGCGCGCCAACGAATTCTCTCTCCGGCTACGAACCCGGAAGGTTAGGGACCAATGATCCACATGCATGGTCGGCACAGAAAGGGACAAACCCTCCGTTGCCAATAGCCGCGACAAAAGCCGGCACAAACTCCACTACCGAGCCACGTTCCGGGACCAAGGAAACCAACACCGTCGCGCGCCCGGATTCAGCCAGGACCAACCTGAGCGCGGCGCCAGCGGGTGCGACCAACCGAGGGCTGGGCGTCAGCGCCCGCCTGCCTCCGCAAATGGCGGCGATGGGCATGGGAGCTCCCGGACGCCCGGGAGCAATGACAGCGCCCGAACTCCCGCTCCCGATCCGCGCGCGGGTCGATCGAATCACCGACAGTGAAATCCTGGGGCCGATTATGCGGCCGTTGCCGATGGGGTTGCTGGGCATCGCCGGGAATGTCGCGTTCCTTCGGGCCGCCAACGGCCAGACCGGGCTCGTCAAGGAAGGCGACAGCCTGGGCGGGCTCAAGCTCCTCCAGATCGGCACCAATCGGGTATTAGTGGAAGACGACGGGCAGAAGAAGGAACTCACCATCTTTTCCGGCTACGGAAGCGAATCACTCCTGCCTAAACAAAAGGAAAACTCCAAATGAACGCACCTTTAGGTCTAATCTGCCTGCTGTTCGCCGGCCTCCTGGCGGCGCCCGCTCCGGCGCAAGACACGCAGCCGAGCGCAGAGAAAAAAGCCGCGGCTGAAACCCCGACGACCAACGCTCCCGCCGCAACCAATACCGCGCCCGCGGTCCAACCGGAAGCCAGCGCCCCGGCGTCCACCCCGTCGGTCGCTGCCGAATCCCCCGCGCTTCCCGCCCTCGAAAAGGGCGCCGCCGGGACCAACGTGGACAGCCAATCGAAGACCAACAAAGCTGCTGGCCCCGACGAAATTCAGGTCAGCTTCCAGGGCGCGAACATTGACATGATCGTGCAGTGGCTGGCGCAAACTACTGGCAAGAGCGTGGTCAAACATCCGCAAGTCCAATGTCAACTGACCATCGTGAGTTCGAAGAAGGTCAGCACGCGCGAGGCCATCAATCTCGTCTATCGCGCCCTGGCATTGGAGGGGTTCACCGCGGTTGAATCCAGCAACTCGATCCTCATCGTCCCGGAAGGCAAAGAGCCCAAGATGAACCCCGAGCTCTTGGATGCTTCCCGCAAGGATATCCCCGAAGGCCGGCAGCGCCTGGTCAAAATCTTTTCCCTTTCGCACATCCAGGCGGCGGAGCTGCGAGAAAAAGTCCGCGGCGTGCTTTCGGATAAGGGGACGATTGATACGGACGAGCGGGCAAACCAACTTATCGTGACCGATTACAACGACAACCTGCGGCTGCTTTCCGACCTCATCAAAGAGTTCGATGTTTCGGCCTCCGGCCTGGTCATCGAAATCCGTCCCTTGAAATTTGCGGATGCCGACGAACTGGCGAACCTGCTGGGCCTGATTCTGGGCGCGCAAGCCGGCGGCGCATCGGCACCATCGAAATCCTCGCGCTCCTCAAGCAGCGGCCCATCGTTTCCGCCGGGGATGAGTTCCATGCCGGGCAACCCATCTCCCCCAGGCGGCGGCGGTCCTTCAGGTGGCGACAGCAGCCCTCCACCCTCCAGCAGCGGCTCCCCAGGCGGCAGCAGCGGCCAGCAGGTTAGGCTTTGGCCTGACAAATCCTCCAACCGCCTGATCATCTCGGCCCCAAAATCCAAGCTGCCCGAGGTCTTGCGCCTCATCGATATCCTGGACACCAACAAACCCGAAGACGTCGCCCTGCGTGTGATTCCTTTGAAAAATGTGAACGCCGCCGACCTCGCGAAGGAACTGGGACCCCTCTACCAGAAGGCCGGCGGCCGATCCCCCAGAGAAACCGTAGAGGTGGCCGCCAACGACCGCTCTAATTCATTGATTGTCCTTTCGAGCGAAGCGAACTTCAAAGCCATCGAGAAACTGGTGACCGCGCTGGATACGGAGGACGCGCTGGAGAAAGCCACGCGCACCTTCCTGCTCAAAAACGCGGATGCACAGGATGTGGCCAAGCAGTTGCAGGACCTCAACAAAGACCAGGATAACTCGTCCCGCTATCCCTACTACATCTTCTCCTCCTCCGGTTCCTCTGATAAGGGATCGAAAAAAATGAGCGTAGTGGCCGACCGCCGCCGCAATTGCATCATCATTCAGGCCCCACCCGCGCGAATGGACGAGATTGAGAGGATGATCCAGGAACTCGACGAGCCCGTCAGCGACGACAGCCTTGCGCCCAGAATTTACCCGCTCAAATACGTCAGCGCGGTGGATATTGAAGACGTGCTCAATGAGCTTTTCCTGAAGAAAACCCAGCAGCGATCCTACTTCGATTACTATGACAACCCGGAGCCGCAGCCCGACCGCGATGTGGGCCGGCTCTATGGCAAAGTCCGCATCACCAGCGAACCTTACGCCAACGCCATCATCGTTACCTCCAACTCCAAAGAGAACCTCGCGGTCGTGGAAGACGTCCTCAAACAACTGGATCAGCCTTCGGAAGCCGGCGAAAGCACGCTCCGGATCGGCCTCAAGTTCGCCAAAGCCTTCACCGTGGCCAACAACATCAACATTCTGTTCGCCAAGAACGGGTCGCCGCCGTTGCGCGCCGTCAACCAGCAACAGCCCCAAGGCAACCAATCGCCCCAGCCGCAGCAACAGCGCGCCGCTTCCCAGCCCGCCTTTGAGTTGGAGCGCGCGGCCAAAGAAGACGGCTACTTCCCCTGGCTCGGTGGCCAGCCGGATAACCCGCGCAGCTCCGATGGCCGCACGGCCGTCCGCAGTGTCAGCGACCTGGTCGGCCGGGTGCGTGCCGTCGCCGATGAGCGCAGCAATGCGCTGCTCATCTCCGCCAATGTTCACTTCTTCCCGCAGGTCCTGAAATTGATCGAGGAACTCGATGCGCCAACCGACCAGGTGTTGATTGAGGCGCGGCTCGTCGAGGTCTCCAGTGATTTCCTCGACAAGCTCGGCGTCCGCTGGTCCCCCGATGGCAGCCAGGTCTTCTCCGCCGATGACTACCAAAACTCGATCCTCGCCAATTCGACGGCCCGTTACATGCAGGGTGTTGGTGGGTCTACCGCCGTCAACACCCCTAACGCCGACGCCGTCGCCCAGACCTTGACCACGCTCCGGTCGGGCGTCCTCAGTAGCACCATAAACATGGACTTCCTCATCCAGTTCCTGCGCAGGACTACCGATGCCCGAATCCTGGCCGAGCCTCAAATCAACATCCGCGACAATGAAACCGGCCGGCTCTTTGTCGGGCAACAAATTCCCACCCTGACCGCCAGCCAGAACGCCGGATCCATCGGGCTGAGCCAGAACTTCGAGTACAAGGACGTTGGCGTCATTCTCGAGGTCACCCCCCACATCAACAACACCGGCGACGTGGAGCTCAAGATCCACGCCGAATCCTCGGTTGTGGTTGCCGGCGAGACCATCCTCGGCGGCGCCGTCTTCGACACTCGCAACTTCCGCACCGACCTCACTGCCAAGAATGGGGAGACCCTCGTGCTCGGCGGCATTATTCAGAAGCAGGTCACCGACACCCTGTACAAGACACCCATCCTCGGCGAGATCCCGGGCCTCAAATGGCTCTTCAACAAGAAGGACAAGACCAGCCACGAAGTCGAGTTAATGGTCTTCCTGCGCCCCAAAGTCACCCGCACGCCCCAGGACGCCCAAGACCTGATGGACGAGATCTACGACAAGGCGCCGAATGTGAAGAAGTGGAAGGACGAACTACATCTGAAGAAAGACGCCCAGCCAGCTCAGGACCCGCCTGGCAAATAGCATCCATTTAACTCGTTTAACTCTCTGATGGGATTTATCCGCGCTTCCTGCGTCTCCGCTCCTGGTGAATTGATAATTCTCGGGTCTAGCTGATGCGGTTGGCGGTTTTGGGATCGCGGTAGGGACCGGTCTTGTTGCCGAGGAGTCCGACCGCACCGCCCTCTCGGCGCACCAACTCTGTGTGTGTGTGGGGGGGGGTAGCTTACGGATCCAATCGCTAGTGAGCACGTCTCCGAAGCAATTCAGTGCCGTTCGCTCGATAGACAAATCTGGACGTGAAGCTCGCTGGCTTTCTCCATGGCCACAAGGCCAGAAGTGCCTGCGGAAAGGCGCCATGTATTGGTTGCGCGTGCAATCATTACATCTTGAAAACATCGCTCTTCTTCTGTCTCTCCAGACTGTTCACATCAAAGTGCCTCGTATCCCTTATCCTCCGCACTGGAAAGCCGGCCAGCGGCTCCCCAAGGTGCCTCAATCGCTTGGCGACCAAATCAGGAAGCACCGCTTGGAATTGCATTGGTTACAGGCGGACCTCGCTAAAGCGATTGGAGTCCATGCTGTCTCCGTCAGCAATTGGGAACGTCGCACCTCCGCGCCATCGCGCACGGTGGTGAAGGGGATTCAGGGATTCCTCTACTGCGCAAACAAGCCCGTTCCCGAAAGTCCACCAGCCGGTTTGTGCGCCTGGAGCTGTGAGATGTACGTAACCACAGACCAACTTCGTCTTTTTGAGATGATCTGCAAGCAGCTCAACCACAGGGACTTACAGCCACAAGTTTATGCAACTGACCTTTCGAAAGTGCGTCGGGTTCATCGCGGCGACCAGCATGAACTGGGAGGGAAACGTCATGGTGCCGCCGGCGCGTGAAATGGTGACATGGCCCTCCTCCAACGGCTGGCGCATGGTTTCCAGGACGCTGCGCTTGAACTCGGGCAGCTCATCGAGGAACAGCACGCCGTGGTGGGCGAGGGAGATTTCGCCCGGCGTAGGATTGATGTTCCCGCCCA
>Ga0224558_1002729_pt1 | contig 15706 bp, 15 predicted proteins | sample 714S32024metaG_FD_180682 | JGI IMG/M metagenome (GOLD analysis project Ga0224558, IMG submission 180682) | Peat soil microbial communities from Stordalen Mire, Sweden - 717 S3 20-24 | ecosystem: Environmental > Terrestrial > Soil > Wetlands > Peat | place: Sweden: Norrbotten County, Stordalen... | reverse complement strand
TACGTCGGTGACCGACTATGCACTTGACCTGCGGATTCATGGACACAGGTGGACGTCCAGGAACGCATTTTTACGCCTGCAAAGCCCTCAACCCCAGTTCGATTCTGGGCGCCGCCTCCAAAGTTTAGGCTGGTCAGAAGCCGTTTTTTGGATCAGTGCCGTGAGTTAGCCAGCATCCATCGCGCGTGGATCGCGCGGCAGTTTCACTACCTCTGCCCGCGGTGTCCGTTCCGTCGAAGCAATCAGTGTGTCGAGCTGCTCAGCTACAGCGCGGTCGCGTTCCTCGGTGGCGTGCTGGTAGATGAGGGCTGCACGTGGACTGGAGTGACCGATCCGGACCATGAGCTCGCGAGTTGTGATGCCCGTCTGAGCGGCCATCGTGGCGCCGTGGTGTCGGAGGTCATGGACGTGAGCGCCTTCGACCCCGACGGCAGCGCACGCGGCCTTCCACGACTCGCTCAGGTCTCTTCGCCGCAGCGGTCGCCCGGTCTTGCGGGTGAACACGGGCGAGTCGGCTGTCGAAGCGACGTAGGTGCCGAGGTGCTGGCGCATCTCCTCGGTGACTATCCCAGGCAGAGCTACCGTGCGCGTGCCGGCGTCGGACTTCGGAGCGGTGATCGTGCGACCCATACCCGTGATCTCTTGTGCCTGGCGTCTCACCTGTACGGTGCCCCGTAGCGTGTCGAAGTCTCGCCGCTCAAGACCCAGCAGCTCGCCGGGGCGGAGGGCGCCGAATCCCGCGAGCAGGACGAGCGCCCGTAGCCGCGGTTCGACGGCGTCCGCGAGGTCGAGAACGGTTGCGGTGTCGAGCAGGGGTCGCTCTGGCGTGTTCTCGGTGCCGGCGCCCGGGACGGTGCACGGGTTCTGTGTGAGCAGCCGATCCGATACCGCCGTATTGAGGATCGCCCGGAGCAGCCGGTACGACTTGGCGGCCTGGTCTTGCCCGGCAGACTCGATGAGGTGGAAGTGCCAGACGCGCACGCGCTCGGGAGTGAGTTTCCGGAGAGAGGCCTTCTCGAATGCGGGGTTCAGATGGCGACGGAGAAGGCCCTTATAACCCTGGCGCGTGGCGGGCGTGAGCGGCCGTCCCTTCGCGAGCCGGGTGTCGATCCAGGCGGTCGCGTAAGGCCCAAAGACGCGCTCACCACCGCGGGGGTCGACGATCAGCCCGGCCAGCTCGTCGCCTTCCACCTTGCGCTTGTAGGCGTCGGCATCACCGCGCAACCGAAACGTCTTGTTCCGGACTACACCGTCGACTCGGAAACGCACGTCATAGCGGACAGTCTTGTCATCGCCGAGGAGGCGCCTAACGATCTGGGCCATATCAGGACTTGTCGCCCGTGAGGTACTTCTCCAACTCGTCAAGATCGCAGCCGAACCCCCGCTCACGGTCGCCCAGCACGAGGTTGTTCGTGTAGGAGTCGACGAGCCGGTACGTGCCGAATGTCAACGCGAGTGGGTCGCGTCGGCGCGACTTCTCCAGTCGGAGGCCCTGGCGATCGGCCATCCTCCTCAGTCGGTTCTCCCGGACTTGATTGTCTCTGGGCACTGTCCACCGCCTGTCGCGAGCTATGCCCGTAAGTGTAGCCAGAGGTAGTCTCGCAGCCACGAAAGGTTCATCTACGTCTGGCTGGAGGCCGCCTGGCGAGGACCGCAGGGCCGACTTTGCTTCCGGTCACTACCCGAACGTACCCATCGTGTTCTGTGACACCCGTCCGAACCGAGGGAGATGGTGGCTCGGTGGACGCCAGGTCGCCGCCTTCTGAGCGCCCACCGAGCGGGCTGAGCTGTGCCTGTCATCCGCTCTTTCCTTACGCTTGGCGCAAAGCGAAATAGAACTCTACGAGCTATCCGTAAGCGATTCCTGCTGACGACGCCTCGTTGTCCATCCCTGTGCCGGTCAGGATCGCTTCGCCATAGACGTAGTAGACGCTTCCTTTGAGATCGACGTTGTAGTAGAGCGACACGTAGCTGCAGCTCGATACGACTGCTGACACTTTGTCATTCCACGTACCGCCTCCGGGATAGGCGAACTCCGTGAAGTTCAGGTATCCGCTGCCGCACGAGTAGCCCACCGAGAAGGATGTGCCGTTATAGGACGGCGGGTCGTAGAAGGTGGTCAGCACAGTGTCGGGGCTTAGTGGGGCAGCGCCAACGGGAGCACCTGCCGCGGAGGATGCGAGGTACTGGTTCACTTCCCCCTGGGAGGCAAAGCACTCCTGGGGGCCGAGGACATACTCCCCGTTGGCCAGTTTGCCAACGACGTTGGCGCCGCAGTGATTCAGTGTCCCAGGAGTCGTCTGGGCACCGGAAGTAGGAGCAAGCATTCCGAGCGCGAACAGAAGACCTGCTGTGAGCGTTGTAATAAGGACCAGATGTCTTTTCACTATGTCACTCTCCAAGAACAGAAATTGCTGAATGGAAACGAAATGCTGTGCGATAGTCGAGCTACACCACCTCCATTCGTTGTCGTGTTTCGCGGAATTCGTGGGCAGTCGTTGGCAGCCGGGTGGCCGACCGGTAGTCGGCCCTACGCTCGGCTGCTGAAACTGCGAGCAGACGTGACAACGCTTCAGCCATAGCTGACAACGCTGTTCGTGGAGGCAACGGGCCCGGAGATCACGTAGGTCGTCGACCCAACCACCGTGTCGGACGGGACGTCCAGGCTTGCCTGGGAGGGATTAGTCACTACGTCTTTTGTGGCGAGCAGCGATGACGTACGCGGATCAAAGATGAGCTCGTGGGTCTCACCGGCACTGGCGTACGCGACCGCCGTTCCGGTACGACCGAGTGGGTCGACCACACTCCCGATGAGCGACATGCCCTCAAGGCCAGAGGCAACCTGATAGAGCGCTGAACGCAGGGCAGGCGAGGCGTCGGTTTCGCTTAGAAGCTCGCCGATGATCTTGAACGTCTCCGCATCCCCCGGGGGACCGTCGACGAAGTTGCGGCTGGCTATCTCACTTGCGAGGGACGCGGGGTCCGTAGACAGCTCGGACAGGTCCGCAATACCGAGCGCGCCGGGTCCCTCCGCTTGGTCGAGGGTGCCCGAGCTTGGCACCAGACTGGGCGAACCGTCAGCGATCCAGGCGGCGCGATCTGTGTTCGTAGGAAACGTTGGGGCCCCAAACACCTCGCGAAGGCGTCCCGAACCATTAGCAGCGCTCCAGACCTGCCGCGTGACTGGCCTGAGCACACTGAAGCTCTGAGATGGTCCAGTGACAACCGTGCCCGGCAACTCGGAGTGTCCGGGGTTGCCATAACCGTACGTGGCGAACTGGAGGACGATGGATTCCGTATACAAGTAGTCGCCGACAGGAACCTCGACTGAGTCGGCGTGAGCAGCGACGCCTGCCTCGTGGTCTAGGGCGACAGCGGCGGCCGATGTCGGGCCAACCGGCGACCCAGGCACAACTACACTCGCTGCGATCACCGCGCTTACAACGACGAAGATTCCCACGATCGCGAACGCGGGCCGGCGCGTAGCGAGTGCGGACCATCCAGTTGAGACCGGATGTCGCACTGATGTTCGCTGCTCGTACGGCCCTTCTGTGGCCAGAATGCTGCGAAGCAAGTCGATCCCCTCTGCGCTGTCGCATGAGTCAGCAAGCTCATCGAGAGTTACTGGATTGCGATACGACAGTTCTCTCATGACGGTTTGTCCGCTCACGTTCACGGAAGAACCTCCTTTGGAAGATGGATCAGATTGGGCTGAGCAAACGGATGTTCGCCTGGTTCGGAGACGGTGGCTCGGCCTCGACCACCGCTTGGGGTATCACGCGGCACCGGCACGCGGTGCTTCAGCCAGACGCTCGGGGCGTCCTCCTCTGCGTCGACCAAGTGCACAAGACGGCTCCGCGCTCGATGGAGACGCACCTTGAAGGCGGTCGTCGAGCAGCCGAGGACAACCGCTGCATCCTCTGACGTGAGGTTCTCCCAAGCCACAAGACGTAGAACCTCTCGGTCCGCCTCGGTGAGAAATGCGAAGGCCGCAGTCCAGCGATCAGCCCAGGCGACGTCGTCAGCGGTGTCCGAGGTAACCACACCGCGGAGCAGCGTCAACGCCGACCGCCTCTCGAGCACCAATCGATCCTGTGATCGCCGCCAGTTTGCGATCTCAAACGAAGCTGCTCGATAGAGCCACGGCAGAGGATTCTCGGGAAGCTCGTCAATGTGGCGCCAAGCGGCGAAAAAGGTGTTGGCGACGATGTCCTGTGTTCCGTCGCTACTGACCCGCCGTCGAACGTAGGCCGAGACGTGACCGTGATGGGCGCGAAAGATGTTCGTGAAGTACTCTGCTTTACCTGCCGGTGACCTCTCAAGCCCGCCCATCAATTGTGTATACGTCGAATCCGACCCGTGGGTTACCGCGCTCTTGCGATCGTTGTCGCTCATCGCGACAGAATAAGGAGGCCGTTGCAGCACGCTGCGACTCGTTGCGAATCTGGCTCAAGCGGTCTCAAGCGGACCCCTGCGGACGCCAGTGGACACGCGCGGACCGCAGGAGATCCACCGGCACCTGTTCTCAACAGGCGACCCGATCCCAGCGAGGCGATCGACACGACACGTCCTTTGCTCAGCTGAGCGCCAACTGAGCCAAGTCACCTCCGCTCGGCCGATTCCCGATGACCGTGAGCCAGCCACCAGCCGTTGGTGTCCGACACAGAGCAGAAGTGCCGTGTCCCATGAGACATGGTGAGAGGAATGTCGCCGGCAGGATTGGAGAGGACCTGCGGTTCTGCTTTGGAATTCCCTCCTTCCAATGAGACTCAGGGCTCGCGGTCGGCTACGCCGACCTCGAGCCCTGTTCTTGAACAGAACATCAGGTCGTTCCCATGACCAACGATGTCGTCGATCATGGTGACGCGATCACCACAGCACGAGTCCAGACCCGTTCTCCCAGGTGAGAGGCCACGTTGTGAATTCCGCCATTACCTTGTCGAGGTATACCAGACCGCACCGCTGTCACTCTGCAAGTGGCGCCGCGTGACTACTCAGGGCGCGGGATATACCCCTCAGCGAGCCGAAGAACTCCCCTGTGATTACTCCTTCGTCCTCAGACAATTTCAAAGTGAAACCACCGCCTAAACCGGGTAACTTTCCTGGAATGCGATGAGCTTCAAACGCCTCGACGGCTGACCAAGGCAGATCCAAAGTACCGGAAACCTCCGTCTGCGGGGTGGCCCACCCACCGCTTCGCCAAGCTATACCGCTATCCCGTATCTCGCATTTGCCGGAGCTAAGTCCTCTACGGCCCCATCCACCTATCCGTGAATGCCTATGAAGATCGGGAAACATCCGCTGATTACCTAGCGAGGATTCCGCAAAGGAAACATACCCACGCCAGTAGAGACTACCGGAAGACGACCGCTCCCTTCCCACAAATCGCGCGACAAGTAAGGGACCACCGACAACGACTACTAGTGCTATAAGAGCCCCGACGGGGCTGTGGAGAACTATTGAGAGACAGAGGGCGATAGCAAAGAAGATACCGATCAATAGCAAGATCTTACGCATCACAAACCTCATTGGGTAGTGAACTCCGATGGAATTTTAGCGCACCTAATCCAGAGGCACATGAGCAACTTAGAGTTTGTCTCCCCTCCTGAGCACACTGGAGGTTAGATGGTTGTTCAACTCGCGGTCGCGTCTGCCAGCTTCTCTTAGCCTGGCGACGACCGCTTAGCTGGGCCGGCATGGAGCCCTCAATACTCGGCGGACAAGGGCTGAGCCAAGAGAGAGTCAGCCGGATCGGACTCGAGTGCAGTAGCCGCGGTCGAGGCTGGCACAGCTCTGAACGCAAGCGATACCCGCAACAATCTCGGTGCAGCGTAACCGGCTGTTCTCCGTTCATTCCCCGTTAGTAACGATTCCTGAAACACACCCAAACACTGCGTTTCCCGCGGATGCCATGACGGTTACCGCATCAACGCCTACGTCAATGACGGGAATCGCTTGTGCAAAAGCGAATACCCCCGCGAACCAACCAACGTCCTTTCCTTCGTTGATGAGATTACTTGCTGCTCCAGCGATGCAGCTTCCCGCATTGCCCACGAACCCGTTGTCATCATTCGCTGCCGACGGTGTCGGATTAGCGCTCTTTTGACAGCCAGATATGCATGGCACGTTCTGGTCAACAATAGTTCCATCCGGTCGAATGATTGTTATCTTGTGATGTATCGTGTACGAGAACGTCTTCATCAGATAATCGCCCTTCCAGGGGCCGTACTTGAGCATATACAGCACGTTTTGGTCGTTGTATGGGACCTTCATATTCCACGGTGGACCATAGGAGTAGCCGCTCTTGCAAGGACCAGAGGCGCCTTTCGGCAGGCACCACCAGTCGCCGGTTGGATCGCCAGCCATGACGGGATCGTCGTCGGCATATGTGTAGGCCTGTCGGGTCTGCTGCACTTTCGGGTCCACGCTCAGGAACTGCCCTGTAGTCGGGTCGTAGTAGCGCCCAACTGAGCAGTCCATCACGAGGCTCCGATGGAGGTCGTAACTCACATGCCGCGAGCTGGGCGAACAGCCCTGAACCTGGGTGCCCGGGCTTACGTTCGGGGAAAATCGCGCGAACGCGTGTTTTCGGCATCTCGTCGACGGCGGGCGCCCGGCGGTCGGAGAGCTCGCGGAGCAAGGCGTTTGCTCAGTGGTCACCACGGTCATTGACCGGCCGCTTTGAGGATCTCGATGGCGGCACGCGGGCTCACGATCCTCGTGTTGTCGAGGTCGGTCAGGTCCTTGTCTCCCGAGACGAGCAAGTCGGCAGAAGAACCGAGCAAGGCGACGAGGTAGTCGTCGTCGCGGTCACGCGTCGCCGAGGGAACCTGCGTCGGGTTCGCCACCGAGGTGGCCAGGCGGCCGATCGCCTCGACGTAGCGGATCGAGTCCTCGATGCTGAGGTAAGGACGGAAGCGCTCGCGCTCGAGGACGCGGGCCAGCTCGTCTATTAGGGCCGGGCAGGCCACGAGCTCGAAGGAGCCCTCGCGTGCTGCAGCGAGTATCTGTGCGGACGGCCCTTTCGACGACAAAGCGGCTGAGATCAGTACGTTCGGATCGAGCACGATCCTCACAGCACCGCGCCAGGCTCAAGATGCCTTGGGCTCAGAACGCAGCGCCCGCAGCTCGGAGGTGGCGATCTCCATGGCCTCGGCCTCCGAGAGGTGGTTGCGCGACCAGAGCTCGTCGAGCACCTCCAGGCCGACAAAGCGCCGGAGGGCCTGCTCGATGACCTCGTCGTCAGACAGCCCGGAGCGTTGCGCGGCCGCGTGTACTTCTGTCATGAGCTTCTCGTCGAGGCGCACGGTGGTGGTTCTCCTGGTCACGATCCCATTCTCGCATGCGAAGGGATCTAAAGCCTGGCGTCTTTCGGCTCAGGCGGTTTGACTCCCGCCCGCCGGATGGGTGGCGGCGTGCACGGCGCGCAGCTTCGCGATCGAGACCCGGGTGTAGATGGCGGTCGTCTCCAACTTGGCATGGCCGAGCATCTCGGCCACGTATCTGATGTCGGCCCCGCCTTCCAACATGAGTGTCGCCGCTGAGTGGCGGAACATGTGGCAGCTGCCGGGCTTTTTGGGAGCGCCGGCTGAGATGTAGGCGGTGACGGTGCGCGAGAGCCAGTCGGGACAAAGCGGTCCGCCCGACGCGGACAGGAACAAGGTGTCGGTCTTGCCGAGGACCAGTCTCGGGCGGACGAGCTCCAGGTAGCGGTCCACCCAGGAAAGCGCCCTCGGGCCGATGGGGGTGTAGCGGTCCCGTCCCCCCTTTCCCTGTCGGACGAAGACCGTGCCCCGGTCGTGGTCGATGTCCCAGAGTTTGAGGGCGATGAGCTCGGCCCGGCGGATGGCGCTCGAGTAGAGCACCTCCATGACCGCTCTGTCCCGCAAGCCGAGCGCCGTCGTCACATCGGGCCCGGAGAGCACGGCGTCGGCTTCTTCGGCGCTGAGCGTCGCCTCCGGCAAGCGGTGCTCGGCCTTGGGCAACACGATGCCAGAGGCGGGGTCCAAGGCGATGAGGCCGTGGCTCGTCATCCAGGAGAAGAACCCCTTTGCCCCGATGATGCGCTGGGCCTGGGTCCGAAACGACAGCGGGGCGCCGTCGCGCTTTTTGTGGTGGAACAGATGGCGCTGGTAGGACTCGAGGGCGGAGAAGCTGACCGCTCTCGGTTCGGCCATGTCCCGCTCGGCGAGGAACTCGACGAGCTCGTCCAGGTGGTGGCGGCGGTTGGCGACCGTCGTCTCGGCATAACCGTGGCTCAACAGCCACACGAGGTAGTCCTCGGCGGCGCGCCCGAGCGGTGACGGCCTCACCTGAGGTCCCCGTTCCCACCTACGCATACGCCTACGAATTCCTCGCCGCCGTCTCCATACGCGTCGCAGAGCTCCCCGGGGTCGGCCGTTTCTCCAGCTCGGGGTCCCACAACACCTCGCGAGCCGGGCTCGCGCACCTCTCGCGGGCTCTCGCGGGGTTGGCGGAGTTCGGCGAGACGGTAGCGGTGGTGCCGTCCCGGACCGCCCGGGGCGACGAGAAGGTACTCCAGCGCGACGAGACGCGCGAGCCCGACGCGGACCTGGTGCTCGGACCAGCCGAGCTGCTCGCGGATCTCCCGGCGGGTAAAGGCGATCCTCGCGAGCGGCGTCGTGGAGAGATCGGCCCGCGCTGCGACATGGGCCTCGCAGGCGGCCAGGAGGCGCCTCGTCTGGGGGGCGAGCTCGTCTGCGCCCTGCAGCACCGCCTCGGCGAGGCGCAGTCCGAGCGCCACGTCGCTCGCGTCGGCCTGCAGGTAGCTGACGACGGTCCCGTCGACCTCGACGGTGGCACGGGTGCGCTGGTGCTGGTGCAACAGGGCCGAGGCACAGATGAGCGACAAGAGCTTCAGGTGGTCGCGCCGGTGACGGGTGGCGTGGTCGGGAAAGCTCAGCTCTTCTGCGCCCGAGATGACCACGGGCAGGGCCGCCAAGAGTCGCTGGGCGTTGCGGTGCCTCAAGACGAGGGCCTCTTTGCGCCGACGAGAGACGAGCCCCTCCAGACTGGCGGCCCGGCGCTGGGCGGCATGGATGGCGCGGGTCTGGGCCTGGTCCTCGTCGACGCCGAGCACGACGAGGCGGTTGGAGAGCTCGGGGTCGAGCTCGGTGGCCGTCGTCGTGAGGACGAGGGCGACCGGGCCTTGCACCTCATAAGAGCGCGTCCGCAGCCTCCCCGAGGCGGGGTCCTTGCCCGTGGAGGCGATCGAGAGCCGTCCTTCTGTCAAGAGCAGCTTGAGGGCGTACAAGGCGCGGGCGGCGCCTTGTTGTTCGGAGACCGCCAGCACCTTGTGGGAGAGGTCGCCCGCGCCGAGGTAGTAGAGCGCCTGGCCCGTGAGGGCCGAGTAGCTGGCGAGGTCCTCTTCGGGCACGAGCTGGCAGACCGCGTCGGCAAGGGTGGACTTGCCCGCCGCGCTCGATGACTGCACGACGACGCCGAAGGGATGCTCTGAGATCCGCGAGATGGTGGCGAGATAGGCCACCAATAGGTTCGTCTCTTCTCCGACGACGCCGAGCGAGCCCAGATCGGCGATGACGCGGGCTGTGAGACCGGGGTCGCGCAACAGCTCGAGGGCGTCGTCGCGTTCTTCCTCGGTCATCTCCGGGGCGGCCCTGGCAGCGTCGCGCGCGGAGAGGATCGACTCGGTGGCGAAGAGCACCTCGGCGAGCTCGCGGCGCAGCAGCGCCTCGTCGGCGTGCAGCTCGGCGCTCGCGGCCTGCACAAAGGCCGCCCTGGCCTTGGCGACGCAGAGGTCCAAGGCGTCGAGGTGGAACTCGCCCGTCTCGGTGTCGCTCACCAAGAGCGAGACGCGGACCGAGTCGGGGACCTTGTTGCGCTCTGCTCCGCGCACGCGCCAGCGCCTTCTGGCAAAGCTCACGTGCAGCTCGCTCGCGTCACCGCTCACCTTGCGGTCCGAAACGGCGGCGATCTCGGCTTCGTCCACCTTGGGATCTGGCGGGAAAGCGGCAGATCCGAGGAGGCAGGACATCGCCTGGGAGGCATCGGGAGAAGATGCGAGCAGGCGGTGGAGCGAGCGCCCGCAGGCGACCTGCACGGCCTCGATGCCAAGAGCCCCGAGGCGCCCTTGCAGACTCGCGAAGCTGTCGCCGACAAGCACGGCCCGGCGCACGCCCAACCCGGCGAGGCGCTCCAGGTCGGCCCGGGTGAAGCCCCCGGGCCGCCCGGGGGCAAGGGTCGCCTCGCATCCGGCCGAGATGGCGGCCAGGGCGTCGAAGACGCTCTCTGTCAACACGACCTCGTCTTTGACCGCGCCCTCGTTGAAGATCCCGCCCGCCATGCCGGAGGCGAACAAGAGCGCCGAGTCGTCGTTGTCTGTAGTGCGCCGGGCGCACAACCCGACGATCTCGCCCCCGGGCGAGCAGAGCGGCACGACGAGAGATCCCACGAAGTGCTCGTGGCCCGAGCTCCTGTAGATGCCGAGGGCGATCAGGCTCTCGCGAAGGTGCTTGCCCGCTCTGCGGTTGCGCTCGGGGAGCCTCAGCCCGAGGGAGCGGTCCGAGAGCCCGAGCGAGAAGCGCTTGGCCACTGAAGGGCTGATCCCGAGACCTAAGAGGGCCTCCCGGGCGGAACCGGAGGAGGCCAGGCACTGGCGGTAGTGCTCGACCACGGCCGCGACGAGGCCTTGCTCGCTCGGGTCGGTGTCGCAGAGCGGTTCTGGTGCCATCGCTCCTCATCCCTCGTGCCTAGTCGTATACTCCTAGATACTCTAGGCGTATAGTAGATGAGTTGTCAAGAGGGAGGTAAGCTCTCGGCATGGAGTTCGGCGACGAGTTGGCGCGGATCCGTCGGGAACGCGGCCTCACCCAGGCCGGGCTGGCCCAGAGGATCGGGGTGCACCCGAGCCAGCTGCACCGCTACGAGGTCGGAGAGGCCCAGCCGACCCTCGATGTCATCCGGCGCCTGTGCGTGGCGCTGTCTGTGAGCTCGGACGGCTTGTTGTTCGCGGACGACCCGCGTGCTCTTGTCGAGAACCGGCTCAGGATGGCCCTCGAGACGACGATCTACCTCTCCGAGCACGAACAGGCCGTCATCGCGGAGATAATCGAGAACTTCGTCGCCGCCCGGGTCGCAAGAGAGCGCCCCAACCAGCGCCGGGGACCGGTCCCCAAGAAAAAGCGCGAGAAGGACTGAGCCCCGCGGACAGAGCTGCCCCCGCCCTCCGACGGTTGGCGCCGTGCCTGGTCACGCGAACGCCTCGCTCATGATCTCCTGCCATCCGACACGGCGCATCTCGATCGACTCCCGGGCCCACATCTCGGCGATGAGGTGGTCTCCGGGGAGCCCATAGCCGATCCCGACGTAGCGCCAGGTGCCGATGACGAGCTCGTCGGCACGACTGGGTTCCTCCGGTGGGGCTCTCAAGAGGGCCTGGCGGCGTTGGTGCTGAAAACGCCTCCGGCGGAGGGCGCCGAAGCTTGTCGAGTAGTGACGGGACTTGGTGATGGCGTTGCCCTTGAACCCGAACCCGTGGGCACAGCAGCGAAGCCCGAGGAAGCGGAGCTCTTGTCGTCGCGAGAGCCGCCAGGCGCACTCGACGAGGCGCCGGTGATGAGGAGAGAGCCCGCTCGTGCGAAGGGCCGCCACCTCGGTCGCGTTCTTGAGGCGCCGGTCGAGCACACCGGTCGACTCGGTGGACTTGGAGAGGTACTTGGCCGCGTAGCGGGCGGCACGCCGTGCTGCTGCCGGCGAGTCGATCGGGCTCACGTCCAGCTGTGAGCCCCAGCGGGCGTGGTGGACGACGCCGTCCAAGCGAATCGGATGCACAACCGCCACGGCCCGCGATCCCACCATGAGGGCGGCCCCGAGGAGCTGGGCGGTGATCTCGGACGGGGGCGGGACGATCCCGTCGCCGATACCGTCCGCGCGCACGACGAGGTGGAGGTGGACCGCCCCTCGCGCCTGGTACTCGACCACCTTTACGAACGAGAGCCTGACATCGTGCTTCAGCTGGGACGGCGTCGTCTCCAACAGGCGCGCCAGGGCCCGGAAGGTGTAGATCGTCGTTCTGCGCCAGAGCTCCGGGAGCAGGCCGTGGAACACGACGTGCTCGTCGTAGCGGTAGCACTCCGGGCAGATGGGCTGGCCCAACAGAGGATCGTCGCGCTCGTGGTGCGAAAAGCAGGCGAGCTTCGTCCCGTGAGGGCAGTTCTTCGCAGGCGAGGACGGATGGCACGGCCCGGGCCCGGACTTGGCCCGCGTGTGCACGGCGCCGAAGGACGGGGCTGTCAGCGTCGCGAAGACCATCGGGTGGGTGGCGACCGACTCCGGCACTCCCTTCCCGCCGGCGAGGCCTGCCATGACGAGGTGGCGGGCGTCGTTGCGGTAGACGTCCGAGCACGCCGGGCAACGGGTCTTGCGCCGGTTGCCGCACGCCTTGAAGACGAGACGCTCGTCTCCACAGTTGTCGGTGATCTCGCCCGTGGCGGTGTCGACGTAGTCCTGGTGCCCAAAGAGGCGGACTGGGTGCGAGCAGTTGTGGGCTTGGCGGGACTTCGCCTCGAACGAGTCGAGGCCGCCGTCGAGTCGCGCCCGCGCCAGCATCGCCTCGACGAGCTCGGTCGTGTCGCCCCTTGCCGGCATGTGCGCAAGCTAGCAACTCGCTGTAACACCGGGAAGCACGATTCCCTTTGATTTCCTGGCCTTAGCGGGCTCGAGCGGTCTCGAACGGAGTCCTGCGGACGCCGGCGGACACGAGCGGACGTCCAGGACATCTTTCGGCACCTGTTCTCAACAGGCCTCCCGATCCCGGCGAGGCGGCCGATACCACACGTCCCTTTCCCAGCTGAACACCATCCGAGCCAAGTCATCTCCGCTCGGGCAATTCCCGATGACCGCTGCTTGCCAGCAGCCGCTTGTGTCCGAGACAGAGCAGAGGTGCCGTGTCCCATGAGACATGGTGAGAGGAACATCGAACAGTGACTGTGGGGACCTGCGGTTCTCCTTTGGAATTTCCTCTTTCCAATGAGACTCAGGGCTCGCGGTCGGCGTCGCCGACCTCGAGCCCTGTTCTTGAACAGAACATCAGGTCGTTCCCGTGACCGACGATGTTGTCGGTGACGGTGACATGCTCACCACAGCACGAGCCCAGACCCGTTCTCCCAGGTGAGAGGCCACGTTGTGATTTCCGCCATTACCCTGTCGAGCAGCTCCAAGGTCACATCTTCTGACCGATCGACTCCCTGCGCGCTGGCGAACTCGACGAAGTACCCGAGGTAGCGGCACCGGCAGGTGATCGTCGTCCTGGCGTAGTTGTGGATCGCCATCCACTTGAGGTACTCGCGTGCATCCATCTCGATGGAGGTCATGACCGCCTTCTTTCGAGACGGCCAACGAGGGGGCTTGGCGGGACCGGACTCCGCCGCCGGTTCGTCCACCGTGGATGGTGCTCTCCCTGCCTGAGAGCATCGGCCTTCGATGAGCCTCGGATGAATCCCGGGAGGAACGCAACGAAGGCGGCCGCGCGCCTAGTGACCGGTCACCCGGCTGCGCTGCTCAGGCCGTCTCGTGTTCCTCATCCGGGGCGCCGTGTCCACGACTCCCAGGCCGATCATGGAATTTGATCGGCTCGAACTGGCCGACGGAGTTGGCAGCTACTACGACCCCGCAGTCAGAGAAGACTATGCCGGTTAAGGCAAGAAGCTCTTCATAACTCGCTCAACTAGCTGCAGTAGTTCGCGATCTCTTGGTCGGCAGGGATTTGCTGACGGTATTGGCACCAGTAAGGCCACTCGACAGGGAACTCGTCGATCTTGGCAGCGATCACCTGTACGAGCATCCCAGGAGCGACACCTTCGTATGTCATCCTCGTGCCCACGGCAAGCGCACCGTCTTCCAGGAGATTCTTGGTCAGGGGCGGATCGACAACGAAGGTTCTTTCCGAGCTGTACACCTTGACAGCCGTCACCGTGGCTATGAAGGACGACCTGTCGGGCGAAGAAAGAAGCTTGACCTCCAAGCTGATGTGGCAGCCCAGGGGAGGAGCAGTGCCCTCGCAACCCGCGACCGAGCCGATATCTTCCTGCCCTCTCGACCGAGAGCTCACTGTGAGGGACTCATCCGGCCCATGAGACCAAGTTCCCAGGAGGTCCTGCGGGACCGGCCTCCCGATTGAGACCTTGCGACCAGGAATGACGTGGACACTCCGGAGGACCACTTTGGCGCCTCGAAGCGAGCTCTGATTCTTGCCAGGGACTACAAAGAGGAGCCAGTTAGCCCAGCCGTCTAGCAAGGCCAATAGGTAGCTCTCCTGTCTCGTACCTAATGCTGCCGTCCCAGAGAGCATAGTTACCCATATACCATTGATATCCACGAGGTGCGTTTGGCCGGGTTGGTCAGCAAGCACCGGTACCGCTGGCGGCCCACCGTGCGCGAACACGACCAACGTGTCACGGGTGACTGACGGTGCCCCGCAGAGCGAAAGGGCTGCGCTCATTGGGCCAGTTATGACCTCGGACCTCTCGACGACCCCGCTGCAACTACTAGACGTTGGAGCTCGCACGACCCAACTTGCGGGCACGTTGATCGCAAAGCTTCCCGACGCGACAACGCGTGACATGGTCTTCCGCGTTAGCTGCATATGGAGGCGTCTTCCCAGATGTTGAGAAGGAGCCGCGCAAGCCCCGACGACGAGGACTGAAGACGCGACTATCGCGACCGTTGCTGCCGACACGAACCTCCCTCTTACCTTCATAGACAGAACCTCCGGTTGCTCTCCTTGCAGTGCGCCACCCGGAAAGCTTCCGAAACAATCCTCTCGGGTTTCGTAGCTCGTTCTCACCAGAGTGCGTACGCTGCCTCTGCAAAATGCTGTCGATCCGGCAAATCCTGCAGTCCGCTTGGGTTTGTCGGCGTGACGGGTGCGACGGCGCCTTCGTAATACCGCGCGACATTTTCGGCGGCTGAGGCTGGATTGGGAGCAGACCGGATCGGGCTGTTCGCCCAAGCCACCTCCCGCCAGCCCGCGTCTTTGTGAAAGGGGCCGATACCGAGCTCATCGCTAACGAACTCGAGTTGCAAGGTGAGATCGTGCGGAACTGCGCTGGGCTTGACATGCAGGTCCGCAGCAAACGCGAATAGCTCGGTAGACCGTGGCGGCAGCCACTGTGCGATGCCTACTGGTTCAGAGGGGGCACTACTCGGCAAGGGCAAGCACACCCCAGTGCCTCCGAGGCAGTCCGGGTTGACGCCGGACTCCACCTCAAAGTTGCCAACGAACCCCGCGGCTTGGGCTGCTGTGAAATGGTCGATCGTGAGGAAGTAGGTGAACGCGGTCTTCGCGTTCGCGTTATGCCTCAAAATGGCTTTGCAGTTGCTTGGCGACCCACACGAGATATCACCAGTCGGGTCGGTGCCGTCAACGGGGTCGTCCCCCGCGTATCCAAAAGCCTCGAGCGACTCCTGCACCTCCGGATCCACGCTCAGGAACTGCCCCGTCTGCGGGTCGTAGTAGCGCCCGATCAGGTAGACCATGCCCGACGGGTCGGTGTACGCGCCCGCGAAGCCGAAAGGCGTGTAGCTGCTCAGGCCACCCGCTGTCTCAGGATTGCCCCAGGCGTCGTAGTCGACAGATCCACTGAGAGACCCGGAGGAAGCTACGGCTCCACGCACCGACCCCAGACTATCGGCCACGAGGTAGACAATCGTTCCAGTCGACAGGTTG
>Ga0224558_1002728_pt1 | contig 15709 bp, 21 predicted proteins | sample 714S32024metaG_FD_180682 | JGI IMG/M metagenome (GOLD analysis project Ga0224558, IMG submission 180682) | Peat soil microbial communities from Stordalen Mire, Sweden - 717 S3 20-24 | ecosystem: Environmental > Terrestrial > Soil > Wetlands > Peat | place: Sweden: Norrbotten County, Stordalen... | reverse complement strand
CAGATGCACGCTGCTTGCCTTGAGGCAGAAGTTCCCGGAAGCGTGTCCAAGTCCGAGCCCGTTCAAGGCGCCACAATCGCTTGTGTCACGCCTGGAACCCGCTCGGATAGCGTCCGATTTGCGCATTCACATGCGCAAAGTTATGCCGCTGCGTATATTAGATCAGGTAACCCTGGCCTTCCGAGGTGCCAACCTCCCGCGGAAGACGGTCAACCGCCTCCACAAAAAACTCCAGTCACTGGACTGGTCGAAGCTTCTAACGGACGAGCTCAAAGACTTCCCCGAAGTCGAGGTCGTTGACGAGAGCGGCGGTTAGAAGCCGGAATATTCTTGAAACCATGAAATCCAAACCTTTCCAGCCCACGACCGATTCCATTATCGGCCGATTCGAAAAGCAGCGTTGGGTGGGGCCCAAGGCGGATCGCGCCGAAGAAATCGAGACCGTAGAGTTTGACGCTACTGCTTATATCGTCAACATGCCGGCTGCTGCGATCCGGAAGGTGGAGGACTGCAGCTGCTCAACGGATGACATCGGTTCAGCTCATGTGGACCATGACGGTCCGTTTTCGGTCTACATCGAGCAGGCCATCTGCACGTTCTTTGGGGTTGAATCCGTCTCTAAAATTACCGCGAGCCGTCTGAGTCAAGCCAAGTCTTGGCTTAAATCGCTCCCTGAAAGGCGTTACCTCGCTCGGGTCAGCATCAATACCCACAAGGATATACCTGTCATCGCCCGGCACCCCTCCCAGGTAAGGACGCTCGCCCTCAAGCAGGCGAAGAAGCTGGCGGGCAAGACTGCCAACCACATCGATTTTTTGAGCGCCCACTGCTGCAATTGAATAGACTTTATGGCCGACCGCTTTGCCACACAATTTGAAATCGGAGGTTCCCTCAAACGCAAAAAGCTGGAGGAGTTCGTCTCCATCCTCCAAAGCGACGGTTTTGGGCTAAACTACGAGGACGCAACCGCCGAAGCCATGACCGCCGAGGCGGAACGGTGCAGCAAGGAGGGGGAACCCCTAATCGTCTCCGCGCTGGAGATCGCCTGGGGCGACGTCGACTCCACCCAGGAATTCTGCCAGAAGCACAAGCTCCCCTTTATCAAGCGAGTGGACGGAAAGTTTGAATACAACGGGGACATCACATGGTGGCAGCCGGGCATGCGCCGTCCAGAGACCTGGGAAGACACCGACAAGGAAGCCAAAAAAGTCATGATCTCTCTGGAGGCCCTCAAGAAGAAGCGCCGCAGCCGCAAGACCCTTCCCCAGGTGATCAAAGAACTGGAGAAGGTCGCGCCCCCCACTGGTAATTTCCAAATCACAATATGAAAAAATAACAAAGGTTTGCCCCCATCGGCATCATGATCGCCGTGTTCATCATCGGCCTATTGGCCTGCATTGCTGTTCCGAGCTTCACTCTAGCCCGCACAACCTCTCAGACCAACTCCTGCGTCAACATCCTCCTGCCGTATCGGGATCACAACATCGCCCAAGTCTGCCCCGCTGCTGGAACCTCCAGCTTTACCACCGGCGGTGCCCCAACGGAAGGCAGCCGTTGATCGTATATAGGGGCCCACAAACACAGGTTCTGCATAACTTCCATGCGCCTGGCCATACCACGGAGCCACGCTAGGCTCGTCCACGATGGCAAGCTGAAGCCACTCACAAAAACTCTGTAAGAAGGCGCTCTTCCCCTTAAGCCCCAGGCATGCCAGGCGGCAGGTTGTAAGAACGAGCCTGCTTTTTGCAGAATAAGTACACTTTTCCATTGTAATGACAAAGGGGCACTATAGAATCTTGCACGAGACGACATACAGCAAGTAAACCTCCCGCCTAAACACCCGACACACCGGGTACAGGGGGCGCCTCCCTCCGGCGCCCCCTGCTTCATTTTATTTGTTCGCTCTTTGCAAAACGCACTACAATGAGAGTCCTATATTCTTATCCAACCTCAAAACATGCATGTTTGTAGACGTCCGATTGAATTGTATCTCCTTATCGCCGGCATCGCCTTTATGGCTGTGCTGGCCGCCGTGGCTGCAGTTAAAAACCTGGCTGTCTTGAAATGACCCATGGATAAGAAAGACATCATCAGGGAACTTATAGGAATAGCGCTGGAAGCAGGTCCGTCCCCTGCTGCGGTGGAGGCAACGCGCCTTCACTTCCTGGAAGCGGCCCACCATGGCGCCTACCAGCCTGTAATGGAGCGCATGTTTCGGGTGCATCCCACCGTGGCCGTCACCTGCAACGGCTACTTTTCGGACTTTCTCGACCTCACTCCTCACCCCAATGGCGGATGGGTGGCATCGCTTTGCCTGAACATGCTGATTCAGAACCCGGACCAGCGGTCTTTCGCCCGCCCGCGGCTCTTGCCGGGCCACGTAGCCGCGATTGAGTCCCTCTTTGCCGAAGAGTGCTTTGTGGATCCACAGTCGATCCATCCGGCCGAGATCGATGCCATGCCTTGGGAAAAATGGATAGATTATGTCCAGTGCCTCTTCACAGACAACGCTCACGAGATGCCGCTGCAGGATTCGGGCGAGGAACCCGCCGGAGAGGGCATCTTCGCACCTTACAGCCTTGTCCTTCACCTTTGGATATCTGACCGCAAGTGGGAGAAGGTGCTCCATGCAGCGGGCGCCGCCGTCGAATCCATCCTGCCAATCCTACAACAGGCATCCGGCAACCGTCAAACCGTCCCGCTAACCGATGTCGTCCCCGCACATCGGGGCTACACCGCTTTGGAGGGAGCCCAAACGCAGATAGAACTGCAGCGCTGGACAAATCTGGTGAAGGAGGGAAGCTGGGTGGTCCGGGAGGAGATCACGGAGCAGACGACCAGCCTCACTTTGTCAAAGGAGGAAAACTCAAAGCCGGAGGCCATCTTCGCGATGGGGGATTCTTTCCCCTGGATTAACTTTGTTCGCTGGGCTATCCTACAGAGCTGGTTCGAGGAGCATCCGCACGTCCGCCTGGAGCAGAATGTCGGCGGCGGTCTGAAAATGGGGTGAATCCGCCGGTTTGAATTTGTTGTCTTCTTCCCGTTCCGTCTTCTTCTCAAGGTTCCGACAAAACTCTTCTTCTCTTCTTTTTCCGTTTTCTTCCGGGACCGATTTTTTTCGCGCTTGCGGGCGTCGGGCGGGGGTTTTATGGGAGCCGGCTTTTATTTCGATGAAGCCCGAGACGCGCCGTTGCAAGTGTCTGCATTGTAAGCTGCTGTTTGTGCCTGATTACCGGAATCGCGAACGCCAGAAGTATTGTTCGACGCCGGCGTGTCAGGCGGCCAGCAAGCGGGCTCGGCAACAGCGCTGGCTGAGCAAACCCGAAAACCGGGACCACTTCCGCGGGGCAGAGAACGTGCAACGGGTGCGGGAGTGGCGAGCGGCCCATCCGGGTTATTGGAAGCGTTCCCGACGCCGGACGGCCGGTACGTTACAAGACGCCTGCTCGGCGCAACCCGCTGCCAACCAAGAGATTGCACCGGTTGCGTTACCAGCCCTCTGCCCCAGTACGTTACAAGATGTCTGCCGGGTGCAAACGCCTCTGCTGGTGGGGCTTATCTCCAAATTCACCGACTGTACGTTACAAGACGACATCGTCCTTTTCGTCCGGGGCCTGATAGCAAAAGGGCAGGACATTCTGGCTCAACCTGCCAGCCGGTCCGTGAAAGGAAACACATTATATGATGAACAAAAAGATCCTGCGCCCGGATCGCCTGCGGCAAGTGCCGGCGCAGTTTAGCTGGGTGGATCAACGTCTGGTGCGGGACAACTTCCTGCGCCAGGCCGATCCCGCCGCCTGGGCCCTCTATCTGGTGCTGGTCACCGTCGCCGACGCGCAGGGACTCAGTTATTACTCCGAGGCCACGCTGAGCCGGTTGCTCAGAATGGAGCCGCTCCAACTGGCGGATTGCCGCCGTCAACTGATCGCGGCTGATTTGGTGGCTTATCAGAAGCCGCTCTATCAGGTGCTGGCATTGCCGGCTCCCCAGACGACCGCCCCGCCAGCCGGTTCGCGAGCGGGCCAGATGTTGAGCGTGGGCGACATTCTGCGGCGCGCCTGCCAGGGAGGTGCCGCATGATTGATTACCAGACCTTCCATCAAATCCGGCAGTTGTGCGATCAAGAAAAGATGACCGTGGCGCAGATTGCGGCGACGTTGAAGCTGGATGAACGAACCGTGGGCAAATGGATCGAATGCCAAACGTATCAGCCGCGCGAGCAGGCCAAGCGGGCCAGCAAACTCGATTCGCACAAGGGCACGATCGTGCGGCTGCTGGCCACGCATCCCTTCACCGCCCAGCAACTGCTGCAACGGTTGCGGCAAAATGGCTACACCGGCGGCTACAGCATCCTCAAGGAATACGTGCGCGCCGTGCGCCCACCGCGTCAGCCCGCCTTTCTGAAATTGCATTTTGCGCCGGGTCAATGCGCCCAGGTGGATTGGGGTTCGGCCGGATTTTTGCCGGTGGGCGGCACCCGGCGGCGGCTTTCCTTCTTTGTCATGGTGCTCTGCTACAGCCGCCGGATGTATGTCGAGTTCACCCTGGCCCAGACGCAGGAACACTTTCTGGCCTGTCACCAACACGCCTTCGAATACTTTCATTCGGTTCCGACTGAGGTGATGGTTGACAACTGTAAGACTGCCGTCCTGTCCCATCTGCTGGGCGCGCCGGCGGTGCTGCATCCGCGTTACTTGGACTTCGCCCGCCACTTTGGTTTTGCGGTCAAGGCTTGCGGCCCCTACAAGCCGCAGGAAAAGGGACGGGTCGAAAATGGCGTGGGTTATTTTAAGAAAAACTTCCTGGCCGGGCTGCAACTCTCCAGTCTGGACGCGCTCAACGCGGCCGTGCGGTTGTGGCTGGAACAGGTGGCCAATGTGCGGGTGCATGGGGAGACGCACCAAAAACCACAGGACCTCTTTGAGCTGGAAAAGCCCAAGCTGCGTCCCTTGACCGTGCTGCCGTATGATTTGGCCACGGTCAGCACTGTTTCTGTCAGCCGGCGGTGCCGCGTGACGCTGGACACGAACAACTATTCGGTGCCGCCGCGTTATGCCGGCGTCAATCTCGTGCTCAAGGCTTATCCCGACCGCCTGTGCCTGTATCATCAGGCCCAGCTTGTGGCTGAGCATCCGCGCAGTTACGACCGGCATCAGGACTTTGAAAAGCCCGAACATGTGCAGGAACTCCTGTCCCAACGACGTCAGGCCCGTGCCCAGCAACTCTTCACCCGGTTCCTGGCGTTGTCACCGCGGGCGGCGGAATATTATCAGCGCTTGGAGGAAAAGCGGGGCAACCCGCGTCACCATGTCCAGAAGATCGTGGCCCTGAGCGAAATCTATGGCATCGAAAAGGTGCAACGTGCCCTGGAAGACGCCTGGGCCTATCAAGCCTTCAGTTGCGAATACATTGCCAATCTCCTGGAACAACGGGAGCGGCCCACGGTGCAACCCGGCGCCCTGCATCTGACCCGGCAACAGGATTTGCTGGAGCTGGACCTGCCCGCCCCCGACCTCTCCCTCTATGAATCCGAGGAAGGAGGGGTGCCATGAACGCCCCCGAAACCCGATTGGCCGAACAGTTGGCCGCGCTCAAGCTGGTCGCCGTAGCCGAGCAATATGCGGCGCTGGCGTCCGAGGCTGCGCAAAAACAATGGCCGCACGTGGATTATCTGGCCCGGCTCGTTGACAGCGAAGCCCAGCGCCGGCAAGAACTGGCCATCCAACGCCGCATTGCCGCCGCCCGCTTCCCCTGCATTAAAACCCTCGACCAGTTCGACTGGAACTGGCCCAAGAAAATCAACCGCACCCAGGTGCAAAACCTCTTCCGTCTGGCCTTTCTCCCGGACAAAGGCAACGTGGTGTTTATGGGGGGTGTCGGTTTAGGGAAGTCGCACTTGGCTTGTGCGTTGGGCCATGCCGCCTGTCTGGCCGGCCATTCCGTGCTCTTCACCACGGCCGTGGACATCATCAACACCCTCACCGCCGCCCAGGCGGCCTGTCGGCTCAAAGCCGAACTCAAACGCCTGCTGGCTCCGCGGATTTTATGCATCGATGAAGTCGGCTATCTGCCCATCGACAAAACCGGCGCCGACTTGCTCTTCCAGGTCATCAGCCAGCGCTACGAAAGCGGTTCCATCGTGCTCACGACCAACCAACCCTACAAACACTGGGCCAAGATCTTTAACAATGACAGCACACTGACCAGCGCCGTTCTGGACCGCCTGCTCCATCACGCTGACACCTTGATAATCGAGGGGAAAAGTTACCGGATGAAAGATCAGATCGAAGCTCCGTAAACCCAGCAGTCCTCCCCACCGGCGACAGGCTTAAAACCCTGTCGCCGTTTTTGCGTCGGCGTCCCGGCAAGGGGCCACATTTTCAAACCGGCGCGCCAGCTACATATCCACGCCGCCGCCCACAGCAGAACAAGGAGACCCTGCAAAACCTGGATAAGGAGCTGGCAGAGGTACCACGGGTGAGTTACGACCCAAATCCGGAGGACATCATCTCCAGCGTGATTGGCTATACCGTCCTGACCGAAAATGGCCCCCTGCTGGATTCCCAGAACAATGTTCCGCTCACCCTGACCTCTGACCAGGCCGCCATCGTTTCGCTGGCCATCAGGACCAAGACAAACGAGGCCTACACCGTCACGCCCTTTCCATTCATCGCCCTCTTTATGCTGGCCGCCCAGGGAAACTCCCTGATCGCGCTACGGGAGGCTTACGTTCGCCTGCAGGATTTCTGCAAACATCATGCGTTTGGGAAATACAAGGCAGTGCTTCCGAATGTTCCGGGGACGACGCGCTGGGTGCAGATCGATCCCGAGTGGATCCTACCCTCCGCCAGACGCCAGGAGTTCAACCAAACAGTGGGCCGGCAGGTTCGCGAAAAGGTCCAGAAGTGGATGCCAAACCAATGCAAGTGATTGGAACCATTTGCCGGTTGCCGACAGGATTGGCGTTGCCGCGGCAAAAACACCACACGGCACCAGCCTGGCGCAGCCTGGGCGCCGAACCGATCAGCGCAGGAAGCCGCTCCCTCCAAAGCTTTCCTCCCCTTCACGCACAATTTCAGGACTCAACAGCGTTGAAGCCACTTCTTCACCTTACCAAGCAGGCATTGCCCTGCCGGCCAGCCGTTGAAGGATTCAGCCCGATCAAGCACTGTCCGAGTCATCGCAAGCTGCGCCCGGCGAGTCCCTATTTCCCTCACAACACTGCGAGCGCAACACCGCATCCCGATGCCCCACAATTCTTGCCAAACTCATTTCCTGATCATGCAAGAAGACCTCCTCGGATTGTTGCGTCGAGAGATCGAGAAGGCAAAACCGCGCCGTTTCGATCCGGAGGTCCATCCTAAACAGCCGCTCGACCACGGCTGGCTTCTCCCCTACCTGCTGCTGGCTGACGATTTCACCTGGAAGCGATGGCGTTACTGGCACGATGTAATGCGATCACGGCGGGTCATTGGGGACACGATCCCAAAAATCGAGTGGCAGTCAAATCCCCACGCCCGAAACATGCTGGAGAACTCGCTGAACTCGATTACTCGATACGGAGGATGGCAAGGCTGGAGCAGTTGGAACTTTTTCAGCTACTTCATGGACTGGTTGCTCTTCGGCTTCGGCCACGGAGGACACAAGGTTCTACCCAAGGAGCCGAGTGGCGCTGAAGGAGCTAGCGACCGGCTGTACCAGGTGTTCAACATCGAAACCCTTTTGGCCTACCCTCACGACTACTTTGGAGATATCCTGTGCGAAAACCAGCATGGGCAGCGGTCGGGATTTTTCCCGACCCCGATGAGTGTGATAGAGATGCTGGTGCTGATGACCGTGGATGGTGATGCCCGTCTTAAGACGGTCTGTGACCCCTGCGTCGGGACAGGAAGGATGCTCATGGTTGCCAGCAACTATTCGCTAAGACTGTATGGTGTGGACATAGACCCTGCGGTCATCAAAGCCACACTGGTCAATGGTTACCTCTTTGCTCCCTGGCTGGTCAAGCCCTTCCCATTTCTAGACGGGGCCAACCTGGACCCGACACAAACTATTGCCATCAGCAACGCGCTGGCCAGCCACAAGCCCGATTATCACCAGGAGACGGTTCCTTCCCCGAACGGACAAGAACATGCGCCAATTAAGAGGCGCATTCGCGAATCAAAGGCGAAGAAGTTGAAGAACAAGACTGGCTCACCTGCTTCTTGCCGCCGAACACGGCCTTCAGATTCTCGTCGGCATTGATGAGCGTCCTCTTTTTCGCATCCTGCAACCCGTTCTTGCAGATGTATGCCCATAACTTTTTGGTCAGCTCGGTCCGCGGAAGCAGGGATCCGCCGACAACTTTGGCCAATAAATCGTCGGGTTGCACCGGTTTCATAAAGGCCGCATTCGGTTTACTTTTAGGTTTGGAGTTTTTAGCCATGCCGCTGCAAATTCACCTCCAGAGAACTGCAACAGTATTTTACAGATTTTTAGAGGGTCACCGCGACGCCCACCCAGGCTGCAAAACCAGCCAGGTTGGCATGGTCGCGGTTTGCTCTACCAATGATGGCCAAACACAAAATCGCATGAACGAGGAATTGCTGAAAATATGCCGGGCGCGCGGACTCACCGAAGAGGACCTGGATGAGTTTGTACATGACGCCGCCGCCTGCGAGGCGCTTCCCCAGGTCAACGAGGAGGCCAAACAGTCCAAGCAAGAGAATCTGCTCAGCGATGCTTCCCAGAAGGCCAGCCGCATCAACAACAAAGGCGTGGAAGCCCAGGTCGAGTATCTAGTGGAGCAGCGCGGCTTCGACGGCGCCAGGCAGTTGCTCGAACAAGCCGAACACGGGGCTTAAAATTCCGTAGTGACGGAGATCCTCGGTGGCCGGCAGTTTGACGGACGGCATCTAGATTGGCAGCGTCGGCAAACACAAATGCGATGAACGCGACAACAGACATTCCAAAAAGTTGCGAAACCTGCTTGTATCTGGCCACCCACGATAAGTGCGACGGCTGCCTCGGAACGGGAGAACCCTACGACTACAAAAACTGGACGCTGGCTACTTTTGGGCAGGCCATGGCCCTCGAACATGAACGCCAAGTCTCCGGCGAGCGCAACATCGTTATCGGCGGCCAGGGAGAAGCCGAAGTCAACGCCAGATGGACTGTCAAGGAAGCATATGAGCATTTGGTCCACGTCAGCTCGGAATGCGGTTACCTTACCTCCGCCCCCAAGTTTGATGCTGATGAGGCCTGCATCCGGATCATCTGCCACAGCGAGTGGTTCCTCTTCTGGAAGGCTGGCGCGTTCGATCGCATCGAGGAACGTTCAGGGCGCTGCCACTGGAGCCGCCATCCGGATTTCCTGAAGGTGAAATATCGCAAGGAATCTCTTGAAGGTTACGGCTTCCCCCGCGGCGCCCAGCATTCCGGCTCTTGCGCCTGCATTCCCGAGCCAGCATAGCCTGGATCTGCCTGGTCTGATCAGGACGCGCATAATCCAAGCCCCGCTTGAGGGAGAGTCTGGAATTTGAGTTGGATTCTGGCCGAACAAGACAGCATCATGAAAACACAGCGTTTTGACTGCAAACTGGGCGACCAGGTGCTTCGCCGGGTTGGAAACAAGACCTTCAAGGGGATCATCACCGGGATCGAAAAAGAGAATGAGCACAAACTGCTTCTCGATATCGAAGTGCGTTGGTCCGATGGCAAGACGGCGCAGATCAGCCCCTTCGACCGCGACCTGATCATTTTGGCAGCGCCCGCGGAAATCCCGGAGCGGCTGGTTGGATATCTTAAGAAACATAAACTTTTATGGGTTCGCGTCACAGCACGAGATCACTGGACTTACCGCATGGTGGGCGCGAACAATCATGCGGAGCTTCGGGCTGTCATCGTCGAGTCCCAGTCCTGCGATGTCATTTTCACCGTCAAGAGCGGCAAGGTCACTGCCTCGGAGAGAAAGCCGTCACTGGACGAATCTCAAACGCACCTTTGTGTCGGGAGAAGGCGGCTCCCCCTCGATGAGGTTGAGCAAATGGCGGAGTGGCAGCAGTTCTCCTAATTGCGCCGGCAGCGCAGCAAAAACATTCCTTCAAGCCGAGCTCCGTGATCAGCCTCAGTCGTGTCCTGTGAGGCCGCGATTCAATGAAACGTCCGGGCCAAAAGCCCGCAGGCGGGAAACGGTTTGGTTGTTTGACAAGGGTGTAGTTCAGTTGAGCACACAACGAGTCGGCATCACTTACTGGAACTGACACAGTCCTTGAGATTTTCGTCCTCGGTCGGGACGCCTGAGAAGAGGGCTTCACCATCCACGCTGATCGTGACGAACTCCTGATCAACATTGATATAAGCCTCTCTTCCATCCAAGTGGACATAATAATAATCGAGGCCGCAACGCGTACTGGGCCCGCTGGCTTCCTTCCAGGATTTTGCCTGGGTTTGGGTCAAATGCGCCAGCATCGTTTGGAAGTCGAAAGACACGATTCCGAATGTTTCGCTCATGATCCTGGAGTTTGGTCCTGGTTTGTGCCGTTTGCAAGGCAAGAATGAGGCCCAGATCCGGCCAGCAGGACGCACCTTTTCATTTTGGTAAACACCAGGAGACAGGGGATTTGGAGAAGATCAGCGCCGCCAATCGTTCCGGCCCCCCGTTGTGGTGGAGGAATCGTTTCTGGAACTTGCGAGTGGTCATCCGGCTGCGGGGCTTGATTTTACGGCACGCCTCCAGCCAGACTTGCGCGAAGCTCACGGCCACGCGGCGAAACAGGCTCAGGGCAAAAGCGGCTTGGGGGTTGCGCACCCGGCTCTGGTCTTCGCCCAGGGTGACGTCCAAAGCGTGATGCAGGCGGCTCTCGATGACCCAATAGCCCCGTTTGAGCTTGAGAAAGCCGGCGGCATCCAACTGGTCGCTTGTGAGGCTGCTGATCAGATAAACGATTTCCGTGGTCTTCTTCCCCTGGCGCCGGACCCGTCGGCGGAGCCGGGCGATGGTTTGGGCTCCGGGAAAGCCCGCCTGCGCCGGAGTCACTGTTTGACAATCCAGCACGCGGATTTCATGTCGTCCCCGGTTGTTCTCCCGGCTCATGACATGGGTGCTGGAGGTGGGTGGAGGGGGAAAAACGCTGCTCGGTCAGCAGCGTAGCGAGGGTGTCATGGAGGCCCTTTTGGTTCTCTTTGACCGTCAGCAGGTAATCGCCGCCCTGCTCATACAAAATCTGCCGCACGGTCTGCACCTGAGTGTGGGCGGCGTCGGCCAGGATGATTTTGCCAGCCACGTCCAGTTTGGCCAACAGCTCGCGCGCGGCGGGGATTTCATTGCTGCCTTCCTTGACCAAAGTGGAACCCAGCCAGCGTCCGTCGCCGCTGACGGCGCTGACCGATGCCACATCGGCGTGGCGGATTTCCTTGCCGTCCAAGATGACCAGTTGGTCCTGCACTGGCCCCAGAACCTGTTCCTGCCAGAGCAGCAACACCCGCTCCAGGAGATCAGGGTTGACGGCGGTGAGCACGCGCTGAAAGCTGGTGCGGTGCGGACAGCGCACCCGCAGGGTGTCCGGATCCAGGCGAAACCGCAAGGCCCGCAACTGACCTTGCGAGAGCGTGGCGGCATAGTCGGCCAAGTCTTCATAACCTTTGGTGACACCGCTGAAGACGGCCATGGCGATGAGCGCCAGCATTCCAGCGATGGGAAAAGCCAGCGCCTGCTTGCGCCGGAACTCGGGGATCTCCCGGCCCAAGCGCTCCATCAAGCTGGCGATCTCCCCCGCTTTGGCCGTGCAGCGTGGGGGAACCTGGCGCAGGCCGCTGGCCCACGCGGGCGGCAGCGCGGCGGCCCGGAGTTTAACACAGGCCTTTTTGTCCAGTTCGCGAATCCACACTTGCTTGGGCTGGTCGTGTTTTTGATAAAAATCCACCGCGCTGCGCTTCCAGCCGCGGGTGTGTCCCAATTGGCTCCAGCCGCTGACCTTGTAGGCGGTGCCGCGATAAAAGGCAGGGTCCACAAAGCTTTCGACCAAGGCCACCGGATGGCCCCAAGTATTTTGCCAATCCGCACTCAAGCGCCCGAGCATGAGCTTCATGAAGCGGCTGACCAGATTGGGATAATGGCATTCGGGCAAGACACACAGACGCGCGTTGTTGACCACCAAAGGCAGCCGCTGGCGCCGTTGCTCCTCGGTCCAACCAATGAACTCATCCCGCGCTTTGAGATGAAAAGCGGCGCCGCACCAGGCGGCCACGGCCAGCCATTGGCCTTTCCAGGTGACCGCGTAGCGCAGATGCTCGCCCACCAGTTGCGCGTGGTGCAAGTAATGGTGTTCGACCAGAATCTGATCACAATGCTGGATGTCCTCGGACCGCTCCAGCAGCCGGACGGTCATCCCTTGGAGAACAGTTTGTTCGTCAGCCGTTGGCCGACGAAAAGGAGTTTTGCTCTTTTTCATGCCCGGAGGTTAAAAAACTTTCGCCGGGATGTCCCGCAAAAAATGTTAAAACCTCTTAATGGCAATGGGTTAACTGACTGGAAAGACGCGCCCTGTCCGGCCAGGTCCAAAACAAAAATGCTTGGTTCGGGCCACAAGAACGGGCTTACCAAACATAAAGTCGCAATCATCGGCCAAGGTCCGGGAGTTTCCGAAGAGGACCGTACAAAGCTGTTTCAGCCCTCGCCCAACGGCCAAACCGACCAACGAGGAAATATCAATTGGGCTGGGCCTTGCGATCGTAAGGCACATAATTGATGCACACGGCGGTAAGGGAGATGATCTGGGCTACTCCTCGGTGACTACGGTCCCAATGGGCGTCAAACCAGACCTTGCTGCGACAAACGCAGCCTGCAAGAAGAGGCACCAGTTTGCGCCCCAACAAAAAACAGATGCCGACTTTAATAACCCGTCGCCGGGCTTAGTAGCCGGTTGCTGAGTTTATTGTCAATGCACACCAATATCAAAACGACATGCGAAACGTCTTAGAGAACCTGGTAACCGCTGCCAAAAGTGTTAAGCAGCCCGGTCCAAAACTTAAAAAGGCAGTCGCGGCGGCCGAAAACCGGCTGCACGAGGTGGACAGCCGCGAAGAGCTGAAAAAGCTCGCCCTGGCATTGAAGGACGAAAACCCGAAGGCGCTCGTCACCTTCTCGGAGGATCCTGACCCTGATAACCGATATGCGCTTACCGTTCACACTGAGAACGGGCTCCTGCGCAAGCTGGCCCAACTGTTTGGCTGCCCTGAAAAGGAACTCCCCGGAGAGGACGATAACGAGTTTGAGGCTGGCGACCACTGGCACGGCCGAGGCCAGATCAATTTGCGGACCCTCGCAGACGAGGTGATCCAGATGAATGGGCCGTTTTTCACCGAAGCCTACATTGTTGAAGAACTGCGTAAGCTTGCCAGTTGACTCCGCTGAAGCGTGCCGCTTTTCGATCTTCGCGCGCTTCTTAAACGTTCTCGTCGATTCATTCGCCAAAATTGGCCCAAATGTGACTTTGATTTCACGCCGGGCTGTGGTAAGTCCAACGCGCCTCTATGGGCTACCACATCGAAAAAGGCGAGAGCTTGGCGACGGCTTTCGGCCGCATCGCCGCAGAGGAGATTGACCTGGCGATCGCGCAGTCGCGCCGCCTTCATCGAGGCGAGGCGGTGCATAACGCCCGCAAGGCCCTCAAACGGCTGCGAGCTTTGTTGCGCTCCTTGCGCGTGGCTTTTCCGAAGAAACTCTTCCGCGCCGAAAACCGTCACATCGCCGCCACCTGCCGGAGAATCTCGCCGCTGCGGGACGTCCATGTCCAATTGCGCACGCTGGGCAAACTCAAGGCCGCAGCCAGCCCCGCCGGTGATCACATCCGCCGCCAATTGCTGCGCCAGCAGTCCTCCTTCATCCGCCGCATCCCGGCCCTGCGCAAAACGGTGCGCGCGCTGCTGGACGTTTCCCGGCGAAGCCTCGCCTCCTGGCCTTTGCGGAAGGCCACTGCTGAAGACCTCGCCTCCGGCCTCAAACGCATCTACAAGCAGGGGCGCGAAGCCTTCAAAACCGCTCGCAAATCTCCCACACCCGGCCATTTGCACGCTTGGCGCAAGAAAACGAAATCGCTTGGCTATGGTCTGGAGTTGATCAAGAACCTTGGGTCGGGCGAACTTTCCAAGATGATCCGCTGCAGCGACATCCTGACCGTAGCGCTGGGAGACGACCAGGACTTGTTTATGGTGTTGCGCGCCTTGGACAAGGAGCACCGGTCTAATCCTGCCAGCGATTTCAACCGGCTGGCCAACCGGATTTCCCTCAAACGGGCCAAACGTCAAAAACGCGCGTTCAAACTTGGCGAAAAAGTTTATGGCGAAAAACCGGGCGGCTTCGAAAAGCGCCTCGACCGCTATCTCCGCCGCGCCAGAAAACAATAACAGATAGGCATGATATTCGCCCGCTCGCCGCTGACGGTTGTGACCATCCCAACCGGCCCCGGCTCGATCAGACGGCAAACCCGAGATAAGCGTAAGGATTTTTGCCACAACGGCATCCCCGTCGGCGCCATTTCCAGGTAACAATTTCCGGCTGCTTGCGAGGTGCGGGCGGTGCTTCGCCGGCGGGCACACCCACAATGATCGGCCCGATAGCCGTCATTCCAGCAGGGATTTTCAATTCAGCCTTCCACCCCGGCGTGTTGAGCGCCGAGACGGCAAAGTCGACGACGCAGCGCAGGCTTTCGCGGTTCTCTTCGGGCTTGGATGCTGTGTGAGTTCAGCTTAAAATGATGTCGTCTATGAAAAAATCTTTGGGCGCAAAAACCCTTGTTTACCCGACGCCGGTGTTTGTGGTGGGAACCTACGACAAAGAGGGCAAGCCGAACGTGATGACCGCCTCCTGGGGCGGCATCTGCTGCTCCCAACCCCCTTGCGTCGCGGTGTCCCTGCGCAAGGCCACATACACCCACGGCAATATTCTGGCGCGGAAGGCTTTCACCATCAGCATCCCGTCAGAGGATCACGTCCAACAGGCCGATTACTTCGGGTTGGTTTCCGGCAGAAGCGGGGACAAGCTGGCGGCCACGAAGTTGACGCCGGTGAGAAGCGAACTGGTGGATGCCCCGTATGTCAAGGAGTTCCCTCTGATCGTGGAATGCAAACTGGCCCACGTCATCGAGCTTGGACTGCACACGCAGTTCGTCGGCGAGGTCATGGATGTGAAAGCAGAAGAGAGCGTGATGGCAAAGGGCGGCTTGCTTGAAATCACCAAGGTCAAACCGCTGGTGTTTGCTCCGGACACGCAGGCTTATTACGGAATCGGCCATTTCGTCGGTCAGGCGTTCTCAGTCGGTCGGGCATTTGAGTAATTGCCTCCGCCGAAATCACCTCAAGCCCGGCCTGTTCTAACTCCCCAAAAACGGCCTTTTTGCAGAGTAAATTTCAATTGTTCCAGGGTCACCGCTGCTCACCCAAAATCACTCCAGGCATAGGCTCCTTTGGATAGCTCTGGCTCAAGGCCGCCATCACCTCGGGTTTGAGGCGGCAATCCAGCGCGTTCAGATTGACAAAACCCGGGTCCAACACGCGACTGCCTTTGTCTATGCCGAGGTCGGCTTGAAAGTCGCCCAGCTTCGGGTAGCTCTTGTGTCGCCCCCAGGTTACACCCCACTCGAACCAACCCTGCCCGGCCCCGGCAAAATAAACGTTTTCCACAAAGCTGATCCGCAGCTTTTCCAAAGTGAGGCCCTCGGGCTGGCCATCG
>Ga0224558_1002727_pt1 | contig 15713 bp, 11 predicted proteins | sample 714S32024metaG_FD_180682 | JGI IMG/M metagenome (GOLD analysis project Ga0224558, IMG submission 180682) | Peat soil microbial communities from Stordalen Mire, Sweden - 717 S3 20-24 | ecosystem: Environmental > Terrestrial > Soil > Wetlands > Peat | place: Sweden: Norrbotten County, Stordalen... | reverse complement strand
CTGTCGTGCTCTGTGGCGCTCCAGGCGTTAAAACCAAAATCCTCTCCACGAAGAAGAAGGGGCCTGGATGCAAGCACCGATCGAGGTCTCACGGAGAGCAGTGGAGAAGTGTTTTCGCTTGACATCCCCTCTCATAGGATGAGTGCAACGGCGATATTGCGACAGCAACCCACGACCGAAATACTATCGCTGGTGAAAATTGTTTTCACATTGACGCGAACTCGGACTCCTTCACGTCGAGCCGCTGGGGTGTGGCCTCGGGCGAAAGTATTCCACAGGCCAGTGTCTCTTCGCGCCGACAACCTATACCGACCGGCCAGTTGTCATGCGATTACTCCTCACTCTCACTCCTTCGGTTCATGGCGGATACTCTCGTCGTACATTGCGCCATAGTTCAAATACTGCGCGGCGGGGTCGTCCCAATAATGAATCTCGACCTTCTCCACTTCCCCATTCTTGCCAAAGCTGGCGGTCAAGTGAGCGTTGATGCCGGCAAAGTATGTCGGCAGATTCAGTTTCCGATAACGCGCGAGCACCTGATCGCGCAGCGCAGGATCGAAGTGGACTGCGTATTTGTCAACCAGCGCCTTGATGGCGTCATAGTCGCCCTCCGCCTTGATGCGCATGAGTTCGGCCAGAAGCATGCCGACGCCCTGGCGCATCTTTTGATAATCGGCCACACGAACGTAGGTCCTGCCGTCGCGAGTGAACTGTTCGATCGAGCCGGGAACCTTGTCGGCGATGTAGTGGGTGATCAACTGCCGGTCGCGCTCGTGGTCTTCTTCAATCGTGTCGCCGCGGGGAATGCGCCGCAGTTGGGTCAAGGCGACAAGAGCCGCGCTGTCATACATGGCCTTGGCAACTTCTTCCTGGTTTGAGATCAGGCCAAGATCTTTCAGTTTGGGATCCCAGACGTTCCACAGCGCCATCAAATCGGCGCGGCCTTCCTCGAGCGTGGAAAAATATTCCTTCAGGAAGGGTTGTGCTCCGCCGCTGACGCGCTCGCTCAGTTTGCCCGAGCCGTGGCCGATGACTTCGTGCAAGGCGGTCAAGAGACTGCTCGCCTCCGTGCCGTATTTCGCGTTGCGCTCGATCTCGGCGGGGCCGGCGGCGAACTCCGCGATCGCCGTCTTGCCGGTGGCTGCGTCCAGGGCGCGGCTGCTGCCGGTGAACAAAAAATTCTTGGAGCCGTATTTCTCGTGGATTTCGTTTTCGTTCGGCAGATTGTCGCCGACGGTGGTTACGTTGAAATCGCCAGTTTCGATCAGGGTTTCGACTGCCTTCACCACCGGAAGTTTGAACGAGGTGAGCTTGTACTTCGCGTCCCAGGGAGCTTTCTGTTCAAAATAGGAGGCATTTTCCGCCAGTTTTTTCATAGTGTCGGTCACGGGCTTGTCGGTAACGGTGACAAAACTCTGCGAGCTTCCTTTGGCGCCGCGCGCGTCGCGATAGATCTCGATGAAGCCGCTGTCAAAGTCGACCGTGGCATCGTTCTGCACCCAGGCGGTGCCGAACGCCACCCAGTCCGCGTATTCGCCGGTCTGGTAGAAGCGGATGAGATGGTCAATCGCTTCGGCCTGCCCGGGTTCGGCGTAGCCGCGCGCTTTCTGGAGACATGCGACGGCCTTTTTCAGGAATGTTGCATAGAGGCCGGGAGGGATCTTGCCGTCGGGTGTGCCGGCGCGGTAGACGAGTTCGGTAAGTTTGCCGTCCGCAGCTTTAACCACCCGCGAGTTCAGCGGGTACTTTTCTTGAAATCCCTTCAGATCGTCCAGGCTCAGGCCCGGATAAAAAGTATTTGAACTGGACTGGATCGTGTCTTTTCCTCCCACCGGACTCTTGGCGGTGATCATCGGCTCAAAGGCCGGATCAAAAAGCGATGCTCGCAATGACTCCAATTCCCGCGTTACGTCGGCTGGTTTCTTCAAGGGCGGGAGATCGGCGTAGGCGGTCCGAAACGCTCCGTTTTGCTGCGCGATCAGGGCGGCCTTTTCCAACTGTTCAAAAGTAAGAGAGGGCAGAAATTTCTGCGACGTCGTTTCGTTGTGATTGCCGCGGTTGGCCCAGAAAAGTTTCGCAAATTCGGCGATCTTCGCCGTGGCGGCCGGGTCGATTCCCTTGGGACGCGCCATGATTTCCTCGAGCAGACGTTTCTGTTGCAGACCGTAGGCGGATAACTGGTCGTAAATAATAGGGTCGATGGCGATCGAAGCCTGCGTCAGCCAGTACGCCAAAGCCTGCTGCCGGGGCGAAAGGGCCTGGAAGCTGGGCGCGCGCAGTTGAACGAATGCCGTGTCGCCGACGCGCTCGACGGCGAGGTGCGTGGCGTTGTCCGGCTGGCACAGTGCGGGAGTGGCGAGGGTGAACATCATAAGCATGAGCAAAAGGAAAAGGGCAAAAATGTTCCGCTTCAAAGCTGGCCTCCGTGCGGTTCTTTGCGAACCGGACCAAACTTCGCAGGCTACCATAAACCACCGCTGGGCGGGGTTGTGTGGTGGCGAGGCTCGCCCCGCCGGGACGGGGCGGAGCCCCGTTCCCACACATGCTAAAATCATTTCTGTGACTCATCGAACCGATGCTTCCTGACATCGACAAATTACTCGAGCTGCAGATTGCGGATAAGGAAATCCGGCGACTGCAGGACGAAGTCGCGGCGCTGCCGAAACGCACGGCAGTAATCGAGCAAAAGCTGGCTGGAACCAAGGCCCACCTGGAAAAGGTGCGGGTTGCAGCCAAGAGCGACGAGGCCAACCGCAAGAAGTTCGAAGCCAATATCAAGGATCTGCAAGGCAAGATTTCCAAGTATCGCGACCAGTCTCTCGACGTTAAAACCAACGACCAGTACAAAGCGCTGCTGCACGAGATCCAGTTTGCCGAGCAGGAGATCCGCCTCAACGAGGACCGCATCCTGGAGGTGATGGTCAACGTCGACGCGCGGGAAAAAGAAGTCAAAGCGGCGGAGGCCGAGCTCAAAGCAGAGACGGCCGAAATCGAAAAGGAAAAAGAAGAGGCGCGAAGAGTCACCGCGGAAGACCAGAAGAAGCTGGCCGAGTGGAACGGCAAGCGCAACGCTCTGCACCAGGCGATTTCCGAAGATCTGCTTCGCCACTATGAACGCGTGATGAAGTTCCGCGGCAGCGGACTGGCGGAAGTCCGCGACCACAAATGCATGGGCTGCCAGGTGATGCTGCGGCCGCAGATCTACAACGAAGTGAGGGTTGGCGAGAAGGTCGTGATCTGCGATTCCTGCCAGAGAATTTATTACTACATTCCCGCGAACGAAGTGAAGCCGGAGCAGGAAGTTGTGACGGTTACCGGGAGAAAACGCGCGCGTCCCAAAGCGGATGCGCCGCAGGCATGGTTCTACCGTCCGGATTACGGCGAGGAAGGCGAAGTGCTGCTGGCGTTTATCAATAACGGCGGCAGTTCGACCCGCCGCATCTACGAAATGCACACTGGACGCCAGGTCGGCGGGGTGCTGCTGCGCGAAGGGAATTACCGCCTGGCGTTTCCCGAGGACCTGACCGATGCCGCGCTCCGGCTCAACGGGCATTGGGAAGAAAAAGAAATCGACGAGTGGGGTTCTGAGATACCCTCGAATGCGCTCGATCTTCTTCATAAAGATCTGCTGGCCATTCGGCGCGAACACAAAGCGAGCCACAAGCATGCCGCCTCTCCGGCGAGCGCTGCGAGCTGATTTCACGCTGAGCCGCCGCCAACCTGCGTAGAGACAGCCAAAGTCAGGGGAAATCGTGGGTTGCGAAGGGTACTTTTGTAAGCGGAACGGTTGTTTCGTTCATGCTATCGTCTCGTCATTGCCGTTAGCTAAGGTGCAATGAGGTTCATGGATTCCACGGAGCAGAAGCCCGGCCAACCCCTGACTGAGTCGTACCTTTTCCGATCCCCACAAAAGCGGAGATTAATCTTTTGCCTGCTGCTTGCTTTGGCGACGATTGCACTCTATAACCCGGCCACTCGCGCTCCCTTTCTCAATTACGACGACCAGGTTTACGTTACGGACAATCCCCAGGTTCGGGCCGGATTCACCTGGAACACCGCCCTTTGGGCTTTTCGCACCCCTGACGCTTTGGACTGGCACCCGATGACCTGGCTGTCGTATGCTCTCGATTGCCAGATTTTCGGCTTGAAGCCGGACGGCTACCATACCACCAACATACTTCTCCATGCGGCCAACGCGGTGCTCCTGTTTTTGATTCTGGAGAGTGCCACGGGCTTGGCTTGGCGCAGCCTGGCGGTCGCCGCGCTCTTCGCTCTGCATCCGATCAATGTGGAGTCGGTGGCGTGGATCGCGGAACGCAAAACCGTCCTCAGCATGTTTTTCTTTCTCCTCGCGCTGGCTGCCTATGGCTGGTATACGCGGCGGCCCGGCGTCGGACGATACCTGGCCGTCACTGTTGCCTATGCTTTGGGACTGATGAGCAAGGCTCAGGTGATTACTTTCCCGTGTGTTCTTCTGTTGCTGGATTACTGGCCCTTGGGTCGTATCGCACCGCCGGAAGTTGTTGGAGACGAACTGGTCGCGCCCGCTCGCGACCCCTCTTTCTGGAGATTGATTTGGGAGAAGGTGCCTTGGTTTGCAATGTCGGCCGTGAGCGCGGTCATCACCATGACGACGGGAGGGGCGGGATTCAACTATATGGTGGAGACGGAGGTAACCCGAGCGAAGTTCCCGCTCTGGATACGTCTGGCAACTGCGGCGATCGCGTATGTCAAATATCTCGGAAAAGCCTTTTGGCCGGCCAATCTGGCGCTCATGTATCCGCATCCAGGATTTGCGACCAGCATCCCCGCCGCCGCGCTGTCGGCACTTGCAATCGTCGCCGTCACCGCTCTGGTCGTGATCTTTCGGCAGCACCGCTTTCTCCTGGTGGGGTGGTTTTGGTTCCTGGGAACGCTGGTACCGATGACCGGACTGGTTCCGATTGGCGTTCAGGCTATGGCCGACCGCTATGCCTATATTCCACTGCTGGGAATTTTCGTAATCGTCTGCTGGGGCGCGGCGGATCTAATAAAACGGTGGCATGTTCCCACAGCGGTGGCGGCGGCCGGCACGGCCGTCATTTTGGTGGCATTAGGATTTGCGCTTCATCGGCAGGTGAGTTTCTGGAGCGACAATGTCACCCTCTGGACGCACACTCTGGAAATCACCGAAGCAAACTTCACCGCTGAAGACAACCTGGCTACCGCGTTGATTACCCAAGGCAGGGTAGAGGAAGCCTTGCCGCACCTTCTGCGGGCACGATGGTTGCGGCCCGACGACCCATTGTCCGCGCTCAATCTCGCAACTTACGAGCAAATGCACGGGAAGTATCAGGCCGCTCTCGATGGCTATGCGACAGTAGTTCGACTCACCCATGCCCCTCCTTTGCTGGCCACAGCGCGAGCCAACAGCGGATATGCGCATTACTCGCTGAAACAGTACGGCAACGCGCAACAAGACTTCGAGGCCGCTCTGAAGGAGCAGCCGGCGAACTCGTCAGCCTATCGCGGGCTCGGCTTGCTGGCACAAAGAGCCGGCGACATCGCACAGGCTACGAAGGATTACGAACGGTCGGCCGAGTTGCAGCCATCGCCGGTGGGCTATCTGCTTCTGGCGCAGGCGCTCGAGATCGGCGGGCAGGCAGAATCGGCCCGCGCGGCGCAGTCCCAAGCTGCCCGCATGACTCGAGATCTCAACGACGATATTGCTGTCGTGCGGCAGCTATTGGCAAATTAGTGGATCTCACCTCTCGGGCGGACAACCGGCCGCCAGCTAGATCATGGGGCGTATTTTGCGCGTCCGGTCATAATTTGCAGGTCATAATTTGACGTCGAATCCGAGCCTGATTTTGCGGTAAGATTGCGCCCACGAGGTGAATGATGGCTAACCGTCTCAGCCTTCCTTCCGCATCCCGCCGTTCGTTTCTCAGCTTGTCTGCCGCCGCTTCGGCGGCGCTGGCATTGCGCATCGTCACCGAACCGATGCTCGCTTACGCCGCGCGGGAGAGCTTGCCGATGGAGGGCGTCAAGATTGACGCCAACGAAAACCCGCTCGGGCCGGCGGCTTCGGCGCGCGAGGCGCTGGCCGCCATTGTCCCGCAGGGCGGGCGCTATTCGTTCTGGCTGAATGACGATCTGGTGAAGACGCTGGCGGAAACTGAAGGCCTCAAGCCGGAACAGCTTCGCGTCTATCCCGGATCGAGCGAGCCGCTGCATCACGCGGTCGCCGTTTTCACCTCAGCGCAGCGCAGCTATGTGACTGCCGATCCCGGATACGAAGCTGGGATGATCGCCGCCCAGGCCGGCGGTGCAAAGGTGGTGAAAGTTCCGCTGACGAAAAGCTACGCGCACGATGTGAAGGCGATGCTGGCCGCAGGTCCCGACGCGGGCGTGTTTTACGTCTGCACACCCAACAATCCCACCGGCACGCTGACCAGCCATTCCGATATCGAATACCTGGTCGAGAACAAACCCAAGGGCTCGGTCGTGCTGGTGGATGAAGCTTACATTCATTTTGCCGACGCGGTTTCGGTGATGGATCTGGTGAAAGCCGATAAGGACGTGATCCTGCTGCGCACGTTCTCGAAAATTTACGGGATGGCGGGCCTGCGCTGCGGCGCCGTATTCGGCCGGCCCGACCTGCTGGAGAAGATTGAGAACTATAGCGGCTGGAATGCCATGCCGATCACCGCGCTCGTCGCCGCATCGGCCAGCCTGAAAGATGCGCAACTGGTGCCCGAGCGCAAGCGCATCAACTCCACCATCCGCAGCCAGGTCTTTGCCTGGCTCGAGCGCAACGGATACTCCTACATTCCCTCGGAATCGAATTGCTTCATGCTCGACACGAAACGGCCGGCGAAGGCTGCGATCGATGCCATGGCCAAACAAAATGTATTTATTGGACGCATCTGGCCGACCTACGCGCGCATCACGATTGGAACCGCGTCTGAGATGGAGCAGTTCCAGACGGCGTGGCAGAAGATGATGACGGGCGCGGTGACGGCCAGCGTCGGCGGGATTCCTGGCGCTGGAGAATTGGGCAAACGGAATCTGGATAGGATTGTGATCCGCGCTTAAGTTGGCGTGCTGGTTGGGGACGTGTCGCCTCGCTGGCTCTAGGCTGCTGTGGGTACCGGCTTGTGCCGAGCTGCGATCGGCTGGGACGGACGAATGCGTCCGTCCCCACGTGGCCCTTGTTGGCTATAACATCTATTCATGCCGAAAAAGTCTGTCGCCTCCGCCTTGCACCTGGGGGCTTCTGTAAGACTCTCTTCCCGGGGCGTTGCCCGCCTGCAAGGGCGGCACCCTTGGGTCTACCGCTCGGATATCGTCGAAGCGAAGGACGTGCTCCCGGGCGCGACCGTCCGCGTTCTCGATTCGCGGGGGAAATTCCTGGGAACCGCGCTCTACAGTTCCTCGTCACAGATCGCGATCCGCATGATCTCACATGGTTCGGTGGCCGATCTGCCTGCTTTGGTCGCGGAGCGCATTCGCGCCGCCATTGCCTACCGGAAAGAACTGGTCCGAAATACCGACGCCTACCGCATCGTCTTCAGCGAAGCTGATTTTCTGCCCGGCCTTATCGTCGATCGCTATAACGACGTGGTCACGCTGCAAATCCTGACCCAGGCCATGGACGCCGCACCGGTGCGCGAAGCCGTCCTGCAAACGCTGCGCGAAGAACTGCAACCGGCGGGAATCGTGGAGCGCGTCGATGCGCGCATTCGAGAACTTGAGCAATTGCCGCCGCTCTCGTCCCGGCTGCTTTGGGGGGAGAAGAGTTCGACCGTCATTCATATGAACGGCGGGCATATGAACGGCGGGCACATGAACGGCGGCCACATGAGCGGCAGGATGACGAGCGGCGACGAAAGCAACGCCGTTCGCTTCCACTACGACGGCTTCGAGGGCCAGAAAACCGGCGGCTTTCTCGATCAGCGGGAAAACTACGCCGCGGCGGCCGTGTACGCGCACGGCGAAGCGCTTGACGCTTTCTGCTACCAGGGCGGATTTGCGCTGCATCTGGCAACGAAGTGTGCGAGCGTCACCGGGGTGGACAGTTCGCGTCCGGCACTCGAAATGGCGGAAAAGAACGCGCTTCTGAACGGCCGCGACCTAGAGTGGATTGAAGGCAACGCCTTCGACCTCCTAAGGGAATACGCCGCGGGCAACCGGCGCTACGACACCATTGTGCTCGATCCGCCGGCCTTCGCCAAGACCAAGCGCGACCTGGAAAAAGCCCTGGGTGGGTACAAGGAGCTCAACCTGCGTGCCCTGAAGTTGCTGCGGCCGGGAGGGATTCTTGTCACTTGCTCCTGCTCCTTCCACGTCGGCGCTTCGGAGTTCCTGGGGGTGGTGGCGGACGCGGCGCGAGACGCCCATAAATCCCTGCGCCTGGTGGAGAACCGGGGAGCGGCGAAGGATCATCCAATATTGCTGAATGTGCCTGAAACGAGCTACCTCCAGTGCCTGATATTAATCGTAAGTGACTGAAACATAAAATGATATGTACACTTGACAATATCACGCTAAGATTATATTATTTATTCATACTAATGAAAATCCGGGAGCTCCGATAGCCCCCGCTTAAATTTGAAGGAGGATTCACTTTATGACCATGTTTACGCGTTATGACCCGCTCCGTGAGTTCGTCACCCTGCAAGACCGCATGAATCGTTTGTTCCGCGACCCGCGTGGGCCGGAAGGGCAGGATGAATCTCTAACCACGACCGCTTTCGCTCCGCCGGTGGATGTCTACGAAGACGAGCACAACGTCACACTGAAGATCGAAGTGCCGGGAATCGACGAGAAGGACATCGACGTCCGCATCGAGAACAACACGCTGACCGTGCACGGCGAGCGCAAGTTCGAGACCGATGAAAAAGAAGAGAACTACCGTCGCGTGGAGCGGCAGTATGGCAGTTTCACCAGAACCTTCACCCTCCCCAACACAGTCAACCATGACAACGTTCAGGCCGACTACGACAAGGGCGTGTTGAAGATCAAGCTGGCCAAGAAAGCAGAAGCCAAGCCGAAGCAGATCAAGGTAAACGTTGCTAGTGAAAAGCTGGGCAGTCAGAAGACGCTCGAAGGCAAAGAGCCAAAGGGCGCCAGCAAAGCAGCGTAAGGCAGTGGCCAGTGGTCGGTGGCCAGTTGGCACCCGGACGAACTTGGCAGATGTAAACTCAGCGGGAGGCGTGAAACGGCGCCTCCCGTTTCATTTGTAGTTGGCAATCGTAATTGGTAATTTGAAAATCGAAGCGATCTGTCATCCTGCGCGAGCCTGGCAATTGCATAGGTTCTTCGCTTCGCTCAGAATGACAGGGCAGTAATTAATGGGAACTATATACATAACTCCCTAACTCGTTTCTCAGGCTTGCTTTGCACCGGAATACGGAACATTGCACCAGCCATGAAAGTTACACACAGGACAATGCCGATTGTTCGGATCATCCCAGACCATCGGGCCGCAACCGTTTGGGCAGATATTCTCATCCATCCGAGCCTGATGCAGCGCGGCGTCCAAGAGTGCCTTCTGGTCGGCAGCGTCATCCCCGGACGACGGTATCGCCATCCGGGAAGCACGCTCAGTTAGGTCTTTATGGCTCATGCCGCTTTCGGAGTAATGGAAATGTTCACGGTCTGATAGCCGCCCGTCTTCTTGTCCCAGTCCGCAAAGCCCATGTGACCGTTTGCGCTGACCGAAACCTTATTTTCAGGGCCAAACGTCCCAAGACACTGCTCGATCGTCTCAGCAATTCGCTGAACCGTCTCACGTTCCCCATCGTCAGAGAGGCCAGCGGGTTTCTCAGCCAACGGCCCTTTGAACTGTTCTGATAGCCGCCCGCGAACCTCAGAAGGTGTACCTGATGCACTTACGCTCCAACTCATGTGTTTTCTCTTTTCTCTCCCGCAAGGGAGTTAACTATATAATTCCCTAATTAATGATACGGCAGTACTAAGGAATGAAAGCCATGCCCATTCGTTGGGACAAATTCACTGTTAAAGCGCAGGAAGCCGTCCAGCGAGCGAACGAACTCGCGTCCGAGCACGGCAATCCGGAACTTGTTCCGCTCCATCTGCTGGCTGCGTTGGTCGAGGACCGCGAAGGCATTGTTGCGCCGGTGCTCGAAAAAATCGGCATCGGGCCGCAGGCTGTGCTCAGCGACCTCTACAAAGAAATCGAGAAGCTGCCGAAAGTCTCAGGCAGCGGCGGCGCGCAGCCGCCGGCCATGTCGTCGGCGATCAATCAGGTTCTGGAGAAGTCTTTCAAGGAAGCCGACACCTTCAAGGATGAATACGTCTCGACTGAGCACATGCTGCTGGCGCTGACCGATCTGAAGCGTGATCCGGCGAAGGAACTGCTGGTGCGTCACGGCGCGACGCACGACGCGATCCTGAAGGCGCTCACCGCAGTTCGAGGATCGCAGCGCATCACCGACCAGAATCCGGAAGCAAAATACCAGGCGCTCGAGCGCTATGCGCGCGACCTGAACGAGCAGGCGCGGCGCGGTAAGCTCGATCCCGTGATCGGGCGCGATGAGGAAATTCGCCGCGTCGTGCAGGTGCTTTCGCGGCGCACCAAGAATAATCCGGTGCTGATCGGCGAGCCGGGCGTGGGCAAAACGGCCATCGTCGAGGGCCTGGCGCAGCGCATCATTTCGGGCGACGTGCCGGAAGCGCTCAAGAACAAGCGCGTCGTGTCGCTCGACTTGGGCGCGATGCTCGCCGGCGCGAAGTATCGCGGCGAATTCGAAGACCGGCTCAAGGCTGTGCTGAAGGAAATCGAAGACTCGCAGGGCAAGATCATCCTCTTCATCGACGAGTTGCACACGCTGGTCGGGGCCGGCGCCGCCGAGGGCGCGATCGACGCTTCGAACATGCTGAAGCCGGCGCTGGCTCGCGGAGAGCTGCGCGCCATCGGCGCCACCACGCTCAACGAATATCGCAAGTACATCGAGAAAGACGCCGCGCTCGAACGCCGCTTCCAGATCGTGTTCGTGGGCGAGCCGAATGTCGAAGACACGATTGCGATCTTGCGCGGGCTGAAGGAAAAGTACGAAGTGCACCACGGCGTGCGCATCAAAGACTCGGCCATTGTGGCGGCGGCGACGCTCTCGCATCGCTACATTTCCGACCGCTTCCTGCCCGACAAAGCGATTGACCTGATCGACGAGGCCGCTAGTTCGCTGCGCATCCAGATCGATTCCATGCCCACGGAAATCGATCAGCTCGAACGGCGGGCCACGCAACTCGAAATCGAAAAGCAGGCGCTGAAGAAAGAAGACGACGCCAACTCGAAAGAGCGCCTTGCTCACGTCGAGAAAGAACTGGCGGGCATTCGTGAACAGTCAAATGCTCTCAAAGCCAAGTGGAAGCAGGAAAAAGATGTCATTGCGAAAGCCCGCGCGCTGAAAGAAAAACTGGAGCAGCTCAAGATCGAAGAAGCGGCCGAGGAGCGCAAAGGAAATCTTGAGCGCGTGGCGCAGATCCGCTACGGGCTCATCCGTAACACTGAAGATGAACTGAAAAAAGTCACCACGCAGATCGACGGCAAGGCCGGACATCGCATGTTGAAAGAAGAAGTCGATGAGGAAGACGTTGCCCGCATCGTCTCCAAATGGACTGGCATTCCGGTTTCCAAAATGCTGGAGGGCGAGGTCAAGAAGCTCATCAACATGGAAGACCGGCTGCGCCTGCGCGTCATTGGACAGGATGCGGCGCTCGAACGTGTGGCCAATGCCATTCGCCGCTCGCGCGCCGGGTTGAGCGATCCCAAGCGGCCGATCGGGTCTTTTATTTTCCTGGGGCCGACCGGCGTCGGCAAAACTGAACTGGCGCGCGCGCTCGCCGAGTTTCTTTTTGACGACGAGCGCGCCATGGTGCGCATCGACATGTCCGAATATATGGAGAAGCATGCCGTGTCGCGTCTGATCGGCGCGCCTCCGGGATACGTCGGCTACGAAGAAGGCGGACAGCTCACTGAGCAAGTGCGGCGGCATCCTTACGCGGTCGTGCTCTTCGACGAAATCGAAAAAGCGCATCCCGATGTGTTCAACATACTGTTGCAGATCATGGATGATGGGCGCCTTACCGACGGCAAGGGGCGCAAAGTGGACTTCAAGAATACGGTCATCATCATGACCTCGAACCTGGGCTCGGCGTATCTGCAGTCGGAAAACATTCGCTCCGCCGAGGGCTTCGAGCACGCCTCGAAGCAGGTGATGGAGGCGCTGCACGGGCATTTCAAACCCGAGTTTCTGAATCGCGTGGACGACATCATCATCTTCCATCCGCTGGGCAAGGAACAACTGGTGAAGATCGTCGAGCTGCGGCTGGAAGACTTGCGCCGACTGCTTGCCGATCGCAAGATTTCTCTGGAGCTCACCGACGCCGCCAAGGAGTTGCTCTTCACCGAAGGCTACGATCCGAACTTTGGAGCGCGTCCGCTGAAGCGGGCGATTCAGAAGCTGGTGCAGGATCCGCTGGCGCTGAAAATTCTGGATGGCGCGGTGCTACATGGCGATCACGTGGTGGTGGACGCGGATAAGAAGGCGGGCAAGATGACGTTCAAGGTTAGTGAGCGGGTGGGGGAGAAAGAGGCCACGAAAAAGTAAGGCGCGCTCAGGGACAGGGCGTCCCGGTGCGCTCGGCGGAGACGGGGCTTTGCCCCGTCTCTACAGTGGTCCTATAAGGGGTGTTCCGCAGTTCGTGGGGGGTACCCCCCTATCTATTTTCGCTAAAGTATTCACATATAAGGACTTAATTGTAAAGTATTCAAAACTAATGACTTAGGGCAGACTGTCGGGCTTCCAGTTCCCAGTACTCCGTAAAAAAACTCACACCACGACCTTTTAGAATCATAGAGTTGGCAAGGAAATGTCTCCAAATCTTTGCGTTTAAAGGAGATATACGTAAAATATTACGGAATAAGGACTTAGCTGCTGACCCGCCCTCCTTACACACACCCTAATGTAATGACAAAAGGGTGCGGGAATGATCCGCACCCTCTCACCTATAGTTCTATTATACCAAGTTTGACCTACCCACACCGCCAACTTTGCCAACTTTATTTTGCCAGCGGATACATAGGCTTATGGGGAAAATCGTGAAAACGGGGGATTGACAAGAATTGCTGGCGGTTCACCCTTTGCCGCACAGAACGCGGCGAGCGTGGGGCAGCCCGCGCTGAAAATTCTCGACGGCGCAGTGTTACACGGCCCCACACAAGCTTTTCTGACGCTGGAATCTCTCTCGGGTAGGATTGGTAAATACGCGTTACTCTGCCTGGAGGAACGACTGCATTGGCTGACGACACGAAGCTGCAAGATTTTCTGCAGGAACTGCTTCGGCGCGGGGGCAGCGACCTGCTGCTGGTTCATGGAGTTGCGGCTTCGATTCGCAAGAATGGAGAGGTCGAGAAGATTGGGGACGCTCCGCTGGATGGCTCGGAGATCGAATCGCTGATTCAGCCGATTCTGACGCCGGTTGCCGCCGGACAGTATGACGCTGTGCAGATCGCCGATTCTTCTTATCGAATTGCCGGCGTTGGACGATTCCGCATTAACCTGCATCGCGAGCGCGGTCATGCCGCGGCAACGATCCGCGCGCTGCCGATGAAGGTGCCAGCGCTCGGCGAATTGGGACTCCCCGTCGAGGTGGGCAATCTGGCCGGGCTGCGACGCGGGCTGGTGCTGATCGGAGGCGCGGCGGGCGCTGGGAAATCCTCTACCCTGGCGGCGTTGGTGAACGAGATCAACCAGCGCGATGCGCGCCACATCGTGACCATCGAAGATCCGGTGGAATACGAGCACGCGCACATGCGTAGTGTGATCGAGCAAGTCGAGGTTGGAAGCGACGCGCCCGACTTTCCCACGGCTTTGCGGGCGGCACTGCGGCAGGCGCCGGACGTGCTCGTGGTCGGCGAGATGCGCGATCCGGAGAGCATGGCGATTGCGGTTTCGGCTGCCGAGACTGGGCATCTGGTGCTCTCCACGCTGCATACAACCGACGTCGCTTCCGCCGTCTCACGCATCTCCGATTCGTTCCCGGTGGAACGGCAGAGCACGATTCGGCAGGAACTGGCGATGGCGATCTCCGCGGTCTTGACGCAGATACTGTTGCCGAGCCGCAAGGGCGGCCGCGTTCCGGCGGTTGAGCTGCTGATGATTGGATACGGGGCGCGCCAACACATCCGCCACAACGCGCTGCAACACCTGAACCAGGAAATCACGATGACCAAGGGGAAGGGATCGATCACCCTGGAGGAGTCGCTGGCACGGCTCGTGAAAGGCGGCCACCTGGAGCGGGAGGAAGCCATCGAATTTGCGGTGCACCCGGACGAACTGAAGAGCCGGCTGCGAGGGTTGGGGTAATTTTTCGAGGGCGGTATTTATGCGGAGCGGCAAAACGCGTCCGCGACTTCTCCGCGCGATAAATACCACGCCACAATTACCCGCACAATAATTCCCAGGCCGCCGAAGGCTAGCGCTTTGGGCTGAGCGATGACGGTTGCGGCTGAAACTGAGGGGACGAGCATTACGATTCCTGTGATGGCGATCAGCATCGCCACGTGGCGGACGATGTTATTGAGTTTCACGAGACCCCACACGACTCCGCCTCCTGCGACGGCCACGAGCAGGAACATGTACGGACCCGCCAATTCCAGCCCGAATAACAGCGGCGCGCCTGCCGACATCGATACTGTGCCTGGACGAAGGAGCATCACGCCGCCTGCGATGGCGAGATAAACGGCGCAGAGAGCGAACAGGGCGGCTATGGCTCGCACTCCGTTTGGGAGCGGGTTGGCTGGGTTGCCGGTCATCGGCTCTCAGATTTTGTCATCCCCAACGAAGTGAGGGATCTGTGTCCGCGGCAAACTGCAGATCCCTCACTTCGTTGGGGATGACAATCAATAAGAAATGTCGCTCGGAACGACGATTCATTAAAGGAGTAGCGGCTCGTAGAATACAGGGTTGTGGGCGCGCCTTCACAAACAAAACTGATTGTGCTGAACCTTAAGACGGGGATGCCTACGGTCGAGCAGGCGAAGCGGCGATTGCTGGAGTCGTTGTATGCGCCGCGGGGAGCGAGTGGGCCGGTGGTTAAGATCATTCACGGCTACGGATCTTCGGGGAAGGGCGGAGCCATTCGCACCGCGATCCGTGAACAGATGGCGACGTGGAAGCGCGAAGGCAAAGTGCTGAAGGTGGTGCCGGGCGAAAACTGGAGCATCTTCGACACGGACTCGCAGGATCTGCGGCAGCGCTATGCTTTTCTCGGCAAGGATGAAGATCTCGATCGCGGGAATGCGGGCATGACGATGGTCGAGTTTCCCGCCGATACTTCGCGCATCTTTCGATAAGGTGCTGGGCATCGATGAACTCGCGGCGCGGCGCCCCTTCAAAACAAGGTCAAAACACGGGTGGGCGCAAAGCTGGGTCGTCCCTCCGGGACTTAGGTCATTCTTCCCACTTTTCCCAGCGCTGAAGCGCTGGGCTAAGGTGGCTCGCCCCTCCGGGGCTGTGGTGACGATTGACCTCCGACTTCCGCTCGCCCCTCCGGGGCTGTGGTGACGATTGACCTCCGACTTTGGCTCGCCCCTCCGGGGCTGTGGTGACGATTGACCTCGGACTTCCGCTCGCCCCTCCGGGGCTGTGGTGACGATTGACCTCGGACTTCCGCTCGCCCCTACGGGGCTGTGGTGACGATTG
>Ga0224558_1002726_pt1 | contig 15714 bp, 9 predicted proteins | sample 714S32024metaG_FD_180682 | JGI IMG/M metagenome (GOLD analysis project Ga0224558, IMG submission 180682) | Peat soil microbial communities from Stordalen Mire, Sweden - 717 S3 20-24 | ecosystem: Environmental > Terrestrial > Soil > Wetlands > Peat | place: Sweden: Norrbotten County, Stordalen... | reverse complement strand
TAGCTGAGGATTCATCGCGCGTCCGCATCTGCCCGCACCCAGCCTCACCCAGAACAATACCGCCAACCTGCAAATTTTGGCCGGTTCTCACTCCGGAGATGCTAAAATCAGGCAAATTCTTCATAACGGCCTGCTTCTGTCTGCCCGGCTTGCTGCGGAAAGGCCGGCTGGAGCGGAGCCTGTGTGTCGGGTGCGGCGCGCTATTGCATCGGACTGGTGGCGGCTAAGGAGTAACGATGTCATTGGGACCGCTCGTTCCACGAGGTGACGTTCGACAACGTAACGACGGATCGCGCGAGTTGCTACCCGGCGAACCGGCTGAATTCCTCAGGCCGGCCGGCCCCGCATTTTATAACGCGTTGCCCGTGCAGGAATCGACACTGCGCGAGTACATGCGCGTTCTGATCAAGCGCAAGTGGATGGTCATCGCAGTCGTGGCGGGCATCTTCATCGTGGTCGCCATTGCCAGCCTGCGCCAGACTCCCGTCTACCAAGCGGTCGGCCGCATCGCTGTCAACAGAGCCGATCCGAACCTTATCACCTTCAAAGACTCGGGGCCGGTGGTCGACTACTACGACCCGGCCGATCTTGATACCGAGGTTCGCATCCTACAGAGCGATCTGATGGCGCTGCAGGTGATCCGGCAACTGAATCTGGATAAGCGACCCGAGTTCGGCGGCCATTCCGATCAAAAACCGACCAACCTGGTCGCCGATCCCCTGCAGACCGATTCGAATCGCACCTCCGCCCTGCTGGGAAGCTTTCGCGGGAACCTCCACGTCACTCTCATTCCCAACACCCGCATCATCGAGATTCAATACAGCAGCACCGATCCGCAACTCGCCGCCAGTGCCGTGAATACCCTCGCGGACACTTATATCAAGCAGAACTTCCAGACCAAGTTCGAATCCACCATGCAGGCTTCCGACTGGCTTTCGAAACAGCTGGTCGACTTGCAGATGAAAGTGGAAACCTCGCAGGAGAAGCTTGTACGCTACCAGAAGGAACACGAGATTCTCGGGACTGACGAAAAGCAGAACATCATCACCGAAAAGCTCGACGAACTTAACAAAGAGATGACGGCGGCTGAATTCGACCGCATGCAGAAAGAAGCCGCTTATCGCCAGACCCAGTCGGACGATCCCGACGCGGTCGCGGCGGCGATCGCTTCCGACAGTACGGCAAATGGCGCTTCCGGGCTTCTGAACAGGTTGCGCGAACAGCAGGCCACGCTCAAAATTCAGGTTGCCGAACTCAGCACCCAGTTCGGTCCCTCGTATCCGAAAATCGCCCAGCTCAACAGCCAACTGAAGGAGATTGATCGGCAACTGCAGTCGGAAACCAACAAAGCCGTCGACCACCTCAAGGGGCAGTACCTGGCCTCTATGCAGCGCGAAAATATGTTGCGCGGCGCCTTTGAAAAGCAAAAACAGGAAGCGAACAAACTGAACGAGAGCGCCATCGAGTACAGCCTCCTGAAGCGCGATCTGGACAGCAACCGCACACTCTACGAGGGATTGCTGGAAAAACTGAAAGAAGCGGGCGTTACTGCGGGATTGCGCTCCAATAACTTTCGCATCATTGACGCCGCCCGCGTTCCCACCTACCCCAGCGAACCCAACATTCCGCGCAACCTGTCATTCGCGCTCATGCTGGGCATCATCTCCGGCGTCGGCCTGGCTTTCCTGGTCGAGAACATGGACAACACCGTGCGCACCCCCGAGCAGGCACACGCGCTATCAGGCCTTCCCTCTCTTGGGATGATTCCGCTCGGCTCCAAATCAGGCAACTATGGACCGACTGGCAAACGGCTGGCATTGACGGCCTCCAAGGAAGTGGTGGAGACGGTGACTCAGGTTCGCCCGCAGTCGCAGATGGCCGAATCGTATCGCGCGCTGCGGACTTCCCTTCTGCTCTCCAATCTCGGAGCGCCGCCGAAAGTCATCATGGTGACCAGCGCGCGTCCGCAGGAAGGCAAAACCACGACCAGCATCAACACCGCCATCGTGCTGGCGCAAAAAGGAGTCCGCGTTCTCCTGGTCGATGCCGACTTGCGCCGCCCCAGTGTTCACAAGACTCTGGGCATGGGCCCACGCAGTGGTCTCAGCAACCTATTGACCGGAAGCGCCACCCTGCAGCAGACCATTGCCACCTCTCCGATCCTGCCCAATCTTTTCATTTTGCCCGCGGGCACGCCGCCTCCGAATCCTGCCGAACTGCTCGCGTCCTCCAACATGAGGGATCTGATCGCGGAATTGCGCCAACAGTTCGACCACATCGTGATCGACACTCCGCCGACCCTTTCTGTCACCGACGCGGTCGTGCTCTCACCCCGCGCCGATGCCACAATCCTGGTAATTCGTTCCGGCCACACCACGAAGCAAGCACTGTGCCGTTCCCGCGATATATTGATGCAGGTCAATGCTCACGTAGCCGGTGTGCTGCTGAACGCCGTAGATCTAACCTCTCCCGATTATTATTACTATTACGAGTATCAGGGGAAATATAGTCACTACTATCAGGAAGAACCTCTCGACGCGGGGAACGCAGAGGAGCCGAAGGCGGGTTGAGGCGGCGTTTGAGACTGATGGCCATTCCACTTTCAGAACGGCGACGTTGGCAGTTCGCTGGCGGTGTGGCCTTGCTGGCCTGCGTCTATCTTTTTCTGACGGGCGCAGAGTTTGCCGCGAGCGTGTTGGCTTCGCACGCGGAGTTGCCGAAACTGGAGCGCGCGGTGCGGCTCTCACCGGGAAACGCGGACTATCGCCATCGGCTGGGACGCTACTTTGCATTTGTTGCCGGTGATCCGCAGTCCGCCATCGAGAGCTTTCGAGCAGCCGTCGCGCTCAACCCCCACGATGCCCACTATTGGTTCGATCTGGCGGGCGCATATCAGGTAACCGGAGACCTCGCCGGTGAGCGAGCCGCACTGGAGCGTGCGTTGCAGGCCGAACCCACTGCTCCCGATGTGGCGTGGGAAGCGGCCAACTTTTTTCTCATCGACGGCGACATCGATCGCGCGCTGCGCGAATTCCACGTCGTCATCGAGAACGACACTGCACTGGTAAACGCCGCACTGAATGCGTGCTGGCGAGCGCGTCCTGACCCGGACGCGCTGCTCCGCGAGGCGGTGCCGGCGCGCACCGATTCGCTGATTTCCTTTCTCACGATACTGACGAGCAATAAGGAAACCGAAGGCTCCATCAAAACTTGGGCGCGGCTCGCGCAATTGCACGAGAAATTCGAGAACCGCTATCTATACGCCTATGTGCGTTATCTGATTGAAATGCATCGTCCCGACGCCGCCATGTCGGCATGGGAGCAAACCGCTGACGTTCTTGGCCTGTCTGCCTACCTGCCCACCGAGGACAACCTGGTGGTGAACGGCAATTTCAGCCTCGACATCCTGAATGGAGGCTTCGACTGGACCTACGTCGATCGACCCGAAATCTCAAAAGTGCTCGATCCGAGCGACTTTCACCAGGGTCATCGCTCTCTTTTCCTCAACTTCTTAGGCCCGGGAATCCACGACGCGGGGATTCAGGAACTGATTCCGGTGCACGGCGCAACCACTTACGACTTCTCCGCGTACTACAAGTCGGCGGACTTTGAAGGAGCTGGCGGCCCGCAGATCGTTCTGCGCGATGCCTACACGGGCACGCCGCTGTTTACCAGCGACCCACTCAACGATGCCGGCTTCTGGAAGGAAGTTCACTCGAAAGTTACGACCCCGAACTCCACCACACTGCTGGTGCTGGCGATCGAGCGCTTTCCGGCGGGCTCGCCGATTCGCGGCAAGCTGTGGCTCGACGACTTCGAACTTTCTCCCGATAATTCGACCGGCAATTCTCCCAGTGAGTCCAAGGACCACCCGTGAGTTCCGCCCTGGCAACGCCGCCTGAACCCGCGCCCGTCGCTAAAGCGTCGCAGCCGAGACTTACCAACACCGCGCTCCTGATGGGCACCAGTGCCGTGCTGTTGCTGGGGCCGTTGGCCTTTGGCGCGGTCGAGCCCTGGTCGATTTTTGCGTTAGAGGCGTGCGCCATGCTGCTGCTTTCGCTTTGGGCGTACCGGCAGTGGATCAACCGGGAATTGAACATCTCCGACAACGTGCTCTACCGCCCCATGGCGGCCTTTTTTGCGCTGGTGCTGGCGCAGTGGATGGCGGGAACGACAGCCTACCGTCACGTGACCTACACTCACTTGCTGCTCTACGCTGCCTACGGCATGCTGGCATTTGTGGTGACCCAGACTCTGCGTCGATCTTCGCAGTTTGAGCTGCTGGCCAAGTTCTTCACGGGGTACGGGGCGGTAGTGGCTTCGTTTGCGGTGCTGCAGGGTATAGCACCGAATGGAAAGCTTTACTGGATCTGGCCGCTAGAGCAGGGTGGCGCGATTTATGGACCCTACGTCAACCACAATCATTATGCCGGCCTGATGGAGATGCTCACGCCCTTCCCACTGGTGCTGGCCGCAACTCACTTCACGAAGGGGAGCCGCAAGATTGCAGTGGCGGGAATCGCCGCGCTGATGGCCGGAAGTATTTTTCTTTCCGGTTCGCGCGGAGGCATGGCGGCGTTCGTGGCGCAGATGGTGGTGCTGGGCGTGCTTCTGGTTCGCAAGCGCGAAGGCAGTTGGAAACAGCCGCTCATGCTGGGCGCATTTCTGGCGCTGGTGATTGTTTTTCTCGTCTGGTTGGGTAACAACGAACTCACGCGGCGCCTGATCAGCATTCATTCCGAAGCCCGTGAAGAGATCAACGGCGGGGTTCGCCTCAGCATCGATCGCGATTGCTTGCGCATGCTGCTCAAGAGGCCCTTTCTCGGTTGGGGCCTCGGTACTTTTCCGATCGTCTATCCGGAATTTCGCAGTTTCTACACCACCTTCTTCGTGAACCAGGCGCACAACGATTATCTGCAACTGCTGGTCGAGACCGGCCTGGCGGGATTCTCCATCGCGGTCTGGTTTCTGGTGCTGGTCTTCCGGCAGGCGGCGGGCAAGCTCAAGAATTGGACCGAAACCGCCAACGGCGCGATGACCATGGCGGCGCTGCTCGGGTGTGTGGGAATTCTGGTCCACAGCTTGCTCGATTTCAATCTGCAGATTCCGGCAAACGCCGCGCTGTTTTACGTTCTTTGCGCGATTGCGGCCTCCGCGCCGCTACAGGAATCGCAGCGGCGGCGCGTGCTTCGGCGGCATAGTTTGACTGTGCAAGCTGGCCCGGAAACGGCGGCGTCGTGATGGGTAGTTATCGATCCTCCGCATAGACTCCGCCGCATAGACTCCGCCGACGGTCGCGTAAAAACCAAACCCACTCCGGTGCTGGCGGTCGGGCGTCCGCAAAGGGTTTGACGGCGCTCACCCCCGCTTTTTGCAAAAAAAAACGCAAGGAGCGGGGCACCACCGGTTCATTTTGGAGGCACCCCGGTTCGTCACGAAAAGACCAGGCTCTTACAGCATTTCTGCAAAGATTTTCGCCCAGTACCCATGCATGAGTAGTGGTCCAGTTTCAAAAAATGAACTTCATATTTTGGCGCTATTCTTGCAAACGATTAAGCTTGGACGGTTCTTCAAAATGCACCACGACCCATGCGTAGAATTCGTTGTGTTCGGGGCAGGAGAGGCGTACTATACGCGAGCTGAGCTTCACCTCCCCGTCGACGCTCGATCAAAAACTGAAAACGAAACTCCAGCTATTGTCAAGGAGAAGTCATGATTCGAAGGTTAGGTCCATTCCTGCTCACGGTCGCCGCGATGATGTCGGTCCTGAATGTGGTTTGCCAGGCAGAACCGCAGCCCCTGTTGACGCGTCATGTGCGCGAAGTGGTTGTCAATGCGCAGGCGCAATCTGTCGGGCGGCTCCCCGAACGACAGACCCTGCACTTCGACATTGTTCTGGCGCTGCGCCATCAACCCGAGTTGGAAAATTTCCTACAAGAGCTCTACGATCCTTCCAGCGCCTCCTATCGGTACTTCGTAACGGTGCCGGAGTTTACCGCGAGGTTCGGTCCGAGCCAGGAAGATTATGATGCCCTGATCGGTTTCGCGAAAGCGAATGGCTTTACGGTGGTTGGTGGCTCCCGCGATGCTTTCGACGTGCAGCTTACGGGCACGGTCGCGGACATTAATAGAGCTTTCCACGTGACCATGGGCGTCTACCAGCACCCCACGGAAAACCGCACCTTCTATGCTCCGGACCGGGAGCCCACGGTGGACTTGTCGACCCGCCTCTGGCACATCTCGGGGCTGGACAACTATTCGATCCCGCGTCCCGCGCTCGTGCATAGGGACCTGAAGGTGAGGTCCAATGCCACTACCGGCTCCTGTCCTAAAACCTCGTTCTGCGGCAGCGACATGAGGGCGGCCTATTACGGGGGAACGGCTCTCACCGGCGCCGGTCAGTACCTCGGTTTGCTGGAATACGCCGGATATGATATCGCCGATGTGAATACCTACTATAAGAACACTGGGCAAACGCTCAATGTCCCCATCAAAGGCATTTCCACGGATGGAACGCCCTTGAAATGCGTCTATCCGGGGTGTGATGATACGGAACAGACCATTGATATGACGCAGGCAGCCGGCATGGCCCCGGACTTGAAAACCTTGTATGTCTATGTGGGGTCTAGCGATACGGCCCTTTTGGCTGCCATGTCTACGGACACTCCGCTCCCTGCTCAATTGAGCTCTTCGTGGACCTGGGAACCGTCGGACCCCAGCACGGACGACCCGTACTTCAAGAAGATGGCGGCGCAGGGTCAGAACTATTTTCAAGCGGCTGGCGACAGTGGCTACTTTACGGTAGATTCCCAGTATGTTTGGCCGGCGGATTCTGCGTATGTCACGGTGGTCGGCGGCACGGACTTAGAGACCAAAAGCGCGGGTGGCACCTGGAGTTCGGAGACCGCTTGGGTCGACGGTGGCGGCGGCTACTATACGCCGGACGCTATTCCGATTCCCGCCTGGCAGCAGCTGTCTGGAGTGATCACCAAAGCTAACAAGGGGTCCACGACTTTGCGGAACTCCCCGGACGTCTCGGCAAACGCGAATTTTACCTTCTACGTTTGCGCTGACCAAACCACCTGCACTGCAAACGTATACGGCGGAACCAGTTTTGCGGCGCCGATGTGGGCCGCTTACCTGGCTCTGGTCAACGAACAGGCGGTTGCCAACGGCAATCCGGTGCTCGGCTTCGTCAATCCCGCCATCTACAACATCGGCGTGTCGTCCAGTTATGACAGTGATTTCCACGACATCACCAGCGGCAGCAATGGCTTACCGGCCGTGACTGGCTACGATGACGCGACCGGTTGGGGCAGTCCCAACGGGAGCGCCCTGATCGCCGCTCTTGCCGGATCGGGTAGTGGCGGACCAGTCGTCAGCCTGTCGCCGACCTCGCTGAAGTGGGGCAACATCGTCGTGGGCGTGACCACCGCCGCGAAGACGGTCACAGTCACCAACACGGGGGCCTCGACGCTGAACATCAGTAGCATCGCGGTCAGCGGCGATTTCGCCCAGGCGGTCGTCGCGAAGTCCTGCAGCAGCACTTTGGCCGCGGGAAAGAGTTGCGTGATCAAGGTTACCTTTACTCCGACCCGGGTTGGAGCGCGCACCGGGGACATTACGATTACCGACAACGCTTCGGACAGTCCACAGACGGTGCCGCTATCGGGCACGGGCGCAGCCGAGGCCACGTTAACGCCTGCCAGCAAGACATTCCCGACAGAAAAGGTGGGGACGAGCAGCAGTCCAGCAGAGGTGTTTACGCTTGCCAACAAACAGGAGGTAGCGCTTACAAGCATCGTGATCTCGACGACCGGCAACTTCAGTGTCTCGGCGAAGACCTGCAAGACCAGTCTGGCGGCTAAGGCCACGTGCACAATCAGCGTGGTGTTCAAGCCAACCAAGACGGGCACGACGACGGGGACGTTGAAGGTGGCCGATAGCGCCGTCGGTAGTCCGCAGACTTCGAGTCTGACAGGCACCGGCAAGTAACCCTAACCAGGAAAATGAACCAGGCAGGCGGGACTTCGGTCCCGCCTTTTTTCTTGCCAGGAGCGGGGCACGCCGGGTTGATTGGAGGATTTCTCCTCTCTTGGTGCTGCCTTTGGTGGTGCCTCGGGCTGCTTCCGCCGGCTGGGCTTGGGGAGGTATCTAGTTCCTACAGGGATTACTTCGGTAATCTGGGCTTCTTTTGGGGTATTTTCCGTGATATAACGCCGATAGCTGCTTGTCAGGCTCTGGGCCGGGAGTTCCGTAGTTTCTTGGCTTGGTCTTCTGCCTTTGGGTGGGAGCGCAGAGCGAGAGTAGAGGAGGAGTCGTGACCGAAGCACGTACCGGAAAAAGGTTTCCGCTGCAGTTGCCGATCAAGATTCACAAGGAAGATACCGCGATTGACACCAGCGGCATAACCGGCAATCTGAGCGCTGCCGGCGTGTACATCCGCGCCGACGCTTCGCTTGAGGTTGGGTCACCCGTAGAGTTTGAGATTACCCTGCCGCCGGAAGTGACCGGGGGCAAGGACGATGTTGTGATCCAGTGCCGCGGCCGCGTGGTGCGGACCGATGAGCCCAATGCCAGCGCCGAGTCCGGAGACAGCCGGGGCGTCGCTTGCGTAATCGATTCTTACGAATTCGTTCGCAATAGTTAACCGGGAGCGCGATCCATGCTAAAGCTTATTCTGGCCGATAATCAGGCGATTTTCCGAGCTGGCATCGCCAAAGTGCTGGCCGTTGAAGACGAGATGCGCATTGTGGCCCAGGCGCAAACTGCTGAGCAGATGTTCATGGCGCTCGACAAGTTTCGCGCCGCAGTGCTGATCATTGCCGGAGGTTTCCACTCCGACTTCAACTCCGTCCTCGCGGCTGCCAACAAGAACAAAACTCGCGTGGTCGTGCTCGCCGACACGGGCGAGAGCGCGCAGCGCTACATGGCGGCGGGCGCCCATGGCGTGGTTTATCGCAACGTGACCAGCCCGGCGCTGGTGGACTGTGTCCGCAAGATCGCGCGCGGCGAAAGCTGGGTGCAGGACATGGCGGTGCCGAGCGAGTTGACCGAGAACGATATGGTCGGGCTGCGCGTCCGCGACCGGCTGACGGCCAAGGAACTGCGCATTGTGGCGCTGATTGTGCAGGGCTACAAGAACAAGGAAATCGCGACCCAGTTGGGCACGACCGAGCAGGTGATCAAGAATTATCTGCGCAACGTTTACGACAAGATCGGTGTGTCGGACCGGCTGGAGCTGGCGCTGTTCACCATTCACCACCGCATCCTGAACGAAGCCGCGGCGGCCACGGCGGCCGCAGCGGTGCCGTTACCACCGCAGAGTGCCGGGATTAGCAATTAGCGTTTTCGCTGGAACGATAAGAGGCCGCCTGCGGGCGGCCTTTTGAATTTGCCCTCACAAATCACTCGGAATCCTTTTTCTCCGCACCGGACTCGAGACCGGCGCGGGCTAGCGACCTGCGCAGGCGCCTCTCACCACCCGATCCGCGTTGCGTATCGACGATCTTGCCTTCGCGATCGACGACGACGTAGATGGGATAGCGGTTGGCGGCATACATGGCGGCGAGATTCGTATCGCCGGTCATCACGATGTGACACTTGCGAGGATGCTCCTTCAAGTATTGCTGCACTACCTTCTTGGACTCGGCGACGTCAACCGCGAGCACGACCAGCCCTTTATCGGCAAATTCGGCGGTGATGTCATTCACCAGACCTTCTTCGCTCTTGCAGTAGGGACACCATGTAGTCCAGAACTGAAATAGGACGACTTTCCCTTTCGTCGAATCGTTGGTGAACTGCTCTCCGTCGAGTGTCTTAGCGTGAAAACGAGGCGCGGGCTCGCGATCGTCGTCAATAGTGATGTCGCGATGAACCGATTGAGCAAAAGCCGGAGAAACCGTCAGGACCACGGCCCACAGAATGCAATTAAGTACCACGCGTTTCGCTAGCATGGCTCGAAACTATAACACGATTTGCGGGTTGCGAAAAAAGTCGGTTGTCGATGGCCCAGCCAGTAAAGGGGCGTCTGATTTCCCGTAGAGGCGCGGCTTGCCGCATCTCCTGCCGCAGAGTGAGACGGGGCAAGCCCGGTCTCTACGCTACCCGATCTTCTCGCCCACGCTTTTGGCTTGGGTGAACAGGTAGAGATAGTCCGGGCCGCCCGATTTTGAATCGGTGCCTGACATGTTGAAGCCGCCGAAGGGGTGCGCCCCCACCATTGCTCCGGTGCACTTGCGGTTCAGGTAGAGGTTGCCGACGTGGAACTCGCGCACGGCGCGATCGAGTTTCTCGCGCGAACTGGAGTAGACGGCGCCGGTCAGTCCGAACTCGGTGTCGTTGGCGATTTCGAGAGCGTGGTCGAAGTTGCGCGACTTGATCACCACCAGCACTGGGCCGAAGATTTCCTCCTGCTCGAGCGTCGACTTCGCCGGGATGTCGGCAATGACCGTGGGCTGAATGAAGTATCCGCCTTCGGAACTAGCACTCGTGTCGCGCGCGCCGCCGGTGATTAGGCGTCCGTCTTTCTTGCCGATTTCGATGTAGCGGAGGATGTCGTTCATCGAACCCTCGTTGATGACGGCAGCCATGTTCGGGTTTGCCGTGGGATCGCCGACGGTGATGCGCTCGACGCGCGATTTCAGTTTCTCGAGGAACTTGTCGTAGATGCGCTCGTCGACGATGGCGCGCGAGCAGGCCGAGCACTTCTGGCCCTGGAAGCCGAAAGCGGCCGCGGCTACACCTTCGACGGCGGAGTCGATATCGGCGTCGGCATCGACGACGATGGCGTCTTTGCCGCCCATTTCGAGGATGGTGCGCTTGATCCAGAGCTGGCCCGGCTGCTGCTGCGCGGCGCTTTGGTTGATGTGCAATCCAACTTCGCGGGAGCCGGTGAACGAGATATAGCGAACCTTCGGATGCGACACCAGCGCGTCGCCAAAGCTCACGCCGCCGCCGGGGCAGAAGTTCACGACGCCTTCGGGCATGCCGCATTCTTCGAGCAGCTCAACGAACTTCGCCGCAATCGTCGGCGAATCGCTCGACGGTTTCAGGACGACGGTGTTGCCGCTGACGATCGAAGCGAGAGTCATGCCGGCCATGATGGCGCAGGCGAAGTTCCACGGCGGAATCACGGCGCCGACGCCGAGCGGAATGTAGGCCAGCGTGTCGCGCTCGCCGGGCAGTTGCACGGGCGGTTCGACCTTCGAGAAGCGCAGGGCCTCACGACCGTAGAACTCGCAGAAATCGATGGCCTCGGAGATATCGGCATCGGCCTCGAACCAGTTCTTCGAAACTTCGAAGACCAGCCAGGCCATGTATTCAAGCTTGCGCTCGCGCATCACATCGGCGACGCGGAACAGGAGCGAGGCACGCTCCTCGGCCGAAGTGCGGCTCCAGTGAGTGAAGGCCTGCAACGCGGCGTTCACGGCGGGCTCGACGTGCTCAATGTCAGCTTTCTGGTGAACCCCAACCACTTCCGAGGGCTTGGCGGGATTGATGGAACGAATCTTGCCGGAAGTCTTGATGCGCTTGCCTCCGACAATCAAGTCGTACTCGCGGCCCAGTTGGCCACGCACTTTCTCGATGGCGGCGCGCATCTTGCGCACGTTGTCTTCTTTGGTGAAATCGACGAACGACTCATTCTTGAACGCGCCTTCATGCAGGCGGACTTGCAGACGCGGCGGGGCTTCCATGGTTGCCATAGGAATTCCTTTCCAGGACGGAATGTTGCGCGCGGATATTCGCGACCTTTGATTTTACACCGCGTGGGCGTTGCTGGCGGACTGGGGGAAAGCAGTCCGCGCCATCGTCCGGCTCGCGTTTATACCTTGCCGTGCTTATACCTTGCGGCCCGCTGTTAACTTTTGAGGTACCCTACCCCCCCTCCCCCCTGCCTAGTGGAATCATGGGCTTAGGGAGAGAAAACCAACCTGGTCTTTGATTCTAAAGGACTTACATATAGAGTCTTTGAGAACAAAGGACTTAGCTTGTCAAAGAGCGCTGAAAATGGGTTTGGGGCAGCTTCGAGGGCCGTCTTAGTTGACAGGCGCGCCTCTTCACTGCCCCAAATCAGATGACTATTGTCGCATTGCGTGGGTTGGAGGTATGTGATCGTGGTCACTGGCTGATTGTGATGAAAAAAAGTCGAAGGGCCCCGTCCAGGCGAGGGCTGGGCACGGGCCGCCGGTCCAGGACGGAACATTGGACACTAGCGCGGATATTCGCAACCTTTGATTTACACCGGCTGAGGAGTTGGGCAGGCCTCGGAAACAGTCGCCGCTGCTGGATCGCCGTCCGCGGTGGAATCGCACTCGTCGCAAGGTGCGCGATGAGTGGAGAGTCCGGCTTGCCTTCATTGCCAACCGCGTGAGAACAGGCTACCATTGCGGCATTCGGCCGGATGGACTGGACTCGCTACGGGCCGCCTTCAACCGCGACATCTGAGTCCGTGTCGCACACTCAGCAAATTGTGGAGCCCGGATCAAGACGACTTGATCGGGTCGCAAGCGCATTGGCTTTTCAGTTCCGACTTTACGCAATTTCCCAGGAGGAAGTAATGAACAGAAAGAACGGGGCAGCAAATGCAGGTGGCAGTTTTCGATGGTTATCTATCGCATGGTTATCTATCGCAATGATAATCGCAATGAGTTGCGCGTTTTCGTCCGCTAGTACCGTGAGCGGCCAGTTCGTTGCACACAACACGCCGAGATACGTAGCGACGGCGAAGAATCTTGGCGCCGAAGATCCAGCCAAAGTGATCGAAGTCAGCCTCTGGCTGCAGCTTCACAACCGGAGCCAATTCGATGCTTTGACGCAGTCGCTTTACGATCCCAGTTCTCCCAACTACCGGCATTGGCTGAAGTCGAAAGACATTTCCGCCCGCTTTGGACCGACGGCGGAAGAAGCAAAGACGGTGCGGCAGTTTTTTACAGACCACAACTTGACGGTGGTGAAGACCGGCCCCAGCAACTTTTATGTGCGAGCGCGAGGCACGGTTGGCGACGTCGAAAAAGCATTTCATGTTCAACTCAACAACTATCAGCTCCGTGGCAAGACGGTCCGCGCCAATGTTGGCGATCCTTATGTCGAAGGAGCGGCGGGAGCGCTGGTGCGAGCCGTTTCAGGATTGGATAGCGGCGGCTTCGAGCAGCAGTACATCGTGCGGCCAAACAGCATTGACGGTACGCAGACTGCGATGACAGGCGTAGCGAAACCGGCGGCGATGAGTAACGACGAATTCTTTTCGTCGCAGTGTTTCGCGGGCACGGAGACGGAGACTTTTTCCAGCGACAATAACGGCTCGTTGCCCATTGCCACTTTCTCCGGCAACAAAATGAACCTGGCGAGCCAGACCAGCGTGGGGTGCGCATACACGCCACCGATGATCCAGACCGCATACAATCTGACTGGGCTATACAAGGAAAAGAGGGGAGGGCACACGTTCGAGTACGACGGCACAGACCAAGTCATCGCCATCATCGACTGGTGCGGGACGCCTACGATTCTTTCCGATGTGAATGCGTTTTCGGCGCAGTTCGGGCTGCCGCAGTTGATCGATTATAGCCAGCACCAGCAGCCTTTCCTGGAGATCACCTATACCGCGCCCAATAATTGCGAAAACTGGGACAACCTCGAAATCAACCTCGATGTGGAGTGGGCGCATGCGGTTGCGCCATACGCGAACATTAACCTGGTCGTTCCTCCGTCGAACAGCTTTCAGGATGTGGACGAAGCCGAGTTCCTGGTCGTGCATGATGGGCTGGGCATCGTGCTTTCGGGCAGCTACGGTGTGCCAGAATGGGACACTCCAACCGCCGAACTGGAAACGGAGAGCCTGATTGCACAAATCGGCGCTACCGAGGGCATTTCAACCAACTATGCGACGGGCGATGACGGCGACTGGACATTTTGGGGATTGCCGCAGACGGTCGACGCACCGGCGGATTCTCCCTGGGCTACGGCCGTTGGCGGCATAAGTCTGGCTCTGACTGCCAAGAACACGATTGCCTGGCAATCGGGGTGGGGGACGAATTGGAGTACTCCTGTAATAGCAGGAGTAATCAACGATCCGCCAGGCATGGCGTTTCAACCCTTTCTTTATGGATCGGGCGGAGGCACGAGCAACTGCGTTTACGAGGATCAGAACCTTAACTGCCTCGGCGGATTCCCCAAGCCGTCGTACCAAAGCCAACTGCCTGGAATCTACCGGAAAGTTCCAGACATCTCCTGGCTGGCGGATCCGACCATGGGAGTTGCGGTCCTGATCAGCATTCCAGGGTTCACTCCTCCACAAGTATGGCAAGTAGTTGGCGGCACCAGCGTCGCCACTCCCATGTTCTCCGCTTTGTGGGCCATTGCTAACCAGGAAGCTCAATTCAGTAACAATCCACTGCCTGGTCAGGCCGCGCCTTATCTTTACTCGATGCCGGCAGGAACGATCTACGATATCCTTCCGATTGCTACATCGAAACACAACGTGACCGAATCGATTCAGGACTCCTCGGGTACGACCAAGTACAACATGAGCCAGGTATTCGACGGCCCCGCGGAGATAAACTACCCCTTCCTTAGCGCGCTGTGGGATTATCCGTACGAGGCAGACACGCTGGTCGTATATGCGTTCGACACGGATTGTCAGATTCCACACGATTTCAGCACGACGACGTTTTGCGACGATCCTAACGCCTTGGCCACACAGCCCGGCTGGGACAACGTGACTGGCATGGGAGTGCCGAACGCGAAAAAGTTCGCCGATTACTTTCGCGATAAATAACGATGGGTGACTGAACTTCCCCTGCCATCCTTTGGGTGGCAGGGTTTTTTTCTTGGCGGAATTCGTACGGGATCGTCCAAGGAAAAGACCCGCCAAGCAGGGCTTGGACGGGCGCCTCAGCTTGTGTGATCTACACAAATGAGGTTTGCACGACGGCTGCTACTTCTGCTGGCTCCGGCTCCAGCTTGGCGGTGAAGTGGCGCAGGAATGGGGCTTCGTAGCTTAGCTTCATGCCGTGAATCTGCTCGCGCTTCTTCCAGACTTCTAAGATGATTTCAACTACGTAGTCGATGTGGCTCTGGGTGTAGACGCGGCGGGGAATGGCTAGACGCACCAAATCCATTTTCGCCGAGGCTCCGAACATGAGTGTGCCGATCTCTACCGAGCGGATGCCGCCTTCGAGATAGAGTTCGTTGGCGAGCGCTACGGCGGGAAAGTGAGCGGGCGGAACGTGCGGCAGAAAAGCGCGGGCGTCAATGTAGACGGCGTGGCCGCCGGGCGGCTGCACGATGGGCACGCCCTCGGCGGCGATGTGGTTGCCTAGATATGCGGTGGAAGCTATGCGGTATTCCAGGTAGTCCTCTTGCAGCGCTTCCTGCAGTCCTACGGCGATGGCTTCGAGATCGCGACCGGCTAGGCCGCCATAGGTGGGGTAGCCCTCGGTCAGGATTAGCAGGTTCTTCTCCTGCTGCGCCAGCAGATCGTCGTTGGTGCAGAGGAATCCGCCGATGTTCGCCATGCCGTCTTTTTTGGCCGACATGGTGCAGCCGTCGCCGTAACTGAACATTTCCTGCGCGATTTCTTTCGGCGTTTTCTTCTCGTAGGCTTGCTCGCGGATCTTGATGAAGTAGGAGTTCTCGGCAAAACGGCAGGCATCGAAGTAGAGCGGGATGCGATGCTTGCGGCAAACCGCGCTTACGGCTTTGACGTTCTCCATC
>Ga0224558_1002725_pt1 | contig 15737 bp, 14 predicted proteins | sample 714S32024metaG_FD_180682 | JGI IMG/M metagenome (GOLD analysis project Ga0224558, IMG submission 180682) | Peat soil microbial communities from Stordalen Mire, Sweden - 717 S3 20-24 | ecosystem: Environmental > Terrestrial > Soil > Wetlands > Peat | place: Sweden: Norrbotten County, Stordalen... | reverse complement strand
GAGGTTTATCTCCTTATTCCTTTTATTTAATTCGATATTCGATGCTAATCTCCTGCTAGATCTTGAAATAATTTTTATATTACGCGATTTCTGGGATCTCGCCAGGGGGTTTCCGCAGCAGAATCATTGATTCTCCCGGACGGCAGTTGAAAGGGAAAGGAAAAGTGACGCAGTTAAAAAATGTGAAGCTTGGAGATATTGCCGATATATTGAACGGTTTACCCGATACCAAGCAGCTTGAGCTTGCGCAAAACGCTGGTGCTACAACCTACGGTTTTATTCAGCCAAACCATTTAGGGGTTTTTAATGACCTGCAGGATGCCTTGGAAATAAAAAGGCAAACGCCTGTTGCTGACAACTATTTGATTCGCAGGAACGATATTTTACTGAAACGCCTAAATCCGGATATAGCAATGCTGATAAACGAGGACCTATCAAATACAACTTTTTCCAGCAATCTTTTTGTTATTCGTGTGATCAATGATTATGACCCGGCCTATATAGCCTGCATGTTAGAAAATCAGGGAATATCGTGGCTAAATAGCAATATTGTTGGTTCGCTTGCAGCCATCAAGTCCATATCCATAAAAGCTTTGGCGGCATTAGAGGTACCTACTATAGAGCAGGAAATACAAAAGGCAGTTGGCCAGTTGTGGCTGTTGCAAAAAAAAAGAAAAAAGCTGCTGAACGATTTTATGACCGAGGATCGGAGGTTAATGTCAGCATTGACAAGGAGTATTGCCATAAGCGCTGAGGAGGAAGAATAGATGGCCACCACGAGGAAAGACATCGAGGCTGCGCTTTGGAGAGGCGCAAATACATTCAGGGGGGCCATAGATGCGGCCAACTATAAAGACTACATCTTGCCTATACTCTTTGTTAAATATCTGAGTGATACCTACCTGGAAAAAGTCGAAGATTTAAGGAAGCGTTATGACAACCCGGTCAGGCTGGAGAGAGCGATCAGCAGGCTTCCGTTCGTGATCGAGGAGGAGAACAGCTTCTCCTGGCTCTATAAGAACAGGTACAGCGATAATCTCGGGGAATTCATCAACGTTGCCCTGCGAGGAATAGAGGATGATAACCCATCCCTGTTTACGGGGATCTTTAGAAACATAGACTTCAACAGCGAGACCATGTTGGGCAATCATAGCCAGAAGAACACCCGCTTGAGGGAGTTGCTTGAGGACTTCGAGCCTCTCGACCTGCGTCCATCTGCCATCCAGCCGGAAGATGGCAAGGTGGCTGCAGATACCATCGGTGATGCTTACGAGTATATGATCGGACAATTTGCCAGCCAGGCCGGTAAAAAAGCGGGTTCCTTCTTCACTCCATCCGAGGTGTCGGAACTGATCGCCCGCATCGTCGATCCGAAGATCAGCGACACCATCTACGACCCCACCTGCGGTTCCGGCTCCCTGCTGATCAAGACCGGAAAAACAGCCAAAGAAAAGGAAAACGGTCTGATCAAAAGCCTCTCGCTGTATGGACAGGAGATGAACGGGTCTTCCTGGTCTATGGCCAAGATGAACATGTTTCTCCACGAGATCATGGATGCCAAGATCGAGTGGGGCGACACTCTCGCCTATCCCTTGCACCTGGACTCCGACGTCAACCTCATGCAGTTCGACGTCATCGTTTCCAATATGCCCTTCTCGCAGGATAAATGGGCGGCTGGTTTCAATACTGGCGCTGACTCCGGCAAGGGCAAGGAGTTCAAGATGGAGGCCTCCCTCGATAAATATCATCGCTTCGACTGGAGCATTCCCCCTGCCAGCAAGGGCGACTGGGCGTTTCTGCTACATATGATCGCCAGCCTCAAGAGCGGGGGCCGGATCGCCGCCGTCGTCCCCCACGGCGTCCTGTTCAGGAGTGCGTCGGAGGGCCGGATCAGGCAGACCGTCGTCGAAAAGAACCTGCTGGATGCGGTCATCGGCCTGCCGGCAAACCTGTTTTATGGTACCAGCATTCCGGGTTGCATCATCGTTTTCAAAAAGAACCGCAATCGCAACGATGTGCTGTTCATCGACGCCTCCGGGAGAGATGAGCAGGGCAACCTCCGCTACAAGAAGGACAAGAACCAGAACCGCCTGGAAACGAAGCACATCGACGATATTGTCAATACCTATCAGAATCGGGTGGATGTCGAGAAATTTGCCCACTTAGCGAGCATTGACGAGATTATGGCCAACGAGTGCAACCTGAACATCCCCCGGTATGTCGACACCCTTAAAGAAGATGAGCAGATTGATATCGGTCAAATAAAAGCGAACATCCAGAGAATTAAGGCGGAACTGGCAGAAGTTGAGCTTGAAATGGCTCGATACCTTGATGAACTTGGATTATAGGTGGTAAGCATGGAAAAGGACTATGAATATTCTGTGCCCAAGAGGAGCTATAAAGATTACCCGAGCGACTGGACAGTTATTGAATTGGGTAATTTGCTGGAAAGAGTCCGAAGGCCCGTAGATGTCATCCCCGATCATGAATACCGGGAAATTGGCATCCGTTCCCACGGAAAAGGTTTGTTCTATAAAGAACCGGTAACGGGCCGTGATCTGGGGAACAAGCCTGTTTTTTGGGTCGAGGCGGACTGCTTGATTATCAACATTATCTTTGCCTGGGAACAGGCAGTCGGGATTACCACCGCTCGAGAAAAAGGGATGATTGCCTCGCACAGGTTCCCGATGTGGTGGTCAAAAGGGAATGTAGAATTGAAGTATTTGCTTAGCTTCTTTTTAACCCAGCTTGGCAAGTATCTTCTTGGATTGGCCTCACCGGGTGGAGCGGGGAGAAATAGGACGCTCGGACAGGATGAATTCAATAAAATCCTGGTCTGTATCCCTTTCAAGATCAAAGAGCAACAAAGAATAGTCAAGATCCTCTCGACCTGGGAAAAGGCCATCGAATTAGAAGAGCAGTTGATTGCTGCGAAAAAACAGCAGAAAAAGTGGCTGATGCAAAATCTGCTCACAGGTAAAAAACGCCTCCGCGGTTTTAGCGGCGAGTGGCAAGAAGCTGAATATGAAGCAATTTTATCGACGGTTTCGGCCAAAAAGCATCAGATCAACTCGTCAAGATATCTTAAAGATGGTAAATATCCTGTTGTCGATCAGGGGAAACAAATAGTCGTAGCTTTTTCTAACGATGAGGAAAAAGTGTTTATTTGCCCCGACGAAGGCGTTATTATTTTTGGGGATCACACTAGGGAGTTAAAGTATGTAGATTTTAATTTTGTTGTTGGCGCAGATGGAACGCAAGTATTAACTGCAGTCAATAATAATTGTACTCGTTTTTTATATTATCAACTTAGTAAAAAAGAAATTCCAAATACAGGATATAGTAGACATTTTAAATTTATTAAAGAAATGTCTTTTTTAGTTCCTCCTCTCCCGGAGCAGGCCGCCATTGCCGAAATTCTCTCCACTGCAGACCGTGAAATCGTCCTGCATGAAAAGCAACTTGAAGAATTGAAGAGGCTGAAGAAAGCGTTGATGCAACTGCTGCTGACGGGAATCGTGAGAGCGACGTGCAGGGGGGTCTCCTGATGCTTGACCATACCTTGTTCGACGAACGCCCCGAGAGCCAGGACCGGGCAATAAAGGTGCTGGAGAGATTGGGGTATCAGTACATCCCACGTTCGCAGGCTGAAATCTTGCGCGGGCGGACTGCCAACGTTCTCTTCCCGGAGGTTCTGCGCGAGTTTCTGCACCGCCAGTCCTTCTTTTATCGAGGCCGGCAGACGCCCTTTTCCGGCCGCTCGATCGGCAAGGCGATCAACGATATCGACGCCTCTCTGGTTTCGGGGTTGATGTCTGCGAGCAAGACCATCTACGATATGCTCCTGGCCGGCAACAGCTATGAGGAGGAGTTGTTTGACGGAGGCCGCCAGTCCTTCGATCTGAAGTATATTGATTGGATACGCCCGGAGAACAACATCTGGCAGGTGACCGACGAGTTTTCGGTAGAGCGGCCAAATGGCAAGTACACCTGGCCGAACATCGTGCTGCTCGTCAACGGTATCCCTCTCGTGATGATCGAATGCAAAAAATCCAGCGTCGATCTGGAAGAGGGTGTTGCCCAGAACGTTCGCAACTGGCAGCCCCAATACATCCCCCACCTGTTCAAGTTTGCCCAGATCGTGATGGCCATGAACCCCAACCACGTCAAATACGGCACTTGCGGCACTCCTTTCGAGCATTTCAGCGTCTGGCGGGAAAGAGATTATAAATGGCAGCAGGAAAAATGCCATAATGTCAGCCCTGATGGGAAAATCATCGAGCAGGACCGCGCCATCGTCTCGCTGCTCTCCAGGGAAAGGCTACTGGAGTTGATCCGTTATTTCATCCTGTATGATAACAACGTGAAGAAGATCGCCCGCTATCAGCAGTTCTTCGGCATTCAGGCAGCCATGAGGCGCATCAAGGGCGCCGATGATCGAAATACCAGAGGCGGCGTGATCTGGCATACGCAGGGCAGCGGTAAATCCCTGACCATGGTGATGTTGGTCAAGAAGATTATCTCCGATCCGGATATCAGAAATCCCCGCTTTGTTCTCGTCAACGACCGGATCAACCTGGACAAACAGCTCAGGGATAACTTCGCCAAAACACGGCTCAATCCGGCCCGTGCCAGGACTGGCAAGGGCCTAATCGAGCTATTGAACGACAAGGGCGAGACCGTTATCACCACTCTTGTGCAAAAATTTGATGCTGCCGCCAAAGGCAGGATCAGGATTACGGACGACAACATCTTCCTGTTGGTGGACGAGAGCCATCGCACCCACTCCGGCCAGCTTCACAACTTGATGGTCGATGTGCTGCCCAATGCCGTCAAGATCGGGTTTACCGGCACGCCCCTGCTCAGGAAAGACAAGTTCAACACCTATGCGCGGTTCGGGCCGCTCATCGACTGCTACCCTGTCGACCGGGCTGTGAAGGATGGCGTCATCGTTCCCCTCGTCTACGAGGGCCGGATCATTCCGCAGGATGTGACCAGCGAGAAGATCGATGATTACCTGAAGTACGTCATTGCGCCGCTGAACCATGAGCAGCAGGAGGACATGAGGCGCAAGTGGAGCCGTTTTCTGCCCCTGGCCCAGACACGGCAGCGCCTCGACATGGTGGCCTTCGATATTCACGAGCACTTTCTTAAGTTTGCCAGACCCAAGGGATTCAAGGCCATGGTCGCCGCCTCATCCCGCCCGGCAGCCATCGACCTGTATAAATCGATCGGGATGCTTGGCGGTGTGAAAACGGCGGTGGTGATCTCCCCCGAAAATGATCAGGAGGGCGATGAGCTTACCGGCGAGAGCAGGGAGAAGATCAGGGCCTTTTTCAAGAAAGAGGTGGAGCCTCTCTTTGGCAACAACTACGAGGAATATTACGACTGGGCCAAGAACAGCTTCATCGGCGGCGAGGATGTGGACCTGCTGATTGTCAAGGACATGCTGCTGACCGGCTTCGATGCGCCGGTTGCTGCCGTGTTGTACGTGGATAAACCCATGAAGGAGCATGCGCTGTTGCAGGCCATCGCCCGGGTCAACCGGGTGCACCCCGGCAAGGATTTCGGGCTGATCGTGGACTACCGGGGTATTTTCAGCAAGCTGAACACTGCCATGGACATGTATTGCGACGAAAAGTCCGGTATGGATGGCTATGATCGGGACGATATCAAAAACGCCATTCTTGGCGCCGGCGACCAGAAGCTTAAGCTGGAAAAAACCTATCAGGAACTGCTGGCAATCTTCGAGGGGAGATCATTTGACCGGAACAGCTCCGAGGGCTGGCAGAGTGTGTTGGCGGACGATGGCTTGCGAAAGACGTTCTATGAAAAATTATCGATTTTTTCCCGCCTGTTCGATCTGGCGATGGGCAGCTATACCCTGTACAAGGCGATCGGGTATGACAGGATTCAGAAGTATAAGCAGGATTTGCTCGATTTTCAGAAGCTGCGCGGAGCGGTCATACTCCGTTACAATGAAAAGGTGGATTTCAGCAAGTACGAGGACGGCATTCGCAGCCTGCTGAATAACTTTGTGCTTTCCGAACCGAGTCAGATCATTGTGGAGCCTGTCTCCATTCACGATACCGAAGGGATGAGGGATCAACTCGAGAGGTTGGACAGCAAGGCCGCCAGGGGTGATGCCATTCGTACCCGCATGATCTGGGAGTTGGAAACTTGCCGCTACGATGACCCCCTGCTATACAAGAAGTTCTTTGGGCGGGTAAAAGAAACTTTAGAGGAATACAGGGCATCGAGAAACGATGATTCGTACCTATCTAAAATGGAGCAAATGGTGGATGATTTGAAGGGAGGTTACACCGGGCATCATTACCCTGCCTGCATAGACAATGACAGCGATGCGAAAGCTTTTTACGGGTCGATCCAGAGTATTATCGCTGATTCAATCAAGAACATCTCCCTGGAAATGGATGAAGCCATGGGGCTACTGGCCATCGAGGTCAAAAAGGCTATCTCCGACCGGGCCAAAATAGAATGGCGCACTAACGTGGCAGTATGCCGGGATATGCTGCAGGCATTAGACGACCTCATCTGGGATTTTATAGAAGAACATGAGATCGAGCTGCCGGTCGAGAAGATCGATCTCATTCTGGATGGACTCATGAAAACAGCAGTGAGCAGGTACTAGGCGTGAATATCAAGAAATTGTCTTTACCAAATCCGTCTGGTGGCGTTGAAGTGATCATCGAGCGTAAAAACGTGAAAAAAGTCCGGCTCAAAGTGTTTCCGGACGGTGTTGTCAAGCTGTTCGCTCCGCTTGGAGTCCCGGATGAATGGATTGATGATTACCTCACCGGCAAAGCGCCATGGATTGTCAAATCTCTGAACTATTTTGAAAGCGCCAGGTCCGACGCAATCACAACTGTCATAAGCAGCGGCGTTTCCACCCGCATCCTGGGTAGGCAGGTCAGGATCATTGTCAATGATGCGAGAAGCTACAGAATAGAACAGAGGGACGACCGTGTCTATGTACAGTCTCCCGTCGCCGGAGACCAACAGGCCCTGCAGAGGCAGTTCGGGTGCTGGTGGCAGAAACAGAGCAAACTGTATTTCTTGGCGGCCATTGATCGGATGTATCCAGTGATCGCCAGGTACGGCTTCGACAAGCCGGTGCTTCAAGTAAGAAAAATGAAAACCCTCTGGGGCAGCAGTTCCGGAAGGAGCGCCAAAATTAATCTGAATTACTATTTGTTCAAAGCTCCGCCGCCCTGCATCGATTACATTGTCCTGCATGAGTTGACGCATTTTATCTATCGCAGGCATGACAAAGATTTTTATGACTTTCTGACCGTGCACATGCCTGATTGGCAAGAGCGCAAGCGAATTCTCGATCATGAGATTGTAAAGGGATTGAGATACTAATGTAACTGCTCAGGAGCCAGGAGACAGGAGCCATCTGTAGTCAGGCTGATCTGCATTTTCTAAGGAGGGACCTACCTTGGATGATTTGAGGTGGCGCCTGGAGGATATCTATTCCGACCGGCAGCACTGGGAACAGGATTTTACCGGCGCCAAAAAGCAACTGACCGGCATTGTCAGCTACCGCGGCCGGCTGGGTGACGGCGGAACGGTGCTGCTGCAGGCTCTACAGGCCAGGGCAAGGCTGCTGGAGACCTGCACCAGAATCTACAACTATGCCAGCATGCTCTTTGACGGAGACACTACCAATCCGGCTGCCCAGGAATTGCGCGACCGGGTGGTATCGCTGAACACAGAGGCTTCAACGGCAATCTCCTTCATGAACCCGGAAATCCTCGCCCTGCCTGAGAAGACCGTCTACTCGTTTCTGAACCGCGAACCTGGCCTTGGGGTCTACCGTTTCGAGCTGGAGGACCTGCTGCGCTATCGCCCCCACACTCTGACACCGTCGGAGGAGGAGATCGTCGCCAGGGCGGGCGAGACGCTCCAGGCCCCCGATCAGATTTTCAAGATGATCGATAACGCCGACCTCACCTTTGACCCGATCAGGGGCGAGGACGGCCAGCAACTGCCGGTTACCAGGGGCAACTACTCGGTATTGATGCAGAGCAGTGACCGCCGGGTGCGCCAGGATGCCTTCGCCTCGCTCTACGGTGCTTACCGGAAGCTTTTCAACACCCTGGCCGCTACTCTGGGTGCCGGGGTGAAGCGCGACCTCTTCCTGGCCAGGGTACACAACTACCGGTCCTCGCTGGATGCCGCCCTGCACGAGGAGAACGTCCCCGCGAATGTCTATGACAACCTGATCGGCGCCGTCCGCTCCCACCTGGGGCTGCTGCACCGGTACATGGAACTGCGCCGGCGGGTGCTCAAGGTGGATGAACTGCACATGTACGACATCTATACCCCCCTGACGCCGGGGGTGGAATGGCCGGTCAGTTTCCCGGAAGCAGTGCAGATGGTGCAGGAAGGCCTCGTCTCCCTGGGGCGGGAATACGTGGAAGCTCTGTCCCGGGGGTTGCGGGGAGGATGGGTGGACGTGCCGGAACGGCCGGGCAAGGCCGGCGGCGCATACTGCGAGGGAGTCTACGGCGTACATCCCTTTGTGCTGCTGAACTACCACCAGAACATCGACAATGCCTTCACGCTCGCTCATGAGATGGGTCACGCCATGCACTTCTACTATTCCGGACGGGAACAGCCCTTCATCTATGCCATGCCCACCATCTTCACGGCAGAGGTGGCCTCTACGGTGAACGAGACCCTGCTGGTGGAGCACCTGCTGCAGACCGTCAGCGACCGGCAGCGCCGGCTCTACCTGCTGGGCCACTATCTGGAACTGATCCGGGGCACCATCTTCAGGCAGACCATGTTCGCCGAATTCGAGAAGACCGTTCACGAAAGGGCAGAGTCCGGTGAGGCCCTGACCGGGAGTTACTTCCAACAGGTCTACCGCCAACTGAATCTGGATTACCATGGCCCCGTCATGACGGTGGACCCGGAGATCGACCTGGAGTGGGCGCGCATTCCCCACTTCTATAATGCCTTCTACGTCTACAAGTACGCTACTGGCCTCTCGGCTGCCGTCGCTCTCGCCCGGGGCATCATGGAGCATGGCAACCTTGCTCTGGCACGCTACCTGAACTTTCTCAAACAGGGCAGTTCCGGCTATTCCCTGGACCTGCTCCGTCTCGCGGGGGTGGACATGTCCCGTCCGGAACCGGTCAACCAGGCGTTGGAGCGCTTCGGCCAACTGCTGGATGAGATGGAGCGGAGCTTCTGAGCAATCCGTGACCAACAAAAGCTAAACGGTTTTACGTGAAAATGCCCGGGGGCAACGCATACCCGGGCTTTATTATTTTCACGATGGCTGTCTCCATGCACAGGAACAAATAGACATAGTTAGCCAATGGTTGATAATTGATAGAATTATTATCGTACTGCAACAATATTTCCATATGCTTATAAAACATGGAAAACAAGGCAATAATAGCAAAGATACAAGCGGCACCGGGCACTCTCCTGGCGGGGGCGCCGGTGCATGTCTGCACTAGCTAGAGAGATGGTGAGGTTAATTATGAAGAGACTTAGAACGCTTGGAGTTGCCCTGCTGCTTTTTGTCTGGGCAATCGCCTGGCCAGGCCAGGCATACGCATACTTTGCGGAAGATGGCTTTGCCCCCTTCTGGAATCAGAGCACCTCAGTGAATCAGGCATCTACGGAGCAACCAGCCAGGACTGCTGTCCCTGTATCGATGCCAGGCGAAGCAGAGCGCACTCATCTGGTGGCTGCCGGAGAGACATTGTGGTCTCTGGCCAGGTATTATCATGTCGACCTGGCGCGGCTGATGTCTGTCAACGAGATCGGCGACCCCACCTGCCTCAGCGTGGGCCGGGAGCTGATCATCCCGGGCGGGGGAGCACAGCAGCCGGAGGCCTACCATGAGGCTGACAGAGGCGGGGCCGGGCCACTCCTGGAAGTGCCAACCCAAAGCCAAAGCCCGCAGCTTGACGGTTCGGTTTCCTATGGGCTGGACATCGCCAGAGCGATCGCCGGCATCATGAGGGTGGAGTCGCGCTGCAACCCGTATACTATCTATGACAACGCGACTAGGGAGTCATACAGTTTCACCAACCTGAACGAATACCTGGCTACCGGAGGGCGACTCCGGGCTGCCGGCCACGACATCGACATGGGCCTGATGCAGATCAACTCGGCCAATGGAGTCAGCCTCGAACAGGCAGTTGATCCGGGTTTCGCCATCAACTGGGCAGCCAACTACCTGCAGAATGTCTATAGGCAGACAGGCAGCCTAAATACGGCAATCAGGGCCTACAACGGGGGGACGGGCGGTATAGACCTTCCGCAGACTTATGTTTATCTGACCAGAGTGTTGAAGGCCGAGACGAGCTTGCCGTCATTCGCTCCGAGGCAGGTGACCCTGGTGGTCCGAGATCGGAATAGCAACAATGCGGGATGTGCTCCATCGGCGCTCGTTTGAACCAGACAGGGGTCGGTCGTTAGCTTCGCTCGGACGTGGGTTTTGAGGCACTCGCCGGGACAAATGCCAAGCGGGCTCTTATTTAGAGAGTCCGCTATTCTTCTTTCCCGGTTGCGATATTCCTTCAGCAGATTCGTCCCACCCCCTTGTGGGGTAGGTTCAACTGGGTCTTGGCTTCAGCGGTGATTGCTTTTCCCCGCTGAAGCTTAGAGCCAGTTAACTAGGGGCGTAGCCGCTCTTATTCCCCCGCTTCTAGGAAGCGGGGGCATTAGAGCGGGCAGTCATCTGTGATGAAAGGGGTAGTTTGCCGAAAGGCGATCCCCCCGGACGTACAATAGACTCTTTTTATGGTATTATAGGAGCAACCGCAGTGATCTTTGAACAGGGCTCGGTGAAGTCATTACAAACGGCTATATAAAAATCACAATATAGCAAAAAAATGAAAGGGGTGATTGCAGTGAAGATCTATTATGAACAGGATGCGGATCTCAAGTACCTGGAAGGAAAGACTGTCGCCGTTATTGGATACGGCAGCCAGGGGCACGCCCAGTCTCAAAATTTAAGGGACAGCGGTGTGCGCGTCCTGGTTTCTGACGTACCGGGGAGTGTTAACTGGGAAAGGGCAGTTGCCGCCGGATTCGAGCCATTATTAGCGGCAGAGGCGGCAGCCCAGGCAGATATTATTCAGATATTAGTTCCGGATGAAAAGCAGGCCGCCCTTTACCGTTCCGATATCGCCCCCAATCTCAAGCCGGGTAAGGCCCTGGTTTTTTCACACGGGTTTAATATTCACTTTGGACAGATCGTTCCTCCCAAGGACATCGACGTCTTCATGGTGGCGCCCAAGAGCCCGGGGCACCTGGTGCGCCGCATGTACGAGGAGGGAGTCGGGGTGCCGTCGCTGGTCGCAGTGCAGCAGGATTACTCCGGCAAGGCCAAGGAGATTGCCCTGGCTTATGCCAAGGGGATCGGCTCCACTAAAGCCGGCGTGCTCGATACCACCTTCAAGGAGGAGACCGAGACTGACCTGTTCGGGGAACAGGTGGTGCTCTGCGGCGGAATCACCGAGCTGATCAGGGCCGGTTTCGATACCCTGGTGGATGCCGGCTACCAGCCGGAGAGTGCCTACTTCGAATGCCTCCACGAGTTGAAGCTGATCGTCGACCTGATCTATGAGGGCGGTATCAGTTGGATGCGTTATTCAATCAGCGATACTGCTGAATATGGTGATATTACAAGGGGTAAACGCATCATCACCAAAGAAACCCGTGCAGAGATGAAGCGTATTCTTGAAGAGATCCAGAACGGAAGTTTTGCCCGCGAGTGGCTGCTTGAAAACCAGGTCGGACGCCCCGTGTTTAACGCCATACAGAAAAAAGAAGCAAACCACACGATAGAAGTTGTCGGGAAAAAACTGCGGTCGATGATGCCCTGGCTTAGGAAAGTGGATATGTGATCGTTCTGTTGAACAAGTACCAGGGCGGACCGGAAGGTCCGCTCTTTAAACATGCCAGCACGAATGGCTGCATGGGGCTCTCTGATCCAACTTCGGTCATCTTTGACAGGACGAATGGATCAAAGGGAGGGCTGGCTGCGGCCATGGAGCTTCAACACCCTGGTTGGCATTCGTGAACACGATCTCAGATATTAGGTCATAGTGTCGATCAGCGATCCCAGCAGCGATGATGTTGTAATGCCGGATGTTGCAGCGTTGCTGTCTGTACCGGTACTGCCGCCGCCGTTTGTGCTACTGCCTGCAGTACTGCTGCCGGCGGTCGAGTTGGTGGTCGTTGCGCTGCCTGTCAGGTAAGAGTCGATAGTCTGCAACTGGGCGTTGGAAGTGCCGAAGGTGCTTTTCAGCAGACTCGACGTGATCAGACAACTGCTTATTATCGTACTCTGGCTTGGGCTCAGGGTGATCATGCTAATCGCCTCTTTTCTTTGGAGGGAGCTCGTAAACCACACCAAAACAGGAATCCGGATCCCTTCAAATCATCTATCGGCTGCCCTGATGAAAACTTTAGGGGACGCGGAAGAAATGTGCCAGGAGTTGCCGGCCAGATTGTGTTTATGAGACTGAAGCATGACGAGGAACATAATTTGGTATCCCGGCTAACCAGCAGATTGGGAGAACTTTTGATTACCTGATTGGTAGCATATAATAAAATAAACTATATAGTTCACGGTCGGCCTGATCGAGAGTTATCTGAAATGTTAACGGTCGATGCGTTCCAGGCCAAAACAATCTGGCCCAATTGCTGAACTGCCAAAGGTGCTGTACAAAAATATTTTATAGAGAGGGGCATGGCAAATGAGAGTCATCGGCATTGAGGGAAGCCCGCGCAAGGGAGGCAATACGGATACGCTGGTGGAGAGGATCCTCGCAGGGGCGGCGGAGGCGGGAGCGGAAACCAAGGTCTACCGGCTCAACGAACTGAATATCAGAGGGTGTCAGGCCTGCAACTATTGTAAGACCCATGACCACTGCCGGCAGAAGGACGATATGACCCCGATCTATGCCGACCTGATCGCATCCGACGGTATCGTGATCGGTACGCCCATCTACATGGGGTATCTGTCCGCCCAGACCATGTTGTTCGTGAACCGGCTCTATGCCTTTTTCAACCCTGGTAAACCCAGCCCGGTGCCCCCCGGGAAGAAGGCCGCCCTGGTCTTCTCATCCGGAGGCGGCGATGAGGCCGGTTACCGGAAAGCGTTGGAGTCGTTCGGCCAGATCCTCAGCCACCTGTTTGGGGTGGATGTGAGAGGGATCGTGGGCGGCGGCGGCAATAATGAGGCCGGAGCGGTGAAGAACAATCAAGATCTGTTGGACAAGGCCTTTGCTCTCGGCAAAGAATTGGCCGGATAGATGCAGAGAGGCGCATCTTGCAAGAGGGCGGACCGACTGGTCCGCCCTCTTGAATGACCATAAAGGCCTTGGAGAAAATGCAGGAAAATATTGATCTATGTTGAAATGGTTGAGAAGCAGATAGGGTTTCCCGGGAGAGGGGACTAAAAACATGGCAACGCTCGGTTGCGTTGTAGACGTAGAAACTACAGGCTTCGGGGCGACAGATGAGGTTGTAGAGATTGGCCTGGTTTTATTCGCCTTCGAACGGCAGAGCGGTCAGGTATTGGGGATCGTCGAAGAGTATGCGGGACTGAGGGAGCCTGGTTGTGCCATTCATCCAGGCGCCTTATGCGTTCATGGGTTGTCCAATGATCATTTACGGGGTATGCGTATCGATGTTATGCGGGTAGAGGATATTCTGTTCCGGACGGAACTCCTCATTGCACACAATGCTGCTTTTGATGCGCGTTTCGTCGTGCCCCTTTTTCCAACTGCCGGAATGAAGCCATGGTATTGCTCCATGAGCGGCGTTGACTGGAGAGCGAAGGGTTTCCAGAGCAGAGGCCTGCAGAACCTGCTCTCCTGGCACGGAATCGAAACCCTGCAGGCACACCGGGCGGTGGAAGACGCCAGAGCCACCCTGATGCTGTTGTCATTGCTGCAGGAAAGCGGCAGAACCTACCTGCACGAGTTGATCTGGACTGGCCTAATAGTCTAGCTTGACAAGAGGTGGTCTGATATGTTGACGGTAAGTGCGTTCCAGGCCAGAACAAACCTGGCCCAACCGTTTGAACGGATTGTCCGTGCACGAGTTGGCGGAGGAAGGGAGACGGTTCTGATGGCCTTCGTATGACAGTGCTGAGCCTTTTCAAGATATCAAATGTCTGACTCGAAAATCTACGCCGATATTCTGTGCAATCTTCCTGCAGGCCGCGATGTCGTCCTCAGAGAGGAAATCAACCACGGACAAGATCACTTTGGGGATATACTTTTTGCATCTGACGGCAAAATCCAGCATGGCTTCAAAAGCTGCCTCCCCGTAGCGGGATCGGCATAATGACTGATACTCATTTTTGTTCTTCGCAATCATGCTGATGGAAATAGAATCCACCAACCCCGCCAACCGGGGAGTGATGTCTTCGCCGCAGATCAGGTTGGCCTGGCCGTTGGTGTCGATGCGGATAGGCTTATCAAATTGCTGCTTCAGTTGCTTGCAAATTTCAATAACATCGTCAGTACGGGTCATGGGCTCCCCGAAGCCACAGAAAACAAATTCCTTATACTTGGCAATATCCCATTTCCGGATGTCTGCAACAACCTGATCGACGGTTGGTTCCTGTTCGAGCCAGAGATTAGTTCCGCTGCCGACACCGTCCCGGTTGTTTCTAATGCAAAAAGAGCAGCGATTGGTGCAGCGGTTGGTAACGTTGATGTACAGCGAATTCCCCACCTCATAGGTGATGGTTGGCGACATCTTCCTCATCCTTCACAAAAAAAACTTTTTATTCTTATATTCTTAGATTGTTATATGTCATGTCTGGGGCTGTCAGGTAAAGTTGCTCAACAGCCTGATGTAATCTTTGCGACCTTGCAGGGAGTTTACCAATTTTTCGTCAGCAGTCCAGAAAAGGCACTGTCCAATATCAGATTCTTTTACTGTCAACTCTGACACTGCCAGGTAGGCAGCATCGTAGAGAGTCGATAGATTTTCTGCCACGCTGATACTCCAGGCCTGATTCCAAAGATCTTCTGCCTCAGCGTAAATGGAGAATCTCAGATTGCAAAAGTTACGCCAAGCAGCCTCTGCCTCGTACGAATTAATCTCCTTTCTGGCTACCTTCTGGCGTAGGACGTTGCCGATTTCTGCCCAGGCAACGCTAGGCAAGACAACAACCTGGTTGTTTTCAAAGATTCTTTCCAACAATTGAGCGGCCAACTCGCTCTCTTCTTCCAAGGTCAGAACCTTAATCAGCACGCTGCTATCGAGACAGACATGATCGCTCATCGCCGTTTGCCCTCTCGCAACTCCCGAATCAGGGGCACCGAATCGGGTTGATATCCCCTGGCTGCCATTTGTTGTCTTAATTCCGCCAGTTCCTTAAGCGTTTTCTCCCGTTCAGCCTTGATCAGATACTGCTTGGCGGCTTCAAGCTTTTTCACCATCTCTTCATAAGCAGACGATTCTACAATGTAGGCAACGGGCTTGGACCTCTGCAAGATCACTGCAGGTTCACCCGTCTGTATTATGCGGGCGATAATCTTGCTGGCATTCTGGCGGATATCGGTTATGTTGGCAATCTGCATCTTGAACCATCCTTTCTATAGCATTGCTGTTAATAGTATATCATATTGAAGGGAAATAAACATATTCTGTAAAAAACTTATGCTGCCTCTGCTCTCTGATCCGTTCCTACCATGCAGGCAGGAAAATGATGCTCGATG
>Ga0224558_1002724_pt1 | contig 15741 bp, 12 predicted proteins | sample 714S32024metaG_FD_180682 | JGI IMG/M metagenome (GOLD analysis project Ga0224558, IMG submission 180682) | Peat soil microbial communities from Stordalen Mire, Sweden - 717 S3 20-24 | ecosystem: Environmental > Terrestrial > Soil > Wetlands > Peat | place: Sweden: Norrbotten County, Stordalen... | reverse complement strand
ATCCTCGGCTTTTCCATCCGTCCTACTCCTCTGCTAACCTTCTTCATTGGCTGGTCTCCTTTTGCACCTCGAGTGCGTGCGAACAGATTAATCTGCTTCGCGAGACCAGCCGTCTCATCCCATCTAAGGGGCTTGGAACCCTCGATGTAGAGGCACATAAACGTGCCGGTCAATGGCATTTGGATTTGCTTGAATTTGAGAAGGACGACAGCAGCATATGGATCAATCTGTTGCCTGCCGAGACCGCATTGCCGACAGTGACACAATGATTGAGTTTGGGGTGAATCGCGCCGCCAATTGCTAAACCGCCCCAATCCCCATACAATAGAGATATTGCAGGAAAGGTTTGTCTTCAGCGATGCCCAAGGAAAAGATTCATCCCAACTACGCCGCGGTTCATGTCAAATGTGCCTGCGGAAACAACTTTGAGACCCGTTCGACCCACAAGGGCGACATACACGTGGAAATCTGCTCGGTTTGCCACCCGTTCTTTACCGGCAAACAGCGCTTGGTAGATACGGCAGGCCGTGTAGAGCGCTTCCGCCGCAAGTTTGCCAAGTCCGACGGAGCCAAGGAAGCCGCAGCAGCCAAGTAACCGCGCCTTGAACCTTAAGGTAAGATTGGGCCTCCGCCATGGCGGAGGCCCAACTTCGTTCAGTCAACTGCTTTGTATTCGTTCTTACTGCTGCAATAACCTGAAATGGCGGACGGCAGGGATGTTTTCCCTTCCGTGGCAGAATTCGCATTCGGTTTGCAGATAATTCGCTTCCACCGGCGCACAATGTCAATGAGGACCTGTGGTGGTGAAGAGATCAAACTATGGCCGAGTGAGGGCGCAAGCCAAGCGGGAACGGGAAAACTACCCCCCCCCTTTTTACTGTGAAACTGTGAAACTGTGAAACTGTGAACTTCATCGCATCTACTGGCTGGCATCGCTGTTGATCCATATACAGCAATCCCGGATATTTGAGAATGCCGGCAGTAAAGAGGCTTTCATGGCGGGCAAAGGCTTTACCGTGAAAAAGAACTGGGACAATCCCAGGGAGCACGCCATGCCCGCCGAGGCGCGCGTGCCAGCCGAACTACGCCTGGGAACCGTGCTGGTGACCCCGGCCACAGTGCTGGCTCCCATGGCGGGCGTCACTGACACGGTCTTCCGCCGCTTCATTCGCCACGCGAGCTTGTTCACGACCGGAAATGTTGCAAATGAATCCAATTCCCGCTCCCAGCAGCGTCAGGGCACGACTTCAGTCGTGCCGAAAACGCCGCAAAATGAAGCCGGGGCTTTAGCCCCTGATTTGTCCATCGACGCCGCCGTCACCAATACCCAATCCGGCTGCGGGCTTCTGATGACCGAGTTCACATCGGCCGATGGCCTGGCCCGCATGCGCGAAACCAAGCGCCAGCGCTATCTGACCTTCTACGACGACGAGCATCCCATCGGCGCACAACTCTTCGGAGCCAATCCGGAGACGCTGGCCGAAGCGGCGCGGATTGTGGAAGAAACTGGCTTTGACCTGGTGGACCTGAACCTGGGCTGCCCGGCCAAGCGGGTAGTCGGCTCCAACGGCGGCTCGGGCCTCTTGCGCGATCTGCCGCGTATTGGCGAAATTTTTAAGGCCGTACGCAAGGTAGTAACGATTCCCTTTACCGTGAAATTTCGCATGGGCTGGAACGACAGCGATATTGTCTGTTTGGAACTGGCGCGGATGGCCGAGGCCGAGGGGCTGAACGCCGTGGCGCTGCACGCCCGCACACGCGAACAAGGCTACAGCGGCCAGGCGCGCTGGGAGTGGATCGCTCAGGTCAAGCAGGCAATTAAAATTCCTGTCATCGGCAATGGCGACATTCATTCTCCGGAGGCCGCTGTAGCCATGGTGGCCCAAACCGGCTGCGACGCGGTGATGATCGGCCGCGCCGCGCCGTCGAATCCCTGGATATTCCGGCAGATTGCGCAGTACACGGCCACCGGCAGCTATGAGCGGCCCACGGTAGAAGACCGCTACCGCATGATTCGCGCATATTTTCAAATGCTCCTGGATGAGGCCGAAGCAACCAAGGATCTGCCCAAGGCTGCGCGGCTGGGCGAAACCTCCGGCAAGATGAAGCAGTTTGCCACCTGGTTTACCCACGGCGTGGCGGGCGGCGCCAAACTGCGGGCCGCCATCTACCAGGCGCGAACCGGGGCCGAGGTGCTCTCCCAGGTGGACGCGTTCTTCACGGCCCAGCTTGCGAGCGGCTCGCAGCCAGAGGCAACACCAGATGACAAGGCGGGGGAAATGTTTCATGTAGACATGACGGTCTGCGATTGACGAGGAGGCGCGCATGGCAGCGGATTACAGCCAAATGGCCATAAATCTCGATCACTTCTACAACTTCGAAGGCAAGGTTGTGGTCTTCGTTGGCGCGGGAACCAAGCAGCTTCTCGATGTGAGCCGCAAACCAAAGAGGACGATCGCCATCGACCAGAGCGCGGAGACTCTTCAGCAACTAAGGCAGCAGGTCGAGGCCCAGCATCTGGAAAGCGCCGTGGAAATCATTCATTCCGATTTCTGCGATGTGAACGCGCGGGGCGACGTCGTGTATTTCGAATTTTGCTTGCACGAGATGCCCGATCCGGGCATGGCGCTCGCTCACGCCAAAACCCTGGCGCTCGATATCGTCGTCTTCGACCATGCGCCGGGCTCGGAGTGGGCGTACATGGCCGCCGAGGAAGACAAGGTATCGCGCAGCGCGCAGGCCATGGAGCGCTTCGGTATTCGCGCTCGCGAGATCTTTCGCACCGATCAGATTTTCAAAGATTATGCCGAGCTGCTGGCGAAGATATCACCGCAAGGTCCGCTGGCGGTGGAGCGGGCAGCGCGATTTATGAACGTCACGGGCATTGCCATTCCCATGGGATACGGGTTGACTCTGCTTTAGCTTCAGCCTCGCTCCACGGCCATGGCCACGGCGTTGCCGCCGCCCAGGCACAGCGCGGCGATTCCTCTGCTCTTGCCAAGCCGCTTCAAAGCGTACAGCAGCGTGACCAGCACCCGAGCTCCGCTGGCTCCAATGGGGTGGCCGATAGCCACTGCGCCGCCCTGCACGTTGACCTTTGCCGGGTCGAGACCCAGTTCGCGATTCACTGCCAGCGCCTGCACGCTGAAGGCCTCGTTTAGCTCATACAAATCCACACTGTCCAGCGTCCAGCCCGCCTTCGCCGCCACTTTGCGCACGGCTTCGATGGGTGCCAGGCCAAACCACTCCGGCTCGCCGCCGCTGGTGGCTTGGGCGCGAATCACGGCCAGCGGCGCTAGACCAAGTTCGCGAGCCTGCTCGGTGCTGGTGACCACCAGGGCCGCTGCGCCGTCGCTCACGCCGGGAGAGTTGCCTGCGGTCACCGTGCCGCCCTCCTGAAAGGCCGGCTTGAGCCGGGATAGGATTTCTACTGTAGTCTCGGGGCGGACTGGCTCGTCAGTATCAAAAAATGACGGTCCCGCGCCCTTTTTTGCAGCCGGAATTTCGACCGTCAGAATCTCATCCCGGTAGAAGCCCTGCGCCGTGGCTGAGGCGGCGCGGCGGTGCGACTCGGCCGCAAAGGCGTCCTGCTCCTCGCGGCTGATACCGAAACGGGCCGCAATCTTCTCCGCACCCACGCCCATGTGGAAGTTGTTGTAAGCCTCCCACAGGCCGTCCTGGATCATGGAGTCCACCAGCGTGCCGTTTCCCATGCGATAGCCGGACCTTGCCTGGGGCAGCAGATAAGGCGCGTTGGTCATCGACTCCATGCCGCCGGCAACCACCATCGCGGCATTATCGGTCTGAATGGCCTGTGCGGCCAGGGCCACAGCCTTCAGGCTCGATCCGCAGACCTTGTTGATGGTGAGCGCGGCCACCTGGTTCGATAATCCGCCGTAGATCGCCGCCTGGCGAGCGGGGTTCTGGCCCAGGCCTGCTTGCAAAACGCAGCCCATGATGCACTCGTCAATTAAGTCGGGTTCGACCCCGGCGCGGCGCACCGCCTCGCGCACCACAAGTGCTCCCAGCCGCGGAGCGGAAAAACTCTGCAGCGAGCCCTGAAACCGGCCCACCGGGATACGCGCTGCTGAAGCAATGACAACTTCCTTCATAGGGAGGTCTCCTGGACAGGAATCCGGCGGCGCGACCGATCACAAAGAAAAACAGGGTCCGCCAGCCAACCCGGTGATGCTAGCGCATCCGGCGCATGGGCCGCCAGGTGCGCCCGGTCATTAGTGCCACAGGGCGAAGTAGGCAATCACGCAGAAACCGGTGAAAGCCAGCACAAACACCGTCAAAACCACCCAGAGTACGGTGTGGTGGCTGATGGGTACGGGGGTGGGCTGCGGAGGAGAATCAACTTTGGGAAGCCCCACCACGCGCGCCATTTCGATGCCGATATTGTCGTTACCGCCTGCCGCCAGTGCCAGCTCAAGCAGGCCATGGGCGGAAGATTCCAGCGTCATGCCCGGGCTGTCGGCCACCCTCTGGATCTCCAGTTCGGGGACGAATCCCCAAAGTCCGTCGGAGCAAAGCAGCAGCGTGTCGCCGATAGCCAGCGGGTGCTGCTCAATGTCGATCTCCACCTCGGGCTGATGGCCCAGGCAGCGCGTTAGCACCGAGGAATCAGGATGGTTCTGAGCCTCTTCCGGTGTTATCAGGTTGCGGCTGAGCAGTACCTGCACGGCGGAGTGATCGGTGGTGAGGCGATGCAGGCGGCCGGCGCGTATCAGGTAGGCGCGGCTATCGCCGACGTGGCCGACCCAGGCGCACATTCTTTCAGCTCGCTGTTGCACCACAGCCACCACTACCGTAGATCCCATGTGCTGGTAGGGCGAGCCGGGTGCGAGGACCGCCGCCAAGATCTGTGCATTGGCGCGAGCAGCGGCGCCGCGGATGGCATTGTCGACCGGATAGTCCTCCGGTAGGGATGCCAAGTGTGCGTAAAAATTCTCTACCACCATCCGAGATGCGGTGGCTCCTCCTGCGTATCCGCCGATGCCGTCGGCGACCATCAGCAGGTCGCCCAGGGCGATACGCACATGGAGTACAGTGTCCTGATTCTCTTCGCGCAAAATCCCGCGGTCGCACTCTTCTGCAAACAGGATGATTGGCTGCGTAGAGACCGGTATCTCGTTCATACCTGAACCTCACTCACAGAACCAGCGTTTTACAATGCAGTGCAAATCCGTACACAAACCACCCAACCCACGTGAAAAAACCTACCACCACTCCTGTGGAAAGTCGATCGCAACGGCTGGCTTGGTTCATGCCAAGACTACGTACGCCGGACCTTACCTATCCAGGTCCGGCCAGCGCTGGGATTCAATCAACGTCTTACTAACCAGCCGCCGGCTTGGCTCTTTCTGGGGGGAGGGAAAAAATATACAAGAGCATACCCACTGTAACACGGAAGCTTCCTTTCTGTGCAGGGTTAATGGGCGGCGGCGCTGGCCCAAGCAGGACAGTCTGTTGCGATAGTCTGGATACGTAGCCACTTCCCTTTCCCGCACCGGTGAACCTCTTGATTGTTGAAATTGAAAACCTGACCAAGATTTATGAGTCCAAGCTTCGCGTGGTGGCCGTCAACGGCATCGACCTGGAGCTGCAGCAGGGCGAGATCTTCGGCCTGCTCGGCCCCAACGGCGCCGGAAAAACGACCACCATCTCCATCGCCACCACCCGCACGCTGCCCACCAGCGGCCGGGTTTGCATCGCGGGCATCGATGTCGTCCAGCATCCGGCCCACGCACGCAGGCTCATCGGCGTGGTCCCGCAGTTCAACACGCTGGACCGCTCCCTGACCGTCTATGAGAACCTCTACTTCCACTGCCGCTACTTCGGCTTTTCTCACTCGCACGCCAAGGCGCGGTCACTGGAGCTGCTGGCACAGTTTATGCTTTCCGAGCGCAAGAACGTTTACCCGCCGCAGCTCTCCGGCGGCCTGGCCCAGCGGGTGCAGATTGCCCGCGCCATCGCCCATCGGCCCACCGTCCTCTTCCTCGACGAGCCCTCCGCCGGCCTCGATCCGCAGAGCCGCATGGCCATGTGGTCGGCCGTCCAGGAGCTGCACAAGGAAGGCATCACCGTCCTGCTGACCACGCATTACATGGAGGAGGCCGACTCGCTCAGCGACCGGCTGGCCATCATCGACCACGGCCGCGTGCTGGCCCTCGGCTCGCCGGAAAAACTCAAATCCACCCTTGGCGCGCACACCATCTTCGACCTGAAATTGAAATCGCATGAAGGGCTTGAACCGCTCCTGGCCACTCTCAAAGCGCGACCGGATGTGACCAGCGCCGAGATTACCACCGACGGTCTGCGGGTCATTGCGGCCAGTTCCGACGGCCTGCTGCCCGATCTGGTGCAAGCCGCCACCGGCCATGGCCTGCGCGACCTGCAGATCACCGAGCCAAGCCTGGAAACGGTCTTCATTGAACTCACCGGGAGGGACCTGCGTGAATAACTCAGAAGCAGGGAATAGGGAACAGGGAATAGGGACCAGAGATCAGGGTTCAGCAACCGCTAACTCGCTAACTTGCGATTTCCGCGAAGCGGAAGCTAACTTGCTGCTTTTATCGAAAAACCAAGCCAATCCCGCCCAAGAGCTGGGTGCCCCATCCTTCGCGTTGCCGGGGTCCCCACGGACTGGTCTTCGTCTGTGGGGTGGCTGGGCGATGGGTGGGAAACCACAAAACTCAACAGGCCCAGCCCACGAGCAACACCTCAACCCGGGAATCTTCGTCAAGTCCTTCCTCGGCCTCTTCCTGCGCGACCTGCGCGTCCTGTCACGCGAGTTTATCCCCTTCATCCTGCGCGTGGGAATGCAGCCGCTGCTCTTTCTCTTTGTCTTTACCTTCATCCTTCCGCGCATGGGCGGCGGCAACCCCATGGCCGTAGCCGGCGGCACAGACTTCGGCACCATCCTGCTCCCCGGCCTCATGGCCGTGGCCATCATGTTCTCCGGCATCGCCGCCGTTGCCCTCCCGCTCTCCAGCGAGTTCGGCATCACCCGCGAAATCGACGACCGCGTCATGTGCCCGCTGCCTCTGTGGGGCGTGGCTCTGGAAAAGGTCTGCTTCAGCGCCATGCAGAGCATCATCGCCGCGCTCTTGGTTATCCCCATGGCCTACTATGTTCCCGCCTCTCCGGTGCGCGCCGACATACACAACTGGTTCCTCTTCGCATTGGTGCTGCTGCTGGCCAGCCTTCTGGCCGGCAACCTGGGCCTGGTTATCGGCTCCAAAGTCAATCCCAGGCAGATCGGCCTGGTCTTCTCCATCATCGTTGTGCCCATCACCTTTCTGGGCTGCGTCTATTACCCCTGGGCGTGGCTCTACAAGATTCCCTGGTTGCAATACGGCGTCCTCTTCAACCCCATCGTCTACATGAGCGAAGGCCTGCGCGCCGCCGTCACTCCCTCCATCGCACACATGCCTTGGTGGGCCATCCTCGTGGCGCTTGTCTTCTTCAATGCGGCATTAGGCCGCTGGGGCTTCAAGGGATTTCTCGGCAGAGTGCTGTCGTAGGTATAGATAAATAATCCTGTATGAAACGATTGATTCCACAATAAGCTGTCATCCTGAACATCATGACTTGCCATGCAAGTTACGGCTGGAATGAACGAGCCGCTACAAAATTCACCCCGTAGAGGTGGTGGAAAATAGCCCCGGGTGGAGCGTAGCGCAACCCGGGGAATGCTAGAGTGCGTTTAGTAAACAGCCCTGTGTCAGGGCACGACTTCAGTCGTGCCGTAAATAGCCTGAAAACAAAGGGCTTTAGCCCCTGAGGGACAGTCCCTCGCTGGCTGAGGCTATTTTGTAATCAGTTCTAGTTTAGGTTAGAAACATGGTCGTCTCAGTGTTATTCTTCAGCATGATATGAATGCACGCTTCTTTTACCGGCCCAAACTCCTTCAGGTTGGAGAATTCAAAGAAGCGTTTGAACAAGCGGTGATAGCAGTCCTGGGTTCGGATGCACAAATCACAGTTACTCATCCGCGCCACACCGGCCGCGAGGGCGTGAGCGATGACATAGAACTCGGCGTTGAGAGTCTTAGATCAGTAGTTGACCTCAACAAAATTGACCTCGTTCTGAATGCCACGCCGCCCGCCACCCTGTATTCTTCGAAACGTGTCTTTATAATGTGCAAAGCGCTGGCTGCAGGGGTAGTGTATTTTTTCGCTAACAGCGAAGAGTCAGTCCAATGTCTGGAACGGGTCACGTTGAATCTTGGATTGGAACAGACTGAACAACCAAAGGATGCATCTGAAAATCTCGAATCGAGAGTGTCGGCCCTGGAGAAGGCCGCGAAAAGTGTTGAGAGCACATTGAAGTGCTTTATATCGTTCAAGTTTGACGATGCGCAGACTATCACCCAGGTGGATCGCCTAAAGCGCTTGCTGGCTGCAGTGCATATAGAGTGGGTGACCGGGGAACAATTCGAACCGCGCAGAATTGAAGACAAAGTCAAGGCGAAGCTTAGAGCTGATGTTGATTTCGTTATCGCTGTTATCACTAAAGCAGGAGAATCAAAATGGATTCGCGACGAGTTAGCCGATGCGAATGCTCGCGGTCTTTGGATCGTGGTGCTGCGTGAGGATGGCGCGACGTTCGAAAAAGGAATCTTCGGAACATTAGAGTACATATCCTACGATCTGGCGATAGATCAGACTTTCTCTGCCCTGCTTGAGGGCATCAACTTCATAAAAGCGGAGATCGCAACTAAGAGCGAACATCAATTAGCCTGATGCGTCGGTCGTGTTGGAGGGTGGCCCAGTTCTGAACACAAATGATGGGTGCCCCATGTCTGGATTTTCAGACATGGGAAACCACGAAACTCAACTAGCCGATTTTCTCCCCCCTGGGGTTGCAGATAATTTCCCCTGCAAGGCGCACAATCAATCTGTAGTAAAAAGGAAGGCATGCTGCCATGATTACTAAGAAGGCAACAAAACGCCCTTAAAAATTATTACCAAAAAGGCACTCCCCCCCACCCCCCCTACCCTGTGAAGATCATCTCTTGACCCACCGACTGCATATAACTCTAGCATAATCAATAATATACATTTTTGTCCTGTTGTCGAATCAGTAACTGCAAACCCTCGATTTTGCCCGTTTTTAACCCCAAAAAGGGCCGATTTAACCCCAAATAGAGGCAATTTAGCCTCCCAAAACAGCCGTTATTAAGCAGATTTACGGGAATCACGATCACAAAATTATACGCATTTTCTTCGCCTGTGGAGCCTCCTTCACATCTGTAGAAGAGGCTCAGAGCGAAGGCTTCCAGCAACGCCGCGAACTCGAAAACGTGCTGCAGACCTTGAAGGGACGGCTGGATTGTTGCCTTTCCCCAAAAAACATTCCGTTAAGCTTATTCCTCCTGATAAGCCAGTTGGACTGGCCGATCTGCTTGCTTCACTTTTACCCCGGAGAAAGTCGATACAATAGAAGATCGATCCAGGGATTGTGACCATGAAGCTGTTCTCCAGGAATTTCCCGCTGCTCTTGGCTCCGGCACTGCTTGTGCTGGCCGGTTGCGGGAACAGCATGGTCACGGCAACTCCAGCAAATTCAGCCTTTTCCGTCTCTCCACGCATGGGCGTCATTGACACCAATTGCACCGGCTGCAACGCCACCGGCGCGCAAGGCGGCACACAAAGCAATTCAGTTCAGCAGTTCACGGCCACGCTGGCCGGAGGCGGCGCCGCGGAAGTCGTCTGGTCCGTTTCTGGTGGCGATGCGGTATCCGGGCCGGGAAGCATCAACCAAAGCGGCCAGTACACGCCGCCCAGTTACCTGACCGCCGACCATGCCGAAGTGGTGGTCACTGCGACTCTGGCTGCTAACCCCAGTCTCCATGCCTACTCCGTGCTGACCGTTACGCCAGGATTCCTTCAGCCGCTGACGCCGGAGAACGCGGCGCTGGGCGCCAATGGAACGATCACCGTCACCGGCGTTCTGGCCGAGGCGGGCGGCTCCTCAGGCATCCACTTTGAGCTGGCTGGCTCGTTAACCGGACAAGGAAGCGGACAGGGTTCGCTGGGCGGAGTCAGTTGCCAGCGTGACAGCCAGACCTTCACCTCCTGCACGGTCACCTATTCGGCGCCAGCCAGTGTGCAATCTGCCGGCGCGACGTATGTGGTGGCCACAGTGGGCGGAGCTTCGTTGGGGCCAGGATCCAGAACCACGGCCGTAGTGTTGGTGAACTCGTCCGGAGTGACCAGCAACCCCGCCACGCACCAGGCCCAGTCGCCGATGACGGTTCTGCTGGGCAGTTCGGGCGGCAACAACACGGATTACGACACACGCGGCAACCAGATTGTGGATTGTTGCAGCGGCACTCTCGGCGCGCTCGTCGAGGACCCCGGCAAGCGCGAGTACATCCTGAGCAATAATCACGTGCTGGCCAAAAGCGACCATGCCGCCGTGGGCGATACCATCATCCAGCCGGGGCTGATCGACAACAACTGCACGCCGCTGGGAGAGAGCTCGGGCGTACAGCCGGTGGCATCTCTTACAGGTTGGTTGCCACTTCGTTCCAGGCTGACCAACGTCGACGCGGCCATCGCTCAAGTTACCTCGCGCGTTGTGGACCCTGCCGGCAACATTCTGGAACTGGGTGGCCGTCAGGCCGATGGCACGCTCGCCGCCGCGCCTCCCGGCATCAGTTCGACCGGCGGACGGGGCGAGACGGCAACTCTCGATTTGACAGTAGCCAAAAGCGGCCGGACGACGGGGCTGACTTGTGGCGGCATCTCGGCAGTCGATCTTGACGTGACGGTGGATTATTACCTGGACTGCGCGGAGACCCGGCCCTACCTGACCAAGACCTTTACTCATCAGCTAGGCCTGAGCGGCAACCAGTTCAGCGACTCGGGCGACTCTGGCGCGTTGGTGGTGGATGCTGCGAACGCCGAGCCGGTGGGCCTCTACTTTGCCGGCGGAACAGATACCGCGGGTGTGAGCCAGGGCGTGGCCAGCCCGGCAAATGAGGTGCTCGCCGAGTTAGGCGCGCATATGGGCGGGAGTTATACCTTCGTGGGCGCGTCTGATCATGCAGTCAGTTGCCTCAGCTACGGCGACAACACCATCCCCTCAGTGCAGGGCCGTACACTCAGCGATGTGGAGACAACACGCGCCCAGCAGGCCCTGGGGCAGGCTCGGATGCTGGTGAACTCGGCGGCTGGTATTTTGGGCGTAGCCACCGGCAAGAGCAGCGACCACCCCGGAGAGGCCGCAGTCATTCTCTACACCGACGAAAGCAAGACGGTGAGTGTGCCTTCTACTGTGGACGGCGTTCGCACCGTAGTGATTCCCACCACGGTCCTCGCGGTGGCTTTCGGTTCAGCGCCGCAGACCCCGTTCGAGGCTGGCGCCGTCAACCTGCAATCCTCAACACTGGCTCAGGCTGTGGGTATCAAGAATCAAGTGGCCGCGAGTCTGATGCGGCAAACCCCGGCGTTTTTCGGCGTGGGCGTGGGCCAAAGCCTGGACAACCCGCGCGAGGCGGCGCTGGTTATCTATGTGGACCGCAATCGCCTTCCCGCCCAACTGCCCGCGACCGTGGATGGCCTGCGCACCCGCTATGTGATCATGGACCGGCTGCACGTCACCCGCTCTTATGAGGCTGCGAACCCAACAAGGCTCCACTGCATAGCCCACAAGCCCGCGCACATTGATCTACTCGACGCGGCCAAGCCGCGGAGCCTGAAGCTGAACTGAACCAGCAGCAGTCGGCCTTCACTTGGCCGCAAGCGCGGCGGCGATCTGCCGGCCGTGGAAGCGACCGTTCTCTATAAAAATTTCATTGGTTCGGGAACCGGCTACGATGACTCCGGCCAGAAAGATGCCGGGAACATTGCTTTCCAGCGTCTCCGGGTTACAGTCCGGCAGGCGGGCCTCTCCTTGAAAATGAATGCCCATAGACTCTAGAAACTGGAAATCGGGGTGGTAGCCAGTCATGGCAAAGACAAAGTCGTTTTTGAGGGTTTTCCGGCCATCGGGCGTTTCGATGACGACGGTATCTGGCGTAATTTCGACCAGCTGGGAGTTGAAGAAGGCATCAATTTGCGCATCCTCGATGCGCTTTTCGATGTCGGGCTTGATCCAGTACTTCACGTGCGGCTGAATCTCAGGACCGCGATGGACCAGGGTGACCCGCGCACCGCTACGCCACAGCTCAAGCGCGGCAATGGCGGCCGAGTTCTTGCCGCCGACAACCAGCACATCCATCCCGAAGTAAGGGTGGGGGTCGAAGTAGTAGTGATGGACCTTGCTCAGGCTCTCGCCGGGAATGTGAAGGTAGTTGGGCAGGTCGTAGTAGCCGGTGGCGATGACCAGCTTGCGGGCGTGAAGCACGCCGGAACGGCCGAAGCGGTCTACTGTATGCACCGTGAAAGCGCCGTCATTGCCCCCGACCCGCTCCACACGATGGTACTGGCGGATGTCCAACTTGTAGAGGTCCGCCACGCGCCGGTAATACTGGAGCGCCTCATTGCGGTTGGGCTTCGTGTGAGTGCTGGGAAAGGGGATGCCGCCGATCTCCAGCAATTCAGGAGTGGTGAAGAAGGTCATGTGCGCGGGGTAGTGAAAGAGCGAGTTGCAGACGCAGCCCTTATCCACCATTACGGCGCGCAGGCCTATCTTCTGTGCATCAATGGCGCAGGCCAGGCCGGTGGGCCCGGCGCCCACCACCAATAGATCGAATATCTCGTCCTGTGTAGCCGGCTTTTCCTGCGTGGAGTCGCTCATATCTCTAGATTAGGGCATCGGGGCGTGGATTCAAATAGTCATATGGCCGATCAATTGAATCTTGTCGCGTTACAAACTTTTGCATTTCGATTACCCTTGAGTTCAAGGAGCACTATGTCCATCATCCGGCAGGAAGATTTTGTTTCTAGCGTTGCGGCGGCGTTGCAGTACATCAGCTACTACCACCCGGTGGATTACATCACAAGCCTTGCCAAGGCGTATGAACGGGAGGAGTCGCCAGCGGCGCGGGATGCGATTGCGCAGATTCTCATCAACAGCCGGATGTGCGCCGAAGGACACAGGCCCATCTGCCAGGATACTGGGATTGTGACCGCGTTCCTCAAAGTCGGGATGGACGTGAAGTTCGAGCCGGCGGCGGGCGAGGAACGCAAAGACGTGCAGCAGATGGTGGATGAGGGCGTGCGGCGGGCGTATCTGGACCCGGACAACAAGCTACGGGCTTCGATTCTGGCCGATCCGGCGGGCAAGCGAACCAATACCAAAGACAATACTCCGGCCTGCGTGACGGTGGAACTGGTGAAGGGCGCGACGGTGGATGTGACGGTGGCGGCCAAGGGCGGAGGGTCAGAGGCCAAGGCCAAATTCATCATGCTGGATCCTGGCGATTCCGTTGTCGACTGGGTGCTGAAGACGGTGCCGACGATGGGTGCGGGATGGTGTCCGCCGGGGATGTTGGGGATCGGGATTGGCGGCACGGCGGAGAAGGCGATGCTGCTGGCTAAGCAGTCGCTGATGGACTCCATCGACATACAGGAGCTGAAGGCGCGGGGAGCAAAGAATCGCGCGGAGGAGTTGCGGCTGGAGTTGTACGAGAAGGTGAACAGGCTGGGGATTGGCGCGCAGGGTCTGGGCGGGTTGACGACGGTATTGGACGTGAAGGTGCTGGATTATCCGACGCACGCGGCCAACCTGCCGGTAGCGATGATACCCAACTGCGCGGCCACTCGGCACGCGCACTTTGTGCTGGACGGAAGCGGGCCAGTGTATCTTGACCCGCCGAATCTGGATAGCTGGCCGAAGCTGAGTTATGACGTGTCTGCAGCAAAGCGGGTGAACCTGGATACGGTGACGCGTGAAGAGGCCGCGAAGTGGAAGCTAGGCGAAGTGCTGCTGTTGACCGGCAAGCTGCTGACTGGGCGCGACGCCGCGCATCAGAGAATGACTGCCATGCTCGACCGGGGAGAGAAGCTGCCGGTGGATTTCCGCGGACGATTTATCTACTATGTGGGTCCTGTGGATCCGGTGCGCGACGAGGTTGTGGGTCCGGCGGGACCGACGACGGCGACGCGGATGGACAAGTACACGCGGCAGATGCTGGCTGAGACGGACCTGCTGGGAATGGTGGGCAAAAGCGAGCGCGGTCCGGCGGCGATTGAGGCGATCAAGGAGTTCGGCGCGGTCTACCTGATGGCTGTGGGCGGTGCGGCATATCTGGTGTCAAAGGCCATTTACGGGTCGCGGGTCGTGGCCTTTGCCGATCTTGGCATGGAAGCGATCTATGAATTTGACGTGCGCGATATGCCGGTAACTGTGGCTGTGGACTCGAAGGGCACCAGCGTTCACACGACCGGACCCGCTGAGTGGAAGAAGCGGATTGCGGGGATTCCGATACTGCAGTGATGAAGTGAGTAAGTGAACGAGTGAAAAAGCGAATAAGCGAACAGTTGACAATGGTCAGTGGTCATCCGATGGCACGGAGGATTGCGTTGACGGCCTCTTCGGGCGTGAGCGCGTCCACGGCAATGGAAACGTGCGCTGTGCGGTAGAGCGGCAGGCGACGCTGGTAGCGGCTTTCGAGGTTGGCTTGGTCGGCGAGAATGGGCCGAAGCTGCTCGGTTCCCTTGCAGCGTTTGAGGGTTGTGACCAGCTCGACTTCTAAATGGACCAGAAGCGTGTCGGGCGCGGTGAGTAATAGATCGCGCGTGGATTGGTGCTCGATGGCACCGCCGCCGAGAGCGAGAACCAGAGAGTCGCCGGGGGCAAGGCGCGCGATGGTTGCGCGCTCGCGCTCGCGGAAGGCTGCTTCGCCGTGACGGGCAAAGAGCTCGGCGATGGTCACGCCTGCTTCGGCCACGATCACATCGTCCGCATCGATGAAGTTCCAACCCAGGCGCGCGGCGAGGAGCGGACCGAGAGTGGTTTTGCCGGAGCCCATGAAGCCGGTGAGAACGATGCGGCGCGGCGCAGCGGATTTGGTTGAGGCTTTCACAATTTCAGTTTAGCGGCTCCCCTGCTTGCAGGGTGAGAAATCGGTCACCTACCCCCACCCATACTTTGGGCGCAAAATCCTTGTTTTCTTGAGGTTACAAGGAGGGTTGCGCTGCAAAATCGTCATAACAAAGGAGTTGCCTGCAAAATCGTCCAGGATAAGGAGTTACGAGACGTTTTGGCCTCTTTTGACAGCTTTCGGCTGAAATAGGGACCAGGGACCAGGGACTAGGGACCAGGGACTAGTAAAGCCCGGCTCTGATGACTGCTTCTATTGTGCGCCGGGAGGGGGTAATTATCTGCAAGCACCTGCGGCCACCTGCGGTGGGGCCAAACGGCGCTTGCGCGCCATGGGAGTCGTGGAATCCCTGGTCCCCGAATGCGGGAGACTGAGGGTGCCCGGCCATCCGCAGGACCGTAAACCGGTGAGCTATAAGTTATCGGTTTTTGCAAAACGTGAAGCTATGGCGCACCGGTTATCGCGAAATGTGCAGAGGTAGATTAATGGTTTTAGCGAAAGTGAATATCCCACCCCAGGTGCAAAAACAAGACGCGCCGAGGACGGGGCACCCTGATTGGGTAGGACAAGCCACGCGCCTTGGGAAGTGAGCTTCCATCCCCGGTCCCCAAAAGCGAGGGTGTCAAGTTCAAAGACATGGTTAACAGTTTGTCTACAGACATCCTTTACACATTCGTGGGGAAGTTTTGTTCTTCCACGAAGCGGTCGACGATCGTCGACCGCTTCGTGGCCGGGTCGAG
>Ga0224558_1002722_pt1 | contig 15746 bp, 10 predicted proteins | sample 714S32024metaG_FD_180682 | JGI IMG/M metagenome (GOLD analysis project Ga0224558, IMG submission 180682) | Peat soil microbial communities from Stordalen Mire, Sweden - 717 S3 20-24 | ecosystem: Environmental > Terrestrial > Soil > Wetlands > Peat | place: Sweden: Norrbotten County, Stordalen... | reverse complement strand
AAGCGAAGAATCTGGCCCTGCGCATTTTCAAGAAGATACGCAGAGCGAGATCCTTCGCTACGCTCAGGATGACACCCGTGGAGCGTTTTTCCGCAGCCTGCTAGAGACTGCGAATCGCGGTCAAACAGCGTCGTCTGGGTCTGGTAAAGGCAACGGACCGTAGCTCGCGGTATGGCCTTCCCTTGTGAGTCGAGCACTTCCACGACTGAATCCAGCGGAGACCCGAGCCGGGCAGCGGCCACTTCGATCACGAGATGCTGGCCCCTGCTCGCATGAATGCCGAAGTAATCATCATCGGCGCGGTTGACACCGGCCGGGTTATCAATGTGGCCGTTGATGGTGACCGGGATGGAGACCGCCTCAGCTTCCGATGGGGTATCGTTAGGCTCCTTCTCGAAGGTCTCCGGCTCATCACCGACGGCAATTTCGGGTTTATTCAAGACCGGGCCGAGGGGCGTTTCGACGCTAAGGGGGATAGTAGTCCAACCATCAACATGAGCGGGCGGCCGGACTTCAATTTGCTGCACCCCCCAAAGATTGACTCCCTGGATGGTTACCGTCGCCGGCTTGCCTGCGGACACGCCGAGCGGGAACACGTCGGTAACATACGGAAGCGGACCGGCGTCGAGCCTATAGTAGTGATCCCAGCCCCCGCCTTTCTCGCGGTCGGAGATCGAGATTGTGTATTTGCCTTCCTTCCGCAGCTTATAAGTCAGCACCGCATCAGGCTTGCGCAAGTATTCTCCCGCCCACGCAATCTCCTGCCCGGAAGAGTCGCGCAAGACCAACAGGGACTTGAGCTTTGAGTCCAATCGAGATGCTACAACCTGAAACACCAATTCCTGACCAGCCTTGCCATCGAAGCTGTAGTTATCCACCTCGCCAACCGAGGAAAGTGTGCCTACGATGGTCGCCGGCAGCTCGACTTGCTGTGGTTCCGCGGAATCCCTCGAGGTTTGTCCCTGGACTTCCGGCAACGACCCGACGGCCAGCGGCAGCATGTTGGAGGTGCCGTTCGGCGTCTGTATGCGGAACCTGTGGACACCCGGTTCCGCGTCTTTGGAAACAGTGATCTCCACTTGTGCCTCGGACTTCACTCCCAGGGGTACAGCGGCGTCGAGGTCCACACCGGGGCGTGCGGCCTTAATCTCTTCATGAAGTGCAGTGACGTTCAGGATCTTCGCTGTGAAACCGGGCGCATCAAAAAGCAAGGCGCGCGCTGCAATCAGTCCTCTACCCTCGAGCTTGAACGTGGCGGTCGTGCCGCGCTCCATTCCTGCTGGCGAGATGCGCGAAAGGGTGGGTGGAATGATGGGCTCGTCGCCGGAGAGGAGCAGCGGTATGGCCAGAAGTGCCCCCACGATGAAGACCACTTTGTGAGCCCTGGAGACGGTGCTTGTTTGCATGAATGAACTCCTCCCAGTAGCACAACTTCGCATCTTCTTCGTGCGCCGCGAAGATTTCTCCGCGTGTCAGTAGAGCCTCTGTGTCCTCTGGAGCCAGAAGAGTTTCAACACGGAGGTCACAGAGATCCGTGCTCTCTGTGTTAAAGCTCGAAAGGCACGGAGGACACAGAGAATTCTCCTTTTGATTTCGGCCAACAGCCGCGCTTTAACCCCGACGCCCCAATTGCGATCGGGACGGCGGCGCTACAAAAAATGCCTGTCACCTTAGATTGCAAGCATCAGTCCTTCCCTGATCGCTGTTCGGCCATCGTTGCGCCGCACGCCAGCTCGAGACCCGCACCCTCAAAGGCCAGCAGCAGGCCCAGCATAGGCTTGTAGGATTTTGTGTCATAGAGGCTCAACGTTCCGTCGTATCGGCCTGCCGCCAGCCATTTGCCGTCCGGGCTGATGGCCAATGCCGACCGTGAATGGTGATGTTGCATCTTGGGTCTCAAACGCCTGTTCCTAAATTCAACACTGTTCACATGAGGAACGTTCAGGAAACTCCTTCCCAATTCGCTCCGGGATCACCCCCTCACCCGTCCCGATCAGATCGGGACACCCTCTCCCCCATGGGGGCGAGGGCGGTAAATTCAAAATTAACGCCCCCCTCGGTCGCCGCGGCGACAGAGGGGCCCGGGGGTAAGGGGGTTCTAGGATCGAACATTGCACCACCTACCGCTTGTCAGTGGTTAAAGACGAACTCCTTACTCGTCAAAAGAGCCCAGGTCACGTCGGTCAGGGCCGCGCGCCGTGGGTTGGAAACACCTTCCACCTGCTTGCTCTGGGCTTCACGAAGCGCGTTCAGCAGCGCGGCACGTTCTGCTTCTGCCGGGTATCGGCTGAGCGATGCCACGTAGAGATAATTCACGATCTCTTCGTCGGAGAAGCCCAGTTTCATGAGCATGTCGATCGTTTCCCCGGAGGTACGCAACTTATTGTTTAGGGTATCACCGTTGATGATGTGCAATGCCTGGGTGACAGTCGGAACCGAGGTCCGTTCGCTTTCGCGCGTCTGCTGGCGAGGCGGCCGTCCGAAGGCAGTGAGGAAATAGGACCGCACCGCCGCGTCGGGCAACTGCAAGGCCCGAGTGCCGGGAGGATAGCCCTCAAACTTCTCTGGTTCCTGTGTCACCTGGGAATAGGCGTCCAGCAAGACCTCCGCGGGAAGCCTGCGAATCAGGTAGTGCGAGTAGTACTGCTCGTCCTGCGCATTCTGGTCATTGGGCCGCGAGGATGTCTGATACGTGGCGGATTCCAGGATGGCGCGGATGAGGTAATTGAGGTCATAGTTGTGCTTCACAAAATCTTTCACCAACGCATCCAGGAGTTCGCCGTTGGTCGCCGGATTTGTGTCCCGCATGTCGTCCGCCGGTTCCACCAGGCCGCGGCCCATCAGGCTTCGCCACACACGGTTCACAATAGCCCTGGCAAAGAAGGGATTTTCAGGCGAGGTGAGCCAGCCGGCAAAATACACCCGCGGATCCTGGGGCGAATCTACGGGCAGGGCCTTGGCCGCAAGCGGCTTGGGTGGCAGCGGCTTCGTATAACGGTCGTCGGTAAACTGCCCCCAGGGGTTCGAATAGACGGTCACGTTTTCGAAAACAGGGCCAACGAGGGGTCGCATAATGGTGGGACCTGCGGTCTTCAGCCGCACCCGGGCGAAGAGGTTCGCCATCCCGTAGTAATCCTTCTGCGTCCACTTGGCGAGCGGATGGTTGTGGCAATGCGCGCAAGTGATGGTGATGCCGAGGAATGCCTGGGCCATATTCTCCGAGATATCAAGGGGGTCGCGATGGATCGCCCAGTAATTGGCGGCGCCATTCTCGCGCGCGTTGCCCGTGGCCGTGTCGATCTCGTAGACGAACTGGTTCCAGGGCTTGTCGGCTGCCACGCTCTCGCGGATCCAGTTGTAGTAGCTCCATACACCTTCGTCGGAGAGGTGGTTGCTCGATACCAGCAGCAAGTCGGACCACTTGTAAGCCCAGTAGTCGACGAACTCCGGCCGCTGCATTAATTGCTCGATCAACCGTTGGCGTTTGTCGGGCGAGTTATCTTTCAAGAAGCGCTCAACCTCGGCCGGGGTGGGAAGAATTCCCGCTGCATCCAGGTAAATTCTGCGGACGAATTCCGAGTCGCTGGCCGGCGGGGAAGGCGCAATATGCAGCACCTGAAGGTGTTTCAAAATGTAGTCGTCGATGTAATTGTGCCGCGGGGCGTTCTTGTAATCGTCCGCGCGGATGTTGTAGGGATAGGGGATGCGCAAGCGCGCGAAGGTGACGTGACTCTGGTACCAAACCGTGATCGGCGCTTCGCCGTAGCCATGCATCTTCACGTGCCCTTCCTGATCCACGGCGGCCACGCCCTCATCTCCGCTCTCATACTTCGCCCAGCGTGTGACGTCCTGGCGGTGGCCGTCGGTGTAAAGGGCCGTGACGATGATTTGCTGATCAGCTTCGGGCTGAAGCGAAGCCTCGCGCGGCATCACTTCGATACTGGTGACGCCCGCGTCGGAGTCCTCCGGTCTGGGCATGCCTTCGGCGATCCAGCCGGAAATGACCTGATACTCCGTCGAGCCCACCGCGAAACGCCTTCCGCCCCCGTGAGGAATGGTCAGCGTGGGCTTCAGCAGAATCAAGCTCTTGGCAGGCTCGATCCGCTCCGTGCGACGCGCCAGCGCCTGGTGAGTGAGCGTGTAATAATCCGTTTCCGGGTCGTACCCGCGTAAAGTGAGCTTGAACCCGTTCTTCCCTGCCGCCGCTCCGTGGCAGGCGCCCTGGTTGCATCCCACCTTGGTCATCACCGGGATAACGTCATTGCGAAAGCTCCACTGGAAGGGAGCCGTGAACTTCGAAACCTCCACGCTCGCAGTGCTGCGCTGGCCATGGAAGAATGCGGTAAGGGTGGTGTGCCCGTCGGATTGCGGCCAAATGAACGCGTCATGATCCACGCGGGCGATTTTCGGATCGGAAGAAGTGATCTGGACCTCCGAGGTCACGTCTTCCTGGTGCCCATCCACGAAAGTCGCTTCCACCACCACTCGCTGCGTGTAGCGAGGACCGAGGATGGATATCGTGGTTGGCAGGACTTCGAGCCTGCTGAGGGCGACACCCTTGAAGGTCGAATGAGCGGCAACCGGATGCAGTGAGCTGGCGGCACGATTTGTAGAGCTATTCGCGGCAGGCCGTGCCCCGCCCATTTCCGTTTGGTGGTAAGGTTCCTGTGCCGGTTGGCTTGTCTGCGATTGCAGAACGCTTCTTGGCGTAGCTGCCAGGAGTGCGAAGACAACGGGAGAAATTATCGAAAGCCGGTACACGACTGCCCTCATAAGTCCCCTCGATTGGTCGCACGACCTTCCTTGAGCACTAGAACCCAATTTCTCCTCGAGTCGCAAAAATTGCTCCCCGCGTCATTAGTGCCTCTGTTTCCTTCGTGGTAAGAAGAGCTTCACCACAGAGGTCGCCGAACCGTGGATGTCCCAAGTGATTTCGTTGAAGACGGTTTCGAACATGTTCAAGGTCACGAAGCGGACGCCGCGCTCCACCAGCCTCCGCGCCAGCAGGCAGCCTTGGCCGAAGCGGTTCAGACCGTAACGCTTGCGGACGTCTTCGGGCTCCTGAGCCAGATTAAAAGCTTCGCGCGCCGTGGTGGAGGTCACGAGCGTGTAGGCCTGATGGAATGTGGAATCCATCAGCTTCGCGTCCTGGTCGGTTTTCTCTAAGTAGCTCACTGACTGATCGATCACCTGGCGCCAGTCGCGGCGGCGGTCCACGCGCACGGCGGAGATGTAATCCGGTGGAAGCATGTCCGGCACTTTGAAGCTCGGATCGGCAGGGTCAGCATTCAGTACGAAGGAATCGTAAGCCTTGCCCAGGAACCCCGCCGTGTCTCCGTGCGGCAGGTTGCCACCCAACGCACCAATTGTGTAGGGGATCAAGACGCTGGGTGGCATGTCCCCCTTGGGACCCTTTTCGAGCCGCAACACGCAACCATAATTCGGCGATTCCAGGCCCCCCTGGAATAGGCGCCCCGTCTGCATCATCTGGCAGCCGGTGTCGTGGACGGCCGCCGCCGTGTGGTAGACCGAGCGCAGCAGCGCGAATTTATCCGCGTGCTTCGCCATGCGCGGAAAAATCTCGGAAATCTCGATGCCCGGCACATTCGTTTTGATGGGCTTGTAAGGACCGCGTATTTCGGCGGGGGCGTCCGGCTTCATGTCCCAGGTGTCAAGCTGGCTGGGACCACCCACCAGCATGAGCTGAATACAATTTATATCCTTGTCAGATTTCACGGCGCCCCGGGCTTTCAACTCGAAGAACTGGGGCATGGTCAATCCCAGAAAGGCAATGGTTCCGGCATGCAGGAAATCACGGCGCGTGACGCCGTCGCAGAAGTGGACTTTCTTGTCAGCGTCGAGCCTGAACATGGCGCCTCCTTACGGAGAACTCGGCTCCGCAGGGCTTGTCCTAGCCGGCAGGGGAACTAAGGGGCAATAGGTGGAGACTCCCACCCCAGTGAAAAGGTGTGCACGAACCGGGAGGTCTCTTGCTTAACCCCCGAAAACTAATCATAAATCGCAACCACAAGTGTAGCCCTGCGCCAGTCAGTGTCCTAAAGAAAATGAGGTTGTGTGTCAATCAAAACTCAAGCTCAGTTTGGTGTAGCGCCCCGATATATCGGGGCATTTTGGGGCTGTGCCGGGCTAAAGAGTCTGTGTGAAAACTCGTGGATTCCCGCTTTCGCGGGAATGACAGGTCGGAATACAGCCCCTAAATCCAGCGCTGTCACCCCCGCGGAAGCGGGGGTCCAGCCTGGCCAATGCCCGACACGAGTTTTCACACAGACTCTAAAGCCCGGCGCTACAAAACCAAAATGAGTCACTACCTCAAGCTCAGAAGCAGGAACAGCAACGCGGAGTTATCCCGCCCTGGATTTTCTACATTTTTGCTGAGACTTCCTGGCCTTGCGCGATTTGCCCTCTCCCCCTTGGGGGAGAGGGGAGAATGTAGAAACTCGAGGGCTAGAGACTCCATTTGAACCTGACTTCTTTCCCCTGGTACTTCGCCTTCGATGGCTCTTCTTCTAGCCAACTGATGTCCATCCTTCCCTTTTTCCGCTGATCGAACAGGTCCATTATTTTCCGCTGCTGTTCGGAGGTCATTTCACCTATGCCGATGTCATCCCCGAACGACCCGTTGGAAATGGGGACAGGAACAGCAAAAGTCTCGACGGCATAGCGGCTGTACTCGAAACGCGTAACGGGCGCCCAGTTGCAGGACCAAAGGACGTTGCGGCAATTGGGGAAAAGTCCATACGGCCAAGCCTCCGGAGTGCACCAACTATCTTGATAGGTGCCATGGGCAACCAGGCAATAGGGGGCAGCTTGATCAAATTGAAAAGACGCCCCGAGGTCATCCGAAGCGAAGAATGCCAATTGTGGGTTGAAACTGGGAACCCTCGCGGCCACATCTCTCACCAGCGTCATCATCCCCCGGCTCGCGTATCCGGGCGCAGCCTGCGGTCCCAAATCACTCGGGCCAACCACGAAAGTTTCATCCCAGATGAACCCGTCCACTTCATTTCCGTACTCCTCCAGCAAGGCCTGAATGTATCGCAAATAAAATTCCCGCACCTCCGGGTGGAGCGGATTCTGAGCATAGGCTCTCCCCTTCGTGTCCGGACCCTCCCAGCCTCCCCAGCGAAGCACCTTGCTGGGATCATAGATTTCCTTCAGACCATCGGTCGCATTCATGCCGTCGGCATAGTAGATCCCCACCCTGAAGCCCTTGTCCTTCGCGTAACGTATCCGCCGGTGCATATCGGCAAGTGACATGCGCACAGGCCGTGTGGCCTGCACCGAGTTCGCATGCCAAATGTACCCGGTCCCGCTATCCGGAGCATCCGGCAGCGACTGGAAGTGTGGGTCTGAGGCGTTGGGGAAGGCTGTCCATTCCTTGAGCAATGCCCCCTTCCGCCAGTCGAACGCGTATTCCCCAACGCAGCTATACCACCCATGCAAAGCCAGGAAAACCTTGCGCCGTTCCTCCGGGGCAATGAGTTTTGTCAGCGCATCAATGTCCGTGAACCACCCCTGCCCGTTTTTGCTCAAATAGTCGTACTCCACCATCGCCACTTCGTGCAGCCAGTCCGGCCCCGCTTTCACCTCCGCCAACGAGGTCGCATAAAACACCTCCATCGCCGCCTTCTCATCCCCATGGTGCAGACCTGTGTACACCGCCCGCTCTTCCTTCTCGACTCCCACTTGCCCCAGATACACACAATTGAACTTCCCTGCCTTCTCCCCCTGCGCCAGAAAAAAGTAGGAGGTGAAGTACGGGTCAGTACAGTGCGTCAAGCGCAGATCCGTTTGGTCTGCGTATTCATCCACCATGGGAATCGCCAGCAATTGCGGCTTCCCCATCGCTTCATATCCCCCCGCCATCACGTACACGTATTCGTTCTCGCTCTCGAACCCCAGGATCGGCTTCCGCAGCCCAATCCCGTTCTTCAACGGCACAAATACCTTCCGCCTCTCGAAGGGCAACTGGATGTTTTGCGGCAGCATCAGTTTTACGCCCTCGTGGATCTTGGTCGGAGCCTGTATCCCCACCTTCTGCTTCAGTGCCACGATCCCCTGCGGCAAGTCCACAAGCTCCAGTTCGTAATTCACCGAGAAGTTATCCCTGCCAGAAAAATCGTAGTGAAACACCAGCTTGGCGCCGTCCTGCCGTGGGGCGCTCGGGCGGTCACAATTGTATTGCCTCATCCCCCCAACCACGACTCGAGGCCGGTTGTCGCCCAGACGGTGATTGAGCAACTCCAATTTCCCATCCGTGAACGACACGATCTCCCCCGCCGGCGTCACCTGCAACCGCCAGCCGCCTTTCTCGATCGATTCATTTTCACTTTCTGCTCTGCCCGCCGCGTGGAGGCCCGGGAAAGAAACCGAGGCTACCGATGCGCCGAGTACTTCAATAAATTCTCTCCGCCGAACTTTCATGAATGGCCCCCTCTTGCGGTGTGACTTCTAAATTCCGCTCCGTAGCGGAATTTGTAGGCAGGAATTGAGACCTTTTCCACGCCTCGGAGGAAACAGATAGCGCATCCCGAGTTCGCCGTCAACTATTCTCTCGCGATGTTATCGAGCGCTTGATCCACTGCAGAGGAGAGGATGCGGTTGATAGGGTCAAGCAGTTTTTCGTTGCGGTTATTAATGATCCCGTGAGTTGCCATTATTTGGCCCGCTTGGGCCAAAGGGTGGGATGATCTCTCTTGAGCCAGTCGAGCAAATCTTCGCGGAACTCCCGTACTTCCGCAAGGATCTCCTCCACCTCTGTCTCCTCCACCTCCCGCTGGGAAATTTCACCAACGCGATCGTAATCGGTGACATTTCGCTTGGAACGGCAATTGTCCAGGTAGTCGGCACGAACCTGAGCTTGCGTCCCCATGATCTCAGGCAGCGCATGGAATGTCGTCCAATGATGTCCGGCCCCGGAGGCGCGGAAACCGGCGGCACAAAGGGCAATCGTCGCCAATTGCAGAGCCGCGTTGTATGCCGTAGCGAAGCGGCGGTCCGTGGAAAGCTGGGGGATTTCAGCGTCGGTCAAGTCGCGGTCCACCACACGCAGAAGGTCGGCCACTTCCTTGGCAGAAGTCCTGTGCGGGCGGACACGCCCGTCAGCCAGCAAGTCCTTTAAGGTCAATTTCGTCTCTGATAAGATAAATCTTCTCGCCCTTCAACACGGCTGAGATGAAGTGGTGTCCTTCTGTGGCCTTAGTTCTGAACTCCTCCGGGGGATAGACGGTGGCGTTGAACTCCCTTCCCAGGTTCCGACCGACCGGCCCCAGCACCGCCGACGCGTCCCGCAAGGTTAATTCCCCCACCAGTAGAAGGTCTATGTCACTGCCGGCCCTCTCTTCTCCGCGAGCTAACGATCCGTAAATGAACGCCACACGCACTCGGTTCGCCAGGGGGGTTAATGCCGCGCGCAAAGCATGGCCCAGCCCCATGGTTTTCAGAATGACGCGCTTCAAATCCTCGAAAGCAGGATGACTGCGGTTCGCCCGGTAGTAAACCCGGTTTCCGCGCGGAGTCTTGACCACCAAGCCGGCTTTTTCCAACCGGGCGAGCTCGCGCTGAACGGCGTAAAGCCCTGTCCTGGCGTCGTCAGCCAATTCCTTCTGGTAGAAGGCCGTATCAGGACGGGTTAAGAGGGTGGTGAGAAGCCGGGCAAGCGTGCGGGAGGCGAATAGTCCTTCCCACCCCCCATCACCAATGGATTTGGTCATTCGACCAATAGTTTTGGTGGTTTTCCTCATCGCTTCTTTGGGCCGGGGCCGAGAACTGGTGCGCCGCTCACAGCCCATGAGAATTCCGGAAAATGCGCGCGTCGACTGCCCTCAAAATCCTCTGGGTCTGATGTCGCAGGTCCTCTGTAGCGGCACTTGGCGCCTGACCCGCCTTGCAGTTTGTTTGACATAACCTGACGTCGCCTCTACATTGGCATCAGCGGGAGATCGCCGAGTCCGCCTGGAGAATTGGCCGTGACGATCCAACTAAAGCCCTAACAGGAACACCGCATTGCGGAAGCGTTACGCTCCGGCGCTTATCAAAGCTCCGACGACGTGATCGAGCGGGCGCTGGAGGTGCTGCATGAACGGGATGAATGGTTAATATCCAATCGGCAAGCGGTGGAGGCCAACATCCACAGGGGGATGGAAGAACTGAATCAGGGGGAAGGGATTCCCGAGGACGAGCTGGACGCGCACCTTGAACGACTGAATGCTCAACCGGAATTACACGGCGATACCTCCTGGCTCCGCAGGCGGCCCGCGACTTGGTGTAAATCCGGCGTTACGTAAAGCGGGAAGTCAGAGCATGTAGCACAGCGCGGAGGAGCCGCAACCGAGCGTCTCTTGTGGGTCCGAGTTCGATGTGGGCGCCCTTCATGCCGGCGAAGCCGGCCTTGGAGTGCGGTAGCAGCAGCTACCGCCTTCCGCTATTGATTCATACCGCAATCGCGCCAGAGCTAGAGCCAGGAAGGCGGTAGCTGCTGCTACCGCACTCCAAGGCGCTTCGCGCAAGCTCAGGCCATAACTTGTCATAAATGGACAGGAGATGTCGCCCCACTCAAGTCGCAACGTGATGAAGGTCTTTTCTCCGCTCAGTATCCAGCCTTGCGAAGTTCTGGAGAGCTTTGCTCTCATATCATTGAATATGTTGCTGCCCGCCTGAGGCTCAGTGAGACACCACGCCCCGACTTTTCTGCCTGTCGCCAATGCTGGAAGGTACTTTCGCTTTTGTTCGTCGCTACCCCCCCAGCAGCACATGGGTGGTGGCAAGTGATTCATGAGCAGCAAGCGTCAGGGCCAACGACCCATCATAAGCTGCGATACCCTCGATGACAGGCAGGAACCCTTGCAGCGTTCCTTCGACAACCAGGTCGGTTAACGCCGGGCTTTCAAAACCTCCCCCGATGCCTTCAGTACTATCGCGCAACCAGGCAAGGAGGACAGCGAGGTCCTTTACACTTAAGACCAAATCCGCTCCTTCGGCACTCTCATCTTGCACCCGCAACTTTCCCTTCTCCACTGCAAAACTGAAATTCCCGCCGCCCGTCTGAACGTTGACGATGCGATTCCAGTGAGCAAGATTGGCAGTGGCTCGCGCGCTTGGGGGGATCAGTCCGGCAAGTTTCTGGAAATGGATTTTAACTTCGCGCAAGGCTTCCTGAAGTTGCGGAGTGGCCTGGCCTAATCCATGTTCAGAGAGCCGTCCCCACTCGATCTCGCTTTCAAGCAAGGGACTCTTGGCCAGTTGCTCAACCGTAAGCTCAGCCTGGGGCACCGCAAAGATGTCTCCGATCTCACCATTCCTCCAGAAGGAAGAGCTTCCTGCTCTTTGAATCTCTGCTAGAGTATTCGCGCGCGATGGACCGAGGCTATCCCCTACCAAGGAGCACTGAACCATGAACTATTTTGACCGGAGGCACTTCCTAAAGGTTTCCGCCGCAGGCCTGCTGTCGGCGCAGGCCGACCGGATGTTCGCTGCGCCTGTGCAGCCGGTGACGGCGAGCGAGAGCAACGGGACCGTGCGCATGGAAGGCGCCTCATACGTCTTTGAATGGTCGGCACGGGACGATCGTTTCCGCCTGCTTGATAAGAAGGGCCGACTCGTGACTTCAGGAGTGATGCAGCCCGCCATCAGGGTGGCCACGGAATCCGGCAGCGCAGCTACCCGGTGCACTTCCGGCAAGGCCGTGAGCCACGAGGTTAAAGACGGCAAGCTCACGGTCAACTATGAGGGAGTGAACGGCGGAGCGCGCTTGCAAGTGATTTGGCGCTACGATGAAACCGGATTCTGGCTAGACCCGTTCGTCTACGAAACCCCGGCTTCCGAAGACATTGTTGCCGTCCACTATTTCGCCGAGTGCAAAGAAGGGCGGGCCGAACCTTCTCTCGAAAGCAGCCATGTGGTTGTTCCAGGGATCAGTGAGTCCTCTGCTCTAAGTCCACTTGTACCACCCGCGATGGGATTGAACGTCACGCTCTGGCTGGGGCATGGCTCCTCCGTTTCAGGACTGCTGCAACAATGGGGTCTCCCCGCGCACTATTTCTGCGGCTTTCATCTGAACTCGGGTTCCGCGACGAAGGGAGCGATGCTCGAACATCTCTCAGACGCCTTCTGCTGCGGCCTGGCAGACGTTCCCGCAGGCGACCTCCATCTTGAGATCAGCGGTGATAGACACAGCCCAATTCTGAGCTACCGAAGCGACCTTTGGAAACACTTGCGGGGTCCCGGAAAACTCACTTTGGGGGCCGAGTGGCGCTGGGCGACCGGTCCTAATTACTACGAAGCGATCCGGCACTATTACCTTGATCTGGTCAGGGCAGGAATCATTGCAGAGAAGAAGAACTCCTCGCATAAGAATGCGGTCCTCTTATCCCCTCAATTCAACACCTGGGGCGCGGAGGTGGCTTCCGGCAAAGGGTGGGACCAATTCGACGAGCCACTCCTGAACTCAATCTATGACGGATTGAAGGCCTCGGGGATGAAGCCCGGGACGTTTGTGATCGACGCCAAGTGGGAAGGAAGATACGGTCTTCTGGAGCATTCCTCCGAGAGGTTTCCACACTTCGAGGAGATCCTGAAACGCATCCGATCCGATGGCCATCACCTGGGGATGTGGGCCGCATTCATGCGTTGCGAAGACCCTCGCGACTTGGGCCTGACCACCACTCATGTGTTGCGCGGCGCGGACGGCAAACCCATTGTAAGGGCGGAGGGCCACATCCGTTATTATCTTCTCGATTTCACTCAGCCGGAGGTTCAAGAAGCTCTGGCGCGCCAAGCCAGGAAGTTTATCCGGCGTTACCAACTTGACCTGGTGAAGTTCGATTTTGGATACGAGCTTCCAGGGTTGGGCGAGGGAGCGCCGGGCGACATGAAGTGGGCAGGGGAGCGGCTGCTGGCCAAAGGTCTGGAGGTTGTCATCAAGGCGATGCGGGAGGAGAATCCCGACTTGGTGGTGATGTATTACTCGCTCTCACCGCTTTTCAACGAGTACTTTGACTTGCACAGTCCGGATGACATGTTCATGTGCGCAAAGGAATACGATCTTGAGGCCAACCGGCGCTTCTTCTTCAGCAGCCTTCTAGGGGAGATCGGGATGCCCACCTACGGCTCGGGAGGTTACGACTGGTCTACGATGCCGGAAATCTGGTTTGACTCCGCCGTGGTCGGCACCCTCGGTTCCTTGAACAGCTTTTCGGGTGACGAGGAAGACCAGGGACCGACGCCGGAACGCGTGGCGAAGTATAACGGCTTGGCGCAACTGCTCCGGGCGTCGAATACCTTCAGCATCAGACCGATTGATGCAGACTATATCAGCCCCACGCGTGGCGCCCGCTCGCCCTCCTGGGCGCGAATGGAAAATGGCGAGGTCGTTCTGCTGGCCCTGCGAACTTGCGATGGGTTGGGAGGCAAGGGCGCGGGTAAGTATGCGGATTTGGCGGAAACAAGCGCCTCGGTGGTGGTTGCATCCAAGACCGCTGAAAGTATCGGGCATGCCTCCAGGCTCGCCATCGTTCCCTACGGCGACGGTGAGCTCAAGATCAGGCGCGCTGGGGAGGAAATGAAGCCAGCCCAGCTCATCGAACATGCCTGGGGAAACCGCCTTGGCAAGAGCGTAAGTATCCCCGTCAAGAATGGGACGCTCACCATCCCCCTGCGGGAGCGCACCGACGATGGCTCCCCGGTGGAATGGATTGAGGTAAACACTTGAACCCGAACGGTTCGGGTCGAAGGGAATTGGGTTATTGAAAAAGCGGTGTTTGCCCTCTCCCGAGGGGCTAAGGGTGACACATGGAGGGAACATCTCTGCGCGTGGGCCGCACTCACCGCCCTGAGAAAGGGTACGAGGAGCGGACTGCGAGGATTCGGGCTTTCGCGTTCGGCTCATTGTAAAACCCGACAGTGCAGTTTAGCCGGAAAAAGTAGGCATCACCGGCCCCTGCCGGGTAACGCCCTTCTATGCCGTCCATCCCTCCACCCGCGACCATATCACCGTGGCCGTCCAACACGAGATAGATCTCCTCTTCATTGTCATGGTGGTGAGGGCCGTTGGTGCCCCCAGGCGCGAAGTCCATGATGAAGAGACTGGTGACCACGTGCCCGGCCGCAATCTTATCGCGAGTGCTTTTCCTGTCACCCAGCAGAAGTTGGTATAGGACCGAGGGCGGGTGGCCCCCCACGGTCTGCTCTTTGACGTCATCGATATTTGCCATTTGGAGCTTCGGCGGCACGGTAATCGTGGTGCTCGATGGAATCTTGAATCCCATGACAATCAGGCGGAGTGGCAGGCCCGAACTGTTTGAAGCAGCATGGGTGATTCCGGGGGGAAGATACATGTAGTCATTCTTGTGAATCGGGACCTTTTCACTGCCGTAGCTCAGCAATCCTGAACCATCCAGGATGAGGTATATCTGCTCTTCCGCTTTATACACCACCGTCGCGCAGGCGCCGTTCGGGTCGACAACGACCTCGCCGAACCGCGCAACTCCCCTCACTATACCGGTGACGGAATCACCCTCGCCGAACACGGGCTTGTAATGGCAGTTCTCTGTGCTGACATCGGAGGACTTTGCGGCGATGTCAGGAAGGTATCGATGCAGAAACGTTGGATCGACGGGCCTGTCCGCACCCAGCAAGTATGTCGCGCTTAAAAGAATAACAACCAGCTTGTTCATATTCCAGACCTCAACAAGATGACTTTGAGTAAGTGAGCGCGTTCATTTCACAGCGATGATGGAAATCTCTTCCAGTGGTAGCGCGGACCTCCGCCCTTGAGGTCCGCGGCCCTGCCCTCCGGCATCCGGAACTCGATTTGTTGGCGTCGCCGGTTGAATAAGCGTCCTTGCCGGAGCCCTGGCGGTAAAGTATCGGGCGTATACCCGGTCGAGCCGGTCGGCGTCTCGAATATCGTCGAGGTACACATGGGTGGCAACAACGTTCGAGAAGCTCATCTTTGCCTGCGTCAGGCAGTCCAGCAGGTTGCGCATCGTCTGCCGGGTTTGGCTCTCAACTGACGGGGTTTTGTGTGCGTCCTTCATACCAGGGCTGAAACCGGCCTTGGCGGAACAGTAAAGGGTATTATCGGCCAAGACGCACGGGCTGGAAGAGGGGCTCGACTGCATGTTCTTGGGTCGCACAGTCCGACGTTTGCTCAAATCCATGACCGCCACGCCCGTGAACTCGACGTTAGCGCCACTCGGTAAGCCGACGACATGGATGGGGGCCCAGGCAGGAGGGTTCGCGAGATCGAAATTCTTGGCGTAGACCCGGTTCAGGACGTCCGAAGACACTCGGTCAGTCAAATATGGAATCATGAAAACCACGTTGCCAAGGTCGACTCCGGCAAGTTTAAGCGTTCCGCGCATGCGATCGATCGAGAGCTGGACTTGGGCTTCCGGGTCCTGGGGGATTTGGCCGGTGTTGATGTTGCGCCCGAGATGACCGGAAAGGAAAAGGCGATCACCCACCAATACGCCGGGGCTTAGGGGGGAACTTGACGGATAATGCGGAGGCACAATCGGCTTTTTCCGCGACAAATCCTTAACCGCCACAGCAGTCATTTCCACAGGACTCCCGCCGAGACTTGCAACGCCAATGGTAGAACGCGCGGGCGGCGACTGGGGGAAGAATTCCTTCCAGCCTTGGTTTAGGGGGCCCTCATCCGTATAATCCGTCAAATAAACTTGTACGTAGACCACGTGCTCCATGGTCAGTCCGGCAGCTTCAAC